>Ga0209099_1000664_pt1 | contig 40150 bp, 36 predicted proteins | sample AD_JPNHW2_MetaG_FD_184430 | JGI IMG/M metagenome (GOLD analysis project Ga0209099, IMG submission 184430) | Active sludge microbial communities of municipal wastewater-treating anaerobic digesters from Japan - AD_JPNHW2_MetaG (SPAdes) (version 2) | ecosystem: Engineered > Bioreactor > Anaerobic...
AACCAAATATCCAACATCACTATCTATAACGCCAAATGGGTGATCGTTAAGGCCGCTATCGCGGATTATCTCGCTCATCCAAAGTATGCGCTCTAATTTTTTTTCACTGGGTGTTGCGTAAGTCCTATGGCAATTCAAACGCCCGGATTCTACGGAACAATATCGGGCAATCGGCGGCACTTCTACACTTGGGTGGATTTTTAATTAACGAGCAAAAATGCAGGATTCCCTGCAATATTTTATACCGGAAAAATGAATCGCAGATCGTACAAAAAGAGGGTTTTTAAAAAAAATCCTCTTAGTATTTCTTCCTGACTGCAACAAACCAGAGCACAGCACAGATAATTACGATAACTCCCATTGCGATCTCAACGGCATATTTTATGTAAAACGGCGTCTGGGTTTCAGCCAGTTTTTCTGCATTTTTGAGATTGCCCTCAAGGTACGGATAATCCGGGTTTAATTGCTGGACTTTCTTAAATGCTGTCAGACCCTCGTTGCACCGGCCCATGCCGCAGAGCGCATATGCGTCGTTGAACCATGCATCTGCATTATCCGGTTCAAGGCTGATGGCTTTTTCAAAGGATTGCAGTTGCTTTGCATAGTATGTGTTTGCGGTGGTCTTGTCATTGAGCTGGTCCTGGTAGTAGTAGCCGATATTATAGAGGATCAAGCCGTGGTTTATCCAGGCATTTGCAGACGAGGCATTGAGGGCCAGCGCACGGTCGGAGGCATTGAGGGCCAGGTTCAGGGTGGTGAGAGGATCTGCGGTATTCCGGTGTACACGGTTGAGGATATCGGCCCTGCCGTTCCATGCATCCGCGTAGGCAGGATCAAGTGATATTGCCAGGTCATACGCCTGCAAGGCTGCGGTATAATTTTTCTGCCCGGTTAAGGTCAATGCGGTTGAATACACTCCGGCTGCATCTCCAGAAACAGCTGCAGTTGGCGTAAAAACAAAGATGCTCAGCACAAGCATGAGCATCGCGAGGACAATGACACTGGATCTCATAGTACGAATTATATGGAGCAGGGTTTCCTCATAACAATTACCCAATTCCTCGCGAAAACAGCACCACTATTTCCGGAGTACAAGGATATGGCGCGTGAGGCTCTTGTGCACTCTCTGAGTATGGTGCTGGAGCACGGTCATGTGCTGTGCCGCAATCCCGGAGATATCCCGGTGGGTGACAACAATTGCACGGCGTCCGGTCATCAGGACCCGGTTGATCTCGTCAAGAGCATCATGATACAGATTCTCCATTGTGTCAGCTTTTTTTATGCAGACCGACTGACCGTAGGGAAAATCGGTCACAACCTCATTTACTGCCTGATCCTTTATCGGAAGCCGGGTGGTGTCGGCAAGGAGAAGTGCACTTTGCTTCACATTCTCTTTACTTCCCCGGATCATCATGGGATCAAAGTCGCTTCCCACTGCATGGAGCCCGAGCATCTCCGCTTCGATCAGGATCCCCCCGGTTCCGCAGAACGGGTCAAGCAGGGTCGTCCCGGCCTTTGCAAGAGACAGATTAACAAGAGTCCGTGCCATCCGTGGCATCATAACACCGGGATGAAAGAATTCGCGTTTACCCGGGTTGCGCTCGTTGTATGCCCCACGATCAATATGGTACAGGACTTTGCCGAAATAACACCGGTCTTTTGAAAGGATTGCCCGGTACTCCACCACCGGATTAATCAGCTGTACCGGGCCGGTAATCATTGTACCGATCAACCGTTCAAATTCCCTCTGGGAGCAGGGATTTTTTTCCTGGCAACCGTCATGGATAAGTTTAGCCCGGCCGGCAAACGGCTGATTGGTGGTTAAAGAGAGATCAGAAAGCAGGAGCTTAAACGAAGTGATATCCGGTGCACATTCACCCAGGTACTCAAGCACGATATGGGTCATTGCGAGGCGCCGGGCTGCGGCCGGTTCCGGGCATTCCGCGACGGCAACCTGCGGCCGTGTATCAAGCACCGATGCAACGCATTCAATTTCCGCACATGGCAGGGTCGGGTTCTCACCCGAGAGCTCAAAAAGGAGCTTCATCTTTTTAGCAATGGGGCGCCTGCCCACAAATACCTGCGTGAATTACCAGGTAAAAATTATACCCTGCCAAGGGATCTCGCCGTAAAAAAAAGATTATTTCTTTCCTTTTTTCTTTCCCATGATTCCTGAAAAGATTCCGCCGGTTTTACTGGCATGGCCTTCAAGATCGGCAATTTTCTGGTAGAGTTCTTTTTGTTCACCGGATATTCCCCTGGGGGTGACAATCTTCACCCGTACCAGGAGATCACCGGGTTTTCCACGCCGCTTTACACCCTCCCCGCCGATCCGGAGCGCGGTACTGTACTGGATACCGGCCGGTATCTTCAGATCAAGGTGACGTTTGTCGATAGTTTCGATCTCAATTGTCGTCCCGAGCACCGCGAGGGCAGGTGAAATCTCAACGGTGGTCTCAAGGTTGTCACCCGTGCGCTCAAAGCGTTTGTGAGGCAGGACATACATCTCGATAAAGAGATCCCCGTTTTGGGCACCGTAATCCCCTGCTTCACCATAGCCTTCCATGCGCAGGCGCATCCCACTGTCCACACCGGCAGGAATATGGACTGAGACCTTCCGTTTTACCCGGGTATGCCCGGTACCGTGGCAGCTGTGGCACTGCTTCTCCGGGATCTTGCCCCGACCCCCGCACATGGTGCATGGAGTCATCCGGACAAACTGGCCGAATACTGACTGTGCGGTCTGCCGCATCTGTCCGCTGCCACCGCATCGCGGACATACATTGGTCTTTTTTGTCTCGCTGCCAGATCCCGCACATGCAGGACAGGCTTCGCTGTGCAGAACTTCGATCTCCTTGTCTGCGCCAGCCACTGCTTCTTCAAGCGTGAGCTGCATGCGCATTAAGAGGTCGGGACCGGGTTGCGGGCCGGACCTGCGCTGGTTTCCGCCAAAGAAGTCAAAGATATCCCCAAAACCGGAGAAATCGGATGAGAAGCCGCCGCTCCCGTAGCCGCCCCCTCCGGTATACGATCCTTTCGAGGCATTTGTGTAGGTCTCGTGACCCATGTTGTCGTACTGCGCCCGTTTCTGGGCGTCGGAAAGCACGCTGTATGCCTCGTTTATCGATTTAAACTTCTCTTCGGCACCGGGATCCTTGCAGACATCCGGGTGGTACTTCCGGGCGAGGTTGCGGTACGCTTTCTGGATCTCTTTCTCATCGGCAGACCTTGGTACGCCGAGGATCTCGTAATAATCGCCCGAGCCCATGGATGCTCACTCGTCTTTAACTTTGTAATCTGCGTTGACGACGTTATCGTCCTGTTTCTTTTCAGGTTCGGCTGATGTGGGATCTGCGCCGGCAGCCCCTGCACTGCCATCAGTCTGCGGCCCCTGCTGCTTTGCAGCATTCTCTGCCTGCATCTTCTGGTAGATCTTCGTGGTCGCGGCGTAGACGGCTTCGGTGAGCGTCTCCATGGCCTTCTTGATCTCATCCGGGTTGTCTGCGGAGAGCGCCGTCTTTACGGCTGCAACGCCTTCTTCTACTTTCTGCTTGTCGGCAGCATCAATTTTGTCGCCGCTCTCCTTGAGCATCTTTTCTGCGGTAAAGACTGCCGTGTCTGCCTGGTTCCTTACCTCAATCTCTTCCCGCTTTTTCTTGTCGTCGGCCTCGAACTGCTTGGCCGCGTTCATCATCTTCTTGATATCTTCGTCCGAGAGTTTTTTATCTCCTTTAATGGAGATTGCCTGTTCGTTACCGGAACCGAGATCCTTTGCCGATACGTGGATAATACCGTTTGAATCGATATCGAACGTGACCTCGATCTGCGGAATGCCCCGGGGGGCTGGCGGGATGCCGGTCAGCTGGAACTTGCCCAGCGTGAAGTTATCCTTTGCAAGAGCGCGTTCTCCTTGTACAACATGGATCTCGACGCTGGTCTGACCGTCAGCGGCGGTCGAGAAGATCTGGCTTTTTCTTGTAGGGATTGTGGTGTTGCGCTCGATGAGTTTGGTTGCAATACCTCCAAGCGTCTCGATTCCGAGCGTGAGTGGCGTTACATCAAGGAGCACGATGTCTTTTGTCTCACCGGTCAGCACGGCACCCTGGATGCCGGCGCCAAGCGCTACGCATTCATCGGGATTAAGACCTTTGTCGGGTTCTTTTCCCAGCAGTTTTTTAACCGTCTCCTGTACGAGGGGGATACGAGTCGAACCGCCGACAAGGAGAACATGATCGATGTCTTTTGCGGTCAGTTTTGCATCGCTTAATGCCTGGTTAACCGGTCCGACTGTGGATTCCACGAGATCGCCAATCAGCTGTTCAAGTTTTGAACGGGAGAGATCGATGTTGAGGAACTTGGGGCCGGCAGCATCTGTTGTAATATAGGGCAGGTTGATATTTGTCGTCTGGCGCTGGGAGAGTTCGATCTTTGCGTTCTCCGATGCATCGCGCAGGCGCTGCATGGCGAAGATATCGTTTTTGAGATCGATGCCCTCTTTCTTTTTAAACTCCTCGACAAGATAATCCGTGATCAGTTTATCGAAATCGTCGCCGCCGAGATGGTTGTTACCTGCGGTGGATTTTACCTCAAAGACTCCATCCCCGAGCGTGAGGATCGATACATCAAACGTACCGCCGCCAAGGTCATAGACAAGGACCGTGGCATCCGCTTCTTTATCAATGCCGTACGCGAGGGCGCTTGCGGTCGGCTCGTTGATAATACGCATGACTTCAAGGCCGGCGATCTTTCCGGCATCCTTTGTTGCCTGTCTCTGGGCATCGTTAAAATATGCCGGAACAGTAATGACCGCTTTTGTAATCTTCTCACCAAGATATGCCTCCGCGTCAACCTTCATCTTCTGGAGGATCATCGCGGAGATTTCCTGCGGAGTGTATTCCTTATCGTCGATCTTTACTTTCTCCGGGGTTCCCATCTTACGCTTGATGGACTGGATCGTATGCCGGGGGTTGGCCACAGCCTGCCGTTTTGCAAGGCTCCCGACCAGGCGTTCGCCCTCTTTTGTAAATGCGACAACGGACGGGGTTGTTCGTGTTCCTTCACTGTTGGGGATGACAATGGGTTTACCCGCCTCCATGATCGACATGCAGGAGAAGGTGGTCCCAAGGTCGATACCTAATATCTTCTCATTTGCCATAATGTCAGTCCTCCTTTATTTTTGATTTCAAGATTTTTCAACGGGCGTTTCATCGTGTGAGTTTTTTCCTCTGGATACTGCAACTTTTGCGTAGCGGATCACTTTCTTGTACATCCGGTATCCGGGAGATACGACATCAACCACCGTTCCTTCTGCTTCATTCGACGGAATGTGCGCGACCGCATCATGCTCTCCAGGATTAAATGATTTTTTTAATGCATCTATGGGTGTGATACCATGCCGTGCGAGAATTCCGCAAAGCAACTGATTGATCTGTTCAACTCCCGTGCGGAGATGATTGTCATCGCTTTTGAGTGCCCGCTCTAAGTTGTCCGCAACCTCCAGGATATCAATAGCTAAACGCTCATTTGCATGGTGTACCATGTCCTCGTGGTCCCGGGCGGTCCGCTTCCGGTAATTGTCAAAATCCGCTGCAAGCCGGAGAAACCGGTCGTTTAAATCCGCGTACTGCTTCTTCTGCTCCGCGAGTTCATCGCGTATCTGAAGCGGTGGGGATACCGGTGTTTCCGGCACTGCTGCATTGTTTTCAGGTACAGGAGTGGTATCGTAATCTTCCATAGTTCATCCCATTCGATGTTCCAATATCTATTGCATTGTGGTTCTATATAAATTTAAGGTAAAAGCCAAGGACGGTATCTGCCGAAATCAAAGGTTTTTAGAATAGAGGGGCATAGACCGGGGAATTCTTTCCAATCGGCACATAAAACAGTCTTTGTTGTGGTAAAGTGCCAGTACGGGTTTTTTTTATCAACGTGATACTTTTTGCAAACCAGATTGGTATCCCAGTGCCGGTCATATCCCCTTCCCATTCAGGCGAAATCTTCGGGCGTTGCATACCTTTTTTGGCCTTTATCTCCATATACTAGATTATGAAATGGGCGCTTCTTTCGGTATGGGATAAATCCGGCATCGTGGAGCTGGCGAAGGTGCTGGTCAGGAACAAGTACAGTCTCCTGAGTTCGGGCGGGACCGGCAAGGCACTTGCAGAGGCCAGTGTCCCGTTTACCGAAGTTTCGAGTTATACGGGATTTCCTGAGATGATGGACGGCAGGGTCAAGACACTTCACCCCAAGGTTCACGGGGGTCTCCTGGGCCGCCGCCAGATTGACGATGCGGTAATGGCAAAGTATGGCATTAATCGGATCGATCTGCTTGTCGTGAACCTGTACCCGTTCGAGAAGATGTCCGGGCAGTCGATGGCGCTTGATAAACTGATCGAATATATCGATGTGGGCGGGCCGGCGATGATCCGGGCTGCGGCAAAAAATTTTAAAGATGTCGCAGTTGTTGTTGATCCGACTGATTATCCTGCAGTAATTGAAACTATCAGCGGTAACGGTTTTACACCTGATCAGCGTCTGATGTTTGCGAAAAAGGCGTTTGCCCGGACGGCTGCTTACGATGCCGCGATCAGCAATTACCTGTCCAACATGGATATGGCATTCCCGCACACTCTCTCGCTTCAGTTTACTCACGGGAGAATGCTCCGGTACGGCGAGAACCCGCACCAGCAGGCGGCCGTATACGGTACAAGCGGAATTGCCGGCGCCGAACCCCTTCAGGGAAAGCAGATGTCGTACAACAATTACCTTGACGTCAATGCCGGAACAGCCCTTTTGCAGGAATTTGAGGAGCCTGCAGCCGTTATCGTCAAGCATAACAACCCCTGCGGCGTCTCGATCGGAACAAATATCCTCGATGCCTACCTGACCGCCCGCGAGGTAGACCCGGTCTCTGCCTATGGCTCGGTCGTGTCGCTCAACCGCGATGTGGACAAAAAACTTGCAGAAGCGATCGACTCCACCTTTGTCGAAGTTATTGTTGCACCATCGTTTACCAAAGACGCCCTCGACACGATGAAAAAGAAAGAAAACATGAGGGTGCTCATCCTCCCCAGGCGCGTGAATGCAGATGAAGTGCGTACCATCGATGGAGGTATCCTTGTCCAGAGAACCCCGGCCTATAAAGAAAACTGGAAGGTAATTACCGACCGTGATCCGACAACTGATGAGATGGCAGCGCTTAAGATTGCCTGGAAGGTCTGCAAGCACACCAAAAGCAACACGATCATCTTTGCCGATCAGAAGCACACCCTTGGCATCGGTGCCGGGCAGATGAGCCGTGTCGACTCGGCAAAGATCGCGATCGAGAAAGCCTGCGCCCCGCTCGCAGGATCGGCTGTTGCTTCCGATGCCTTCCTCCCCTTCCCGGATACCCTTGAAGTTGCGGCAAAGGCCGGTGCCACCGCACTTGTCCAGCCCGGTGGGTCCATACGGGACAAAGAGGTTATCGAAGCGGCAAACCGGCTGAACATGGCCATGATCTTTACGGGTGTGAGATACTTCAGGCACTGATTTTTCCTAGTATTTTCCAGTTTCAAGCCAGATTTTGAGATAAATTTATATTCTGCGAAGTATTCATACCGTATATAAATCGTTTGTGGCTATTAACAGTCATGGATGATAAGAAACTGCATCTTTGGAGTGACTGGAATGGAATTCGGTAAAATGGTCGGAGACTCTTTTGGATATGCAAAAGACGGTCTCGTAGGAAAGTGGGTAAACTGGATACTACTGATTATCAGTTGCATTATTTTCCCGCTCATCATGGGATACATGATGCGCATTTTCCGGGGTGCCGACAAAGCTCCTGAACTGAAAGAATGGGGAAGTATGTTCATTGATGGGATCAAGATGTTTATTGTTGGCATCATCTATGCAATCCCGATCATCATTATAGAATTTGTAGTCCTTGGAAGTGCATTTATCACAGCCCTGACTGCCTCTACCGTTGCCGGACAGGAGAATCCTGCCGGAATGCTGGCCCTTATTGGCGGAGTCATTTTCGGTGTTATTATTCTGGCGATTGTCGCGATCATTATCGGACTTATTGTTGCAACAGCGATAGTACGTTTTGCACGCACGAACAGCTTTGGTGAGGCGTTCAATTTCAGTGCGATCTTTGCCCATATCGGGAAAATCGGCTTTATATCCTACGTTATTGCCCTCATTATCCTCGCTATCATCATCGGTGTTATTGAAACAATCTGTATAATGATCCCCTACATTGGCTGGGTACTGCTTTTTATTCTGCTCCCGGTTCTCTGCCTGTTTCATGCACGGTACCTCACCCAACTCTATGAAAGTGCCGGCACAGCATAATCACATCTTTACTTTTTTGCCGGGATTTGCAGGATCTGATTTTTAAAAAATTATCCTTTCGCAGATATTCTTTTATTATAGATCCTCCAAAGGTAGTGGAATACATGGTGATGATTATGAGTTTTGGTACAATGCTTGATGACTCATTCTCTTACGCAAAAGACGGAGTATGGGGAAAATGGAAACACTGGCTGCTCCTGATAGTGAGCCTGATTATCTTCCCTTTGATCTTAGGGTATATTGTCCGGATATACCGTGGTGAAAAACCGGCTCCTGAACTGAAAGAATGGTGGGCAATGTTCATTGACGGGCTCAAACTGCTGGTTGTCAACATCATTTACGCGTTGCCGGTTATCCTGCTCGCTATCGCGGCGTTTCTTCCCTTGATCTCGGCATTTATCGCATCTGGAGCTCTCTCCCTTGACTTTGCCACCATGACGGATGCGCAGGCAGATCAGTGGCTGACCGCCCATCCGGAGATCCTGTCGGCAGCCGGCCTCATGATTGTTCTTTTGCTCGTGACGCTGATTGTTGCGATCATCATTACGATATTCTCGTTTATCGGATCGATCCGGTTTGCCCGGACCGGTCGGATTGGAGAGGGATTCAATTTTTCGGAGATCCTTGCCCAGATCGGCAGGATTGGCTGGCTTACGTATATCGCAGCTCTCATTATTATCGGGGTTATGGGGGTTGTTTTCTGGCTGCTGCTCCATATATTTTCATTCATACCGGTTGTCGGCGAGATCGTATTCCTTATCGTTGCGTTCGTGGCCTACCCGCCGTTTGTCCTGTTTGTCAGCCGGTATGCAGCGCTGGTTTACGCGCGTGGTGAACCTGCACCCGCTCAGGCTCCGGCGACACAGCCCTGAAAATAGCGGACATTTTCCATTGCACCATTTTTTTATCAGCCGTAACGACAAGAGGTTTTGGCATAATTTTGTTTTCCGGAAAATCTCATGATTTTAGTTTCCCGTGGATCCGGTTTAGTTTCATGTCTGAACTTTCTGATAAAAAGGAAATTTAATTGCGAAATATTTCAGAAAAATATTTCGCTGACATCAGAAAATCAGGATGTAATGCAATTTTAAAAAGGGAATTGGGCCCCTCTTAAACCGGGGGTATCCGGAGAATTCCCCGGATTATCTCTGCACGGCACCGAGGTTTGCCTGCTCCACGGTCCTTGCATACCGGGCAAGGACACCGGTCAGCTGTTTTGTCACCGGTTTCCATGAGGCTTTCCGGTCAGCAAGTGTTTTAGCGTCGACAAGAAGATCGATCTTCTTAGTAAAGAGATCGACAGCGATGCTGTCCCCGTCACGCACAAAGGCGATCGGCCCGCCAACAACGGCCTCAGGGGCAACGTGCCCGATACAGGGACCCCGGGTTCCCCCTGAGAAACGCCCGTCCGTAATGAGAACGACTTTTTTGTAGCCCACGCCCATCAGGGCCGATGTTGCAGAGAGCATCTCCGGCATGCCCGGCGCTCCCCGGGGTCCTTCGTTCCTGACGATCACGACATCGCCTTCTTTTACCTGACGGGAGAGGATAGCAGCCATTGCCGTCTCCTCGCCATCGAAAACCCGTGCCGGCCCGGTGTGCTTCCACATCTCTTTTGGAACGGCCGCACACTTGACAACTGCGCCGTCCGGTGCAAGCGACCCAAAAAGGATCTTAAGACCTCCGGCCGGGCTCACCGGTGCATCAGGACTTTTGATGACCTCTTCATTTTTTATCACCGCATCGTGTGCGATCTGGTGAATGGTCTTACCGGAAACCGTAGGGACATTGTCCAGGTATTTTTCCAGGCGCTTCATCACTGCCGGGATTCCCCCGGCCCGGTACAGGGTCTGCATCGAATGGGGGCCGGAGGGCTGCATGTAACAGATATGCGGGATCTCTTCGGCAATGCGGTTAAAATCCGCGAGCGTGAGCGGGATTTTGGCCTCGGTGGCAATCGCCATGAGGTGAAGCACGGTATTCGTTGAACCGCCTAGTGCCATGTCCATACGGATTGCATTTTCAAGGCTTTTCCTGGTAACGATATTGCGCGGGGTGACATTCTTGTTTACAATCGAGACCACAGTTTCGCCGCTCTCCCGGGCAATCCGAAGTTTTGCCGCGTCAACGGCCGGAATTGCAGCACAGCCGGGAAGGGACATTCCCATCGTTTCGGTCATGCAGGCCATCGTGTTTGCAGTATAGAGTCCCTGGCAGCTACCACAGCCAGGCATGGCACAGCACTCGAGATCCTTTAATGCCTCGCCGCTCATGTTACCGGCCGCAACCTTCCCGACACCTTCAAACACGTCGATAAGCGAGAGATCTTTTCCCCCCATGTTTCCGGAGAGCATTGCTCCCCCGGTCACCACAACAGTCGGGATGTTGGTCCGGACTGCCGCCATGAGCATGCCGGGCACAATTTTGTCGCAGGTTCCGACACACACAAGGCCGTCAAACCGGTGGGCCTGCGCCATGAGTTCAATGGAATCTGCGATATTCTCCCGGGAGGGGAGGGAGTACCGCATCCCCTCGTGGCCCATGGCAATGCCATCGCAGATGCCAATAACCCCGAATTCAAACGGCACGCCCCCCGCAGCGGCAATTCCTTCACGAACCTTTTCTGAAAGCTGCCGCAGGTGGGTATGGCCGGGTACAATTGTATTGTACGCATTGGCAATCCCGATGAACGGGAGGTCCATCTCCTTATCGGTCACCCCAAGAGAACGCAAAAGCGAACGGTTGGGCGCCCGTTCATATCCCTTCTTGACCATGTCACTTCGCATATGCGTCATTACCAGAGGATTACCTCCCATGCTTCATGAATCTGTTGCAGGATACAAAAGAATGCCCGGGTTGTCTGATTTACCATTGAATATTTACACTACCAAATGTTATCCATCCAGTACAAGACGATCTGTTTTTTCTGGATTGGCGGAAATCATATATGTACACGATAAGGAAGTCCTGCCTTGACAACGTACCCTGCCCCAGGAAATGCGCACCGTATAATCTATCTCCTTCTGCTTGCCATCGCGATTAGTATTCCATGTGCAACTGCAGTAACCCTTACGCCGGGAAGTTCGGCGACAACGACCACTATATCTCAGGGAGATCCGGTCTATATCCGGGGCATTGCAACCGGCCATCCCCAGGTGGGACTCCAGGTCTGGTTTATCGGGTACAACTTCGCCAAGGTCACGACCGTCCAGGTAAATGACGATAATTCCTACGAATACGAACTTAAGAAAACAGATACTGCAAACCTTGCATCCGGGCAATATTTTGTGCTGATCCAGCACCCGATGATGAATGGGCGGTTCGATGTCGTCTATGATGCCTCTTCCGGAGTCGTAAAAGATCACAACAATAAAATACTCTACCAGTTCACCGGCGGCGGAAAACTCCAAAGTCCGGATGCCGCAACGGCGTTAATAAAGGCCGTCAGCAGCCAGAATATTGATGATACCTTTGCCTCGGTCTCATTTTATGTCAGCCAGCCGACGATAACGTTCAACCAGATTGGTGACAAATCCCCCGGAGACAAGTTTACTATCAAGGGAATCACCAATCTTGCCGCTGATGACAATCTCATGGTCGAGATCTATTCATCATCATTTGTCCCGACCTCAAAAACCCAGTCTTCCGGATTTTCCGGCGCAAGCGGTATGGTAAAGGTGGTGTCCGGCAGCGGCGGTATGAACACCTGGTCTTTTGACGTAGATACCTCAACATTTGCCCCGGATGAGTACCTTGTGAAAGTTTCGGGAGTCGAGCAGAATGTGGTTGCGTCAACCCGGTTCAATGTTGTGCAGTGCGGCGGATCCGGGGGTACCTGTAGTGTCCCACTGATAAGTTCTCCAGTAACTACGATTCCGACAGTCACCAACTCCACCATCGTTATCACGACTCTTCCGGATACCCCGGTATTGCCCGCAGCAAGTGTCCCCGCAACAACACAGCCCGCACCGGTGCCGGCGGCTGTATGCCTGGGCAGCATCGCGGCGATACTTTTAATCCGCAGGATCCGGTAAAAAAGGAATTGTTACCAGCCCAGGTACAGGGTTTTTGACTGGGTGTAACTGTCAAGTGCCTTTGAACCGTTCTCACGGCCAATCCCACTCTCGTTTGTTCCCCCAAACGGTACTTCAGGAGGTACTATAAGGTGACGATTAACCCAGATGATCCCGGCGTTTACTTCATCGTATACCCGTTTTACCGTTGAGATGTCTTTTGTCCAGACCGATGCGCCAAGACCGTATTTCGAACGGTTGGCCTCGCGAATTGCCGCATCGAGATCCGGTACTGTCACCACCGGAAGAACAGGTCCGAAAATTTCGTTAGTGAGGAGCGCTGCATCAGGTACAACATCAGCGATCAGGGTTGGTTTATAGAAGAAACCATGTGAGTATCCCGATCCTGTTAATGGGCACCCGCCGGTTCGGATTACTCCTTCTTCCCGCCCAATCGTTTCACTGACCACAGAACTGATCCTCCCGAGTTGTTCTGCGCTGTTGAGCGGCCCCATATCTGTGCCCGGCAAGAGTCCGTTTCCCACAGTAAGACTTTCTGCTTTCGCCGTAAGGAGGCGCAGGAACTCCTCTGCGATCTTTTCGTGAAGGTACAGACGTTTGACCGCGGTGCAGATCTGGCCGGCATTATAAAACCGGCCGCGGAGCGCCCCTTCAACGGCTTTGGGAATATCCGCGTCTGCCATCACGATCATCGGATCGGATCCGCCCAGTTCCAGCGTAAGTATCTTGAGATGGTCTTGTGCCATCTCCCGGATCCGGTGGCCGGTTGCGCAGTCCCCCGTAAATGATATCTTTTTTACCCGGGGATGTTGTACCAATGCCGCCCCGGTAGTTTCTCCTGGGCCGGTCACAACATTGAGCACTCCCTGTGGTAGGCCTGCTTCCTGCATCAGCCCCGCGATGCGTAGATTTGTGAGTGGGGTTGTTGACGCCGGCTTGAGAACAAGGGTATTTCCCGCAAGGATGGCTGGCCCCACCTTCCAACCCATGATGAGTACCGGCATATTCCAGGGGATGATTGCGGCGCAGACCCCAAGTGGGACCCGGGTTACCAGGCAGTCCCCGGCTTTTCCAAGGGTAACCATTTCACCGGCGGGCAGGCCGGCGATGGACGCATAATATTCAAAGATATTTGCGCATCCCCTTACTTCATCGGTTGATTCCCGGATCGGTTTTCCCTGTTCACGGGTAAGGAGCGCTGCAAGAGCCTTATGATCCCGCCGGATCAGTTCTGCCGCGCGGTAGAGAATAAGACCGCGATCCCGGGTGGTTTTTTTTGACCATTCACCAAAAGCCGCGTCAGCCGCCTCAACTGCCGCATTTACTTCCTCTTTGGATCCCCGTGGAACCCGATCGATACATTCACCGGTTGCCGGGTTGGTAACCTCAATCCACGTTTCATCTGCAGCAGGAGCAGCAGTCCCGTTAATGATCATGTCCATAAAACCGATTCCCCTGTTCTCGCGTATCCCGCATCTCTTGAGGAAGTGTCCACGGGCCGTATATAAAATGGCAGCGGTTGTTTTTTATAAAATCTTCAGGGAGTTACTTGTCGGGGGAATTTCAATTTCAATGTTCTCAGAAGAGAGGCTCCGGATTCTCCCTGTCTGGGTGGTACAATAGGCACCGGATCGGTCAAGATGCACTTTGAACTCCGGGCTTTTAATCAGTGAAATAAGGGTCACGATCCGTGAATCGTCCAGCATCTCCCGACGCATCACCAGTTCATACTGCTCATGCGCTACCGGAAGAAACATCAGGTCATGGGATTCTGCCAGTCCCTTTGAACAGATACCGGCATCTGCCTGTCCGGCCCGGACGGCTGCGGCTACAGCCCCCGGTGTTGCAACTTCATTGTCATACCCCCTGATTTTGGAGGGCATAAGATTGTGAGATGAAAGCAATGAATCAAAAAGGATCCGTGCCGGGGTATCTTTGCGTGAGTTGATCCAGCAGACGGCATCAAGTGAATCGGGTGAGACTTCCTTTGCAGATGCAATCCCCTGTTCCTGTGTAGCGATGTTGACAAAGACAAGGTCCATTGATTTAAGACAGGGCTGGACGAACCGGCAGTCTCCAAGGAGGGAGAACGCCGGCAGACTCATCGGCGCTGCATGACAGGAATTTCGCTTAAGCGAGAGGATGGCACCGGAGTTTCCGGCACTTCCCGTGTGAATAAAGAGGCCCTGGTCGTGTGCAATATTTCCCAGTTCTTCCAAAATGGGGTCAATGGCCCCGGAAAAGATTAAGGTCCGCTCGATATTTGCCGGGTCTGTCGTAAGATAAACTTTGAGTTCATGTTCCGCATCGAACCCTTCAACCGGCGCCGGGATATGCGTGTATCCATTTGATCGGACGGTTGACATCTGTACAACTGTGCCCCGTGAACGGGCCATGCCCCAGTACTGGTTGCCGATCCTTCCAACAGAGACCGGTACAAACTCGTCAAAGCCGAGATCGGAACTTAAGGGTGTTGCCAGTTTTACCTTGACCGAATATTTCGTGAGTGGCGCAAGTCCCCAGTATTCAAGGAGAGGGACGGCAAATTCACGCAGGACGGACTGGGCGGCGAGTGGGAAGCCCGGAAGCCCGATGACCGGTTTGCCATCGATCTTCCCGAGCATCATCGGTTTCCCCGGCTTCACCGCGACACCGTGGAAAAGCAGTTCGCCGATTGCCGATATCGCCCCTGCGGTATAGTCACGTGTCCCGGCCGAAGATCCGGCTGATATGATGACAAGGTCATTATCGCGTGCAGCAGTACGAAGCGCTTCCTTGATAAGATCGGGATCATCGCGTACGATCGGCAGGCGGGTGCAATGTGCTCCCATCGAATCGAGAAGAACCTGTGCCATGACTGTGTTACTTTCCACGACCTGTCCCGGGCTTGGCCGAACACCTAATGAAACCAGCTCGCTTCCCGTAGGAATAATCCCCACATTGAATGTATTGACCTTCAGTTCCACGATCCCGTAAGTGGCAAGGGCGCCAATATCAAAAGCCCGGACCTGATGACCCTTCGGGAGAACAAGTCGGCCTTCCCGGATATCTTCACCTGCCGGGCGCACGTGCTGCCATGGCATTGCGGCTTTACGGATCTGGAACTTGTCATCCACTTCCCAGGTGTCTTCAATCATGATCACGGCATCGAACCGAAGGGGAACGATATTTCCGGTATTGACCCGGGCAAAATCCTGAAGAGTAACCGGCGTCTGATCCGAAGCGCCAAAGGTATTCCGGCTTTTTACTGCAATGCCGTCCATGGCTGCAAGACTTACTTCCGGCACAGAGTACCGGGCATAGACAGGCGCAGCAACGACACGGCCCAGCGACCGGGTAACGTGAACGATCTCAGTATGCTCCGGGATTACAAATGATGTTTTGAGGAGATGCAGTGCCTCATCAAACGTAACCAGTGACAGATAGCGTTTCACCATGCCGTATCACCGTAATGCGCCTTTGTTTGCCATTGTTGTAAGGGGGATATCATGGGTTTCACACATATTTGAAAACAGGGGATATCTGCATGCCCCTGCTGGTATTTCAGGTACTTATCCTGATAATCCTCAATAAATGATTCGATTATGATCACCGGTGACGGGGTAAAAAATCTTCGGATACGTGCCGGTCAGACCTCACGTGTCCGTTTTCCTACGGCGGCAAGGTAGACCGGCCACTGTGTTTCAGGATCGGTATTTGTAAGATGTGTTATCATGTCGTCATGGAACGTATCGATAGGCTGCACGTCAAACCCAAAGCAACCTGCAGTCATGATCAGTTCCTGACAGGTATGTCCTGCCTCTAAGAGGACGCTCCGGTATCCCCGGTTCCCCATTGCCCATGTCGAACGGTAAGGTACCCCTACCCATATGAATGTTACTGCTGCGCGAGTGACAACCTTGAAATTTAAACTCGCGGTCGCAATCGCGGTGGAGATATCCGCGTCTTCGTTTATGGTAATTATACTGTGTATGCTTGGGACATACCGGTACATACCCGTAGAAAGTCCCTCCACTTCACCTGCGACAAAGTAGGTTTCAATCGGATACCGCGAAGCGCTGGACGGGACGTTTTTTAAGACAAGGAATTCGTTAATTCTTGCGCGGAACCCTTGAGTATACCACAACAGTGCCGAGAGTTCCGCCAGGGTCATCGATGAACGTGAAAGATAACCCGATGGTTCCCATTTCCCGATAATATCGGTTACCGGAACATTGGGTACCTTGATCTTTTTTGGATCGGGGAGTTTTGTGATCTTTGCGCCATCAGGAACAGGAAGTTCCATGGGGGGTTCTGGTTTACGCAGGACCAGGTCCACGGTGGAATAATCCGGGTACCGGGTTCCTTTGATAAATTCTTTACCGACATCGTTCATAATCTGACCTCAGTTTTTCTGGTGTACCCTGATATTTACTCTCCTGTTGGATACACCCGTAGGTATCCCGGACCGGGACAAAAAAGAAAAAATGGATTATGCCTTGACATAGAGGTTAGCAAAGACTTCTTTACCCTTACTCTTGGGATGACGTTCCCCAAGATCCCCGATGTAGTGGTCAAAGGTGGCCTTTGTGCCATCAACTTCAAGTTCCATCCGGTCCACTTTCTTGAAACCGGGCATCATGTACTTGATGGCGCCAAAGACGTACATGTCTCCCTTGACCATCTGGCCACCGACACGTCCCTCAACGTTGCCCTTGATGATGACGGTGCCACCCTCAGCATGGGTCGAGACGTGGATGAATACGTCCTTTTCTATGATGATCGTGCCACCGAGCATGAAGGTACCGATATCGTTACCTGCACTGCCCTTGATCCGGATCGTGCCGCCCTTCATACCGCGCCAGTCGCCACGGTATGCGCAGCCAACATGGTTTTCAGCATTGCCGTCGACGAGAATCTCGCCGCCTTCCATTGCGATACCGCAGAAGGAGTGGGCATTTCCCTTAATGTGGATCTTGCCGCCTTTCATCCAGCCGCCGACATACATATCAGCATTGCCGTTTACTGTGACTGTGCCGGCAGTCATCTTGCTGCCGATATATTTTACCCGTGTGCAGTCGCCTACGATAAGAATGTCGGTCTCTGCTGCGGTTGCACCCGCATTACCGGAAACTTCAAAGAAGTCACCGATCTTGACATAGGTCTTTCCTTCACGGCATACGAGATCGGCAATCTGGCTTGCGGTCTTTCCTGCAAATGCATCCGGCGTGATGGAGTTTGCCTCAAGCATGAGCTCGGGAGTCTTCGTGGGTTTTAAAGTAACAGTCGCCATGATTGCACCTGCTTTAAGCCTCCACATTTACGTCGATCACGAACGGGTGGGGGGCGAGATATTCGCGCACCGGGTAGTTGGTGAGTCCGACCGTGTAGTAGCCCTTGTTGAAACTCTCGGCAACATCACGTTTTACCTGCGGGTTTTCTTTCATGATCGGGTTAACCCAGACGGTCTTCTTGTGACCGTGGCTAATGATCTCGCCGTCCCTTACAACAATCTCACCAGACTTGACAAAGCAGCTGGAGTTCAGGAACGCGGATTCAATCTTCTCGGGGTCGCTTGGCATGTTATTGAAGTTGAGATCATAGACCGCAACATCTGCAATCATGCCGGGCTTCAGGCTGCCATAGAGATTGGTAAGGCCTAGGCACTTTGCAGGACCTGCACGGGTCATGGCTGCAATTTCGTAGAGCGTGAGTTCCCGGTCAAGCGTGTGGATGTTGGTCAGATCGATGACCTTGTCAACCTTCTTCATGGATGCAAGAACTGCTTCCCGTGATTTCTGGTTCATCAGCCACTTGATAACACGCGGGTACCGAATGAACGGGCCGGCGTTCGGGTGGTCTGTCGTGATAAATGTCCGCATCGGATCCTTTGCATAGAGCGCAAGTTCAAGGCCGGTTGCCCACTGAACGCCGTTCGGGACAACATTCTTATCGTAGATATATGGGACAACGCCGGCTGCAGTTTCCATTTCGACATCAACATTTGCCCACTTCAGGTGGTTGAGGGCATGGAGGTGGTGCTCGAATGGGCCATCGGCAGTCATGGTCGTGGTCTCATCAAGCGTCACACAGCCGAGATCAATGGTGATATTCTTCTGCTTGTTGACGTAGTCCATGACTTCTTTTGCCTTCGAGCAGAAATTTGCCCAGCTGTCCCCGCCATACGAGTGGAACTGGAGGTGGGTGGAATGCATGACCTGTTCACGGCCGAACTTATTCTTGGTCTTGACACCCTCTGCAAGTTTGAGCGAGGCAAGTGTTGTCGGGTAGTTGCCCGGGTTCCCGAGGTTGTTTTGGTGAACATGGATTGAGTGGGGCAAGCCGAGGTATTCGTTTGCCGCCATGAGACCGGTAATGATCTCATGGGGGGTGATTTCAAAGTAGGGTACATGATCTTCAATACCCAGACAGTTCATGCCCCATGCCCAGGCAGCCGTTCCGCCGGGGTTGACAACCTTGACACCATAGCCCTTTGTCGCCTTGAGCAACCATGCAATGTAGGCTGCGGTGTTTTCGACCTCACCTTTCTTGAGGTACTCCATGACAAACCAATTGTTCCCGAAAACCGGAAGTGCTCCTTCATCAATGATAGGCGTATCGTGGATCTCCTCATGCACGTGGGGTGCGTGGATGGGGGGCATTGCCGCTTCCATGACAAACCCGTACCCCATACGGGCGTAATCGTACCCGGTCTTTAAGACGCTCGGGATTGAAAAGCCCATCTCCATCCGGGTGGGGTCATGGGTAATGCCGCTCTTGAAGAGTTTGTCTTCAGGCCGGATAATTCTTCCGACATTGACCTTGGGGCCCGCAACATGGGAGTGGACATCCACACCTCCGGACATGACAACTCTGCCCTTGGCATCGATGACTTTTGCGGCAGAACTGACTTTATCAACAATCTTGCCATCTCTGATGGCAACATCGCCGACATCTCCGTTAATTTTTTGGGTCGGGTCGACAATAAACCCGCCCTTGATTAAAATCTCACCCTTGATCTCGCTCATGCTTCATTCACCGCCGAGATGTTTGTCGGGTGTTTCCGGTCTTCCTTTGAGGTGAGCCAGACCGGCTGAGTCTTGGTGAGCTCGCACATGCGCTCGTAGATCTTGTCAAAGAGCTCTTCGTCACTGGGAACTCCCGGCAGGCCGTCAATAACCGATTTAAACTGGATCGGAACATTGTCCATACGATAGACAACGCCCGGTTCATCGACACCGGCAATCCTTACCGGGATATGGAGATCGGAGATCTCGCTTGCCATGCAGAAGTTGGGGTCAACGGTGATGAAAGGATGTTTCTTGATGTGCTTGATGGCATCGATAGGCCAGTGTGCACCAGCATCGGTTCCGACATTGACAAAGCAGTCCACTTCGTCTCGCATTGCCAGATCAATTGAACTGGTTTCACCGGGGTTCATGTGGGCGGCAGTTCCCTTGGAAAGGTCGACGCAGTACGGGAATCCGAACAACCATGCCCAGACCTGTCCCGGACCGGCAATGTTATAGTGTCCACGCATTGCCATGATCGAGGCTTTCGTGTGGAGGTTGAGGTCGCGGGTCAGACTGATGGCAGCATCGATGTTGTGGTTACGTCCATCCGTATGGGTGCATCCCATACCGAAGAAGATCATCACAAAACGTGCTTTCTTCATGACTTCTACAGACTTAACGATCACTTCTTTCTTGATACCGGCAACCTCATCGGGTATATCATACCCTTTGAGGACGGTGCGGAACGCATCGAAAAGTTCGTAGTCGTGACCCTGATTGAGCATGAGGTGGATATCCGCGAGTTTTGCGGTATCTGTCTGGCGGGGGTCAACACTGATAATCGTCCGCTGCATTTGTCCCTTCTGGGTGAAGTACCCCCGGGGGAAGATCGAATAACGGGAAGTGTGTCTCGGGTGGGCGTGCATCGGGTTGCATCCCCAGAAGACCACGACATCGGCACGGTTCTTTGCCTCACCAAGCGTGCAGCTTGGGTAGCCGTTATCGAACATTGCAAGGAAAGAAGGCCCGTGGCAGATAGATGCGCAGTTATCTAAAACAGCGCCGGATTTCTCGGCGATCCTTGCGACTGCACTCATACCTTCGCAGTTGGTCGAACCAAATCCATAGATAAGTGGCTTTTTCGCGGCAAGTAAAGTTTTTGCCGTAAAGTCGATTGCCTCATCATACGAGATCTCTTTTATCGAACCGTCCGGCTGGCGCATGCGTGGGAGCTTTGGCCGGGTCGGGTCGTTTGCATGGTGGAACAGGTTGGTTCCGATAATACAGGCATTGTGGACTTCAAGGATCTTCTTGTTGTCGTCAGAGACAAGGACTTCGATATCATCGCAGGATGATCCGCAGTACGGGCATCCCACCTGGGTAATGAGCTTTGGCATGGATTAGTTCACTCCTTTCCAGAGTCCGACTGCGCCCTGAACAAGCTGAAGGGCGGTCTTGCGCTTCTCGTTAAATGCTGGTTCGACCGTCACCGGGAAACCGCTGTACTGGGGGGTTCCGGTGCACTGGGTCCGTGGAGGAACAACCTGGTTGGCCCAGACTCCTTGGCGAATATGGGCAAGGCCCGGGGGACAGTACTGCGTCGCATTGATGCACTTCACAATAACTGTGCCGCACTCGCTTGTCACTTTCACGTTCGAGTTCTTCCAGATGCCAGCACGCTTCATGTCTTCAGGATTCAGTTCAATGATTGAGCAGGCTTCGAAATAGTCAGGGTTTGTCTTACCCTTTTCCATCGCGGCGCCCTCTTCAACCGATCTTTGGGTGATCATGTTCAGTTTAATCGCGCTACCCATTGTTCACCTCGTATTAATCACACACTACAAACACAGTTTTAATAAATCGGCTCTTTTGCCTGTACATGTCGTAGGAATGCAGATGTTAAATAATTTATTTATTGATACACTATTGTTAACTAAATACAGCAAACTGCAAATATTTCTGTTTCAAGTTAATTTAACTCAATGAACTTCCTTTTTCATCCATTTATAATCGATAAAACGTACCGGTTTTAAAAAAACAGCAGCCTCTGATACCGGCAACGTATACCCAGAGCCGGCTCGAACAATAGTTTTCCCAAATCATTATTGTTGATATCAAGCACAGCGTTAAACTTTTTATTTTTGACGAGGCCTCTCTGATGGAGTGAAGGCTGATGGACAAAAAATGCAAGCCTGTCGTTCCGTGAAGCGGAGTTGATCATATCCTGCAGGGAGAAAAACTGTTCGGCAGCATCTGTTTTCTGTTCCCCTGTCAGGGCATAGACGCCGTCTTCTATAAACACCACACGCGTTTCGATTCCCTGATGGGCGGATGCGGTAGCAAAAGAGAGTGCCCCCATGGCCATCCCGGTTGTGTAGGGACCAAAGGTTATCAGGATCAGCAGTGACGGCGAGGCGTGATCTTTACCAGACAGCCCGTCCGGTATTCCGGTATGATCCTGGCGGAACTGGATGGATCCCGAGTTTGTCCCAAGGATACTGTGGTCTTTTGTGAACCGTTCAATCATGTCATAGAGGCCCCTCAATTTCAGGGGTTTAATCGTACAGGAAGAGATAACAAGCCCTTTCCCATCGTCCCACATGCCGTATCCCCGTTCCATTGCACACGGTGCTGACCCCATAAGGAGGCAGTGCCGCTGGTGCTGCAAGGCGCGGATGGCGAGTTTGGAGAAACCCTCGCCCAGATTCCTGAAGGCTGTCGGGTGCTGGTTTGCATGTCCGATATGTACCCCATCAAGAAACGCATAGAGTTCCGGATCGCAGTCCCGGTCAAGTGCCGCTTCCAGGCAGAGGAGGGCGTACAGGGCCGCGCAATGCATGTAAGGTGACTGTACCTGGAGGTACCCGATCGCCGTCTCTTCTGGTGCCTGAGCCCGGGCAGCATCCACCACCTCTTCCCAGAATGATGGTTGTGACCTTTCAGGAACCGATTGCCGACTGCTGATAAGACCAGAAAACTTCACTTTTAAGGGATCGATGGATAGTCCGCGAAGATCTAGATCCTGCTGGTCACAGATGACTTTCAGGGATGGAAGGGAGAAGATAATCTCCCAGATCTGGCTGGTTTCCCGGCCAAAGAGGCTGTAGAGGGCATCCCCGGTGAGAAAGATGATAAAGGTCGGGCTTTTCTCCGGCACGGTCCGGCGAAGTGCCTCGGGGGAGAACTGGATAAAATAATATTTGAGCACTTCTTCAGTCCATGACAACCGCTCCTGGGTCAGGGCATCGCTTAACAGGAGAAAATGTGAGGTCATGGATCATTTATCCCTGCATTTGAGTATGTGCAGGTCTTGTTATCAATGTGACTAAATACGTTCCCTTTAACGTATACCGTTTTACCAGATATATCGTTTTTAAGGGTTGGAAAAAGAGGGTCCGGTTCTTACCGGGCCGGTTTACTGGTATCAAATCCTGTGATAGATGGACAGGCAATTAGATGTTCGCAAGCATTCCCGTCTCTCCGCGTCCGGAGAGAGTGATAACCTGGTACGGGCAGGCGCGTACACAGACACCGCAGCCGGCACAAAGTTCTGCCTTGACGTCAAGGCTGATGGCTTTTCCGTCCCTGACTGCATAGATCTTGTCCTTCGTTGCCGGATCAATTGTATAAAGCTCGAGAGCATTAACCGGGCAGGCGCGGACACAGTTACCACACCCGGTGCACCGGTTTATGTTGACATGCACTGCAAACGCCATTGAAACATCACACTCAAATTTAACTGATTATTACAGTTATCGAACATTATAATTAAATTTTTTCAAACAATCCCCTGTACAGTTTCCCGTTTTTTTAGTCTCGCAAGGGAATAGTATGGCAGTGACTGTACGGGAAAATTGCAGGGTAACTTCCATCATGATCGATTTTGGGGAAGTGTGGTTCGGGCTGATGGTGTCTTTGGGATAGATCAGATTGTTCTCCTGCACCCGGAGGACTTCGCTGCCTCAGCCACAGCCCGTGCCACGGCCCGGGTCACATCCTTGTCAAGGATACTTGGCAGGATATGTCTCCGGCGAGGTTTCCGGACACAACCGGCGATCGCATGGGCAGCGGCGATCTTCATCTCATCAGAGATGCGGGTAGCGCAGGCATCAAGCGCTCCCCGGAATATACCCGGGAATGCGAGCACGTTGTTGATCTGGTTCGGGAAATCACTTCTCCCGGTTCCGACCACGGCGGCCCCCGCATCTGTTGCAACATCCGGCCAAATCTCCGGCACAGGGTTTGCCATGGCAAAGACAATGGGATTTTTGTTCATCGACCGTATCATGTCCTGCGTGATAATACCCGGGGCGGAGACACCGATAACAACATCCGCACCGTCCATTGCATCAGAAAGCGAGCCGATCCGGCCCGCGTGGTTGGTCTCCTCGCTTAAAATGAACTTGTACTTATTCTGGTAAAGTCCCTCGCGCCGGCGGTGGATAATCCCTTGGGTATCGCAGACGGTAATTTCGTGAACCATCGTACAGACAAGCGGGTCATACCCGATACATTTGAGAAGCCGGGTTATGGAATAACCTGCCGCCCCGGCGCCGCAAACAACAATATTAAGATCTTCGTATTTTCGTCCGGTCACACGGCAGGCATTCAGGAGCGCCGCGAGCACGACTACTGCCGTGCCGTGCTGGTCGTCATGCATGACCGGTATCCCGATATCCTGCAGGGCATCCTCGACTTCAAAACATTTCGGGGCTGCGATGTCTTCGAGATTGATCCCACCAAAGACCGGTGCAATATTTTTCACCTGGTCGACGAAGTCGGTCTCGTAACTCTCAAAGCAGATGGGAAAGGCATCGATGCCGGCAAACTCCTTAAAGAGGATTGCCTTCCCTTCCATCACCGGGATCGCCGCGTACCCTCCGATATTCCCGAGACCAAGGACTGCCGACCCGTCAGTCACGATCGCAATAGTATTTGCCTTGAGGGTATAGCGGTACGCCAGGTTCCGGTCCTTGGCAATCCTGCGACAGACTTCGGCAACACCGGGAGTATAAGCCCGGGCCAAGTCGTACCGGTTCCTGAACGGAACTTTGGAACGAATCTCCAGTTTCCCGTGATGCAGTGCATGGAGTGCGAGGGACTCCCGGTATATCTCATCACTGCCAAGGGTAACCTGCATATCCCTCACATTGTACGAGAAAAACGCAGTAAAAGGTAATGAACCTTGCCCTGTTAATGCTCGTAAGGCTCGTTTTTCTTAGGGAATAAGGTGAGAAGGATAATTACGATGCATATGCCAGCAAAGTTACATTTTAATACAACAATGAACAGAATTATACATCAAGGTATAATCAATTGCCACGAACGGCGGGTTAACCGCGGGTTGTGTGCTCTGTCGGATACCTGATCCTGATTACAGATGTGATAGTCTCATGAAGTCAAAAGATATTGCCATAGTCGGAATTCTTCTTGCTGTCGGTGCGATTCTGCGGTATTTCCTTGCGATGCTCCATACGCCGCTCACACCCAACATGATTATTGCGTTCTACTGCCTTGCGATCATCCTGATCCAGCCCAAGATCTACGAGGCACTTGGGATCGGTATCGTTGCCGGTCTCTTATCGATGCTGATATCGAGTTCAATGTTTCCTCCTGCAAACCTTATCAGCGAACCGCTGGGTGCGCTGGTCTGCTTCGGACTCTATGCTCTCCTGAAAGCTCGGACAAAACTTGCTCCGACCGTAACCACGTTCCTCTCAACGCTGGTGAGCGGTTTCTCGTTTGCCGCGATTGCGATCCTCTGTGTCGGTGCGACCATCCTTGCCAAGTATAACGGCAATCTCGGGAGCTTTGTGATTGTCTTTGTTCCGATAGTCCTCATAACTGCCGTATTTAATGCAATTGTAGTCCAGATCCTCTACATCCCCTCAAGCAGGGTGCTGGTGAGAGGACAGGAATGATCGAACTTAAAGACGTCAGTTATACGTATCCACATACGGTGCAGGAAGCGCTGCACCGTCTCTCTCTCGTGCTGGAACCGGGCCGCTGTATCATGGTGACCGGCCCCTCCGGTGCCGGGAAGACTACGCTCTGCCTTGCTGCATGTGGCATCCTCTGTCACGAGTATGGCGGGAAGAAATCGGGCCTTGTAACCATCAACGGCCGGGACGTTTCCGCGTATACCGGGCTTTCCGAGATAGCGAAAAACATCGGGATTGTCTTTGACGACGCCGAAGCGCAGATGATCTTTACCACCGTTGAGGAAGAGATTCTTTCCGCGCTCGAATACCGTGGCCTCACTCCTGAAGATATCGAGAAGCGCCTCGCCTCGATCATGGAGGTTACGTACCTTACGGAGCTTAAGGACCGCTCTCCTCACAACCTCTCCGGGGGCCAGAAACAGCGCGCAGCTCTTGCTGCGACGCTCGCCCTCGGAAACGATATCCTGATCCTTGACGAGCCAACCTCCGAGCTGGACGAACACGCGACCCGGCGGATCGTTGAAATTTTATCCAACCTCAAGAAGCAGGGTAAAACCCTCCTTCTTGTCGAGCATAAGTATGCCCATTTCCGGGACATGATCGATACTCTTGTCGTGATGGAACACGGCGCGATTTCAGCTATCGGCGCACCGGAAGAAGTCCTCAAAGACGAGCGGATCAGAAGGATTGTCATCCCGGATTTTACCGGCATCAGGAATGGGGCAGCCCCGGCTCTTTCTGCTTTTTCCCCGGCCATTTCCATCAGGAACCTTTCGTATTCCTACGATGAAGTCCCGGCCCTGCACGATGTCAGCATCGAAATCAGTGCCGGCGAATTTGTCGCCATTGTCGGAGAAAACGGTTCCGGCAAGACCACACTTGTCAAGCAGTTCAACCGGCTTCTCACACCTACATCAGGAGACGTTTTGATCCGGGGCAAAAATACCCGGGAATGCACGATAACTGACCTTGCCCGCGATGTAGGCCTGGTCTTCCAGAACCCGGATCACATGTTCTTTGCCGACACGGTAAAAGACGAGATCGCATTCGGGCTTGAAAACCTTGGGATTAAGAACAAAAATGACGTGATCGATGCAGCACTTGACGAAGTCGGACTCTTGCACACAAAGACCCTCTATCCCCGCTGGTTATCCCGGGGCGAACGACAGAGGCTTGCCATTGCCTGCGTGGTCGCCATGCAGCCGGCGATCATTGTCCTTGATGAGCCTACGACCGGTCTCGACGGGGACGAAGCCCGGCTCGTTATGGAAATTCTCAAAAATCTCCAGGTAAAAGGGCACACAATTATTGTCATTACCCATAACCGGGATATCGCCCGGTACTGCGCTGACCGCATGATCACCATGGACCGGGGCCGGGTCATATCGGATACACGGGTAGTGGTGGAATAATGTCCGAGATCCTTCAGTATGTTCACAAGGATGGTTTCTTCCATCGGCTCCATCCGTTCTCGAAGATCCTCTTTATCATAGTTGTAAGTGTGATGTGCGTTTTTATAACGAGCATCCCCTTCCTCGTCCTGATGGTTGTTGCCCTTCTGGTCATCGCGTACGCGAGCCACCTCCACCGCGAAGTAATTCAGCAGCTCAAACTAGTCCTGATAATGAGCGTCGTTTTTATTATCATTACGGTGCTCACGATGCCAAATGGCGCCACGCTCGGGTACCTGATCCCGCAGGGAGTGCCGGTGATTGGCGGTTCCATTGCCATAACCGACGGGGCAATTGGCATTGGCCTGATCCTCGCGCTCCGGTTTATGGTGCTGATCTTTGCGTTCCAGCTCTTCCTTATCTCAACCCAGCCCCGCGATCTTGTTCACGCGATGGAAAAACTGCACATGCCTATCGATTATATCCTGATGTTTATTCTCGCGCTCCGGTTTATCCCGACCCTCCAGATCGAAGGGCAGCGGATCCATGAGGCACAGCTGGCCCGGGGCTATAACCCGGGAACAGGAATGATCGGGAAGATCAAAAGCGTTGCACCCATTGTAGTCCCGCTCGTTTCAAACGCGCTCCTGCGCTCTAACGTGCTCGGTCTCACCATAGATATGCGGGGATACCGCACGGGAATCAGGACTCATGTGCGCGAGCGAACGTTCTGCACCGGGGATTACGCGATGATGGGCGGCCTTACAGTCACGGCCTCGGGATTTGTTGTCATCGCGATCTTCGCATCGGGCCTGATCTTCTAAAACATCTTTTTTTGCGTACACGGAAGCCATGGAATCCTGACAACCCGGATGATTATTCGCGTTGCGGTAAGGAAAACAAAATCAGAAAAATGCTTAAGCGCCTCGGCCGGGATTCGAACCCGGGTCAAAAGCTCCGGAGGCTTCTAGGATGTCCACTACCCTACCGAGGCGTATTTTACCTTACTTAATCTTGTGCGCATCCATATAAAAGAGAAGGATAGCGGGGGACTCACAGGTTTTTTACCTGATACAGGTGCCAGATCTTGCACGCCCCTTCGTGGCTGACCATGCATGGCCCGACAGGAGTCCGGGGCGTGCAGACCTTCCCGAAGAGTTTGCAGTCTGTCGGCTGGGCAATCCCTCGCAGAACCTTGTCGCAGATGCAGGCTGAATGTTTACTTACCTTCTTGTAGACAAGGCCAAACTTCTTCTGCGCGTCGTACTGCTCGAATTCCATTTTCAGCCGGAGGCCAGATTGCAGAATGACCGGGAAGCCCCGCCATTCTACATCCCAGGGTTCGAAGACCTCGTACATGATCTTCTTTGCCTTGGTGTTACCTTCCCGGGTTACTACCCGTGGATAGGCATTGTCCACGCGGTGCTTTCCTTCCCGAACCTGTTCCACCAGCATGAGAAGACCAAGCAGGATGTCCTCGGCTTCAAAGCCGGCAACAGCCTGCGGCACGGGAAACTGCTCGTACTCTTCATACCCCATAATTGCACAGACATGTCCGGGAAGAACAAAACCGTCAAGGTTGGCCTCGCCTTGGTCAAGCAGCCACTTCATTGCGGGGGGGACGACGCGGTGGCAGGAAAGGATGGAGAAGTTCTTCGGCGGGTGTGACAGGATGGTCGCGGCGACAGTCGGGGCGGTCGTCTCAAAACCGACCGAGATAAAGACGACTTCCCTGTCTGTCTTCTCTGCGATCTCGACTGCCTTGTGGACACCCTGCACGACTCGCACATCACCGCCGCAGGACTCCAAAGAGCCTTTGGAACCGGGTACCCGCAGGAGGTCGCCATATGTTGCGATGATGCAGCCCTTTTCTGCCAGTTCGAGCGCCGCATCGATCTCGCCCTGGGGTGTGATGCAGACCGGGCAGCCGGGCCCCATCACAATCTTCAACTGTGGAGGCAGGATGCTCCGCAGGCCCGTGCGGGCAATTGCCGCTTCATGAGTCCCGCAGATGTGCATAAAAGTCATATCCCGGTCCACCAGCCCGCGAAGTGTCTTTGCAATCTCGTTTCCCGTTGCCATGGTAATCTTACATTTATTTACTGCCCTGTGACATAAGAGTACGTATATGGATGATAACCTGCTCTTTGCCATTGCAATTGTTATTGTCGGCCTTGTCGTGGCGGGCATCGCACGTTTTGTTGTAAAGTGGCTGGAGAAATATGCTGAAACCACCGAGACACAATGGGATGATATTATCATCGCGGCGATCGGTACACCGGTTCAGATAGGCATCGTTGCGTTATCGGTCTACATCGCCCTGAAGTATTTTGACGTCGTCCCGGCGCAGTATGCATGGATGATCTCTGACCATGTGCTCAACTCTATCTTTATCCTGATTGGGACATGGATCGTTTCGACACTCCTTCACGATATTATTCATATTTACGGCCATGCCCTTGCAGCGAGTACGGAAGGCGATACCGATGACCGGCTTATCGACCTTCTCGAACTGGCGGTGCGATATGTAATCTGGTTTATCGGGATCATGTTGATCTTTGTCAACCTCGATATCAACATAACACCCTTCCTTGCCGGCGCGGGTATCGCTGGTGTGGCCATCGCACTCGCGGCACAGGACTTCCTCTCCAACTTCTTTGGCGGTGCGATCCTGACCGTTGATAAGCCCTTCAAGGTTGGCGACCGAATCCAGTTTGACACATTTTATGGCGACGTACTGGTTATAGGGACGCGGAGTACCCGGATCAAGACTATTGATGGGAAGATTGTCACCATCCCAAACAACAAGCTCACCTCAAACAGTGTCATCAATTTTTCCTCTCCCGACCCGAAAATCCGGTATACAATCCCGATCACTGCAGCGTACGGAAGCGATGTTGTCCGGGTAAAAGAGATAATACTCGAAGTTGCGGAGGATGCGATAAAGAATACAGAATATTTTGCCGATGATCCAGGACCAAAGGTCTTCTTCCAGGAATTCGGAGATTCGAGCCTGAAGTTTGTGCTTTACATCTGGTCGCGGGCTTACAATGTCCCGGATGAGGTAAAGGATGCCGTCAATGTCCGGATTGCTGCACGGTTCGCGGCGGAAGGTATCGATATCCCGTTCCCGCAGCTCGAAGTCCGGATGAAACAATAATTTTCACGGATCTTTTTTACATAATCCAGTTTATACTCCATCTCTTGCACCCACGGTAATCAAACCAGTATCTTTATTGGCCGCCGTCCGTACCGTCTCATTCTGGTAGTAGCCGACCATTCATTTGATAATTAACAACCGTTAAAGAGGCTGTTGCATAAAAGCCCACGTGCTAAAAGTTTCCAAATCCTGTAATTCTCAAAATTTTCCTTTACAAACATCAGAATTTTTAATAGGACTTACCGAAGCGATTCCCGGTCCATTGGGGGTACCTCCTCCTGCCAGCCCGGGGTGGCGTCCCCCGCTCCCAAAAACGGGAGGTACCCTGACCCCCAACCGATTTTTTAAAAGTATGATCCCCCCCTGTTCGGGCATAAGTGGGGCCCTACCCCCCTTTTCCAGCATTTCCAAAACCTGTGCTTCGCGTGGAGTTATCGTCTGAAGGTATATTTTGCCGGCCAATGGCTTGGGGGGTAGGGGCCTCTTTTCTTGCAAGGGGGTACCCCCCGCTCCCAAAAATGAGAGGTACCCTGACCCCCGACCGATTTTTTAAAAGTATGATCCCCTCCTCCCCCACTTGTGGCCCGGGGGAGGGGGGTGTCACCTTTGTACAAATGGGGGGTATCCCCTTCTGCCATAAAGGGAGGGTGGCGGCTGCCAAAAAGGGATACTTCCGCTTCCCGATCTGTCTCATACAAATTTTTGGTAATTGTTCTTTCAACGTGAAAATAGAGAAGTACTGAAATTTATCCTAGAGGTTATTGCATAGACCTTTTCACTTCCCTAAAAATCAAATGATGCAACGAACCTCGGGTGCGGGGCTACGAATTGATCAGGTGTACATATTCCGGAATCCAAACCGATGTATCCTGTTGAAGATGGAAAGATCATAATCTGGATCAGGCTCTCTTTACCGGATCAGATTTTTACTTCTTACTGACCGGTGCCGTCTGCAAAAAAAAGAACTGATCTCATCAGCAGAAGACTATCTCGTAGACACAAGTCCGGGACTTCCCGGACACGACCCGGTTTAAAATTGCACTCATGATACCGGCATCTGCGACCGATGCTCCGGAAAACCCGGCACTCCCCGAGGCCATCCGCAGCTATTTTCGTTACCGGGTGCTTGGCACGGACCGGAAGTACCGCCAGTGGATAAAGTCCGGGAAAAAGAGCATGATTATCGCGCTCGTCATCCTTGCAGTGAGCACGTGCCCTTATCTCCACCCCTGCCCGCTTCTAAAAATCAGTTAAAAAAAACCTTGCCCTGTCGGGATTTCCCCGATTGCCAATGGCTGCCTGCGCATATTTCTCACCTGCGTTCACTGTTACGCTGGTCCGAAGGGAAATGTGTAGCCGTGGGCCCGTATGTTGTTACGGGCCGGTACGCGGGCGGCAGAATGCAAAAATCAGGATTGCGCAGGTACATGCACCGATTGTTACCGGGATCGGTACAGGTGCGGTCATACCTGGGATTACTGAAGGTTTTTTCAGTTCAATCGTGCTTGTGACCGACTGGTCGGCGATCACCCGTACCTGCACTTCGACCGGGATATACCCATCAAGCGTTGCATTGATCGTGTGGTTGCCGGCAGCAAGGTTCGTGCGCGTGACCGGGGCTGTTCCCACATTGTTCCCATCAAGAAGGATCTGGGCACCTGAAGGAGTTGTATTAATCACAAGACTCCCGGTCTTCGGCTGAAGTGTTGCTGTCACTTCGGTGATCGCTCCCGCTTCAATTGTTGCCGTTGTGGAAAATTTTTCATAGTCAAAACGGGAGAACGTGATGGTGTACTTGCCGGGATCGAGACCGGACACGGTAAGTGGTGTGCTGCCTTTATAGTTCCCGTTTATTACCACCGATGCATTGTCCGGAACCGAGCGGAGATTGAAACTACCGGGAATTGCAGGGGTAACAACACTGATGCTTGGGTTACCCAGGGAAACGGAAATCGTACTGTATTCCGTCTCTCCCAGATGAGAACGATCGTTGGGGCTGTTGACTGCCCATACAGTATAAGTTCCGGCATCAAGGCCTCCACCAAGTGAATTTGTGCCCCAGTTATATTCCCACCGATCGTGATCGTCCACACTGACCTCGGTAAAACCTCCCTGGTCCGCCCGGCGGTAAATGTTGTCCAGCGCAACGCCATTTGTCGGGAGGTTTGGCCCGGTCAAAAAGAGGTAGACTGTCGAGCTCGAATAACAGTATCCTGAGAGTTTAATGGTGTTGCCCAGGTACGACTGCATCGAACCGGATGCAGCAGCCGAACCCACGAACACGAAAAGCAGGAGAATTCCTGCATACAGGTTCCAGTGTTTCAAGATACACCTGTCCTAAGAATGTATTTGTTTTTTGTCTGTCCTGTATATATCACACGGACGGGACAAAATAATAATTTTCAGGCTGTTCCTCTGTTACGCAGTACTATTTGTTTTTGCCATCGTTGCGGTAGGTGTCGGGGTTGCCAGGGCAAACTGAAGGTCAATCCTGCCATTGGGGGTGGTCGTTGACACTGTTTTTATCGCAGTGCCGGCCTTGTAGACAATAACTTTCAGTTCGTCACCAGAACCATCCGTCTTCTTGATAGAGATGGCAACGGTCCCTTCACTTGTGGGAATTACATAGAAGTGATCCCCGGTATCTGTCACGGTTACCTGCGAACCCGGGGTGCCTACCAGTCCACTGTATGTCTTATCGTAGATAATCTCGGCCCAGACACCTGTTGTCGGGATAAGTACCTGTGGCGTTGTCGGCTCAGCTGTTGTCACGATCGTTGTCACTACCGGTGTTGGAGTTGGTGTCGGCATGGTGGTAGCCGTGGTGGGTATTGTGGTCGTCACCGGTATGACTTCGGTGTTTGACTGCATGTTTTTCATGACCATTAATCCACCGGCTGCTACCGCGATGATTACAATAAGAATTATAGCAACCGTAAGAACCGGTGTCCGTTTTTTCCGTGGTGCTGCGGGTACTGGGGGTAATGGAGGAACCTGGGGTATGGGTGGAACTACCGGTGCTGAGACCGGTTCTGCCACCGGTGCCTGTGTTCCTTCCACCGGGGGCGTTGTTTCGGCAGTTGGGGTTGCGGGTGCTTCAGTGGGAACCGAGAGCGCCTGTTCCGGTTCCGGTATGGCCGGGGTAATTTCCGTGCGAGGCACTGAGTCTTCAATCAGGGGTTCAATCGAGTGGATGATCTGCTCGATAGGCCTCCCCTTGTGATCTCCCGAGCCGGGTGTAACCGACGGGGCCGTGGTAATCTGCCCTGGTGTTGTAGAATAGACCGCTGCTTCTTCCGGGATGACAACCTTGGTTCCGCACCTGTTACAGAATGTCGATCCCATAGGAATGCGGTTCCCGCACCGACTACAGAAAGATCCTTCGGGAAGCGACGTTGTCTCGACAGGTTTTGGCGGCAGGTTACTTGAGTCTACTACGATCTTTTTTATCGGGCGGGAAATCTCGATCTTCTTTTTCACACCGGGGGTACCGACATGTTCCTGGCGGGGCTGTTCAGAGCCCTGCCTCTCTGGCACCATCTCAACCGGATATGATGCCGCCTCCGAGATATATTTTTTGAGGATCTTTACCCATTCACCGGCCTCGCGTTTGCGTTCCCCGGCAGTCTGCATGGCAAAGGTGAGCGCCAGTTCACGGGTATCTGCCGTATCAGTCAGGATCGTCAGCGTAATGACTGGATCGCGGATTGCATTTTCCCCGGTCGCTACGTTCCTTATCGTTACCAGCGGGATTTGCTGAGTAGGGACAACATTCTTCTCGCTGTCGATAATGATAAGGCGCCGGTTGGTGAGCACCAGTTCGAACGGCACAGATTTTACCTTGATATGCTGTGCGGTCAGAATAATGGACTCGTCACTTTTCAAATCTGGATAGCCCATAGTACCACGTTCATTGTTATACTCTTGCATTATCTATGGCAAATAAGTATTTACCTGATGTTTTGGTTTTAATGATAAAAAAGGAGAGGTAAATGTAAAAGGGATTTTACAGGAACTTCCGATCGTTCATGTACTGCCTGAGAACATCCGGGATTGTTACCGATCCATCCTTGTTCTGGTAATTCTCTAAAATGCACCGCAGCACCCGCGACGTGGCGATTGCGGTCGAGTTGAGGGTATGGACATACCGTTTTGACTCAAAATTCTCCTTGTCCCGCACCCGTATGTTAAGGCTTGCAGCCTGGTACGCGGTGCAGTTAGAGCAGGAGACAACTTCCTTGTAGGCGTTCTCGCGCGGCATCCATGCCTCAATATCGTATTTCTTTGCAGCGACCGTGCCGATATCCCCGGTACAGATGTTGACTACGTGGTAGGGAAGCTCCATTTTTTTGAAAATTTCCTCGGCGTTTGCCAACAGTTCTTCATGGATCTGCCAGGAGTCTTCAGGCTTGCAGAAGACAAATTGTTCGATCTTCGTAAACTGGTGGACTCGGAAGAGCCCTTTTGTATCAAGCCCGTGCGCCCCGATCTCCCGACGGAAGCAGGATGAGAGGCCGGCGAGACGCAGCGGCAGGTCTTTTTCTTCAAAGATTTCGTCCTGGTACATCGCGGCCATGGGATGCTCACTTGTCGCTATCAAATATGCATCATCGCCGTCGATCTTGTACATGACCTTCTCGAAATCCTCGAGATCGGTAACCCCCTCGTACGAGCTGCGGTTAATCATGAGCGGCGGGGAAATGGGTGTAAATCCTTTCTTTTCAAGCAGGTCAAGAGCAAAGCGCTGGAGCGCAAGATCCAGGAGCACAAGATTCCCTTTCAGGAAATAGAAACCAGCGCCGGAGATCTTCGTTGCCCGTTCAAAGTCTGCCCAGCCCCGGTCGGCAGCAAGCTGCCCGTGGCTCTGGATCTCAAAGTCGAACGTACGCGGAGTGCCGACACGCCGGATCTCGAGATTTTCGGTCTCGTCTTTTCCCTGCGGTACGCTCTCGTGCAGGATGTTAGGGAGGCGCATGAGCCGGGTGCGGATGAGTGCAGTGATCTCATCCTGTTCGGCATCGTTGTCCTTGATCTTCTTTGGAAGTTCGGCCGCTTCTGCCATGAGGGGTGCCGGGTCTTTTCCTGTTTTGCGTGCCTCGTTAATCTCGCGGGCTATCGTGTTCCTCCGGCGCCGCAGTTCATCAGTCTGTACTTTGAGCTCGCGGGATCGCGCATCTTTTGCCAGGATCTCGTCTACCCATGCAATTTTTTCCGGAGTATTGCGTTTCAATAAATCGGCTTTTACTATCTCCGGGCTGGCCCGTACAAACCTGATATCTAACATTTTGCGCACCTCAAATGACCATCCCCTGTATCTGGTACGAGGGGCTTTTTTAAAATTTTAGTATTCCAGTATTAGTGTATCTTATTTTACCTTATTATGCTTCAATGCACCCGGGGGAACTGGTTTACAAATATATCTGCCCGGCAGCGTTACGCAAAAACACCGTCACAACTGATGCTATGGGCGGAAACGATGACAGATCCTTCCTTGAGATATTTTATTACCTGTTCGCGGCCATTGTATCCGGGAAGAATCTGATTTTGACGCTCATCGCCATGCTGGCCGGATGAACGGAGGGGAAGATTACCGCAATGTAACCGGGTGATGAATCTAAAAAGGGGCGCCTTATGGATTTTGGATCAACATTTTTTTATAAATACCGGCGTTTTGTTAAGGCGCTCAAGATTTATCTGATCCTTGCCGGCCCGGGTCTCATCGTGATGCTAGCCGACAACGATGCCGGGGGGATCACCACCTACACGGTCACCGGGGCCACATATGGCTACGGCCTGATCTGGTTTTTACTGCTGCTCCTGCCAGTCGCCTTTGTGGTGCAGGAGATGACTGTCCGTCTTGGGGCAGTCACGAAAAGAGGCCACGCAGAGGCGATCTTCGATGCGTTCGGCTCTTTTTGGGGCTGGTTCTCATTTCTTGATCTTACGCTCGTGAACTGGCTCACACTTATCACCGAGTTTATCGGCATGACTGCAGCAATGAGCATCTTCCACATCCCCCCCATTTTTACCATCGCAATTGTTTCGGTCGTCATGCTGCTCATGGTGCTCCAGGGACGATACTGGACCTGGGAAAAGATTGCGATCGTCTTTGCGGTGCTCAACCTTATCTACATCCCTGCAGCGTTTCTTGTCCACCCGTCGATTGGGGACGTTCTCGGCCAGGGGCTTATCCCGCATTTCCCCGGTGGTTTTAACAGCACGCTCTTTTTCTTTTTAATGGCAAATATCGGGACGACAATTGCCCCGTGGATGATCTTCTTCCAGCAGAGCGCGGTTGTCGATAAGGGGATGAAGGAAAAAGATATTCCTTTCGGGCAGCTGGATACCCTGATCGGTTCGGCGTTCACTGTCATTGTCGCTATATTTGTTGTCGTTGTGACCGGAACTGTTCTTTACGGCATGCAGATTGACAGCGCAGCGCAGGCAGCGACCATCATGATGGGAATAAACCCGTGGCTTGGGACGTTTGTCGCGATCGGCCTCTTCGATGCCGGCTTTTTAGGTGCGATCTGCATCTCGCTTTCAAGTTCGTGGGCGTTTGGGGAAGTATTCGGATGGGCACATTCGCTCAACCTTAAGATCCGGGAAGCGCCGTGGTTCTATGCCTGCTACCTGTTTGCCATCCTGACGGCTGGAGCCGTGGTGCTGATACCCGATGCCCCGCTTGTCCTTATCACGCTCTTTGTACAGGTAATTGCAGTAACCTTGCTCCCGGCAGCACTGGTGTTTTTGATCCTGCTCTTGAATAACGAAGAGATCATGGGAAAATACAAGAACACGCTCGCACAGAATATCGCCGGGATCGTGATCGTAGCGGTGATTATTGTCCTCTCGACGCTGTTTGGCATATCGACCCTCTTCCCGGGCCTGTTCGGAGGGTGAGGTGAGTTATCATATGATTCGTATTGAACATATCTTCGGGAGCAGGGTTGGCAGCATTATAAGGGGGTGGACCGGTAAAATTTCCGAGATCAACCGGAGGTATGCCACTCCAAAGATCCAGATGTCCCGTGGGGTAAAGTTCGCGCTCCTGATGCTTCGGGTGTACCTGGTCCTTCTCGTCCTGCTCCTGGGATATAAATTCTGGACGATGCTTGGTGGAGGCGGTATTTGATGGGAAAAACGGGGGTGAACAAATGAATGAAAAACAGGATACGGCTGCAGCAAAACCAGATGCCCGTTACTTGTTAAGCGAACTTCTGGATGCAAAAGTGATCCTTTCTGATAAGAAGATCGGGAGACTGTCCGATCTTGTGATCGTAGAGACCGGGACGTTTCCCGTTGTAAAATACCTGATTGTGAGGCGCCCGTTTGGCGATCCGTCACTGCTTATACCCTGGGAACAGGTAAAAAGTATTGAACCGGGCCGGGTTGTTATCGGTATTGAGGATCCAAAAAAATACGAGCGGGATCCGGCCGAGGATGCAATCCTGCTGCGTGACCATATCCTTGACAAGAAAGTACTCGACACGGAGGATGCGGAAGTGGAGGTGGTCTACGATATCCGGCTTGTCGAACGGAACGGCCGGCTTTTTGTCACCGAAGTGGACACGAGCAAGGCGGCGCGACTGCGCCGGTTCGGATTTGGGCCGCTTGCACGACTCTTCCCGACTCCCGGGGATAAGGAGACTACAGAGGATTCGATAATTTCATGGAAATACATCCAGCCCCTGCCCACTCACATCAGCAGTTTCAAGGGCAATGTCAAGCTCACGGTCTTAAAAGAGACCCTTGCGGATATCCACCCGGTTGATCTTGCAGATATCATTGAGGAACTTGATCACGACCAGCGCCTCGCGGTATTTTCATCGCTTGAAACCGATCAGGCGTCTGACACATTAGAAGAGATAGAGCCCAATGTCCAGCGGGATATTATTGCATCGCTTGACATAGGAAAAGTGGTCCCCTTAATCAATATCATGACTCCTGGCCAGGCGGCAGATGTCCTGTCAGTTATCCCGCATGAGGATGCAGCAGAGATTCTCGCGGCGCTCAGTCCCGACAATGCCCGTAAAGTCCGGGCGATTATGGAAAAGCAGGAGGAGAAGGTGATCCATTACACGACCCAGAAGATCTTAAAATTCCTCCCGGACACGACCGTTGAGTACGTGCAGAATGATTTTCCCGGTCATGCCCGGGGAAAAGATGTCGTCATGTATATCTACGTCGTGGATAGCAATGACCGGTTGCTGGGTGTGGTTGACCTTAAGGAACTGCTGAGGGCGGATGACAAGGCGCCCCTCTCTGCGATTATGACGGAGAACGTGATTGCCTTGAATGTAGAGAATACCCTTAAAGAGGCGTCGCAGGAGTTCGAGCGGTACAGTTTCCGGGCCATGCCGGTCACCGATGACGACAATCGCCTTATAGGGGTCATCCCGTACCGCGATGTCATGAACCTGACCCATCATTTCCTCGAATAATAGTGTGGATCCGGAACATGATTCTCGTCCCGGCAAAGCCGGTCCTGCATGGGAGGACTGTACCGGTAATGGAAAAGGTGTAGATATATGAACAGAGATCGTGATGCAGGCTGCTGGGAGAACGATTATTCCCGGCGGGGGCGGGTCTGGGGAGGAGCAGTCCATAACCTGCCGCCTTTTCGCCCCGGCCTGCGCGTGCTTGAACTCGGGTGTGGGAACGGGAAGACGTTCTCCGCGATTCTGGAAAAAAACTGCGAGGTGGTTGGCGTTGACTTTTCTTCCACCGCTGCGATCCTGTGCAGGTCTCTTATCCCAGAAACTGCACGCGGGGATATCGCCCTTGCCGATGTCCGCTACCTGCCGTTTGCCGATGCCTCATTTGATGTCGTGATTGCGTTCCACGTGATCGGGCACCTGTCAGGAGCCGGGCGTGTTCGCTGCGTCGGGGAAGCGGCACGGGTGCTTAATGAGGGTGGGACCCTGTATTTTTCCGGATTTTCTGGAGAGGATTTTCGAGCCGGCACCGGCCGCGAGATCGAACCGGGTACGTTCGAACGGAAAAACGGGATAGCCACCCATTACTTTTCTGAGATTGAGGTTCAGGCACTTCTCTTTCCATTATCTGCGCTGGAGTGTTCTACCCGGCGCTGGACGATGACAGTGCTCGGGCAGTCGCTCCCCCGTGCCGAAATCACTGCCGCATTTAAAAAAACAACCTGATTTTTAAGGGCGTTTCGCTGTAATTCGTCAGATCACGGAGGAATTATTAAATGTACGTGCGACGTTCTTTCCTCTCGTACTTGGAAGTGATTATGTGAAGAAAATATTCTTTTTAACGCTCTTTGCGTGTATTGCAATTGTCGGATGCGTGTCAGCTGCGGTCCCGGCAGATAACCAGACTGCGGCCGCGACGGCTACTACTGCCCCGCAGCTGATCGGCGGGAACATGGGTACCTACCTTGTCAAAGCAAATGTGGACAACGCAAATGTTACCTTTGATAAGGATTTCAAGGGTATCACAAAGGACGGTCAACTAAAGGTTGAGGTCTACACGACCGGAACGCCCTACCGTATCATTACCGTTGAAAAGTCCGGGTATGCCGTCTACACAGCAAACATAACATCAGTCCCGGCAAAAAACGAGACCGTTGAGATTGCAGTGACCCTCGTCCCGCTCGCAGCGGCAAATACGACGGCACAGCAGGCAAATGTAACTGCCCCGGTATCAGCCGACACCCAGTCCAATGTTTCTGCTGAAGTAACAATTGCCGTCGAAACTGCGACTTCACCGGCGCCAACCCGGTCCGGCAACCTGCCATTTGCCGCATTTGCCGCATTTGGTGTCATCGGTATCCTTGCGATCCGATCAAGGCGTTAGACAGTAATTTTTCTCTCTTTTTTTCGTGCTCGATCTGTTTTGCCGGTTTTTAGTACTTCTCTATTTTCACGTTGAAAGAACAATCACTAAAAATTCGTATAAACCGGATCTGAACGCGGGAATATCCTTTTTAATAGTTGCTATCCTCCCTTTGGTGCAGGAAAGGGTACCCCTCCATTTGTACAAAAGAGGCACCCCCCACTCCCGGGCCACAAGAGGGGGGTGGGGGTATCATGCTTTTAAAAAATCGGTCGGGGGTCAGGGTACCTCCCGTTTTTGGGAGTGGGGGGTACCCCTTAGCAAGAAAAGAGGTCCCTGCCCTTCCAAGCCATCGGCCGGCAAAATATTCATTCCGACGATAACTCCACGCGAAGCACAGGTTTTAGGAATGCAGAAAAGAGGGGTAGTCCCCCTCTTATGCCCGGACAGGGGGTGGGGGTATCATGTTTTAAAAAAATTAGTCGGGGGGTGG
>Ga0209099_1000666_pt1 | contig 40111 bp, 68 predicted proteins | sample AD_JPNHW2_MetaG_FD_184430 | JGI IMG/M metagenome (GOLD analysis project Ga0209099, IMG submission 184430) | Active sludge microbial communities of municipal wastewater-treating anaerobic digesters from Japan - AD_JPNHW2_MetaG (SPAdes) (version 2) | ecosystem: Engineered > Bioreactor > Anaerobic...
TTCCATCGTGGACCTTCTCGGTCGATTAGGACTTCCCGCCCAGTATAATGTCTCCCCAGACCCTGACCTCACCGATGATGAAATCATCTTCTCATCAACCTTCTCCATGTCCTTCGGTGGAAACCAGGCTGTGGTCCTAATTGAAACCGAGGATGCCACATTTTTAACCTGGTTCGCTGATTCCATCCCCTCTCTTGAGGTCAAGCTCAGGGTTGCCGCTCACTACATGTACGCGGTCCAGGGGAATGGAGCCTTCAAGAACCTCATCCTGTAGCCAGGGAGCCGCTCTCAATGCCCCTCCGTCGCCCGCCCTCCTATAAAGGAAATAAATTTCATTACTTCATTTTGAATTTCGCTGACCCTCTGGCCTCACCAGACTACTGTTTCTGCAAACGCATCAACAGATGTATTTCCACAAACAGTACATCGATATCACCATATGTAGCTATGATTTTACTTACGTCACGTAGATATTATTATTGTCATAGAAAAAATTTACCATCTACAACAAACTCTGTTTCTCTCAGACTATCGACTGTTATATTACAAACAGCGTATCATGATAAAAATGTCTATCTATACACACACAAACTCTGTTTAAACAATACATCAGTCGATGTATTACAAACAGCGTATCATGATAAAAATGTCTATCTATACACCCCAAAGGACGTTTGAACAATATTCTTTTCGCTACCTACGAGGTGCTTTATGCCTGCCTTCAACCTACCCCCTGGCTGCCGCATCTGTGATCTTCCAGGATATTACGACTACCCCTGCGCGGTTTGTGGGAAGGACCTGGATGATTGCATCTGTCCCGAGTGCCCCGTCTGTGGACAGGTCGGGGATCCGGGTTGCTATGACAACCACGGTCTCGTCAGGACCCAGGAACAGGTGACATCGTTCAATGAAGCGGAAGCCAAGTTTGCTGAAAACCCCTACATTCCAGGAGACAACAGTGATCAACCCGATTAAGATTGGCACCATCACCTTGGAGAACAAGGTTCGGCTCCACGATCAGAGTTTCCAGATGGCGTGTGACTACATCATCGGAGACTACGAGCCTCAAACGGCCGATCTCATGGCCACCTTCAGCTCAGAGGGGTATTGCACTGATATCTTCTGGACGCTCAAGGGAACCATCGTCAAGGACTATTTCCCCACTGTTTTTGGTGGGGTTCAATTCCCCGGCTATGATACCCTGGCCAACGCTGGTCAGCCTTGCACGTATACCAGCTATGGTAACATCACGAGACTTCTCCTGGAGCGTCAGCTGGGTGATGCACGTTACCACGTCCGCCTTGACGAGGAGACCTTTATCACATTCTGGGTAAGTTTCAGTCGGGATTCCTTGACCCATGAAGGATACCACGGGCTTCATTCCATGATTGCCCATCTCTCAGTTCCCAAGAGCATCGAGCTCTTTCGCCTTGAAGAACAGAGCAAAGATTACCCAGGCGTCGTAATCTATCATGAAACCTTCCAGGAGCGTTGGGATCGTCTTCACCCCCTGGCTACGGAAAGTAAGTCCGAATAAACATTGTTTAAAAAAGTATTGTCCTGTGGAAACAGAAAGTGCTATAATATATACAAGGAGTTAGTTATGGGCCGAAGGATCGAGAAGACAGAATATCTTCCCGAACCCCTCATCTCGCGCCTCAAGATCTATTGCCGTGGTAATCTTATTTGGCTGTATCGAGAGCATGAGGAATTTAGGGGTCTAGGAATTCAGAACTTCTACGCAGCTCTTCGAGGTGATCCGATCACTGAAGAGAACACTAGGAGGTTCAGAGACCTGGATTACAAGCTCTCTGACACAGGAGCCTACAAGGCGACTGCGGCTCTCTTCAAGGATCCTAAATGAGCAGTAACACGCGAAGCTATAGAGCTGAACCGCGTGACGTGCTTACCCAGCAAGAAGTATCGGCAATACACCGGCACTTCAAGGGCAACAAGGAAGAGGTTTGCTGGCTCTTCGCACATAATACGCGGCTCCTTGATCCTCAGCTGTTTGACTATGAGATCAGGCAGTATCTTACCCTGCATGAGGGGCCACTCTATAAGATCAAGATGATGCGAGCCCAGATGAAGGATATTGGGATTGTCGTCACAGATGAAGACAGGACGGACCCTCGCGCATTTAGGTTGCGGCGCGAAATTAAAAAGGCCCCCCTGGACATCGAGACTATCAACGAGATCTACAGTCAGTTCGGCTCAGTCAATAAAGCGTTCTTGACGCTTTTTGGGCTGATGGAAGAAGAGGTTGGAAGAATCGTATTCCACCAAGCAATGCGAGGAGAAGAGATCCAGAAATACAAGGTGGATAGAATCAAAAAAGCCTTCGATCTCTACAAGGAGAAAGCAGAATGAGAGATGGCATCTTGATCACACTCGGTCGGCGATACCTCCTGGAGAGGTTGGCCAAATGCACCGAGGGGCAGGTAAACAAATTCAAGCAGATCTATGGCAGGAAATTCGGCCAGAGGTCCGTGGAACAGGCGCTTGCCATGACTGTCGAGGACGTCGTGGCCGAGATCGCTGAGAACAAGATCGAGTGGGCGATTCAGCAGGTCGAGACGACCTTGCAGGTGAACGCTAAGAAAGAAATCCAGGAGTAGCCGACGGAGGCTGCCATGCTCGTAGAAGATGTTCGCATCGTCCCGATAGCCATCGTGAGATTCTCTTCAGAAGAGATAGACACCCTGGCTAGAGCGGCAACACGTCAGATCGACAGCAAAAGCAAGGCGATGCTCTATGAGGGCGGCTTGATCTACACAATGGCCAGGGGACTGAAGGTTCACCTGACTGCGTCAGAACTCGCAGCATTGATCGAGGTCACCAAGCAGACTCACTGCATGATGGCTGACTACGACGTCCAAGTACTGCACGATGGACTGGTAAACCTCGTTCGCAGATTTGGACAAACCAACACATAGGAGATACCATGAAGCACGACACCATCCCCACTGGCCTGAAGCGTCCCAGCAAGGGCGCCCACAGCGTGAAGAACGACCATTCCGGCCACTACTTCCAGGAGGTGAAGCTCACTTCGCAGGGTGAGCACCGTGGCGGCAAGCGGCAGTTGCCTTACAAGCCCGGCTGCAAGCCCGCGGGGGATTAGCGTGGATATCACTGAAATCAAGGCCGGGGACCGCGTTCATCTGCGCGCGGTCCCAGAAGAGGGTTTCAAGGAAGAAGATGCCTTCGTAATTGACGTGGATACAGACACTGGAATATTGCTCTGTACTGACGTCATTGACGGGGAAACCTTTTTCGAGGTCGATATCAATCAGGTCGATCATATCGTCAAATAACTAGTTAGTAGCCCCCAGACATGGTCCGTGAAGTCCGGACCTTTTGGGGTAGACGCTGGACCATGGATTGGTCCACATAACTATGTAGAAAGGAGGAATCATGGCCCGTAGCAGTTAAAGGGGCTACACATCAAAGTGCCGAGGACGGGGGACATCAAATCCCAACCATGTAGTACTCATCTGCACGTCCCCCGTCTAATCTTCTTTAGGGAGAACATATGAGACTGAAATCCTACTCAAAACATTACACTCACCCCTGGACCACAGCACTGCGAAAAGGTGAGCCAGGGTTTGGTGGAATTGCCCCTTACAAATGCGATGATTGCGGGTTTATTTGGAATGAACCTGATCGCATCTTCAAGAGACATGGAACACAGGAACGAGGTGAGTGGATCGCGATTTGTCCGAAGTGCGGCCAGGGAAATACCACAGTGGAAGTTAACCTGAAAGATACAGAACATTCTTTCCGTGGACGGAGACATGTTTTATCCATTCTTTAGTTTCATGGCCCTGCCATTTGAGCTCTTCGTGCTCGACATGGCCGCCATGACCTCGCCTAGGCCCGAGAAGCCTGCGCGAGAAATTCCCGGGCATAGACAGGATGCCAGGGATCAAAGGTTCAAGGTCGATGAACAGGTGAAGGCACCGTCCTGACCTCCGGTAACTAAAAAATTCTCTCGTGTGGGAGCCACCGACACAAACCTGCCTCGGTGGCTCGTAGACAAGAGGTGCTCGATAGAAAGGAGAGCTTATGATGAGATTAACCGTGGCAGCCGTGCTGTCACTTTATGAGGTGTGCCATGGCAAATAGCCGTGCACTTAGCAGGCTCTATACGCGGGCGATAGTTGTCGTCACGTACAAGGACGGAAGTCAGAAGATGATTCTTCAGGACTTCGAAAAAGGAGACACTGAGAAGATCAATGACTTCTTTATCAAGACGGCGGCAAAGTATGATTCCGTCATCCCGAATACCGTCGTGACGCTTTCCTGCAGTTCAACCGAATGCTACGATCACAAGTCTCGCTGAAAGGGCGCACCATGACCAACCTCACAGAAGAACAGATCACTGTGGTTTTCAAGACTTGCCCGGAACCTAGCTTTACTTTTCTTAGAGATGTTCTTACAAACGGGGATAAGGAAGCCAAGGCTAACTTAAAATCCGTCGTTGTGGTTATGACGACCACAGCCTTCCTTGCGGCCAGCGCCAAGCGCATTAGGACGCAGATTCTTTCACATACTGACCACACATGCGAAGGGATCATCAACTTTCTATCCGACAATGAAGTACTGATTCCAACTGCAATTGAGCTGGAGCATCTGGTTCCCTTGTATGAGATGGTTGGGCACGAAAACAATGAAAATCTTATGGAGGCAATAACTAATCTAGTGTTCACCGCCTTGAGAATCGCCCGGGATTTTTGGCGGGATGAATTTCTCAAGCTGGCCTGTGAAAACGAGACTGTGAACTAACCCCACAACTAACCCCACAACTAACCCCGCAACTAACCCCGCAACTAAGAGGATCACAAATGACTCCCTTGACGAAAGAAGAACTTCATCGCGTCTTGAATACCGTTCCTGAACCAGCTCTTGGTTTCCTTAGGAAGGTTTTAACCAAAGAAGGAACCTGCCAACCAGATCCGATGAAGGAGATCATGGTTATCATGTCCCTCTCCGATTTACTCGTCACTTGTGCTGGGCGTCTCGAACAAAGGTTGCTGAAGGAGACCGATCTTTCCCTGGAGGCCGTCACAGCGAAGTTGAAAGATCGTAATTTCACAGTTCCAACCAAGGAGGAGATGGAGCTGATCACCCCCATGCTGGAGCTCGTTTGCTGCAGTGTAGAAACCGAGGCTGAGGTTAATGAGGTCATAGATCAATGTGCCCATTTAGCCTTCGATGTTTACCTTACGGCCTTGGATGTTTGGGTCAACGAACTTCTCAAGCTGGCCTGTGAAAATGAGACGGTGAACTAGCATGTTCGAACCGACGATCTTTCCAAGCTGGATGGGTGAAAATCCCCGCAAATGTGCCCCCTGGACTCCCGCCGAAGACGAACTCCTGAAAAAGGAATACGCCTACGGTATAGGAACCTCACGCATGTGTGCGGTCCATGGTCGGGATGCCGGTGGCATTGAATCACGTTTGCAGAAGTTGATCCCAGGTTACATGGAAGGGTGGCGACCGAGTCCTCTTCCGTGTGGTCGGGTGATCAATGCCAATAATGAAAAACTGGCCAGCCTCGAATCTCAGATTCAAAGGCTATCGTTCGAAATATCCAAGTTGAAGCGGAGATAAGCAATGAACCCGCTTCCAGATGACATGATCTGTGAGGCTGTTCGTCTTGAGATCTTACATCTCAGGCAGCGGGTCATCCTTGTTTCTAAAGATAATGAACCAGATCTCTCTCGCCAGCTTAATGTCAACCGATTTGACTATGCTGGCGGGAGAGATTTTATCCTTATGTTTACTGATCCAAGTGCTGATGATGCCACGCATGGTGCGTATGGCTCAACAGTAAGACCAGTGATCATGAGCAACAAGGATGATCGTTGGACAATTGAGACAGATTACGGTCAAACACGAACAAACTTCTTCCAGTATCATAGAGCAGCAGAATTGATGCCAGGGTCCGCGGTAATTAGGATCCTGGCATTTCAGTTTTTGCTGGCAATCATGAACTATTACTTCCATGCCGAAGATGAGGATCAGAAACCTTCTTGGTTCTTTGGTGAATGGGAACATACAATGGACAGAGGAGACTAACATGAAGATTCTAGCAAGGGTTGGTAACGGTTACATTGCCCAAGTTTCCCATGTTGAGCTCGAAAAGGTGCTCGATCGTTATTATGGGAAACTTCAACAATTGGAACCTCAGGAGGAAATCAATCTCGGGCAAGGGTATGATTTTCGATCAGATATCAAACAAGTTTGTGAGAAGATGATCGAGACTGAGAAAAGTTTTGGACAGGCACGGCAGACTCTCTACAACTTCGCTCAGGCAATGACTATGATGAACGAAGAGCTCAAGAAGCCGGACAAAAAATAGTTTAACAAAGAATTTTACTTTTATTCAATCAGGCACTATAATTGAATAGAGAGGTCAATAATGTCAAGGAAGTTCTTACTTGCTCACTTGAGTGAGAGGGGTCCAGGGATATTGATTGACGATCTTGTCTTAAAAGCGCGGCGATACAAGTTTCAAGAGAAAGAAGTGCGTGATACAATCGCCACGTTACGAATTGAGGGAGTTGTCGAACAGATCGGTCAATATCTGTGGCTCAAGAAAGGGGTCGCCGAATGTCTCGGGCTAACTTCAAGAAGAAAGAAGTATCGAATCCTATCCGACAGGTCGCGAGCTTCATAGTCCTTGGGATCCTGTCAGGAATTATCTTCATTTATGTGATGTTCGCCAGGGCCGCCTTGGTCGTCATTAAGAGAATGCGATGAGAAAAATCCTGTTTGATCTACTCTATATTATCGGACTATGGGTTCTTTTGGCACTCGTAGCAGGTGTTGTTACGCGAGTTACTGTAGAGATCTTCAAGGTTGGCTGGTCAATCGCCCTAGCCCATAAATGATATCCTAGAAGAAAGGGAAACACAATGTCTAGGAGTGTTTGTTTAGTTGACCTAATGAAAGCACACAAAAAGAGTAATCCGGCCATCCTAGAAGTCAACTCTCAAAGTCTAGGACATGTCGTTTTAAATACCCAAGAGTGTCACAAGTCAAAATACTTCTATAAACGGGCAGTTAACAATCACCCCACCGACACGCGCTGGTTTGTATGGCGGCGCGAAGACGATGGGGATCTTATTTTTCAGTCGGAACATAAGACAGAGGAACTTGCAGCAAAGGAGAGTCGACGGTTAAACGACTTGTGGACACTACGGCATGCTGATGTTCCTAATCCGTTCACTTGCTGTCGAGGTTTATGGATCCCAAATGAGCATAGGTGGGACCATTACTTTGGCTGTGTAAATCGCAAGGTGGGGTGAGAGTATGCGGCACGTGATACATCATTGCGATGACACTGAGTGCCTTATCTGCACTCATGATCTAACAAGTTGTGAAGTTTGTAAGGGAGTTGGAAAATTTCTCCCGTCAGAATGTCCTGGGGAACCACTTACAGAAGAACAAGAAACCAAGATCTTGAACCATGTGCTCGACTTCAAGAATGGATTCTGGTTCAATCCAAAATATCGTGGATACGTTGGGGCATGGGAAGTTGTCTCCCCCGGAATACAGTTCAAGACAACTGCTCAACGAGTTTTAGGTGCAATTTGGTTCAAGTCACGTGAAGAAATCTGGTGTGCTCAACGATACATAGATGATGCTACGGTTCATTATTTTCGTCTGCAGCGAGATGCGGAACTTTATGTCAAGGCTGTAGATGAAGAATCCAGGTTAATCGCCTTGGAGGCATGTCGTGCGTAATGATATGGACCCCCTGGACTATTCAATGCTGCTAGCTGCACAGCAACCCAAGCGGCGAGGGCACTGGCTACGAGATAAACCTTCTTGGACCCCAGGGAGGCTCGTAGCCATTGTTTTTGTAGGACTCATGCTAGCAATCATTAGCTACAATCTTATTTTGACGATCTTTGGTGTGCGATGAGAAACACAAATTTTTCCCGTATTGGAAAGAATTTGACCTGGACCTACTATGATGTAGTTGATGGAACAATTACGTGGACAGGTTGGGATGAGGATTTTTGGTGGAATAATATCGCTCATACCCAATCGTTTCACACTCAACTTGGAAGTAGCGGGAGAAGATATCGTTTAAATCCAAGAACGGGTATTGCGCATGTTGTTCTTGATAAGGCGACTACAAAAATCACCCAAAAAGAAATCACTATCATTGATGGTGAAGAACAGCGTTTAGTTATCAAAGTTGACGGATTTAAACTAAATGTTCATCATGGTTTACAAACTGTCAACGGTCTAGTTACAACAGTAGAGTCTACCGGTCAAAATCTAGTAGAGATTCTAGGCTGGGAAGGCATTCAAGATCCACACCATTTCATCACAGAAGATGAAGCCCTTCGCAGGCGACTGAACGCCTGGGACTAGAAAGGAGAACTAATGCTCGTGACTAACAGCTATTTCGAGCTGCAACCGAAGGAGCGTCTTAAGCTCAGTAATGAGGAATTTCAGGCCTACGTGGCCTATGAGTGCATGAGAGAAGGGATCAAAATCCCGACAAAACCAGAGGGGTTGCGTGAGGTGCCCGCAGAACCTGAAGTTCAACAGGAACAGTGCTTCAAGATTGTGGTGAATACCTACCACGATCTTGTGGGATTCACTGATGAAGCTGAGGCAAGGGCCTTTATGGCTTTCAAGTCGGTGGTTCGACTTGATACTGACTATTCAATAGGTGTGAGTTGTTTGCAGTTGGTTCCAGTAGAGACAAGATCTATTCAACCTGTAATGGCAATCACTAGTTCAGAACTCACAAGGGTCCGAGGTCAACTAAAAGAGCGCGCTGAGATCATCAAAACAAATCAAGAGCTTGAGGAAGCCTTCAAGGACGAACGTAAAGCCTATGATGATCTCGTGGAACGCATGAACGATGATTTCTACGAGTGGCAGAGAAACCAGGCTCATTATATCATCATCAAAAATACATTTGCGCGATATCTTGACATGGCCAAGGGGGACGCCGAAATTGCCACAGATTTTCTCCTTAAAATCTATTCCAGCAAAGATATTAATGCAGCCTACGAGTGGTTCAAGGACGATTGGGGTGTAGCAGCCCCCTGGAAACCTGAGGACACTTCTAGTGATTGTTTGTGATTCAACTGGAGGAATCATGGGATTCCCGGGAATGCTACTTGCAGAGAAAAACAACGAGATTACTGCCCTCCGTGCCCGTTGAAGGCTGATGTCCAGGAGGAGTCCACATGCACCGGATCAAGCAAGCCTTCCTATTTCTGAGCTACTGCCTCCTGATGGCACCCGTGTTCCCGCTTTTTGGGCTCGTGGGAGCAATCCGAATTCTACGCGGCAAGGCAACAGCATCCGTCGGACCCGATTGGTCTTTCAACTACACCAACACGCAGCCCAAGTGAGGCTGTCCATCTGGAGGAACCATTGAGCCCATTCACCTGGAATCTGTTCGGACGCATTGCCTACGCCCCGCACGATCGCCACGACATGCAGGAATACAACGGATGGTGGAGGCACCGCGCCTTCGGCATCTACACCTTCCACTACAAGACCACGCCCGGTTGGGTGTAGCTGTCCATCTGGAGGAACCATGGACGACTTCCACCAACTCCTGCTCCGCGCCCTGGAGAACGCCGGGTGCTTCACGCACACGCTTCAGGTTGATCCCGATGGCGAGAGCGGGCTTCTGCGGGTCACCGCGCCCGATGACAGCCTTCACTCCGTTCACTTCTACAACCCCGACAAATGATGTCCATCGGAGGACACATGCCATTTGAACTTCTTCCCGCCGTCGATGGCAGTGTCGCTTGCCTGACATGCGGGTGCGGTGCCCGGTCGGATCTACACGCGGACCGGACGATTGCGGTTGGATTTGGGACTGCCGGATATTCCAGGGACGGAGAAACCCTTTGGAATGAGAACGGGCAACCCGAGGATGAATTTCCCACCGTCCAGCAGGTCGAAGAACTCGCCGCGAAAGACCCTGATCACGACTGGCGCATTTTCTTCTTTGCGCCCCTCTATGATGCCGAATACCAGCGCCAGGGTGAGGGCAAATGGGTCCTCATCAAGAAGGGCGAGGGGTTCGCGTAACCGAATGTCCAGATGCGGGAGGCATCGTGATCTGCAAAACACCAACCGAAGTAATGCTCTTCAACGCCCTCAAGGCGAGCCAGGAGGCGCTGATCTCCATGCACGTCGATCCAGCCTGGATGCGCGAGCAGGTGGAGGCGGGGAAGTGCCCCGAGTGCGCCGAAGCCATCGAGCGAGTGGAGCCGCATCTGGGGCGCTACTACCGCACCCTCCACATCAACCACGAATTGCTCAGCCGTTGAGGCTGTCCAGGATGAGCCTGGGGAAAGGATTGACATGGACCACACCATCACCCGCTGGGAGGCGCTCAACCTCGGCATCAACCTCTGGCTGGACCGGGTTCTTCAGCGCCTCGTCTTTGTCTACTATGCTCTGCGCGACGTTCTGCACTGAGCATGTCCATCTGGAGGAAACATGAGCTTTGAACCGCGTTGCCGCCATGGAAACATCAGATCAGCGGAACCGTGCCGGGACTGTGACGAACGCGACGCCCTCCGTGCCCGCGTGGCGGAGCTGGAGCGAGGCATCAGCGCCATTGCATACCTCAACCCTGAACGGGCGACGATTCAAGAGGCGATTGAAATCGCCGCCCCACTCGTCAACCATCCGTGATTGTCCAAAACCATCCACCAAGGAGAACACCTTGAACCCTGAACTTTCAAAAGCCCTCACCGATCTAGCCCTACGTCTCGGGACCAGCGCAGACAAATTTTTCCCCATGCTCGTAGCCAAGGCGAAGCTGGACGCAACACTTGCAGTGTGGGGATTCGGCATCGGAGCGGTGCTCGGTTTCGCTGTGATCGCCCTGCTCATCTATGCGGTCATCAAGTGGGAGTGGGATGAGATCACCCTCGTGCCCCTCGCGATCACCGCCACGATCACGGTCATCTTCCTGTGCTGCTCAATCGGGAGCATTGGCGACTACCGATACCCCGAAGCGGCGGCGCTCCAGTCGCTCGTCCACTGCACTAACTGAGCATGTCCATCTGCACTACCCATCGCCCAGGAGGGCACATGAAAAAGCCCTTCGTCACGTTCCTCAGCCCAGGCACTTTCGTTCACGAGGAAACCACCCGCGAAATCGAATCGTGGAACACCGACAAGGCAATTGAAATGGCGCGTGGGATTCAGGAACGCCACGGCGCGACCCCTTTCGGGTTCTACTTCACCACCCGCACCAGGGGAGAGAACGACCTGGACAGCAAGGTAAGCGACCGCTCGAAGATGTTTTACCTGGGCGGCAAGGTCGAGACGCTGGAGGAAGTGATCTTGTCCAAAAAAAGGGGAAACCCCAGATGAAAGTCGTTTTTTGGCTGCACCACCAACCGTGGAACACAACCTACTGGTGCAACGGCAATCCAGCCGAAGATGCCCTCGCCTACTGCTATTTCGGCGCATGACCATCAACCCACGGGCGACTCAAGGATAAACCTACGCCTGTCACTAAACCTGAATAACGTCTTTGGGCAATAACGCCCATTTTGGAGGTCACATGATCATTACCCCGCAGGCATTTGCACTCACTATCGCTCTTCTTGCCGTAGCTTGTCTTGGCATCGGTATTATTGGCGGATTGTTTATCGCTCAGAAACACAAGACCGAGACAGCCAAGTTGACTGAGAATCTCAAGACTGAATACAAGGAACACCGCGCAGAAGTCGAGAAGTGGCTGAAGGAAGTCAAGGCAAAACTTACCTAACAGTCGGTTTGTTGAAGGGGGTGACGATCTTCGTCATCCCATTGAGCATACTCACTGAGGAGATAATGTGCAGATAATCTACGTAGCTCGAGGTATTGAATCCATAAGAGCAAATCTGGGACGAAGTCTAACCAAAGACGAGGGTGTAATTGTTTCTACTGTAAATGCAGTGGAACGTATAAAGGGACTAGGCGTCTACTGTATGGTTGTCCTATGTCCTAACTGGCAGCAACTTTTTACAGAATGTAAACCTGAGCTCAAAACAGAGTTTATGGCGCAACTCGCATTGTGTCAGCGGAACGGTACTCTGATTGTAAAGTTCGTTGAATTCATGTAACGGAGAAACGTAAATGCGAAAAGAAGAAGATCTCTATATGCTACGTGGTATGATCTCGTCCATGTCTCAGGATAAGCAGGAAAAAATCAAATCAGTAGCAGAACAACTTCGTACTGTAATAACATCAGCTGATGCACTTGATCTTGCTTCTGTTGCTCTGGCCCTTGTTGGGTTAGAAATAGCCACGGGGAAGTAAAATGCGACGCGTAAAGGTCTTCAAGTTCGACTATACTGCTCATTACATTGATAAACTTCCACCGCTAATCCTTGATACTGAAGGGGTATTTCACGGGTTTTCCATTGACTCGCAACAGGTCCCAGAAGGCATCATGACTATTCCTGTTGCCATTGTAGAACTTTCCGATGGTAGAATCATTCTACCTTATGCAGAACGTATTCAATTTATGGAGGAAAACGATGAGCAACGCCAGGGGTAGGGAGATCGATAATACCCACCTCAGTATCGATAATGCTGAGGAACGAGGATTCATCCACAGGGATTATATCGCTCATTGCCTGCGATGGACCCATGTCGCCAAATACCTTGGTCAGAGTGGGCGATACAAGTCTGTGAAGATCCTTGATGTTGGTTGTGGCAAAGAGATCCCCCTGGCTAAGCTGATGTATAGTTCTCGATTCATTCCAGTTGACGGGATCTATGTGGGCGTGGACTACAACAACCTTGAACTTCCTGAAATGTTCCATACTGGAAGATTTCCAATGAAATTGATCCAGCGTTGTATTTTTCCCGATGGACTCAAGTCTTTCATAGACAAGGGGGCTGTGCCGGCTGGATATGATGTGATCGTGTGCTTCGAGGTGTGCGAGCATGTTGAACCAGCCGGAACACTTGCGATCTTGAAAGGGATCCGGGAACATCTGACAGATGACGGGGTAGCTTTTATCTCGACACCTTGTTATGACGCCGAGACCGGTGCCGCCGCAAACCACGTCAATGAAATGACGCATCAGGCTTTTGGTGCGATGCTCGAAGCAGCAGGACTTAATATTGATCGCGTCTTTGGCACTTTTGCTTCGATGAAGGATTATCGCCCAGTAATGACTTCGGCTCAAACTGAGGTTTTTGAGCAACTTAAAGAATTCTACGACAGTAATTATTTGGCAACGATCATGGCCCCTCTTTTCCCGCGTCAAGCTAGAAATTGCTTGTGGGAGGTGAGACGAGGAAATGTCGGAGGGAAGTTTAAGTATCCGGATCTTCGACAGATGTCAGACCCACGAAATTCAAGTTCAGAACTGTGGTCTAAATTTATCGAACAGGGATGCTAATGTATGGGACTCGGCCAACCGCAATTGCTGGAGCTGTATTTGGCGGGCCGTTTATCAAGGGTGTCGCCGATGCAGGATTTGATGTCGTCGCTCAACTTGAATATGGGGACTATGGAGTTCGGACGTCCCAACTCAACTTCCCAAACCTCGAAATTCGTATCGGAAAGGAATCATGGCGGATTAGGGAGTTCGCAAATATTGATTTCATGTTCACAAACCCTCCATGCGCACCTTGGTCCACGGCTTCTGGCAATAAAGGCTGCCCTTGGCAGGAAGACTCGCGTCTTGACTACATCGAGGCGCTTATTGAAGCCGGCATTGCTATTGCACCTAAAGTGTGGTTGTGGGAAAGTGTCACGACCTGCTTTACAAAAGGACGTAGTTTCGTTGATGCAAAGGCAAAAGTCTGGATGGAGGCTGGGTACTACGTTTCAATCCTACTTCAGAACAATATGTATCTTGGAGCTCCACAAAACAGAAAACGTATGTTGTTCATCGCCCACAAAACGCCATTGATTTTTCCACCATTCACTCGTCCGCGAACAGTTGATGAAGTGCTTCAGGAAGTGGATTTGCTTGATGGAGAAATCAAGGCAAAGATGACAGGAAGAGGTTTTGATGAAGTTATCTGGGAAGAATCGGAAAAGCATGGCGGTAAGTTCCTTGCAGCTTACCAAGCTATTCCAGCACAACTTAAGACGGGGACGAAGCCTGGGTTCCTATCTCAGCGCTTACGTGGCGATGAGCCTTGTCCAGTGCTCTTTCCAATCAACGCATGGCACCCGCATCAACCTCGCAAACTAACCTACGGGGAACTTCTTGCGCTATGTGGGCTTCCTCAGAATTGGCAACTGGAATCTTATACTGAGTCCGCTATATCAGGCCTACTTTCAAGGTGCGTTTTGGCCCCTGTTGGGAAATGGATCGCCTTGGCAGTTAAAGCTGGACTTGATTGGGATGAACTTGATATGCCGCCTCAATATAACATCTACGATAAACGTCATTTGGAAGAAGGTGTTCTGGTATGATGGAACAAGTTGCTGAATTTCATAGGAAGTTCGGGTTTGAAACCCTTGATCAACCAGGATTCCTTCCTCCAGATCAAATGCAGGTTCGTCTAAACTTTCTACTTGAGGAACTTCTTGAACTTTCGGAAGCTTGTGGGTTTTATTACGAACCAAGCACCAATGGCGGGATGTTCAAACCTATAGGAAATGAGATGGCACAGATGGCGAATAGGGATCTCTATGAGGCCTTTGATGCCCTCCTGGATCTCGAATACGTCTGTTTAGGAACAGCCAATTTGATGGGATTCAATCAACAGTGCCCAACTGAGTCATCAAGGTGGTCAATCTGGCAAGAAGGATTTGCTCGGGTTCAGCGAGCCAATATGGCCAAGGTCCGGGTAGATAGAGTCGAGCAATCCAAACGAGGCACACTCTTCGATGTTCGTAAACCAGAGGGGTGGCAACCTCCATCATATGAAGATCTTTTCGAGGACAAATAGCATGCCATACGGGGTTCATCTAGGTATCAGAAAACCACTACAAAAGAATATCCCGTTTCACGGAGTAATCATCCTTGATGGTCCTGATGCAGTGGGCAAGACCACCCTGGCCCGAGCCATTCAAGCCCAGTGTGAAGGTTGTTGTAAGTATCTTCATCTTACCTACAAGTATCCTGAGCACATGTTCTTGTATCAGTTAGCTGCTCTTCATTGGGCGCATAAGTGGTCCTATTACGGGATTGTGATCATTGACAGACATTGGATGTCAGAAGGGATCTATGCCAATGTCTATCGTGGTGGATCAAAGTGGCCCCATATGGGACGAATGATGGATCGCGTATTCCAGGGGATGGGAGCAGTAAATGTTCTCTGTCTTCCTGAAGATCTCGATGCACATGAACGGCTCTTTAAAGAACTTAAGGGTCAAAGATTCGAGATGTATGCAGACATGGTGGGTGTCACAAAACGCTATATGAAATTCTGGGATGGTGATCCGAATATAACAGGTGCTGATTATACAGCCCAACTGACTCGACTTGGTGGTGTAAAAAATCGAGATGATTTCATGCGCTATTGCTATACAGAAAACGCTAGAAATGGCATCACGGTAGAAGAGTATGCTGGCATGTGCTTAGAAAAAACAGACGCTCGTAAACAAATGCAGCCAACCTTGACTACAAAGCGAGCAAGCACGTTGAATGGAGAAACTCAAGGCTATAACCACAATTTCGCAGGGTTTCTTGACACAGCTGAATGGCTCATCGTCGGAGACATGTGTAATCCGAAATATAGAACAATTCGTTATCCGTTTCTTGATTATTCGAATTCGTCTCTGTTTCTAGCTGAATGCTTCCACGAGATCGGGTTTGATGAAACACGAGCTGTCTATATTAACGTCAATGATTACTATGGTTCCATTGGCGTGACTGAAGCTCTTAAAAGGAAACCCAATCTCCGTGTCCTGTGTCTTGGAAATGACGCCCTCGACGGTGTGCAAACACGTTGTAGGAACTATCTACTTTCACTTGCCGTTTATCCGGAGATCTATAAAACCTGTCACCCAAGTTATGCAGCCCGATTCAATCAGCGAGAACTTCTCCTTCGCGATCTAAGCAACCTTCTTGGAGTGCGCCATGATGAACTTCGTAACTCACAACCCTTGGTATAGTACTTCTGAAATCTGGATTGGTCTTCTTAGACAGATCATGGCTGCAGGTAATCGTGTTAAGCCAAGGGGGAACACTACTCTTGAACTTTTAGGATGCCAGTCCATCATCTCTATGGCAAACCCAGTTGTTTTGGTGGCAGAACGGAAACTTGGGTATCATTTCATGGCAGCTGAAGCTGCCTGGATTATGAGTGGGGATAATCAGGTAAAGACCATGGCCCCGTATTCAAAGGAGATTGCAAAATTCTCTGATGATGGCGAAAGGTTCTTTGGCGCTTATGGGCCCAAGGTCATCGATCAACTGTCCTACATCATTCAGACGTTACGTAAAGATCCAGATTCTCGTCAAGCTGTAATGACAATTTGGCGCCCTACTCCGCCACAAACCAAGGATGTGCCTTGCACGATCTCAGCACAGTGGCTGATCAGGGATAGACGGCTGCATTGCTCCATGAATATGCGGTCGTCAGACGCCTGGCTGGGTGTTCCATATGATTGGTTCAACTTCAGTATGCTGTCGCTTGGCATTCTGGTTTCGTTGAATAATTATATGGATCAGAACAGTCTCTATGAGCTCGGATATCTTTATTTTTATGCAGCATCGCAACATCTTTATGAAGATAACTTTGATGCTGCATCAAGGATTGTTTCAGGCAATAACAACTTGAGATCAATTAGACCCGTAGCTTGGTCAGAGTTTAAAGACTACGCAGCGGTGGTCGAACATCTAAAGAATGCTGCGAACGGACACATTGATGATACTCGTCCGTCACGATGGCTTAGTGAGGTGATCTAATGAGGCCAACTCATGACGAATACTTCCTCGCAATGGCGCTTTTGGCTTCTACTCGTGGCACCTGCATTCGTCGTAGAGTCGGGTGTATTATTGTGGATGAAAGAAACCACGTATTGGCTACTGGTTACAACGGTCCTCCTTCTGGTTTTGTCCACTGTACTGACGCACCATGCAAAGGCGCAAACGCCCCAAGTGGGATGGGACTCGACACCTGTGAGGCAATCCATGCCGAACAAAATGCGCTCTTACAGTGTAAGGACGTTTTTGCAATCCAGACGGTTTACTGCACCGCGAGCCCATGCATCACCTGCGTCAAGCTCCTGCTCAACACTTCATGCCGGAGAATTTGTTTTGCCGAAGAATACCCTCATTCCGATGCCGAACGACTTTGGTTGCTTGCGGGTAGGGAGTGGGTTCATGTTGACTCATCCCCATATGAAATCATCTTGCGAAGATGAGTATGCTATATTGCATACAATGTGTGGTGAGGATGTCAGAATTCTCATAAATAAGGTTGCACGATGCAAGTATTGTGGATCCAAAATTGATCTTAAAAAAGATCATTGTAAACAATGCGGGGCACCCGTAAAGGAGAAGCAATGAACAATCGACGTGTAAAAGATCGACGAGTCAATGAAAAGTTGGCTTACCACGTTCGCACGGCCTTTCCTAAGATGGATCGAAGGTCCGAGATCAAGGCTGATCGCCGCGTGCGTAGGGGTAAGATGAGCCTTTTCAGGGCTCTTCTTGAACTCCCCCTTAGTGAGATTTGGTCCCGCTTGATTCTTAAAAAGGCTGTCTAATGAACCTTGGTCTATCTATGCCCAACTCTGATTGGGTAGCCCCAACTGTGTTTCCAGAGATTCGGGATGCACGACTCATTGGTCTTGACACCGAAACACGGGACCCTGACCTTCTCACAAAGGGTCCTTCGTGCAAACGTGGCGGTGGTTATATCATCGGAGTATCCATCGCGACAGATGATGGATTCAAAGGTTACTATCCGGTTCGTCACGAAGGCGGGGGAAATCTGGACGCCCCAAATGTTTTCGCATGGCTACGGGATCAATTGTCTGGAACTAATCCCAAGGTTGGAGCAAATATTATTTATGACCTAGAATGGCTCCAGACAGAAAATGTGCAAGTTGCCGGACCTGTCTATGATGTTCAAATAGCAGAACCACTGCTTGATGAGAATAAACGATCATATAAATTGGACGTTCTATCATTACAGTATTGCGGCGTTCACAAGACTGAAGACCTCCTCATAGAGGCGGCAAAGGCCATGGGAATACCTGAGAATAAAATCAAGGAGAACTTGTGGAGATTTCCAGCTAAGTATGTTGGTCCGTATGGTGAGGATGATGCAGCCTTAGCATTGCAAATATTTAACTTACAAATCCCTAAACTGAAGGACGAGGGTCTATGGGAAGTGTTTGAATTGGAATCACGCCTCACTAGACTCCTCCTGTCTATGAGGAATGTGGGTATACCCATTGACTTCAATAGAGGAGAGCAGATTCGGGAGAAGTTGGAGAAAGAACAAAAAGTTGAATTGGCAAAGATATGCAAGATGGCTGGTCGTGATGTAGATATTTGGTCAGGTCTTGATATCGCCAAGGCTTGTGACCGCCTTGGATTAGTCTACCCGCGAACGGCCGAAAAGATCAATGCAAAAGGGAAGGCATCCGGTGGAAATCCCAGTTTTGAGGCTGAGTGGCTCGAAGCGCAAGAAGAACCCTTCTTTAAAACTCTCCTCCTGGCTAGGCAACTTGATCGGGGTGGTGCTGTATTTATCCAGAAAAAGATCCTTGAGATGTCAGTGAATGGCCGTGTTTATTCCACATTTAGACAGGTAAGATCAGATGATGGAGGAACGAGGTCAGGACGCTTTGCGTCTGCTAACCCCAATATGGAACAGGTTCCTGCTCGTAATGAATATCTTGCCCCACTTATTCGGTCCATTTTTGTAAGTGAACCTGGAACGCAGTATGGGGTTTTTGACTATTCTCAGCAGGAGCCAAGGGTTACGGTCCATTACGCCTATCGTCGTGGATTTAGAGGCGCGGATGAAGCTCGTCGTCGATACATAGAGAATCCTGATACTGACTATCATCAGATGGTAGCTGATATGGTTGGAATAAAACGAAAGGATGCAAAAAGCCTAAACCTTGGACTGGCTTATGGCATGGGAAAAGATAAGATGGCTCAAAAACTGGGCCGTACAAAAAGTGAGACGATTCTACTATATAATCAATATCATGCTGGGGTCCCGTTCATCAAACTTCTTGGTGATGAATGTATGCGTGTAGCAAATGAACGAGGTTATGTTAAAACCATTTTGGGTCGTAAACGACGATTTGAGTTGTTTGGCCCTAAACAATGGACTGACGGTTGTGTTCCATTACCAAGAGAGGAGGCTCTGGAAAAATTTGGACCGCCAATTACCAGATACTTTATTCACAAGGCCATGAATTCAATCGTTCAAGGCACGTCAGCTGACATGGTTAAAAAAGCCATGCTCGATCTTTTTGATGCTGGATATATCATCTACAATACAATTCATGATGAAGTAAATTGTCCTATCGCAACTTTAGATGATGCTCGGACCGTCCGGGATATCATGCTAAATGCAATTAAACTCGAAGTCCCATTGAAGCTCGACGTGGAACTCGGGCCCAGTTGGGGCGAAGCCAAGGAGATTCAGTTATGACTGAAAGTAGAGTTGAACAGTACTATCGCGTGCGGCAGTCAACAAATGGGGTGATGGACTATCTTCTTGATCATGCACCGTCGAACGTGGCAAAGGATTGCTTCGATACCATGTCAGCCTGCATGCGTCCAAAGCAAGTTCTGATCCTTGACGAAGTTAACGTCACTGTGACAGATGAAGATGTACGAGTTGTCACGTCTTGCGAGACAATTGGTTTTTTGACCTACGCAAATTCTGAATCAGCGCAAAAGGCTCTGGCTCGTAAACAGACAGAACAGAAAGAAAAAGTCGCACGAAAGTCCCAACCCACCAAGAAAGGTAAGAAAGGCTAGTCATGAAGGTATTAACTGTTCTGATTGAAACCCCTGATGAACTCATCGATAAACATTTTGATGAAGTTGAGGCTCTAAGTGAGGCCTTGCTGATTTCATCTGATAGGGCGTCATACACAATTCGAGTACGAAATCCAGAGGGTAGGTCATGATTGTAAAAGATCAAGATCTCCTCGAACGTTACATTACTTTCCTGATAATGTATCAGGGAATTAGGGTCAGGGAACTGCGTGGAGAGCTCGTAAAAGATGATCCCGTGATTTTTGCTGATAGAATTTCAGGACTTAATCGTCTTGAAGATATCTTCAGAAAACAGAATCATTTGACGAGATATGAACTTCAGCAGATTACTGGGGTGGAGTTCCCGGAACAGGTTAGACGTATTCTTATCTTCCGTCACTCCTGGTCACCCTTGATGTTTCAGTATCTTCTTTCTACGTCAAATCCAACAAAGGAGCAGCTTTGTGGGCTCAGAAGCCTTGCGCAAACTCCATGTGATTACATCTATACTGGAATCATGTGGCCATTCATACATACACGAGATGGTAAAACTCGTGAAGACAATATCATTGATCATTTCTGGACGGTGCAGGAAAATTATCTTGAAACTGCGGAACTTATTCGTAATCTTTCGCAAGTCAAAAGTGTTCTCCTACATATCCAGGATAGATATCCACTCCTCGGGCCATTCAGAACCTATGAGGTGGTTACCTCGTTCTGCTATCTCCCTGAATTTCCATTCACATCCGATGATTTCTTTGTCATTGGTCCGGGTTCAAAGGCCATTGCGGAAGGACTTTTTGGTCATGCACCATCACACAAGGAGATGCTAGATCTTCGAGATGTCGTTCTAGGACGACTAATGGATGCAGAACAACTTGGTGCTTTCGACTTCAATGGTAACTCATTTGACCTCAAAGCTCTCGAGGACGGATTTTGTGAGTTTCGAAAATATGAAACCATGAAACAACTCTTTGAGAAGCCGCTCAAAGAACCCGATACGCGGGGCAAAGTAACTCATAAACCCATTCAAATTAACCCCTGGTCACTGACGTGGCCACTATAAGGAGCTTATATGGCCCTAATCATCGTTCAGAGTGATATTCAGGAAGGTCAGGAGGAGCTTGGAAAAGCTTTGATTGACGTTCTTGCAGCCAGGGGATACAACGCCCGTTATTGCGCTGTAATTTTTCAACGGCAGGACACAGGTGTTTTCACGGTAGACTCCGGCTATATTCCTCCTGAAGGAGCCGCCCCGCTTAGGTTTGCTGGAGCAAAACCAAGGACAACTGTAACTGCCAGTTACAATAAGGTGGAGCTAACCGAAAAAGTCATGAAAGTCATGCTCGAGCGAAAGAACACGTCGATGGTGGACATGTCCTATGCTCTCGGTATCAGTAACGAAGACTGGGCTGGACGAGCTCTTCGTGAAATCTTCACAGATCTCGAGCAGCGAGGTCTTATCTCAAAGCTTGGTGAAAAACGAGGCACACGTTATCTTCTCGTGGAGTCTACCCAGGCGCCGGAGACTTCTAATGACTAATGAATCTGATAAGGTGGAATTTCAACTGACCTTTAACCAGGATACACTTCCAAACAAGACAGTTTCGATCCCAATGGCCAATGAGGAAGATCGAAAGGAAGGGTGGACTCTCGACTACGATTTCATCCAGCAACTTGCTGAAAAGGCTCGCCAGTATGGCGGATATACCCCCGGTCTTGAAGAGACAGAATCAGTTTTGTTGGCTCTTTTCGATATCGAGTGGACCGCTGAAGGCAAGGTTCCCGATGACCCGGATGCTTGAGTCTCAATTCTGGAACCTGGCAAAAGGACATTTCCCAGGGATTTCGGAACGTATTGAGAACGTGGCAGGTAATGGCACCCCTGATGTGCATAACTGCACTGAGGGGGTGGTTACCTGGATTGAAACAAAGTCAATCGATCGACTTGAACTTCTCGATACAGAAAAACCTGGATTAAAGGCTAGCCAGCGGAACTGGCATCTTAGATACCACAAGCATGGGGGTCGGGTTTTTATCCTCACGCGTGTCCACGATGATATCTACGTTCACACGTACGACACGCGAGGTTTTACCCGTCTATTCAAGACAAGTAAACCGTTTGATTGGGAAGGTCTCGTGGAAATTCTTTTTAAACAAACTATATTTACAAATGAAAAACCTGGACTATAATTATTATAGAGAAAGGAGAGTGATATGGCGGTCTATGTAGTCCAGGAAGCCCCAGGCAAAAATATCTTATCAGCCGAAGCTTATGGGCCGCTAGTTGCCCTTCTCCCAAGTATGATGCAGATCGTGGTTTCAGCCACTGAGGCAATAGAGATTCTTAATAAAAAGTTGAGAACCTTTTCAGATCAGGATTATCTCCTAGCAATTGGTGATCCTGTGGCCATTGGCCTAGCATCTGCTATTGCAGCCCATTATAACGGGGGAAGGGTAAAGTTTCTTAAGTGGGATCGAGTTGAAACACGCTACTACGTGGTTCATACTAACATATCTTCCTAGAAAGGAGATTTTATGGAAGTGATCCTGTATAAGGCAAAAAAGCCTTTGAAACCAGGCTATACTTCTGTCCCGTGTTTTAATGCAAGACAACAGCTGGTCGGCTTTGTCTATGTAAGGGCGGAAGCAATTGACGCGGGGAGTCTTACAAGGGCTCTCGACAAAGCAAAACCAAAAAGAGGTGAAGTCGTCCTCAACACTGCGGAGATGTCATGACAGAAGATCTTTTGAAGGAAATGATGGGAGATTCAGACCATCTCATGGATACTGCTGCGGCTTCTGCGGCCATGGGAGGTCTTGATGAAGTTTCCCGATTGGCTTTTGAGCAGATTGCACTTGAAGATCAGCTTGAAAATCTGGCTCTAACTATGAAGGAGTTGACTGATAAACTCACATTGATTTCTCAGACAAAACTCCCGCAGGCCATGCAAAGTGTAGGGATAAATAAATTCACGACAAAGGATGGTTTCTCTATCGAAGTGAAACCTTTCTATAATGCCTCGATCAGGGATGATAACCAGGAGGCCTGTTTTACGTGGCTCAAGCAGACTGGTCACGATGACATCATCAAAAATGAGGTGAAAACGTCCTTTGGACGGGGTGAAGAAGCCCTTGCCATGAAGGTTGTTGAAACCCTTAACAGCATGCATATTCCTTGCACCAACAAAAAATCGGTGCATCCCCAGACTCTCTCTGCCTTCGTGCGGGAGCAGGTTGAGTCTGGTAACCCTGACTTCCCGCTCGAAACCTTCCACGTCTTTATCGGACAGAAGGCAAAAATCAAGAGGAGCAAGTGATGACGAAATCCGCGACAAGTGAAGAAACCCAGCTCAACAAAAAGGAAGAAGGCGGCGTTGTCTCGGCAGAAATGCTTGAGATGATGGGAGCTGACGCTGGCCAAGGGTTTGAGAACGTCAACATCAAGGATGTGGCGATCCCGTTCATCGCTATTCTCCAGGCCCTCAGTCCGCAGATCAAGAAGGGTTCTCCGGCAAAGATTGAGGGTGCGGAAGAAGGTTTTCTCTTCCATACTGTCAAGCAGCAGTATCTCGACCCCACGAAGGTTCACATTCGTATCGTGAACTGCGGTTTCCAGAAGCGGTGGGTTGAGTGGAAGCCCCGGGATACGGGAGGTGGGTTCGTTGCCACACACCTGACGGACCAGATTCTTCATCAGTGCGTCAAGGATGACAAGGGCAAATATCACACCAAGAGCGGCAATCTCATCGTCGAAACGGCCTACCACTTCGTTCTCCTCGTTGGAGACGATGGTTCGTTCGAGCAGGCCGTTATCTCCATGGCGAGCACGCAACTGAAGAACAGCCGGCGTCTCATGTCCCAGCTCATGGCCCTCAAGCTCGAGTTCGGTGGCCGTAAGGTGGATGCACCGATGTTCTCTCATACCTTCGATGTCAATACCAAGGTTGAGAGCAAGGCGGACAACACCTGGTATGGATGGGACCTGACCAAACCTACCTTGATAACGGATCCCAATCTTTACAAGGCGGCCAAGAAGTTTCATGAGCTCGTCAAGGATGGTCTCGACCTCACTCCTCCGGCTGATGATCAGGTCGAAGCGACAAGTGTCTCTGAGGTCACGGACTACTAGGTCGGACTCGTTACGCGGGACTGGGGTAAAACTCATAAAGATCCCGTGACTGAGCGACGTTATGCACCCGGCATGACCGGCGGATCGATGGCCCACCGAAGTTTCAGTCGATCTGACAGAGGGGAAAGAATCCCTCGCACTTCAATAACACCGCAGGAATTCCTATAACCCGTCCAGTTTTGAAGATGGTCTCTAGGAATCAATGTGGAACTGGGGCGGAATACGAGAGGCCAGCAGTAGGTCATAGGGAGCTGAGATCCTGCACTCTTCCGCCCCACGCCTTTGTTTAAAAATTCGTGTGAGGTCATCGTGTCCTACGTCTCAAGCTTCATGAGTCTTTTTAAGGGATTGGATCGAGCTTATGGAACATACGATGTCTCCGGTCCTAAAGATGGCTCAAGCAAACTAGTTGGAAAAGCAGTAACGATGGCAAAACCAGTGACTGAAAAGTTGTGGGAACGTCATCTTAATGGTGATCAGGGTATTGGTATCGTCCCAATCGATGATGAAGGAAAGTCATGGTTCGGTGCCATTGACATTGACGTATATAACGGCCTCGATCTTCAAGAGATCGCATTAAAAATTTACGACTTCAAACTCCCCCTGGTTCCGATTAGATCGAAGTCAGGGGGTTGTCATCTTTATTTGTTTTTGAGTGAACCTGTATCATCTACTCTTGTTCAGAGGAAGTTGCGTGAATTTGCCGCAGCCCTAGGTTATGGTTCAGCAGAGGTCTTCCCTAAGCAAACTCGCCTGTTGACCGAGCGCGGTGACGCTGGCAACTGGATCAATATGCCCTATTTTGGGATGAATATAACAGAACGGTGGGCAATCAAGCGTACCGGGGAAAGGATGTCAATTGATGAATTCATCGAAACTGCAGAATCTATGCGAATTACAGGCGCAGACCTCGAGCAAGCTGGCCTGTCAGTTGCAGAAGATCTTGTTGATGGTCCACCGTGCCTCGAACACCTCCTCGCCCATGGACTGCCAGCAGGAACACGAAACGATGGACTCTTCAATATTGGAGTCTTCTTACGAAAAGCCTTCCCGGATAACTGGGAAGTGATGCTTGAGGATTATAACACGAAGTATCTATCTCCGCCACTTTCAGCTTCTGAGGTGATCTCGATTCAACGATCATTGGAGAAGAAAGAGTATGTCTACACGTGTCACAAGCCGCCGATTAAAGCTCACTGTCAAGCTTCAAAATGCCGCCTGCGTCGGTATGGTGTCGGTCCTTCACAGGGAATGCCTGTTCTCGCGGGCCTCACAAAGTATGATAGCCAGCCGCCGATTTGGTTCTTGGACGTTGATGGAGGCGGACGGATTGAGTTGTCTACGGAGGACCTACAAAACCAGATTAGGTTTCAACGTCGCTGCATGGATACTCTTAATATAATGACGCCACTGCAACAGAAGCAGGTGTGGCAATCCATAGTTCAGAATCTTCTTGAAAGTGTTGTTGTAATTGAGGTGCCAGCTGATGCGACTCCAATTGGACAGCTACTCGAACAACTCGAGCGATTTTGCTGTGGACGAGTTCAAGCACGGAATAAGGATGAAATGCTTCTCGGTAAACCTTGGAAGAACGAAGGGAGACATTATTTCCGCTTGGCCGATTTTATCGCTTACCTGGAGAGACAAAAACTACAACATCCGGGGTTACATCGTGTCACTGCTATTCTAAAAGATAACGGGGCAGAACACCACTTTTTCAATCTGAAGGGAAAGGGAACAAATTGCTGGTCAGTTCCTGAGTATACGGAACAAACTAGTTCACATGAGCCTTTACAAATGGAGATGGAACGTGAGTTCTAATCCATTCCAACTTAAACCCGGTCAGAAGTGTGGTGATTGCCACTTCTTTGAATTGTTCTGTGAATCAAAACTAAATTGCGAGGCTTTCGAAACTGAATGCAATTGGGCACCACCACGCTGGATGGAAAACAGAAGAAACTACTCGCTCAAGAAAGGAGAGCAAGATGTCCCAAATATACTATCGTCTTAGAGAACAACTCGAATTTCCCTCTGAGATGAAGATAATCGCAGACACCTTTAAAGTTATAAAGGAAACCCCAAAAGGTGCTTGGATAGTGTCTGACAGATACACCAATGGAAAGAAACATTTTGTCCTTAATGGGAGTGGTAAACGATTTGCTTATCCTGATCTTGATGCCGCCATAGCTTCATTTAAACAAAGAAAGATTAGGCAAATTCAACTCCTTGAGAACCAACTCATTATTGCAAGAGCTGCTTTAAAGGGAGTAAAAGCTGAAGATTTTAAGGTCAACCAAACATTCGAAGATGAGACACTAGGCATATTCGTGGAGTATTAAAATGAAGATCGAAATTGAAATCCCAAACGGACTAAACAAGGATACTGTAATCCTCGTTCAGCGTTTTGCTGAAGAAATGGCCTTCAAGCTTCGTAAAGCTGAACAGAAGTACGGTTATACGAATAAATGGAAACACGACGACTGGTCTAATGAGTGCTTCGATAGTATGATTACCCACCTATTCAAGGGAGATCCTACAGATGTGGCCATCTACTGTGCCTTTATGTGGTATCATAATTGGAGTACAACCCCTCGAATCGTTACTTCACTTGTGCGCAAATGACCCTTCAGATCATCCTCGGTCCCCCTGGCACAGGCAAAACAACCACACTCCTGAATCTACTTGAAGAGCATCTAGCCAAGGGGGTGCATCCTAGTAAAATTGGCTTCATCAGCTTTACAAGAAAGGCGGCGTATGAGGGTAGAGATCGTGCCATTGAGAGGTTTGGGTTTCTCGAGGAAGAAACGCCGTATTTCAGGACGCTTCATTCACTTGCATTCAGACAACTGGGACTTTCACATACTCAGCTCATGCAAAAAGCCCATTATCTTGAAATTGCGGATAAGCTGGGAATCGAACTCACGGCCCACCTCGACTTTACAGAGGGATCTGCCTATGGGACGCTTCCCGGGGATTTTCTTATCTTCATCGAGGGATTATCGCGCCTTCGGAGAGTCTCTCTTCGGCAACAATGGGAAGAAATGAACGATGATCGAGTAGATTGGTATGAGCTTGAACTCGTTGCTCAGTCACTTCGAAACTACAAAAAAGAGAACATGTTGTATGACTTCACGGATACACTTACAAGATGCTATGAAGAAGGCGCTTTGCCGCGTCTTGATGTCCTGTTTGTTGATGAAGTCCAGGATTTTTCTCCTTTGCAGTGGCTCCTCATCGAACGACTTATTTCTACTAGTGGGGTGTCTTACCTCGCCGGAGATGATGATCAGGCGATATTCAGTTGGGCGGGAGCTGACGTTAAACACTTCATTGAACTTGCTGGAGATAGAGTCGTCCTCCAACAGTCCCATCGAATACCTAAAGTGGTACACGATAAAGCAATGGAAATCGCGGGGAATATCTCGCATCGCTCGGAAAAGGTGTTTAAACCACGAGACCTGATCGGCTCACTCTCCTACCACCTTGATGTAGAGAGTATTGACCTATCAAACGGGGAGTGGTTGTGCCTTGCGCGTTCCAGGAGGCAACTCTACGCGTATGAGCAAGTTTGTAAGCAGATGGGTTATCATTACGCGATCTTTGATAGATCTCCAGCTTATTCAGATGAATATTATGGGATCAAAACTTTAGAGCGACTGATGAATGGCTCAGAGGTCCGTGTAGATCAAGCCAGGAATGTTTTGGCACTCTGCTCGAAAGCGAACTCAAAAGCCCTTAAAAATATCGATGATGAATCAAATGTCGGATTAACGTGGCTCAATACGAATTGCTCGCTTCCAATCCCTAGAGATTGGACAAGCTGGGACAAGGTCCTGGATAAGATCCACATTGATGACGCTGAATATTTTCAGTTGGCTTTTGATCGAGGAGAGAAACTCGATGAAAAGCCTCGGGTTCGTCTATCAACTATACATGGAATTAAGGGAGGTGAAGCAGATAACGTTGCAATCTTAACTGACATATATTCTCGGGTATATGACGGGATGATACAAAATCCGGATGATGAACATCGAGTCTTCTACGTTGGTGTGACTCGAGCTAAGGAAATGTTGCATATTGTACAACCACATTCGATGAGGTTTTACGAACTATGAGCATCTTTGATCAACCTTCATCCCCTGTTATCACGCGGACCATTGATCCAGATGAATACAGTTTCAACTATCAGCCTTTTGCACACCAGTTGAAAGCCCTCAGTCGTAGCCAGGGGTTGCGTGAATTTGCCTTGTTCATGGAAATGGGAACTGGTAAATCTAAGGTCTTTATTGATGAGATTGCCTGGTTATATGGGAAGGGATTGATTGATGCTGTAATTATCTGGGCCAATAAAGGTTGCTACAAGAACTGGGTAAACGCTGAGTTCCCAGTGCATCTTCCAGCCCATATTCCGTATCAGATGACTTATTGGGATTCGGCTGCTTCTACGACTCTTCAGGCTAGTTATGTGAAGTTGATGAAACCCTTCACAGGTCTTAAGATCCTGGTTATGAATATAGAAGCCCTAGCCTATGAAAAGGCAACCAGGTTTGCAACGGCCTTTTGTAAGGCGCATAGGGTTTATGGGGTTGTGGATGAATCGACGTCAATTAAGAATCGTAAAGCGAAACGGACGATTTCTGTTGTTGAGATCGGTTCCTATTGCAAATATCGCCGTATTGCTACTGGTTCTCCCGTCACGAACAATCCACTTGACCTATACAGTCAAGCTGCTTTCCTTGGAACTCACATTCTTGGATTCTCATCATTCTATGCATTTCGGGCCAGGTATGCTGAGATGGTGCAGATTACATTGGGTTCCAGATCTTTTAAAAAGGTTAAGCAGTTCCAACACCTCGATGAATTGACGCGGAAGATTCAACCTTGGTCATTCCGTGTTTTGAAACAAGACTGTCTAGATCTTCCTGAAAAGATCTATGAGTATCGTGAAGTCGAGTTGACGGATGAACAAAAACGAGCCTATGCCACGATGAAGAAATCTGCATTTGCAGAACTCGATGGATCGTTTGCGACTGTTCAGTTGGCTTTGACAAAGATTCTTCGCCTACATCAGATTGTATGTGGGAACCTTAAAGATGACGATGGGGTAAACCATGCCCTCCCGAATAATCGTATCGCGGTACTTCTCGATACCATTGAAGAAGGTTCTGGAAAATTCATTATATATGCTACATATATTCATGATCTTCAGGCTATCATTGCGAGTTTGTCGGAAGAATATGGAAAGCAGTCTGTCGTGGGATATTACGGCGAAACTAGTAAAGTCGATCGTGATATTGCAGTCCAGCGGTTTCAATCAGATCCTGAGTGTAGGTTCTTTGTCGCCAATCGTACTGGAGCATATGGCCTTACGCTTACAGCGGCAGAAACGGTTATCTACTACTCCAATGACTACAACCTGGAAGTTCGATTGCAAGGTGAGGACAGGGCGCATCGTATTGGGCAAAGGCATAACGTCACATACATTGACCTGATTTGTCGTGGAACTGTCGATGAAAAAATTATCAACGCTCTACGCAATAAAAAAATAATCGCCGATTTGGTTAACGGCGATGGGTGGCGAGAGTGGATTGCTTGCTAATAATTTACCGGTAACAAACGACACATCTCATAGATGTGATTCAAATTTGTTCTGATTCTAACGATAAATTTGTATGTTGATCCAGGGACTCCTCCCTGGATTTTTTGTATGATTTTATGATGATGAGTGGGGTCAATTTGTGAAGGTCCACAGAGCATACATTCGGGGTTTGGATCTTCACCATTATATAGCTGAATCAATACACCGTGCTCAATAATTGATTCAGATCTGTTCAATGGACCTAGGGTAGCGAAGTTAAATTGTACTACGATCTGTTCATCTGGGGCCTTTTTGCATAGCGAAAGGATGACCATGCATACCTCCACTCGATCTATTCAATCTCAGACCCCACCTGTTTAAGTGAGGTGTATGTCTACATGACCAAAATATCTGAGAGTGTGAGTTTCAGATATTAATACCAAACCGGATCTTAACTCGAAGTTCTTTAGTATCCTGGGTTATGGTAACACGGTCACATCCTAGACCAACAGATACAGGGAGATGTTCAAAATTACGATCAGCAGACACACCCCAATCACCATTTGCAGGTGTATAAGATCCACTGAAATTGTACTTATGGAATTTTGTAGACGTCGCGGCTGAAAGAGCCGTCTTGAGCTCTTTGCTTGCGTTAACTTCATGATTATAAGCCTGCTCGTAACCTTCTGCTTTCTTTGTTACGGCATCAATGATCTGGTCTTTATTCGTCAGGGTTGCTTGAAGTTGCTTGATGTAACCGTCTCGCTCCTTAATGACCTCCAGTGCTCCTGTCAACTTTTCTTTATCACTGGCATTCGAGGCAAGAAGATCCTTGAATTTACGATCTGTTCCAACGAGTCTTGAACGCATGTCATCAAGAATCACTTGCTGGTCTAGTACTGCTTGCGTGAGTTTGGCAATAACCGGGTTTTGGTTTATCGCCATCTCCACGGCTTGTTGCCCCTGGACTTGCTCTGCGTTGGCCGCTGTAACATGCTCCGTGATCTCTTGCGTGACTTGACCCTTAGACCACTTGGAGCCACAGAAAAAACATGTCCCTCCTAGTAGGAGGGTTAGTATTGAACCGCCAATAATTTTTACTTTAGTCGTTAGGACGGCCACCTTTTCCTCCTACGAACACGGCAAGAAATTCAAAAAGTTTCTTTGTGAAGTAAGGTCCCCCGACAAAAGCCATGAAGATACAATAGGCCAGAAACCAGAGGGTTGTTACTTCATGATATAGGGCGATCGTCAACCAGGCGATGGAGACGAGCATCCCGATGAAGGCCATGATTTTCTTCATCTCTGTTCCACCGCGGCTGAAGAGTGGCATCTAGTTCTCCTCAAATGGGACAAGGAAACCGACAACCTGCATTGATCCAGTGTGGGTAAGGTGGCGCACCTTTTCATAGACACCATCCCCGTTTCTATCCACTAGATTACTATCGGAGGTATTACCTTCGATTGTTTCAAACCGGATATTATCAATGACGTTGGTCACAATGCCAGTATGCCCGCTGGTTGTATTACCATGTCGCCAAATAACAATGTATCCAGGTTCAGGCTTAGTTCTTCGGAGTTCCAGGGGGGACTTGTTCCATACGGTGAGGCAGTGCTCGCTATGGAAGATATTGCTACGACGAGCTACTCGGCGTTCAAGTTCCATGATGCAGAACTGGACAAAGGCCATGCACCATGATTCTCCCTGGGCTTTTCCATCAACAGCGAGTTGGAATTTTTCGACCTCAGGACCGGCATTCGGCCCTACTTCATGGATGCCAACATACTGCCTGGCGATATTGACGAGTTCAGAAAGCATATTGATCCTCGGTTTGGGATTAGAGGCCCCGACATCCATTAGTTATGCCCCTTCTGCTTGTTGAGTCCAATTGTTACATTGTGAGTTTGTTCGACCATTGTTTTGAGTTGAACCTGGGAAATTTGGAGTTCTTGAATATCTAGTTTAATCTGCTTGATATCCTCCTGGTCTGCAGCCCGTTGACCTATTAAGACTGACATCATGGTTTTGGTTTCAATTTGCGCATCATTGAGCTTGTCAAGCTTATTCAGCGCTGAGGTAGCAGTTGTTACAGCTCCGCCTAGAAGCAACATGCCTATAACAGACATGACTTTCCAAAATGGCGAATCCATCATTTTGGCAGTTGCTTTTATTTCGGACACCATATTCTCCTCTGATGTCGGTCCAATAAGCTCGTCTAACTCAGGCTCTGTGGTCATAACGCGCCTTAAGTCTAACTCCTATAGTAATTATACATCCCCGATGGACTGTAAGACAATAAATTGTTTATCCCATGACAAACGAAGGTGTTGTGCGGATGGTCCCCTGGTAGGAACCGTTGACAGGCGTGATGGTGAAGTAGACCGGCTTGGAAAGGTCTACGTCGTCTGCCGAGCGCTCGGCCAGGGTGTAGACCTGACTCGTTCCTGTGAGCGTGGCCCACGTTCGCTTGAGCGTGCCTCCCACGTATGCCTTGACGGTGATGGTGCCTTCCGGCGTGTAGCTCCCGGCAACGTCCTGAGCGATCAGCGTCTGGCCTATGCCCTGCGTGACGCGGTTCCTATGGGACCACGAGAGCGTCACATCGCCCGTGGTCGTGGCAGGCCAGGAGGCATACGCCAGATTGTTGAGCTTGACGTTGCCTGGAGGATAGGGCTTGAGGTAGCGACTGGCCGTGGTGAGGCTCATCTCCACTGCACTTGCGATGGGAAGAACGCCCATCGAATTCCGTGGCAGGAGCTTGACCTTGACTGTGAGATCACTTGCGTAGCCTGACATTGCAGCTCCTTATCCAAATGTGGCCTCGACCCAATTACATCGACACGTAGTATCCGGTTGTGCCGCCGTCCCATTGCGCCCGATAAGGATTCCGAATTTAGTCGGCGTCAGATAGGCGTTGATTGCCTCAGTGTAGTAAGTCGTCCATGTCCTGCCGTCATCAGTTGAGTAACGATATGAGCGCAAAGAAGCGGTCTGCTCGATCTGGACATAGGTGTCCGCAGGGAACTCTGCCTCAGAAGAATACTTCGGGTATGTCCACGCAGGATAACGCACGATTCGCTTCTGCTGTGTCCCGTAGTTGAAGCATTCCCAACTAATCACGTTGTTAGAATCGTCCGCGATGTAGACACCCCAGTGTGAATCGTCTGTCCCACCACTTCCAGTCAGCCTTAGAGTTACTTTGAACACCTGATTAGTAATAGGCCAGTCACCAAAGCAGATGTAGTTATTAGTAGAGTCACCCTGAGCAATATAGTAATACGAAGATGTGCTGGTAGTTGTAGTGTTAGCATTAGCTGTGCGAATGGCCACTGGTGCAGGAAGGTCTGGACGAGTATAGTAATAGGCATAGACACGCACCGAGAAATTCGCCAACGATGCACTGGCACACCACGCATTGACATTAAGCGAGTCCACCCAACATCCACTATAGGCCCCCGAGGCTGCTGTGTTGCCAAGAGCCATCGCCCACGAATTACCGAACACACGACCAACACAGTTGACAAAAGTCACATTGTCAATGGAGTGTGCGACTGACTTAATAGTGTTACTAGTGAGGCTACCAATGGTGAATCCCTGGCGATAGACCCTGTGACCATCCCAAGACTCATACACCGCCGTTTTTTCAAGGCTCCAAGTATCAAGAGACTGAGCATCGCCACTGACGGCAAGAATGCCCCAATAATCAGTCTGTGCTGCAGGATCTGGAGGATTCCCAGTTGTTTCCTGCAGTGCGATGAATGAGCTGCCTTGATATGAAACAGCGTCATTCTTGACATAAGCCGTGGACGCGTTATAGGCATCTTTCCAATTGATGGTGACACCATCAGTTCCCTTGTCACCCTTGTCGCCCTTTGGAAGCACAAAGTCAAGCACGGCATTCTGAGAAGTTCCCGAATTTTGCACGGATGCTGTCGTGCCGCTTTCAACAGTGCCTATCTGAATCGTGGCGGCTGCGCCGGGTATTCCCTGCTCTCCTGGGAGTCCAGATGAACCAGCACCAAGACCTGTACTGCCTATCTGTGTGAGCGAGCATCCTTCGGTCAGGAACCAGACGTGCGCACCAGAGGCATGGTCAGCAGGCACAGAATCGAAGATGCCGCGTAACACCCCGGCAATGGTATACGTGCCGTCTCCGTTGTCGGTGCATGTAGTCCAGGAGATCCATTCATCGTCAACGAGTGCAAGGTTGACACCACGAGCACAACCATCCGCATTGGTATTTGCATCTAGCAACGTATCAAGGTCAGTTCCGGAGATGATGAAGCCAGTTATGTCCTTGGCCGCAGTCTTCGCGCTCCAGATGGCCTGAAGCGTGCCAGATGGCGCAGGGTCGATGGTGTTGGCTTCCAGGTAGCCGTTACCCTCGTTGACCCATACATCTACATCCTCGGTGATAGTATCGCCACGAGTCCCCATGGCAAGAATATTACGCTCAGGCCCAACAATGGAGTAAGGCGCCTCCACCATCTTCTGGAACGCGACGGCCACAGGTAGTGAAGAAGGATTCGACCACGAGCTGGACGTAGAACCTGTGTAGGCAGTTGTGGTCACGCCGAAAATGTCTTCAGTGGCCTCGACCTGAATCTCTCCGACTTCAAGGGCGCCATACTTGATGTTGATGACGCGGCAGGGCATCTTCGAGATGCCAAGGAAGTTGCTCGTAAGCAGGAAGGCGCTCCCAGGGCGAAGACTCCATGCCTTGCGCTTGAGCGTCAGCTCGAAGGCGGCGACCGGGTAGGATAGCTGCTTCCGTTCACGAGCTGCGACGATGCGCGCGTTGGCCAGCTTAGAGATGGCTGGGAAATCCATTGTCTGCACGCGGTCGATGCCCTGCACTGCTCTGTTTCCAGGATCACGGTCTGGGACAGTGCGAATAGTGAAGCCGTTGGCGCGAGAGTTGTAGCGGACGATGACCTTGTTGATGGTGTCTGCCCACGATGGTCTTGTCATCTTGGGATTACTTACGCAATCGGCATCTGTGAACTCCGTAAGATTGGCTGGCGTGTAGTCGGCACGGATCAGCTTCATCGTCCAGAGCCCGGTGACAGGATCGGTGTAGATCGCGGCGTCGATGGTCTGCCGGATGGTTGCCAGCCAGGTATCGGCGCTTTGCGCATCGTCGATGAGCAGACTGATGCCGAGGCCTTCATTGAAGAGTGTAGTGGCCGCTGCGTTGAAGGAGGAGATGTCCAGGCGCGAAATGGAGATGCCCATCCCGCCCTTGGACTTGGGCGTCGTCATCAGGTAGGCCGTGCCATGCGCAGGATTGGCATCTCCGTCGATGTTGGCCTTGGCACTGTCCATGCCCGTGGGAGTGGGACAATGGCGGACCACGAAATGCCACTCCTTCATGTATTTCAGCGTGCCAATATACATCTTCTCCAGGACCGTGTAGCACATGCCCCGGAAGCCAGGGGCTGACTTGCCGCGCTTGGCCGCGTAGTAGGCATTGCCGGTCTGCGAATCGGAACCAAAGTAGAAGGACAGCTTGCCGGAGATGCCGCCCTCGCTCTCCTTGCCGCCGAACAGGTTATCCAGCGCAATGGTCTTCGTGGTTCCGCTTGCCGAGTATGTCCAGGGGAACGAAACCCCAGCATCAGCGAAGCTCTTGTCGCCTACGATGATGTCCAGCACGGCATCAATCGTAGTGGACAGGCCAAGCACACAGCCACAGAAATACTTGCAGCCCACCTTGACCTTCTTCGCACCGATGCCCATGAAGCCACCCGACTTCTTCTTGATGGACTTGGAGCTGACATCCCCGAACCAGAGACAGTTAGGTCCGCGAAGCCTGCACGTTCCCAACACGATGGGGATGGTCTTTCCCTCCTCGGCTGAAGGCTTGGTCCACGAACCAGAATCCTTGAAGCCAGAAGGCGCTTTCTGAAGGATGGCGGATACCGCGCTGAACGCAACCCACATCCAGAACATGAACCACGTCATAGGATGCCTCCTTCGCCGAAGGGACTGGTATCGGGAATGTCATTGCACCCGAAATAGTTGTCCTTGTTCCCATACGCCTCACAGGCTTCTTCTGTGCCCATGCAGCCAGGGTAGGCGATCACGTTCATGCCACTGGCCAGACCATCGAGCGCGTTGAACAGTGTGACCGTGTTTCCAACATGTGAGAGGATGGCCACGCTGGTCCCACAAGCCTCGATCCATCCACCATTGAAATAGCCATCAGCCTTCGTTGCGAATGCTGGAGACGTGATGGTGACGCCAGAGACAGTCGCAAGCGTAGCGTTGAGGAAATAGTCCTGCCGTGACAGCCTGCACCCATCGTCGAAAATCTGATGCACGCAGCCGGACTGCCAGCATAGCGAGGGGATCTTCTCCTTCAGCGCGTTATGCTCCGTGACGGCCTCCAGCTTGCACGCCTCCTCGGACACTGCAGACTTGATGACCCCCGTGAAGGCTGTAGTGATTCCAGAGTCGCCAACATGCCCGCGATAGACGACCACGGACACAGGTTGCGGAGGAAGGAAGGACCTGAACAGCAGCGCGATCTCGTGATCCACCGGAAGCGTGATGGTGATGGTGTCGCTGGAAGTCTCCTCGTTCTTCTCGATGCCTGTCACGTCGATGGCTTCTGGGGCATAGGTGTTCAGGCCGATGGTGATGGGTGCGTCATGGCTCGTATAGTAGCGATCCTCTGTGCCCCAGGAGAACCATATGGCCTCCCAAGGAGCGCCGCCGTAGATGCTGTTTTCCATGCTGTCGTAGGTCATGCCGGAACCTCCAAAGGAAGCTCGATGAATCCGAGGGTGCTCTCCGTCTTGGAGTCGGTTGCGTAGGACAGGCTCAGCTTGTCGTCGGTGAGTCGAACCAGCATCAGGAACGATACAAGGTATCCCTTGGAAAAAGCGACGCCAAGCGAAGCATCAAGCGTGAGCGTTTCGGTGTCGGCGCTTGTGGCCACAGCATTCGTCACCTTGCGGCAGTAGATCACCCGCGATGGCGTGATGAAGGCCAGCCTGCGTCGAGCATTGGCCGGAAACATCAGGTCCGTGTAGCGGATGTTCTCGATGGTGAAGTTCAGGTCCGTGGAGGCCATGTCCGCCGTGAGTTGTAAATCGCGCCTCCAGGTGGGAGCCCAGAAGGGCACCGCCGAGCCCTTGCGCGCGAGGAACCACGTCTTCAGGGCTGCGATGTCGGCATGCGTGTAGCAAGGCCACGCGAACGGGATGCTGTATCGTGGCTGTGCATCCAGGGCTTGATGCCACTGCTTACCATAGCCATGGTCGATGCCAAGCATGGAACGCGCAAGGGCATCTTCGCGATCAGGCGTGCCCATGGGCTCCTTCTCTAGCAGATTGAAGCCAGCGTAATCGGTCATGTCAGGGCCTCACAGGCGAAGGTGAACGTGTTGGCGGTGAGCCAGTTCGTAGGTCTGCCCAGCGACTGTTCATCGGAAAGCCTGCCACGCCTCAGCGGCACAAGCCACGCTCCCGCAGGCCACGCCGACAAGGCGGCAGATGCAAGCGTGAGCTGTGACGCAGTGAGCGTAGATATGGCGAAGGCCTCAAAATGATGCTGATCAACCCATACCATGCACAGGCCGTCAGCCTCGAAGGATGGCAAATTAGTGAAGGTGCCTGATGCTGTAGTTCCTCCAATCGGGATGTCCACAGTGAGGAGCGTCTTTTCAGGCCATACGGGCACGCCATAGAGCTGATGGCTCCATCCGTAGAGCAGAGTTTCGAGCGCAAGCGCGTCACGGTTCGTCTTGGACAGCACACGGAAACTTAATTCGTAGCGCGGAATGGTGCGGAGCTGCATGCGATGCTCGGAGGTATCCAGCCCTTTCGTAATCACCGTCTTGAATTCCAGTGTCTCGTTGTATGGCTCGCTCCAATCCATGCATGGCGAGAACACCTGGATTCGAGTACCTGTGATAGTGCTAACAATGCCAGGTTCGCCGCCAAACGACCACGTAATCACATTGGCCACGTTCATCGATCCGTTCCTAGGCATGACTGCTGCGTAGACTGTGGATTCGCCAGGGCCGAATACGCCGGACTGGCGCCCGACTAGCTTAAGACCGCCGATGCCAGAAATGACGACTGATGCCAGGGTCTTCTCCTCGCGCCTGTGGCTGTTCCACACTTCGATGGTCCATTCCCGCTGTGCAAGGATGGAGCCAAGCGCCGTCTGTGTAGGCAGCACGTTCACAAGATCGAAGATCGTCTCGCCAAGGCAGGCTTGCTCAACGCCTACATAATCAACATGCGACCGCGTGGGGCTCCCAGAAGACATAGATCCGATATGATCACTGGCGTTGATAACGATAGGCCCAGTGACAGGTTGAAATTCCAAGTTGACCAAGTTGCCAGTCAACACGGCCTGCTGAATAGCCAGCAGCCCCATCGCCGCAGTCCCAGCATAGTCAGTCATCATGCCACCTTCTTGACCGCAAATTTAGGAAACACGATATAGTGATCCGCTCCGCGCACCAATTCAGCTCCTAACGACATGCCATGCTCAGTCGCTGTGCAGGCATAGATTTTAGGAACTCGACCGATTAGCGAGTAGCCACCTTCAGCGCGAGTTACATATAGGTGAATTGGAGCTAGAAGATGCTGAAAGTTACCTGCATTGAATAGACGATTCTGAAACTCACTGGTGCTTGAATCAGAATTGCCATATCCACCATAACAAGGAATGCCTGTAGGCGGAACATTCAATAGCGTATTCAACGACTTAAAATTCAATGGTGTGTAGATTCGGGCATCTAGCGTAGTGCAGTCAGCATCGGTAGTATTCGTTGTAATGTAGGAACCTTCACCAACGCCTATCCATTGATTCAAAGTGTTGTCTACATCGATACGCACAAGTGCCGCATGCTCTTGACCATTGTAGAATGGTGCGGGTGCTATTGTTGTATACCCAGCCGTGTATGGAGCTGTGACGCCAAGTGTCGATGAATTAGAAGCAAAAAAGTAAGCTCCACCTGTCCAAGTCCCAACCTTAATGACGTTGCCCCAGCCAAGGTAACTGGTAATACCGGGATAGCCCTCTATTACAATGATGATGTTGTCGTTTTCATCACTAAAACAATATAAGCCATTCAGTGGCCCGCACACGCTTCCTGCAGATCCTAATTTTACGCAAGGGCGCATTCCAAGATTGGCGTCATGCCAAGTCCTTGGTGATCCAGGCTGCACACTCCAATCTTTAGATGAATCAAAACCTGTGGACAAATTTACGAATATCCCCCAGCCCGAGCCATACCAGAAACCAGAGCCAGCAGTCTCATTATGAAAAGCGCGCAAATTAACATACAAATTGTTCTTGCTAAGATGCGCGCGCCAACCATTGCCACTTGCCTGAGACATATTGACCGCCCATCCGAGCGATTGCAGCCACACAACGATCTTTTGTAACGCGTCAGTAGGAGATGTGAGAGTGTCATGGTAGTAGGACATTGTTTCCTCCTAGACAAGCCTGAATGCTGCAAAGTCGCTACGGTCTGATCTGTAGATGTTGGGCACTACGAGCCAGCGTTCTCTATTGGAGAGGATGATATTCTCCGCACTTTGCAGATAACCAGGCACAGCAGCGACGCCTGTCAGCTCGCCATACTGCGCCGTCTGTTCGTTGGGAATGATGGGGAACAGCGGATACGTGCCGTCCATGTTCGTAATGGTGTAAGTGAACGAGATCGGTCCACTGACGAACGGCCACAGGCCGCCATCAGGCTCAGCGGTTCCACCTTGGAAAGTCTTCCAGGTGCCGTCCATCTTGCGCACCAGGAGTGGTGAGCTAGACCCATTGAGCCCCTTCCAGAATGCGCTGTGCTCGTTCCCCGTGTAACTCCACCGCCAGCTCGTGGATGTCGTAGCGGGCTCTGTGGAAAAGCGTGCACTGCCACCGATGAAGAGCGGATAGGGATGTGCTCCGGGGTTCATATACTTGTCAATGAAACCCATGTAGCCGCTCTCGTAGACAGTGCCCACAGCCGCGACAATGGCGACGTGCGCGCCATCCGCGATGAACCAATACGGGATGTTGCCGCTGGTAAGGAACAGGTGATTGACGGTCATCGCGCCGAGCTGATTGGCGAACGTTAGCCCAGACGTGAATCCGACGAAGGCTCCGAGTCTCCAGTTGTAATAATCCGTGGCGACGTGGTAGTAGGGATAGACACCGAAGTAGATGTCGTCCATGTTGGCGTTGCCGGGGGCCTTCCAAATGCAGCCAGCATACGCGACGTTGGGACCGAGAAGCGTTTCGTAGAGCCCGAACCCGGCGACGGTAGTATTTACAGTCGATCCATTGTTCGCCGTGATGTTGAGCCTGAATCGTTTGGCCGTGATGGATGCAGCCAACGTGAAGTATCGCCTCTGGCCCTGGGACCATGCCGTCTGACCTGTCTGCGTGTCACCCACGACCCACGCCGACGTATTCTCGTCATAATACTCTAAAGTCCAAGCCGCGGGACAAGTCGTAGGCGC
>Ga0209099_1000669_pt1 | contig 40062 bp, 34 predicted proteins | sample AD_JPNHW2_MetaG_FD_184430 | JGI IMG/M metagenome (GOLD analysis project Ga0209099, IMG submission 184430) | Active sludge microbial communities of municipal wastewater-treating anaerobic digesters from Japan - AD_JPNHW2_MetaG (SPAdes) (version 2) | ecosystem: Engineered > Bioreactor > Anaerobic...
ATTTCTGGCGGCAATACAATAGAGAATAACGCCGCAACCGGTTCCAATATCTAATATAAACTGCGGTTTATGTAATGGAATTACTGATGCTAATAGTACGCTGTCGGTACCTATTTTTAAAGCACTACGATGGTGAGAAAGGGCAAATTGTTTGAATTGAAATGGGGATGGACTACTCATCTAAATATACATCAATCAATCCTTCGGGAGCATTAATATGGATCTCTTTTTTGTCACGATCTATGGATAGAAAAAAGTGGTCAACTGCCGGTATTAGGATCTCTTTCCCTTCAAAATCTATTTGCATGATAGGTTGTTGAATCACATCGATAAAATCAACAATCTTGCCAATATTTCCTTTGCTTTCATCAATGACAGAGAACCCGATCACTTCATGAAAATAGAATTTATTGCCGGTTAATGGGGGCAAAGCACTGATGGGAAGATATACTTCCACTTTCATCAATGATTTAATCTCCTCTCCATCAACATCTTCGAATTTAACAACTGCTTGATTGCTTCCGCGTAACTGAATCTCTTCAATCATATAAGGAAGTAATTCGTCGTCAATTTTAAGAAAAACAGATTCTAATTGACCATATTTTTCGGGTTGATCGGTATCCAAATATAGATAAGCTTGTCCTTTATATCCAAAGGGTTTGGTAATCAATCCTAAGTAAAAAAAATCTTTCATGTAATTTTTTAATTAACTTGTTGAAACCTTTTGATCACATCTTCCGTTTGTCCTTTTGATAACATCCTCAATGAACTTTCAGGGACATTGGTACAATCTAACAAAATGAATACATCAAGGGCATCGTTAAAATCATGATCGACATTAAAGGAGAGTACTTTACCATTCAATTGCAAATACTTTTTAATTAGTACAGGAATTCCTCTGTTTCCCCCTTCAATATCTAAAACTATTTTATCTAACATATCCACTGAATGGATATCTTTGATATATTTTCTAATTTTTGAAAGGTTGAATTTTGGCAATGGATTTAGAGGTTTAATCCATTTGGATATTTTTTTATCGAAATGGTTCTTTCGCAAGTAATTTTCAATCAGTTTAATGGAAGTTCTGGAGTATTCACTGGAGATCGATGCAGGTCCCAACATATAGCGGTAAGAAGTGCAAGAAACGAAGATTTGCAAAATCCCTTTCCATAACAAAAGAAGACTGGTAGTTCCCTTTTGAAAATCTTTAACAATAAACGATCTTCCTAGTTCTAATGTCTCTTTTAAAATGGAATCCATTTTATCCGACATTTTAAACAAAGTATAGGTATAAAAACCTTTTTTACCATATTTTTCCATGATATCGGCGCCCATCCCAACTCTGTAGCCACCCACAATCCTTTTGGAGTCATCATCCCAAACAAAAAGTTGTTTATAGTATTGGTCATATTTGTCGGTATCGATCTCCAAGTTAGTCCCTTCGCCTACTTCTCTAAAAGTGATTTCTCTCAATCTACCTATTTCAATTAAGACATACTGAATATCAACCGGTTCTGCAAAGAAAACAAACATGGAGCCTTGTTGGAAGAGTAAGCTTTTGGTTTTCAAGATCTCAATTTCTGAAATGATTTCAGATTGATTAACAGATTCGGGAATCTGTTTAACTACAACATTGGATTGCGGTTTATGAGTATCATTTTCCCAAGTTTTTGCCTTGAGTAAGTAAAGATTAGTTCTGATATAGTTTGTAAAACATTGGTCGCTCAGTGTTTTAATTTTTACTGGATAAATGGGTGCTCCAATAGAAATATAGACAGGTTTATGATCCTTATTCATGAGTTCTCTAAGCAACATCCCTGTTCTCAAGAAAGGATGAATGAGCCCTAAAAAATGGAACATAAAGGAGTTTTTCCCACTTTGATGAAGAGGAATAACGGGAACATCTGCTTTACGGATGAACTTCATGATAGAAGGAACCCATTCATGGTCCGTAATTCTGAAGTTTTTTTGAATGGTTGCCACAGAACCAGCTGGATAAATTACCAAAGCACCACCATCTTTCACATGTTGCAAAGCTGCCTTAATTCCTGAAATATTTTGTCCGCTGTTGGAGTTAAACGGATTCACATCAATCAAATATTGTTTGAGTGGTTCCATACGACTTAACAGAAAGTTCCCTAAAAACTTCACGTCGGGACGCACTCTGGAGATCATATCTATTAAAACAACCCCATCCAAAATGCCCGTAGGATGATTGGAAACGATGATGATTCCACCTTTTTTTGGGATGTATTCTATTTGATTAAAATCGGAAGTGTAGGAAATGTCATGAAGCTCCAAGTACTTCTTGGTCATTTCATTTCCATGGTACTCCTCCACCTCTTCATATATTTTATTCATTGCATCAAAGTGAAATGCCTTTGATGCAAACTTTAAAATGAACTTTAAGAACCTGTTTTTGGTTGGGAAAAAATCGTCAATATTTACAAGTTTAGTTTTCGTCATTCGTCAATTTTTGGGGTTCTAATTCTTTTCCAAGGAATATTAGGAGCAAAATTAATAAAAAAATCTTAAACAATGTTAATTTATTTCTATATATGAGAAAAAAATTATCGTAATTTTGCAAAAATTATTTTCTTTATAAATTTTTTAGATTTTTAAATCAAGCTATCAATGAAAAAAACAGCCTTATTTTCCGTGTTATTTATCCTAGTTGTTTTTATTTCAGGATGTTCCGTGAATGAAAAAAACACAAAATCCAATAAAACGGATGCTAACCCTATAACCCAAGAAAAACCAAAAGAGATGACAAAAGTAAAATTTGAAGTATCCATTAACGACCAAATCGGTAATATCGTTATTGCATTATACAATGAAACCCCAAAACACCGTGATAATTTTATCAAATTGGTGAATGAAAAGTTCTATGATGGAATCCTATTTCATAGAGTTATTAAAAGTTTTATGATCCAATGTGGGGATCCTGATTCCAAAACAGCCAGACCTAATCAACAATTAGGAAGTGGTGATGTTGGTTACACCATTCCTGCAGAATTTAATAATGCTCTTTTTCACAAAAGAGGTGCTGTTTCTGCAGCACGCTTAGGGGATGGACAAAATCCTCAAAAAGCCTCTTCCGGTTGTCAATTCTACATCGTTGATGGTAGAACTTTTAGTTCACAGGACATGCAAATGCTATCCCAAAGAACCGGCCATATCTGGTCTCCTGAACAAATTGCTACATACCAGGCCATTGGTGGAGCTCCTCATTTGGATGGTGGCTATACCGTTTTCGGTGAAGTGGTTACCGGTATGGAATTTGTGGACATGATCGCTTCTCAACCTACCATTCCTGGTGATAGACCAAAACAAGATATCAAAATTATTTCGGCAATTATCATAAAATAAATCGACCCTAATGTCAAAAATCGAAAATATAAAACTGAGCCTTGATCAATTTGTTGTTGATACCAATGAAAAATTGGAAAGTTTCAGATTACAATTTCTAAGTAAAAAATCTGAATTGCAAGAACTGCTTTCAGAAATCAAAAATGTTGCTCCTGAACAAAGAAAAGACTTTGGACAACAAGTCAACCAACTCAAACAATATGCGCAACAATTGTTTGATGACTATAAACTTAAGTTAGAATCTCAAATCACTTATAATCAATCTGATATTGATGTAACCCGACCTGCCAATGGAATTCAGGTAGGATCTATGCATCCTGTTACAATTGTGCTAAACCAGGTTTGTGAGATTTTTGAAAAATTGGGCTTCGTTCCTGTTTCTGGTCCAGATATTGAAGATGACTGGCATGTTTTCTCAGCCTTGAACTTTGCCCCTGAGCATCCTGCCAGAGATATGCAGGATACTTTCTTCGTGGATGTTAATCCTGAGATGTTACTCAGAACGCATACCTCATCGATTCAAGTAAGGGTAATGGAGAATTCGCAACCACCTATACGGGTGATCTGTCCGGGTAGAGTTTTTAGAAATGAAACTATCACAGCTCGTTCCCATTGTATTTTCCACCAGGTGGAAGGTTTGTATATCGCCGAACATGTAACTTTTGCTGATCTTAAACAAGTGCTACTCTTCTTCGCGAAAGAGATGTTCGGGGAAGAAACCAAAATAAGATTGAGACCCTCCTATTTCCCTTTCACTGAACCTTCTGCAGAGATGGATATCGAATGTAAGATTTGTGGGGGTAAAGGGTGTAATGTCTGCAAATATTCAGGTTGGGTTGAGATCATGGGATGCGGAATGGTTGACCCTAATGTCTTAGATAATTGCGGTATTGACAGTAAGAAATATTCCGGTTATGCTTTTGGTATCGGTATCGAAAGGATGACTATGTTGAAATATAAAACCAACGATATCAGACTCTATTTCGAGAATGATGTCAGATTCCTTCAACAGTTTAGCGCTGCTACAGAATAATAAAAAGGTGGCTTAATCTATCTTTTTTACAGTAAAGACAAATTCCTTTTCGAATTTGTCTTTTAATTTACTGATAATGAAGTAATAAATAGCAGTTAATCCAAAAGAAACACCCACACTAACCAATTCTTGTTTTGTTAATGCATAGGTGACAAAAAGCCCTAATGCCAGAACAATAAAGGGGAACAAATAGGCGATCACAACCGCTTTCATTCCTAAAGTTTGTTTCATCTCAATACTTACCACTTCTCCAACAGTGAAAATCTCAGGATTTGGAAGGTCGATTTTTAACTTCTCTTGTTTACGCTCCGAAACACCGCATGCTCCCTTTGCATGACAGGCAGCACAAGCGGATTGAATAACAATTTCCGCAATAATATAGGTGTCTTGAACTTCTTTTACAACTGCTTGACTACAAACTTGATTATTATTTTGTGACATGGTATATTTTTTTTGCAAAATTACTACATTTTCTTGAATCCTTAGATTAAAAATGGATCAACTTAATCCGAATATTTTGATCCTGATTCACTTCAAATTGAACTTCTTTAAAAGCGGGTGATCTTAAAATTGGAACATAATTTCTGGAAAAACCAAACCCCTCTTTTGGTAATCCGAGAATGTTTTTATTGCATTTCCCATCTCCGTTCACATCGTGATAAAGAGCCACGGCATAGTGCCCTTTCGGTACTTTCATAAAAGTATATTGCAAAAAACTATCCTTAACCTGAATCACTTGCTTGCAATACTCTTTTCCCTCTTTCAGGAAGTCGTTAATGTTGTCGAATAAACTCAGAATAATGTTCCCCTTTTTCTCTTTAATATTCGACACCTGTACCGTTAACGTGTACTCTTGTGCATAAACTAAACTTCCCCACATCAGGATAAAAAGGAGAAAAAATGCCATTTTAAAGTGTTTTAAGAAACTCATAACTAATGTTTTACTATAGAACGACAATTCCGGCTTTGTAGTATAATATGATAATATGATAATAAGCTAATATGATAATAAGCTAATGGTTCTGGATCATTTATTCGTTTATTATTCGCGCATTCGCGGCTTATAAAAAGAAAAAAACACTGTGTAACACTGTGATCATTTCTAAAAAATTAAATTGATTGGTGGAAACGAGGATGACAAAGATGGATTTTCAAAAAAATAGCCGCGAATGCGCTAATAAAAAATGATCACTACTTTCAAAATAAAATCCTATTTTTGCAGAAAAATATCCAATATGAAAAAATTCTTTTTCTTTTTTGCATTATTATCTATTATTTTTATGTCTTGCGATAAAAAACAACCGGTTGAAAAGGATAACATCATTACCAGAGAAAATAGAAAAACTCCCGATTTTTCTAAAGGTGTCATGAATGAAGAGATCCTTTGGTATCTGGGTAGAATTACAGATCCAAAACTTTCTCCGGATGGCAAAACGTTGCTTTTTGGAATCAAATATTTTGACTACAGAGTGAACAAAGGGAACATGGATCTTTACACCATGCCCGTTACCGGTGGTGAACCAAAACAGATCACCAAAACTGCTGATAATGAATCGGATGCAATTTGGACCCCTGATGGTAAGAAAATTGCATTCCTGGCACCACAAGATGGTAAAATGCAAATCTGGGAAATGGATCCCGACGGCAGCAACCGCAAAGCGATCTCTAATGCTCCGGATGATATCAATGCCTTCTCTTATGCTCCTGATATGAAGCATGTCGTTTATGCGATGAGAGTTCAACTAGACCCAACCATTACCGACAGATATCCCGATCTTCCTCTTGCTAACGCAAAAATCTATGATGATCTGATGTACAGACACTGGAATGACTGGACCGACGGTAAATATTCCCATCTCTTCATTGCTCCTTATCCTGCTATGAATGAGCCTACTGAATTGTTAAAAGGGGAGAAATTTCATTCCCCTGTTCCATCAAGCGGTGGCATCGAGCAAGTGGCCTGGAGTCCGGATGGTAAAAAATTGGCTTATTGTTCTAAAAAGTTATCCGGTAAAAAGTTCGCAGTAAGCACCAATACCGATATCTATATTTACGATCTGACAGCTAAAACCACAATCAACCTTACAGAGCCTAACAAAGGATACGATATGGATCCTGTTTTCTCTCCTGACGGAACCAAATTGGTTTGGTGGAGTATGAAAACCGATGGTTTTGAATCTGAAAAACACCGCCTATTTGTACACGACTTTACCACAAACACAACCAAAGATTATAGCGAAAAATTTGATCAGGATGCTCAAAACTTCTACTGGGATAAGAATAGCACCATGCTTTATTTCATCAGTTGTAAAGAAGCCACACATCAAATCTATTCTTTAGATGTTCCAACCGGAACCATTGCTCAAATCACCCAAGGGGATCATGATTTTCTTTCTGTGGTCAAATCCGGAAACCAATTGATTGGTACCAAAACCACTCATGCATTACCTGCAGAGATCTTCTCTGTTGACTTGACCTCCAAAGCTGAAAAACAGATCACTTTTGTGAATAAAGATGTTCTTTCTAAAATCACCCTTTCTAAAACTGAAAAACGTTGGGTGAAAACAACCGATGGCAAACAAATGTTGGTTTGGGTGGTTCTTCCTCCAAACTTCGATCCTGCTAAGAAATACCCAACTATTTTATATTGTCAGGGGGGACCACAATCTTCTGTTAGTCAATTCTTTTCTTACAGATGGAACTTCCAGATGATGGCCTCCAGAGGATACATCGTTGTTGCTCCAAACCGTAGAGGACTTCCCGGTTTTGGTAGTGAGTGGAACGACCAGATCAGTAAAGATTACGGTGGACAAAACATGAAAGATTACTTAGCTGCTATCGATGATGTAGCGAAAGAACCTTACGTTGATAAAGATCGTTTAGGCGCAGTTGGTGCAAGTTACGGCGCGTTCTCCGTTTACTGGTTAGCCGGTAATCATAACAAAAGATTCAAAACCTTCATCGCACATTGCGGTATGTTCAACTTAGAAAGCTGGTATGGAACTACTGAAGAGCTTTTCTTTGCCAATCACGATATTGAAGGTCCATACTGGGAAAATTATAAAAGCTACACTTTCTCTCCTCATAAATTTGTAAAAAATTGGGACACCCCTATTTTAGTGATTCATGGTGGTAATGACTTCAGAATCCCATACACTGAAGGGATGCAGGCATTTAATGCAGCTCAGGTCAGAGGAATCCCCAGCAAGTTTTTGTTCTTCCCTGATGAGGACCATTTTGTTACCAAACCTCAAAATGCGATGCTTTGGCAACGCGAATTCTTAGGATGGTTGGATCAATGGCTTAAAAAGTAATCACGCTTCTACATGCAAATCAGAGATCAGTATCAGAAAATTAAAAACAAAGTGGGGTGGAAAATCCTGGACTCCTACGTACTCAAGAAATTTTTGAGCTCATTCGTCTTTGCCATCACCCTTCTGATGACCATCATCGTGGTTTTTGACTTTTCAGAAAATGTACACCGATTTCTCGACAATAACATTCCGATGAGTGTTATCTTTACCAAATACTACCTCAACTTCATCCCCTACTTCATCAACCTTTTTATTCCGCTCTTCACTTTCATCAGTGTGATCTGGTTTACCTCCAGGATGTCTAATCAAAACGAGATCATCTCTATCTTAAGTGGTGGGGTAAATTTCTATCGCTTCCTGGTTCCCTTTTTAGTGGGTGCCTTCATTATCACATCATTGGCAATCGTTATGTCGAATGAACTGGTTCCAAAAACTACCGAAAGGATGAATCAGTTTTCTGAGATGATGATGAAAAAGCGCACCTTCCCTAAGTCCAGTATCCATGTGAGAAACTCTCAGACCAGCTACATTTTTGTAGAAAGATGGGACAAATCAAAAAATATTGGATACCACTTCACCTACGAAGTGATGGGAAGTCAGTTTGTGAAATCAAAAATCTCCGCCAAAACGATCGTCTATAACGATTCTACTAAAACCTGGCGATTACGACACTATTCCCGCAGAACTATTCATGCCGGGGTCGAAAAAGTGGTCACCGGGGATGTTTTAGATACCACTTTTAACATTGTCCCCAACGACTTAGCACAAGATGCCAAATTCAGTGAAACGATGTCCTATCGGGAGCTCAACCAGTTTATTGATGCGGAAGAGGTCAAAGGTACCGGAATGGCCAAGTATTACATCATCGAAAAGCACACCCGTCTGGCAAACTCTCTCGGAACCTTCATTATGACGATTCTCGGTTTCTGTGTAGCATCTCAGAAAACAAGAAGAGGGGTTGGAGTTCACCTGTTTTTCGGAATCGGGTTGGCGTTCTCCTTTGTCTTCTTTCAACAAATCTCGAATGTGTTCTCCATGTCCGGGTCCATACCTCCAGGTTTGGGTCCCTGGATTCCCAATTTCATTTTTCTGATCATTTGTCTCGTTTTACTTAGATATTCAACAAAATAACCATGGCTATAATCACACTGTTAAGCGACTGGAAATTAAAAGATCCTTATGTTTCTCTCTTCAAAGGGGAGATCATGAAGCATATTCCGGCTGTTCAGATTTTTGATATCACCCATGCTATTGAGATGTTTATGGTGGATCAGGCCGCTTTTATCACCAAAGTGAGCTACGACCACTTCCCAAAAGAAACAATCCATATCATTCTGGCCGGAAACTCCTTCTCCAAGAAGAGTAAACCGATCGCTATGAAATACAATGACCATTGGTTCGTGGGCGAAGATACCGGCGTTTTCCAACTCATTCTCGACGAAAACTTCCCGACTGTGATTTACCAATATCCCGAAGAATCTTCTGTTCCCTCCACCGAAAAGATCATCCAAATGGCAAAATGGATCATCGATGGACAGATCGGGCAAAATGGGGTTGAGATTGAAACTCTGAAACCGGCCCGCGTGAGTCAACCCTATTATAACAAATCCGAAAAACTGATCAGAGGCGAGATCGTCTATATCGATTCTTACTGTAATGCGATCACCAACATCCCTAATGATCTGTTTCAGGAGTTTTACAAAGGAGATTTTTTAGCAACCCTCTCCTCCTCCAAGCATTTAAAAATTACTCGTAAACACGATTTCTATAATCCCAACGAACGGGAAGTTTACCTTCTGCTGAATCGGATCGGATATGTTGAAATCACACTTTACCAAGGTCATATTGCGATCTTGGGTGATCTAAAAGTGAAAGACGTTATCGAAATTAAATTTACATAATCAACATGAATTTGAATACATTAACAGCAATATCCCCGTTAGATGGCAGATATTTTAAACAAGTAGAGTCATTAACCGATTTCTTCTCAGAATTTGCACTCATCAAAGCCAGAGTGATCGTTGAAGTGGAATATTTTATTGCACTTTGTGAACTCCCACTCCCTCAACTTAAAAATTGTAAACCTGACTGTTTTGATTCCCTTAGAAACATCTATCATCAGTTCTCTGAACAAGATGCCCTTCGAATCAAAGAGATTGAAAAAACAACCAATCACGATGTGAAAGCTGTTGAGTATTTTCTGAAAGAACATTTTGACCAACTGCAACTCTCCGAATTCAAAGAGTTTATTCATTTTGGACTCACCTCTCAGGATATCAACAATACCGCTTCCCCCATGTTGATGAAGCGTTTCCATGAAGAGGTGTACCTCAAACAATTGAATGAAGTGAAAGACACTTTCCTTCAAAAGGCAAAAGAGTGGATCGATGTTCCATTGTTGGCTCATACACATGGACAACCCGCTTCACCCACCTCTTTGGGTAAAGAGTGGTATGTGTTCTACGAAAGATTGGAAAACCAGATGAAACTGTTATCCCAAATCGATTTTTGTGGCAAGTTTGGTGGCGCAACCGGTAACTTCAATGCCCACCAGATCGCTTATCCGGAGTTTGACTGGGTTGATTTCGGAAACAATTTCCTTAAAAAACTAGGTCTTTTCAGACTCCAAACCACTACACAAATAGAACATTACGACAATATCGCTGCCTATTTTGACACCCTAAAACGGATCAACAACATCTTCTTGGATTTTGACCGCGATATCTGGACCTATATCTCCATGGAGTATTTCAAACAAAAGGTGAAAGAAAACGAAGTGGGCTCCTCTGCGATGCCTCACAAAGTGAACCCTATCGACTTTGAAAACTCCGAAGGGAACATCTGTATTGCCAACGCCCTTTTTGAAGGATTAGCGGCTAAGTTGCCCGTTTCCAGACTGCAACGTGACCTCACCGATAGCACCGTAACCCGGAACATTGGCGTTCCATTGGGGCACTCCATGATTGCCATGATCGCCATGTTGCGTGGAATCAACAAATTAGTGCTCAATAGTGATGCTATTCATGCAGATCTTGAAAAAAACTGGGCTGTAGTAGCGGAAGCAATCCAAACCATCCTCAGAAGAGAGCAATACCCTCAACCTTATGAAGCGTTGAAAGCGTTGACCAGAGGTAAAGGGATGATGACCAAAGAGATCATTCACGAATTTATTGATTCTCTAGATGTTAAAGACGCTGTTAAGATAGAGTTGAAGAACATTACCCCTCACAATTACATCGGGATTGCTCCTAAATTGTAAGAAAAACACCCTTATTAAACCGGATTATTCTGCACTTTCCTTTTCGCTAAGGAGAGGAAAACCCCAATGAATGAAAGGATCGTAAAGATGATAAAGACACTCTTGGTGCTTTTAATAAAATCGGGGATATTAGAAGGGTTGATCTTTTGATTTCCTAAGAAAAGATGCATCGATAAAGAGGCAATCGCCATGCTGAACATCATGCCGGTAGACCTCATCGTGGCCAATGTTGCAGAGGCTGTCCCATAGATCTTTTTATCTACGGAGCTCATCACCACATTGGTGTTGGGGGAGGAGAACAATCCAAATCCGAAGCCGAGAATAGCCAATCCAATCACGATAAAGGTGAGTGAGGTGGTTTGATTGATAAAAGTGAGAATCAAAAGGCCAAACATGCTGATCGCCATCCCCAAAGCAGCCAGATAGCGCGGGTTTTTCTTATCCGACAACCGACCGGAAAACGACGCCACAATCGCCATCATCACCGGTTGAGCGATCAGGATCATCCCTGCCTGGTGGGCATCCATCCCCAACACAAACTGAAGATAGAGACTTAACATAAAGGTGAGCGCAAAGGTAGATGCATAGTTGATCAGGGCAGACACATTGGAGAGGGCAAACACCCGGTTTTCGGAAAACAGGCGCACATTTAAAACCGGCGTTGTCGCTTTGAGCTCAATCAACACAAAGAGCACCAAGCCAGCAACACCCAGTAAAGTTAGGATAACTGCTGACGGAACAGGAAGTTTAGAGAAGCCATACATCAACATCGAGATGGAGACCATGAAGACTCCTGAACCGAGGTAGTCGAACTTTTCCAACACGGTCACTTTTTGTTCTTTGGGCACTTTGGTCACAATCAGAATCGAGATCAGGATACTCAAAAAGCTGATGATATAAAAGATACTTCGCCATCCCAGAGAATCGGTAAGGAGTCCGCCGATGATCGGAGCCAACGAGGAGCCTACATACACGGCAGAGACATTGAGCCCAATCACTTTACCCCGTTGTTCCGGTGGATAGGAGGAGATGATCAGCGCCATATTATTGCTCACCATCATAGCCGAGAAGATCCCTTGGAATAGTCTGAAAATGATCAGAGATACCGCATCAAAAGCGACACTACAGAGAAGGGTACTTAAGGAGAAACCGATGATACCGATCAGCAGGATCTTTCTCCTGCCGTAAAGGTCGCCCAGTTTGCCGAAAGGGACCAGGAAGATCGCGGAGGAGAGCAGGTAGCTCATTGTCACCCAGCTCATTCCTACGGCAGACATAGAGAACTCCATCCCGATCTGTTTCAGAGCCAGGTTAATAGAGGATCCCATGAAGGGGTTCAGAAAGTGCGAACTCATCGTCACGATCAACAAAAAGTTCAGTGGATATCTTGCCGAAGTATGGTTGGTTTGGGTCATGATGACAGGGGTTATTTTCAGGGTGCAAAAATACGGAATAATGTGCTAATGTGCTGTTGTGCTAATTGGGGAAAGGGGAAAGGGACAAGGGGAAAAGAAATTAAGAGGTAAAAAGTAAGAAGTAATAAGTAAAATTCAATAGACCTGTGCTTTAGCTCAGGGATAGAAGGCCCTCCTCATTAGTTTAGGATAAAGCCACGAATTCACGAATTAAAAACGAATAAATTCTCCCATCCTTGTCCCTTTCACCTTGCCCCTTTCCCCCTGCCCCCTTTTTTAATATCCCCACTATTGAATTATTCATTTGTCATTTGTCTAAGAAAAAACCACAGTGGAACACAATGGAAAACGATGTTCCACAATGTTTTAAACTCAAAAATTATCACAAATCAACACTGTGTAACATTGTGCATCCACTGTGAAACACTGTGTACCTAAAAGACTGCAGTCCACCGACCGCCGACATTATTCATCCCATGATTTCGGGTCAAAATCTAACCCTGCTTCTTTGACTATTGCTTCAAATTCATCTTTAAATGAAACTGTATTGTGATATTCTCTTTGATTTTTGATAAAATTGGATAACATCTCTTTATCTTCTATGCTTATAGTAAATACACCATATACACGATTCCACCCTTTAAACTTTTCAAAACCTTTTTCCATTTTTAACATAATACTGGAATTTCTTTTGATCTCTCTTATCAAATTTGAGATGGCTAATTCAGGGTTAATTGAGACAAGTATATGAATATGATCTTCCATTCCGTTTATTCTATGAAGAATACATTCATTACGATTTAAAACTCCCCATATAAACTTGTATAATTCATCAGAGTGTTGTAATGATAATGTTTTTTGGTTTTTCTTTGTTTTGAGAATGATGTGGCATAAAAAATTTGTGTGAATCATAGTGGTAAGATTTATTTTAAGACCTCTTCGAGGTTTTGTTTAATGTGATTTTTATATTTCATGTAACAAATTTATTTGAAATAAATGGTTTATTTTTAAGATTAGGCTCAATAATTTTAATTTTATGTGTTTCAATTCATTATCATAATAAATATAAACGAACCTTGTTAAAATTGATTTTAAAATGATTCTGAATTGTTAAATTTAATTTACATAATGGAAGAAAAAAATAGAAAAGAAAAAAATTCTCCACTTCCTTCTTTAATTAGCTTATTATCACATTAGCTTATTAGCTTATTATTTTCTATCTTTGCAATCCATAACTAAACCTACTCAACGATGAAAGACGAAATAATAATCTACCAAGCCAATGAAGCATCCACACGGATTGAAGTACAACTTGCTTACGAAACAATATGGCTTAATCAAGCACAAATTGTTGCTCTATTTGAAAGTAGTAAAGCTAATATAAGTGAACATCTAAAAAGCATTTTTAAATCAAAAGAATTGAATGAAGATTCAGTTGTTCGGTATTTCCGAACAACTGCTTCAGATGGGAAAGCTTATGAGAAATGTCCAATCAGGGCATCTTCTTCAACGGTCAGGTTTTTGATGCTTATGCTTTCTTCTCCAAAATAATCAAAAAAGTCAATGGTCAATTGTCAATAGTTAAAAGACAAAAAAGCAAAGGATGAAGTTAAAAGGAATAAGGTTTTTATATTTCTAATTTTCTCAAATTCAACAATTTCACAGGCTATTGACTATAGACTTTCGACTTATGACATGTTTGGTTTGCGTTTTCTAGAATGGACTCTATGACAGGCGATTTGCTTAAAAAGCTGGAAGAATAAAATCTATTAAGCCGCTAATGCGCTAATAAAAAACGAATGTATTTCTTTCCCTTGTCCCTTTCCCCTTTTGTATTCTCCATTATACATTTTTACTTCTATTTTGTATTTTATAAAATATAATTGTATCTTTGCAGAAAATTATATCCATGAAACAGTTATTTCTTTCTTTTTATCGAAAACTTTCAGAAACAAATATGCAATTTGAACGCTATTTGTTGAAACAAATTGACTGGAACAATCGACTTACAGCCATCACAGGTGCTCGTGGTACAGGAAAAACGACCTTATTACTTCAACATATCAAAGAGATATATGGCAATAATCCCGAGGATATTTTATTTGTAAGTTTAGATAATATTTATTTCAGCAATAACAATTTATATACTCTGGCGAACGATTTTTATACCTATGGGGGCCGGGAGTTGTATCTTGATGAAGTGCACAAATATCCTTATTGGGCTCAGGAGATCAAAAATATTTATGATGATTTCCCAAAATTAAAAGTTATCTTTACCGGTTCCTCGATGTTACAAATTTTTAAAGCTGATGGTGATTTGAGTCGAAGAGTGCGCCATTACCAATTGTTTGGATTATCATTTCGTGAATTTTTAATTTTTGAAGGGATTGTTCCGACATCACAAAGCTACTATACTTTAGAACATATTCTCCATCATCATATTGAGATTGTAAATCAAATAACGCATTCAAAATCTATTTTATCAGCTTTTCAAAAATATCTAAAATACGGTTATTATCCGTATTATCAAGAAGATATTCCCGGTTACAGTGATCGTGTTTTACAAACCTTCAATACGGTAATGGAAAGTGACTTGCCCAATGTAGAAAGGATCGATTTTGATTCGATTCATAAAATAAAAAAGTTATTTTATATTTTATCCGAAATGATTCCATACACTCCAAACATATCACAATTGAGCCAAATGGTGGGAGTAACGCGTCCAAGTTTAATGAATTATCTTCAACATCTTGAAAAATCGCATACCATTTTATTATTGAAACAAAAAGCAACAGGTATGAGACAATTAGTAAAACCCGAAAAAATTTATCTGCAAAACACAAACTATACTTTTGCTTTATCGAAAAACAATCCGGATGTTGGTAATTTACGTGAAACTTTCTTTTTCAACCAGTTACAACAAAACCACAAGATCACCTTTACAGAAAATACCGATTTTTGTGTGGATGATCAATACTATTTTGAAATTGGAGGAAAGAACAAAAACAGCAAGCCGATTCAGGGTCTGCATAACTCCTATTTAGCCCTTGATGGCATCACCTGTGGATTTAGAAACGAAGTACCACTCTGGCTATTCGGATTTTTGTACTAAAAATCTATTAAGCCACGAATTCACGAATTAAAAACGAATATATTTTCCCCTTGTCCCCTTCCCCTTGTCCCTTTCCCCTAATTAGCTTATTAGCTTATTATCACATTAGCTTATTATTTTGGGCGTTCCGGCACCACCCGCCCCACAAGCCACCCTGCTGCCGTCGGGCTTTCCAGGGGTCCGCTTCGCTCCCGTACTTCGCTGCACTTCGCTTAAGATGGCTCATCCCAAATCGGATCAATCATCGCGGCGCTCGTTCCAGCTCGTACCGCTTCGCGCCCTTCCAATCCCTAACGCGAACTTTTAGATTTGCAGTGTAACTTTTCAATATAGAAAACGTGTTAAATTTTATGTTTAACAGTTAACTGGAAAGAGAAAGTGAACTATCTAACGCGATAGATTTTGATCTATGTTTTGTAATAGACTTTCTCTTTCATATATTGAAAAATTACTAATTAGAATTTTAGATGTCAGGATCTATTAAAAGTATTAGATTATTTCAATATTCAGTTAACACAAAGTTTACAAAATTATGAAAAATTATTTTATTGGAATTGATGTCTCCAAAACGACATTAGATGTTGCTCTTCATTCACTAGAGGGTCATCTAAATTCGAATCACGTAGTGATTGAGAACAATGCTAAAGGGTTCAAAGCAATGTTAACCTGGCTCAAAGAAAAGAAAATCAACAACCAAGATGTATTAATCTGTATGGAACATACAGGAATATACGCAGATAAAGTGGTTGATTTTTTTGAAACAAAACACATTGCTTACAGTCTTCAAAGTGCTCTTCATGTTAAAAAATCCTTGGGATTAGTAAGAGGAAAGAGCGATAAAGTAGATTCTTTCCGATTGGCAGATTTTTGTTACGAAAAAAGAGCTTCTATAAAAGAAAGTGAAAAACCTTCACAAAACATTATCTTGCTCAAGCATTTGTTTACGGAAAGAAGAAAATTGGTTGGCAGTCAAGCCCAATACAAACAAATTCGTTCAGAAATTGCTATTCATCAAGGCAAAGGTTTTATCAAACGAAAAGATCGTCTTATTAAGGAATTACAACGGTCTATTGATGAGATTGAAAAAGAAATGATGGAAATCATTAAGTCAGATCCTGATATTTATTGCAGTTTCATTTTGCTAATGTCTATTATAGGTATTGGAATGGTAAATGCCCTAGGTGCAATTATTTACACTAATAATTTTAAAAACTTTTCTGATCCTAGAGCCTATGCCTGTTATGTAGGAGTTGCACCATTCCCTTATAGTTCCGGAACCAGTATTAATAAAAGAAAATCTGTTTCAAAGATGGGAAGATTAAAACTGAAAGCCGATTTATCTCAAGCTGCAAGATCAGCAATTCTATATGATCCACAATTGAAAGCATACTTTAAGCGCAAGTTTAATGGTAAAAAAGGTGCTGAGAGTAATTATGGAACTGTTCTTAATGCTGTGAAATTCAAATTAATATGTAGAATGTTTTCAATTATTAGAAGAAAGTCTCCGTTTGTAAAATTTGCATTTTAATTCATAAGATGTACAAGTTGAACTATTTTACAACCATTTAGGTTTAGTGCTTGTAATAGTAAGGATTATTTGAATCCAAGTAGAATAATAGATAAAAGATCTAATCAAAGTTGTAGAAAATCCTTATGAAAAAACAAGTGATGAATTTGTTAAATGGGAAATAAAGAACTCAACCATCAACATCACTATATAGCTGAAAAACTAACTTTATTCTCATTTAATAAATTTGGTGAGAAAAAGCGAAAAAACTTCTAAATTTATAACCAAAACGTCACTTAAAATTTAATAAAAATTAAATTTTCGACTCAATATTGTACTTAACTAATTGGATTTCTGAATTTAAGAAAATTTTCATTTTTTATCAAAAAACACTTGACAAAGTCTTAGAATACAAAGCCTGCGGCTTTGTAGTGAATAGTTAATAGTGAAGAGTGAATAGTTTTGCTAATTGGTTAATTTATTGCGATTTGAAAACCTGTAGTCGGTAGGCAAACGTTCGATGTTAAACGTTCGACGTTCGACAAAAACCGCTACAGAATAACGTTGTAATTGTAAAAAAATGAAAATCCCCGGGACCCTCCCAACTCAGCTCGTCTACAGTCCGCCGACTGCCGACTTTTCCACTCCCTCTTCTTTCCACATCACTCCGCAGGAGTGAAACTCTTAGAAAACCGTATGCAAGCTTGCGCAGCTTACGGTCAAACATCTGATCATCAACCACAAACCCCGCAGGGGTGACACACCTCCATAGTGAAAGAGGACGACAGTCGTTAGTCTTGTCTGCAGTCCGCCGACCGCCGACTGCAGACATTTTTTTGCATTTTTTCCCCAAATTCTTGCATTTTTTCTTCCATTTATTCCTATATTTGCCATTTAGAAAGATATCATTCACAATTTATGGAACAAACGACAACAACTACGACAAAACCTCGAAATGTATTTATCGCATTTTTGTTTTCACTATTCCTTCCCGGGTTGGGACAAATATACAACGGTCATCTTAAAAAAGGGTTAATCTTCTTTGTTTTAGTGATCATTATTCCGATGTTGTTTGGGTTTACTAGTCTTACTACTTCATTTTACGGAATGTTCTCTTTATTATTCATTTATTTTGCATTCAGAATATATATCATCATTGACGGAGTGAGAAATGCCGTTAGACAAAAAGAATATATTTTAAAACCTTACAATACCTGGTATTATCATCTTCTCATTGTAGTCGGTATGTTTGTTGTTATGCTATTTTATGACAACACTAAAATTTTAGGTATTCAAACTTTAAAAATTCCTACCAGTTCAAACAATCCTACATTGCAAATCGGCGATTTGGTAATTGTTGATTTAAAAGCATATAAAAACGCTGACCCTGACTATGGTGACATCATTGTTTATTTAGGCCCTGACAATTTTATTTACACATTTCGTGTTGTTGGACGACCTCATGACAATTTAGAATTGATTGACAATATTGTACGCATAAACGGCAAACTCGGAAAAGCTACATTTATTAAAAATACGATCAATGAAGGTATGCTTGTTGAACAGTTGAAAGAAAAACTTCCAAACGGACACAAACATTTGATTCACAAATATAAAGTGCCTTACGACATCACAAAATCGAATATTAAAAATATTGTTGTGCCATCAGACAGCTATTTTGTATTAGGTGACAACCGGGACTATGCCGCCGACAGCAGATATGTAGGTTTTATAAGCAAGAATAAAATTATGGGGAGGATTGTCTACAGCTACTGGGGAAAAACAGGTACAAAAAGAATGAACATAGACTTTACTGACAAATAAAGAAATGAACGAAATGGACAATCAATATCATTCAACACATTTCAAAACTTCTTTTGACCCAATCTCAGATCTAAATACTGAAGTTTTGATATTAGGGACATTGCCCGGTGAGAAATCTTTAGAACTTCATGAATATTATGCTCATCCAAGGAACAAGTTCTGGCAGATTATTGCTACAATTACTAATGACAAAAGCCCATCAACTTATGAAGAAAAAAAGAAGCTTTTGATCAAACATAAAATGGGAGTTTGGGATGTCGCTCATCAAGCCATCAGACAAGGGAGTCTTGATAGCGCTATTCAAGATGAAGAACCCAATGATTTAAACACATTTATTTCAAAACACAAGCATTTAAAAATAATTGGTTTTAATGGTTTAAAATCCGAATCATTATATGACAAATATTTTATCAGAAAACCTAATATTCAATATATTGTTCTGCCAAGTTCAAGTCCGGCAAATGCCTCTACCTCTTTTGAACAAAAATGCAAAGCTTGGTCACAATTGATCACTAATAAATAAAAAAAACAATTGGACAACCCCATTCGAAGTTGTCCAATTGGTCAAGGCTTTCGTGTCCGATTGCCTTCATTTCAGGGGGCAAAGATAGGATTTTTAAATTTAAAAAAATTACTAATTTTGTCCATTCAAATCCAAAATTAAAAGCCCTAAGTTATGTCCGGAATTTTCCTGTTTTTTGTCATAATAATTGGTGTTATTCTTTATAAAAAGAAATCAACTGTTAGGTTTATAAAAACGGTAACGGGTACTCATAGAGGAACCTACTCTGAAAGAGTATTAGTACACCAACTTTTGAAAATGGGGATCCCTTCTGATATGATTTTTCACGACTTATACTTAAAAAAGGAAAATGGGAAATATTCACAGAGTGATGTAATAGCGATCACAAATGTTGGAATTATTGTATTTGAAGTAAAAGATTACAGTGGATGGTTATTTGGAAGTGGGCATCAGCAACAGTGGACACAAGTTTTAAATTACGGTAGAGAAAAGTATCGATTCTACAATCCCGTTTTACAAAACAACACCCATATTGAAGAATGGAAAAAGAGATATCCGGAATTTCAAAACATCCCTTTCCTTTCAGTAATCATTTTTTACGGAGATTGCGAGCTCAAAAAGATCAGCAACCTCCCCTATAATTGCTACGTAATCAATGATTTGGCTTTACATTCTGCATATAAAAGTATTATAACCGAAAACGCCCCCATTACGATCTCAAACATCGAAACCATCAGCTCCCTTTTCCTAGAAGCAGCAGCAAACGGCAATAACCCGGAAATCAAGCAACAACACATCCAAAACATTTACGAAATGAAAAGTAGGGAGAAGTTGTATAATTAAATATTTTTAGTACATCACCCATATCGACCGTTGTCTATTGTCCTTTTCATTAAGTAGGAGTGTTATAATTGTAGCAAAGTGAATTCCCGATAAAACTCCCTCGCTTCAGTAGAGAGCTTTATCAAAAAATTTAAAAACATCTTACAAAATTGGATATACAATGCTCTGAAAATTGAGCATACTATTCTTGATATTATTTTTATAAAAAGTGTTGGATTACAATTTTTTTTTTTATATTTGCAACGAAATAATAATGCACCTCTAAATCCATTAAAATGCTCAATTCAACCCTAATATGAAAGCGATAAACACCTTTGTGAAGTTGAAGAATAAATAGCGAAATGTTTTAAGTAATGGTAAAAAAAACCAAACTACAGATAATGGACTATATAATGACAGAAAATCAAAAAAATGAACAATCCACACGCAAATCAGCACATTTGCAAACCCCTTATACAAACCGATACTTCGGCTTGCAAAAGAGCTGTTTTTTGCTGACGCACATGCTAAAATACTTTCGAAAATGATTTGATAATTATAGATTTATTCACGTATAAGTTAATATATTTGCCTAAAATACAATAAAAGTGACAAATAATGAAATAAATAGAATCAAAGTTGTACTCGCCGAGAAGAAAATTAAGAACAAGTGGCTTGCGGAGAAATTAAAGAAGAATACTTCTTCAATTTCTCAATGGTGTACAAATCAAAGACAGCCTTCTTTAGATACTTTATTAGAAATGTCAATATTGCTTGATATTGACATCCGAGAGTTATTAATATCGACAAAATGAATTCAAATAATATAGAAACCCAAAATAGAATAAAAGCTGTTGATTTTTTCTGCGGTGGAGGAGGCATGAGCTATGGTATGCAAAAAGCAGGAATAAATGTGCTTGCTGGCATTGATTATGAAGAAAATTGCAAAGATACATATGAGGCAAACATTGGAAAAGGTAAATTTATTAAAGTCGACGTTTTTGATTTAAAAGAAACTGAGCTTCAAAAAACTTTGGGTTTACAAAAGAATGACGACAATTTATTATTAATAGGTTGTAGTCCATGCCAATTTTGGAGTATTATAAATACCGACAAAAAGAAATCTGAAAAATCAAAGAATCTTCTAGTAGAATTCGAACGATTTGTAAAGTATTTCAATCCGGGATATGTTGTTGTAGAAAATGTCCCTGGAGTATTAAGGAAAAAGAAAGAAAGTGGGTTGGAGTCTTTTATTGATTGGCTTGAAACATCTGGATATAAAGTGCATTTTGAAGTTCATAATACAAATGATTATGGCGTTCCCCAAAATAGAAAGCGGTTTACTTTGGTCGCCAATAGAATTAGTGAAACCAAAATATTCCCTAAAAAAGAAGAAAATAAACTTGTGGTGAAAGATGTTTTAGGTCAACAAAATGGATTTAATCCAATTATTGCAGGAACTAAAGATGAAACAGAATTTCACCACTCGTCTCCAAGTCTTTCGAATTTAACATTACAACGAATACAAAAAGTTGAAAAAGATGGAGGAAATCGTCTTGGATTTGCGAATGACCCAGAATTACAACTTTCTTGTTTTGTCGGAAGAGACAGTTCATTCAAGGACACTTTTGGCCGCCTTTGGTGGAATAGACCATCACCAACAATAACAACTAAATTTTTCAGTGTTTCTAATGGCAGGTTTGTACATCCTGACGAAGATAGAGCATTATCTTTACGAGAAGGTGCTACTTTACAATCGTTCCCGAAAGATTATAAATTTTTTGGCACTAGTCATTCATCAATAGCTAGACTAATTGGAAATGCTGTACCACCTGAATATGCAAAGAGAATAGGTCAAGCTATCCTAAAAAATCATTCAAATGCAATTTAGAACAAAAGCTAGAGCTGTAGATTTACTTGGTAAAGGTCAAATTGCAGACTTGCCAACTGCCATCACTGAATTGTGGAAAAATGGTTATGATGCTTATGCCGATAATCTTAGAGCCGATTTATTTAAAGAAGGATATAATGGGCTTACTAAATCGTACTTTATCCTTTCTGATGATGGAAAAGGAATGTCTAAATCAGATATTTTAGACAAATGGTTAGTATTGGGAACTGATTCGAAATCAAGAGCTGAATTAGACATTGAATCTGAAGAGACTTTATGGAAACAACCTCGAATTAAAGCAGGGGAAAAAGGGATTGGTCGTTTATCAGTTGCATATTTAGGTAATCCGATGTTAATGTTGACAAAGAAAATAGGTTATCCTTTGCAAGCATTGTATGTTGATTGGAAATTATTGGAAAATTACAATTTGTTTTTAGATGATATTAATATCCCCTTAAAATCTGTTGAAAATCTAAATACACTACTAAATGTATTTTCGGATTTGAAGAAAGATTTTTTATCAAACTTTGATAATGAAATAGGTATAGATTCAAAGCAAATATGGGAGGGAAAACAATTAGATTTAAAAAATGAAATTATTTCTGACACAAATGAGGCATTTATAGAAGTACCAATTTTAGAAAAAATTAATTTGCATTTTAATTCTGACGATACACATGGAACTTTATTTTTAACATTTAATCCAATTTCTCAAATTCAAGAACTTTCTGAAAAGGATGATGATCGAATTGAGGATAGAAAGTTTGTGATTTCAAGTTTAACAGGCTTCATAAATCCTTTTAGAGATTTAATAAATGAGGTTTCTACAAGTTTTTATATAAATAAGGAAAGTGAAACTTTTGATTTGTTGAATTCGAGAGGCAATTTTTTCACAAAAGCAGATTTTGATTTAGCTGATGTGTATATTAAGGGTAAATTTGATGGGAATGGTGAATTTAATGGTATAGTTAGAATCTATGATGATGTTATTGAGTATTCATACAATAATCCAAGGAAAAAAGATAAAAGGTCATTTTATGGTGAAATTCCAATTGAATTAGGTTATTCTCAAGGAGAAGAGAAGTCTTCAACTTTAACAGAAAATCAATTTAGTAGTTTATTTAATAAAGTTCGAGAATACGGAGGACTTTATGTTTTTAGAGATAATTTTAGAGTGTTACCTTATGGTCGTGAAAATGCTGATTTTTTAAATTTTGAACAAAGGCGTTCAAAAAGAGCTGGTACTTACTATTTTTCGTATAGGAGAATGTATGGTTATCTTGATTTAACAAGAGATAGAAATGAATTTCTGAAAGATAAATCAAGTAGAGAGGGTTTGATAAATAATGCACAATATAGAGCTTTCACAAATGATGCTATTAATTTCTTTGTTACATTAGCTCAAGATTATTTTGCGACAGATCCTAAACAATCAATATTTGTAAATAAAAAGAAAGAGTTAAATGATCAGTACGAAGCTCTAAAAGCTGACAAAGCCCGTGAAAAGGCAGATAAAATAGCATTTACTAAATCGTTAAATGAATACCCAAAAAGATTGGCTGAACATCAAGTTAAATATGAGAACCTATTAAATAATTTAGAAGAAAAACTGAACAATATTAATGTTACTTATTCGGAAGTTGAAAGTATTTTAGATGAACTTCAGAAAATGGATTTAGAGTTTAAAGGATTAATTCCTAAAATTCCTAAACGCTATAAACCTACTGAAAATCAAAATGAAAGATTATATAAGTTTGAAATTTTACTGAATAATTACATTGAACTTGTTGCTCCGAGAAAAGATGAATTGAATAAAAAAGCACAAGATAAGTTGGAGATTAGAGATTTAAAAATTGATTTTACAAAAAAATATAATGGCTACATTTCTTCCTTAGAAAAGGGACTTAATGAAAATAAACAACAGCTTGACGATGCGTTTAGTGCTTTAATGAAAGATTATAGAGAAAGAGCAAAACGATTAACTGCTGCACTCATTGAAAATAAAGAAAAAATCGTTGGCAGTATTGTTTCCAAAGATCAAGTTAGCCAAATAACGAATGAAGTTGAAAAATTATATAATAGTCTATTAGAGGAGGCAGATAAAACATTATTCCCATTAGTCGAACATATAAAACGGTTATCTTTTAATATTGATGAAGAGCAGGTACAAGGTGCTTATAAAGCACAATATGACCAAATGAAGTATCAATGGGAACAAACAAGAGATACAGCTCAATTAGGTATAGCAGTGGAAATTATTGACCACGAGTTTAATCACTTATATGCGAAAATTAATAATCAATTAAGTGTATTAAGTAAAAATGAAACAGTCAATTCTATTAAAGAATTTAATTTTCTAGAAAAGAATTTTAAACAGTTAGAAGATAAATATGCATTACTATCTCCATTATATAGGATTTCTGGAGCTTTTGCCAAAGATATTCTTGGAGGAGTAATTTGCAAGTATTTGCTAGAATTTTTTGAAAATCAAATATTAGAATATAAAATCCACTTTGATATATCGGATTCATTTAAAAATCATTCTATTACAATTAAGGAACCTGTAATTCACACAGTATTTATCAATATTGTAAATAATGCTATATATTGGATGCGAAATAAAGAACAACGCATCATTAAGCTGGACTACTGGGAAGATACAAATGAAATAATTATTGCTAATTCTGGAGAGAAAATTCCTGATTACAGATTAGAGAGGATTTTTGAATTATTTTATTCACAACGCCCAAATGGTAGAGGAATTGGTTTGTATTTATCAAAGCAAAGCCTAAATGAAGCGGGTTTAGACATTTATGCCACCAATGATAAAAAATATAATTCTTTAAACGGTGCTTGTTTCGTAATTAATCAAATATCTAAATAAAATGTATAGTAAAAAAGCATTTGATATATTAAATTCATCAATTAATTCAGCCGTTTTTATTGACGAAAAAGCTAAGGATTTTTTTTCAGGCACTCCTGTAAACACTCAAATACCAGAAGAAATATTATCAGAGAATCTTTATAAAGCTTTTAAAAAAAGCGGTAAAAGTTTAGCTGTACATAAATTTGAACCCTCAGATCTTGAAAATACCGAAATTCTAATGTATCTATTTAACAGTAGAGATTTAATTCTTTTAGATTGGGAATTATCAGCTTTTTCTGGCCAAGAATATTCGTTGAAATTGCTTAATAAAGCAGTTGAAACTCCTTATATAAATTTCTGTTGTATCTATTCTAGTTCAGTAAATTTCAATACAATTCCATTTTATTTAGATGCATATTTTTGTGGTCTGAGCAATCTTGAATTTGAATCAATTAAGAATGAATATAGTTATTTAGAAGCAGAAGAGATAAGAAATATTCTTGGGAAAAGCGAAAATGAAATTAGTTCCTTCATGACACAAAACGAGATTATTGCTTCGAGTTTTCCAGTTGAAAAATTAAGAGAGAAGTCAAATAATGTACTACTTCGTAATATTTACATTTCACTTTCCATTGAAAAATATATTATTCCAGAAAAGGCAGTGGAATTTGAAGTTATAAATACAGGAAATGATTCATTCATTATCAATAATACTTTTGTTTTTACATTAAAAAAAGAACAAGAGACAGATAATGATTGCAATAAGCTTTTACATCGAATTTCAGAATCTGTAATAAAAAATGGCTCAAGTTTTTTTCAATTGCTAGGATTGGAGATGCAGTCAATTTTTAATTTAAATGAACAATTTATTGATGAAACACTTTTAAAATCTTCGACCGAAGCTCTTTTTCAATTTAGAAATCACATTAATGATGACAAAGAATTTGGCATCATTATTAAAAAATTGCTTATAGAACAAGCTTCTTTAAAATTAAGAACAGCAAAGTTGACATTATTAGAAACTGAATTTCTTAATAATAAAAGTGAGGAATTAATCAGTAAAGTACCAAGCAATGAAGATTTGTTTCAACTTAATGTATTTTATAACTCAGTTGCTGTAGGTAGTTTAAATTCTAGTGATATTCCAAATTTGAACTTTGGAGATATTTTTAGAGGGGTGGAAAAAGATTACTATTTATGTATTACAGCATTGTGTGATTGTGCACATCCTAAAGAAGGCAATTTTTACTTTGCAAAAGGGAAAGAGTTTGAAGATGTTGAATTGGCTCTTCGACTTGGTGATACTGCTTTTTTAAGTTTTTTACCTAACCAAAAAGTTGTTCAATGGGGCGATGTTGAAAAAGTAAATAAAGAAAAAGTGACGAAACTGAAAGACGAAACTGATGATCAATTTTATTGTAGAAAACTAAAATCCGAATTAGATACATATAAGAAGTTCTTATACAAACCTTTTTTTATAAAACCTAAAGTTTATAACGTTGCAAACAACAAGTTAATTGATAATAAAATCCAAATTTGGGATATAACAAATAATCTCAAAGCTGAACCTAAAGGTCAAAATCTAAATTATTTTGATGTTGAATACATAACAACATTAAGAAATGATTATGCACAAAGAATAGCAAATCATGCTTTTGGACATCCAGCGAGAGTTGGAGTTGATTTTGTGAAAAAATAAAGTAACTTGCCAACGCTTAGTTGTTGAATATTCAGTTAGCTGAGCAATAAAGAAAAAGTTACAACATGTTAAATAGTTAATTTCAAAATACACAACAACCGAAAATAAAGGTAATGAAAGTTATTGTTATAATTTTTATATTTTGACGTTGTTAAACTAATTGTCTCAAAATAGAAAAACATTTAAATAATTAATAAATACATACAACTCATGGAGCAATTTCCTAATAATATTTCAAGAGAACATTTATTAAAGGCATTTGAAAAAATTGATAATGAGGGAATACCTAAAGATGCAGATTCTCAATACTATGATGTATTGTATAATGGTAAAAAATATCCACCAAAAGTAGTTGTTTCTTATGCTAATATATTTGCTAATGGCAGTGAATTAGATAGAAAATCTTTTCATGGAGGACAAAATACTGAATGCTTTAAACTTTTACAAAAGAATGGTTTTGAAATTGTTAAAAAAGAAGAAATTAGCTTCTATAAAGAACTGAAAAAATTTATTGCTGTTTCTGACAGACAGATAACAGGAAAAGGAACTGTTGGTGTTCAAGAGTTCAATCAAGAAAGAGTTTTGATTTATAATGATTTGAAAGTTGAATCTAAGGTCGGTACAGGTCGTGCATCGGCTATTCCTTGGATAGCCTTTTTGAGTGATCATGATACTGTTCAAAATGGAATATATCCAGTGTATCTTTACTACAAAGATAAAGGATTATTAATACTTGCCTATGGTATAAGCGTAACTAAAACACCTAATAGAACTTGGAATCTTCAAGATGGATTAAAGATAAATGAATACTTTTTAGAAAAATATAATAAAAATGCTGAAAATTATGGAGATTCTATTGTTTATAGAGCTTATGAACTGAAAAATGGATTAAAGGAAAAACAAATTAATGATGATTTAAATGCATTGATTTCCATTTACAAATTAACATTTCGCAACTTGAATCAAATGCAAGAGAAAAAATCAAATAATAATAAAGCCCTCAAAATAACCTCCATTAATCAAAGTGAATTCAAAATTGAATCTTTTCAGATAACAACAAAAAGTGCTGGACTTTTTTATTCCCCCAAATTAATAAACAGATTCACAGCCTCTCTTCTATCCAAACCTTTTGTAATTCTTACCGGCCTTTCTGGTTCAGGTAAGACCAAACTGGCTCAAGCGTTTGTTCAGTGGATTTGTCAGGATAAAAGCCAATATTGTATTATGCCCGTTGGCGCTGATTGGACCAATCGAGAACCATTATTAGGTTATCCTAATGCGCTTAATCCTAAAGAATATGTTAAACCTGATAATGGGGTACTTGATTTGATTATTCAGGCATGCAATCAACCTGATCTCCCCCATTTTTTAATTTTGGATGAAATGAATTTAAGTCATGTCGAAAGATACTTTGCTGACTTTTTAAGCGTCATGGAATCTAAAGAGGATATTCCATTACATTCTGGAAAAATTGATAATGGTATTCCTGAAAAACTTAAAATACCTTCCAATTTATTTATAATAGGTACTGTTAACATTGATGAAACTACCAATATGTTCAGTCCTAAGGTTCTGGACAGAGCCAATACTATTGAGTTTCGTGTAATGAAGGATGAAATGGAAAGCTTCCTGAATAATATCAAAGAGATAAATATGGATTTCTTAACCGGACAAGGTGCTGGAATGGCAAAAAGTTTTTTGGACATGAGCTCAGATAAATCTGTAAATAATACTAATATTGAAACTATTAATAAAGCATTGGTGCAATTTTTTAGTGAGCTTAAAAAAACGGGTGCGGAATTTGGCTATCGAAGTGCAACTGAAATTTTAAGATTAATTCATCAATTATCTGTATTAGATAACACCCTTCTTATTAATGACAAAATAGATATTGCCATTTTACAAAAATTATTACCTAAACTTCATGGTTCCAGAAGAAAACTATCTCCAATCCTGGAAAAATTGGGCAGTTTTTGTTTAGAAGGTAATTTAAATTTCATAACTGATGTAATAAATAAACCAGATTTTGATTTTAATAGCATATCTGTGCGTTATCCACTTTCTTTAGAAAAAATTGTGAGAATGTATCACAGTGCTGTTGATAATGGTTTTGCCAGTTTTGCTGAAGCATAATAGATGAAGCCTGTATCCTACATAGAAATAAAACTGGACCAAATAAATGATAGCCTGGTCCTTTGGATTAATGAACGTACTCCCAATACTTTATTTGATGGAGAAGAGGATGCCACATTGAACAATGAAGCACGTTATCAGATCATCGAAGGTTTTGATTATGATTTTGAATTCAATGACCCCAACTTTAGTTTAGGGGATATTGGCGAAAATATTGTACGACGTCATAAAAGGACTGACCGTGTAGGAACTATTTCTCCCAATATTTTTGTTGGGACTCTTTCGATTCCCATAATTGAAAATGGTAGTGTCAAAGAAAATGATAAAATTGAGCTGGAAGTCCAGTCGATAAAAACCGGATATCGCGACGATTACCGGAATATGCTCGAACTGATTACAGAAAAGAGTACGGATCTGTTATTACAAATCAATTCACCTGTATCCCAACATTTCGAGAAAGATTACACTAAAGATAGTGAGACTCTATATCAGAAGTTTGTTTTTATCAATTCTGTTCTTTGTACTGATGAATTTACAGAAGCCATTCATAGAATTACTATTTCCCCGTCTACAAGATGGACAGAAATAACTGAGGAAAAAGATGTTAGAAACATCAGAAGGTATTCTAATTCAAATATTAAGGAAATTATAAAAGGTAGCAAACGTACTAAATTACAAGAAGTTCATTATTTGAATAGATATGGTATTGATACAATTCCTGAACGGATATCAACATCACAAAAAACAGATTCTGTTGATACTCCTGAAAACCGTTTTATTAAACATGCACTTGAGACCTTTTTAAAATTTTGTTCAGACATAAATATTAGAGCTAAAGAATATAAGCATGCTAAAATGGTAAACGAATCAGAAAATCTGGTTCGTATTCTTGAAAGTCAGCTGCATCATTCTTTTTTTAGAAGTATCTCAAGACCAACAATATTAAATTTAAATAGTCCTGTTTTACAAAGAAAAGAAGGTTATCGGGAAGTGCTCCGGATCTGGTTAATGTTTGATTTGGCTGCAAAACTGATTTGGACTGGAGGTGACGATATTTATAATGGTGGGAAAAAAGATATTGCAACTCTTTATGAATATTGGCTGTTTTTCACTCTACTTGATCTATTTAAAAGCATTTTTGAAATTGAACCAAAAGAGATTAATAAATTAATCACCGAAACACCAGATGGTATGAATCTTGTTATTAAACAAGGTGTATATACTGCATTAAAAGGTATTTATAATTCAGGAAACAGAAAGTTAAATATCCGTTTTAATTATAATAGATCTTTCAGAGGGGAAAAAACATATCCTGAATCTGGTAGCTGGACAACAACATTAAGACCGGATTACACTCTTTCGATCTGGCCTCTGGGTATTACTGAACATGAGGCTGAAAAACAGGAATTAATTGTTCATGTCCATTTTGATGCAAAATATAAAATTGCTAATTTCATAGATTATCTTGAAAAAAATGATGATCCTGAATTGGATAAAGAAAAAATCGAGAATCGTAAAGGGATATACAAAAATGCCGACTTATTGAAAATGCATGCTTATAAGGATGCCATTCGGAGAACAGGTGGTGCTTATGTTTTATATCCTGGAGATATTCTAATAAAGAGGAAAGGGTTTCATGAAATAATTCCTGGTCTTGGTGCTTTCCCTGTTAAACCTTCAAAAACTGATAGTGGAATTGGAGTTTTAAAAGTATTTATCCTTGAAATAGTGGAACACTTCCTAAACCGAACATCACAAAGAGAAAAGATTGCCTTCAGGACTTATGACATTTTCAAAAATCCTCCTGAAACTGAAAATATTGTTAATGATCGTTTACCTGAACCATATAATGACAACAGAGACTTAATACCAGATGATACATTTGTCTTAGTCGGTTATTATAAATCAGAAGCACATCTGGAATGGATAAAAAAAACTAATCTCTATAATTTCCGGATGAGTTCCGGTACAGGATCATTAATACTGGATAAAGAGACTGTAAGTTCAAAATATTTGTTATTACATACAAAAGGAGATACAGAAGCATATCAGTTTTTCAAAATAAAAAGTAAGGGACCAAAAGTTTATTCAAAACAAGACTTAATTAACAAAAATTATCCAACTCCAAAGCATGAAAACTATCTTGTAATAGAAATTGAACCAATAAGTGATATTGAATTTCAAAACATGAGTTGGAATTTTAAAAACCTCAAAAGCTACAATACTGACCGGGCATCAGCCTTACCATTTACAACAAATTTAACCGAATTAATGAGAAACAAGGCAAGAAATTAGAGGATTTTATCAATAGTATTGTTTAGAAAAATATTTTTGAAAAAATCACAAATTTTCAAATTATTTCATAACTATTAATTATATTTGCATTCAGATACATTAAGATATAACTGGTATAAACACAATATGTCTACAAACAAACACGCAACTATTAGATATCATGCCCTTGATTTATGTTTTAGTAACATGCATCGCCGATTTTATATGGATGATTTAATAAATGCATGTAATGAAGCAGTTTATGAATATACTGGAATTTACGGAGATATTAAAAGACGACAAATTTTTGATGATATAAAATTCATGGAAAGTGATCAGGGGTGGTCAATTCCATTAGATAAAATCCGAGATGGCAAAAAAGTTTACTATAGATATTCTGACAAAAATTATTCCATTAAAAAGGAATTAATTAGTCAAAATGAAGCTACCCTTTTAAATGAAACACTTTTTATATTGAAGAGATTTGAAGGAATTCCACAATTTGATTGGATTGATGAATGGTTAATCAGGATTGAATCAACATTTAAACTAAAACCATTTGAAAAGGCTATTGTAAGTTTTGAACAAAATCCTTATTTAAAAGGATTACATTTCTTCTCAGATATATTTAATGCAATAAATAATAAAAGGGTTATTGAGGTAAAATACCAGAGCTTTAAGCAAACTTCACCAGTTCATTTCGTTATACACCCCTATTTCCTTAAACAATATAATAATAGGTGGTTTTTATTTGGATTAAACAAAAACATTAATTCTATTTCAAATTTAGCTTTAGATCGTATGATTGAAATCAATAGTACTAATGAGGCTTATATTGAAAACAAAATTATGGATTTTGAGGATTATTTTGAAGATGTTATAGGGGTTACTGTATCTGATTTTCAAGAGGCTCAAAAGATTCTAATGAAAGTAAATCATGAATTATTACCATATATTGAAAATAAACCCATTCATGGTTCTCAAAAAATTAAAGTGAAAAATAGCAACGAAGCTTTGGTTGAGGTATTCCTTAAAGTTAATTATGAACTTATATCTTTACTATTATCTTATGGTGAGAAAATTGAAGTAATTGAACCTGAAGAATTAAAAAATATTATTAAAAATAAGGCTGAAATGGTTTATAAAAAATATATTTAATCTGTGTGCTTTCAATGCACAAATTAATTATATTTTTGCAAAAGTTCTTTGAAATACTTGCCTAAAGATATTGACTCGTGGATGCTGGACTTATAGTCAATGATTAGCATCTTTTCTTAACCCATTGTTAAGATGAATGTCTCCTCCTAATATAGCTAATGTCAACTCCCTAAATGCTTATAACAAAAAGTATTTAATCTCTCAATCTATTATAGATAATAGAAAATGGTTCAAACCTAATATTGAACACTGCATACAAAGAGAGTATATGGCAAGTATTTTCAAAGATTAAAATACAAAGGATGAAAATAAAACAAACAGATATTGAATTCATTAGAGAGCATTTTTCTTCCATACAGACAAAAGAAGATTTGCTCTTTTTATTAAATTATGCAAAAGGATTACTCTATCCTGAGAATTGTAATCCTATTCAACTTCAAAGTCTGACCTACTATGCAAACCCGGAATTGTGCGACAAGAGATATTCAAAATTCTTAATTAAAAAAAAGTCTGGTAGTCATAGAATTATCAATTCTCCCACAAAAGGACTAAAAGTAATCTTAAGGTCCCTAAACATAATTTTACAATGTATTTATGAACCTCATTTTTCTGCTACCGGATTTGTAACAAATAAATCAATTGTTGATAATGCGAAACTCCATGTTGGTAAAAATTATGTTTACAACATTGATTTGAAGGATTTTTTTCATTCTTTTGATCGAAACCGAGTCAAGTTAGGTTTTGTTTTTGAACCCTTTAATTTAAAAAATGAGAGAGAACCTTTAGCATTCTTGATCGCTTGTTTATGTACCCATCCTTTTGAAATTGAAGGTGAATTCAAAACTGTCTTACCGCAGGGGAGTCCAACATCACCAACAATTACAAATATTTTATGTTCAAAATTAGATAGACGATTAACCGGTCTGGCTAAAAGATTTGGGGCTCAATATAGTAGATATGCTGATGATATTACTTTTTCTTCTAATCAAAGTATTTTCAAGAATGAAGTGTTTCTTATGGAATTAAACCGAATTATTTCAGAAGATAATTTATTTAATTCCAAAAATCCAACAAGCACTATTGGCCCTCAACTTAAAATTAATCCTGATAAAACTCGTTTACAAAAAACGGCTTATCAACAAGAGGTTACCGGATTGATTATCAATGAAAAAGTAAATGTAAGGAGACGTTATGTTGGTCAAATCCGCATGTGGTTATATTATTGGGAAAAATATGGTTATGAAAAAGCAAAACAAATTTTTATTAAAGATTATGTTTCTGATAAAGGGCATGTAAAAAAAAGTATTCCATCTATAGAACGCGTTTTGGAGGGTAAACTCGACTTTTTAAAAATGGTTAAAGGTGGAGATGATTCTACATACTTAAAGCTGAAAAAAAGATTTGAAAAATTACTAAATGTGAGTGCTGATTCGAAAAAAATTGATTTCGATTTAATTGTGGATACAATTTTGCAAAAGGGGATTGAAGAGGGGTTAGTTATCTTTGATAAGTATAAAAATTTAAAAAATGAACAAAAAAGAAAAACTTGAGAAGTTACTAGATTTGGTTGATGAATTAATGAAACAAGAAGGAAATGAATGGATGATAGAAAGTTTGTTAAAAAGATTAAATTTAAATATTAAAACCGAAGCAGATTTAGGAAAAATTAATGCAATCTATGAATATTGTATTGAGGAAATTGTTAAAAAACAAGCTAATGAATTTTATGATGATTTTCCAATTGATGAAATAAAAAATATTTTAATTAATGATTTTATAAGAATGGAAAGATTCAAAAGGCAAGATAATTTTGAAGATTTTTGTTTAGCTTTATATCAACAGATTGAATGTATAACAAATATAATTTTTCAAAATACAAAAATGAAAGATATTATTCAAAAATTGCTCCCTTATCCTGCTTTTGTTAATAGTAAAACAAAAGAAAGAAATCTAGGCTCTTTTCTTGTTGCTGATTTAATATTTGGGAAAAAAAATGCTAAGGGAAAGTGTTCTCTTGAATTTGAAAAATATTATGCTTTAGATAAAATCTATCTAATTATGTATTTTATTTGCTATAAAGCAGAACCAGAAAATAGTGATTATAATGTTTTTTTTAATAATAAAAATCTGGTTTTTGAAATATATCAATATAGAAATAAGAATCATAGAGGTGAACCTTCTCCTAAAGATGAAATAACAGCTATTTTTTCAAAAATTGATCCTCGTAGAGCATTCTATTATTTAAAATTTTCAACATTTTTAATATTTTTTGTTGAAGGTATAAAAAATGGTTATTCAAATATTCACGAGTTCTATATTAAATATAAGGATTTGGAATATAGAGAGTATCATGAAAAGTAAAAATTTAAAAACTAAAATAAACAACCAGAAAAGAACAAATGCACAAACACTGCACAGAATCGGGATATTTTTGCATAAAAATGAAAAAATCATGAGTATTTTTAACCATTTTAATCAAATAAAGCTATCCAATGATCAGGAAATTGCATTAATAAAAATTCAAGAATTCTTGAATAATGATACTGAAATATTTTTACTTAAAGGATATGCAGGATCTGGTAAAACAACTTTATTAAAAGGGATTATTGAATATCTGAATCATGAAAAAAGATTATTCCTTATGATGGCCCCAACTGGAAGAGCTGCAAAAGTGATACATCAAAGAACCGGTTATGAAGCTAAGACTATTCATAAATCAATTTATAGTTTTGAAAATATTGAGGAGATTGAAATTGTTGATAATGAAAAAGGGTCCTTCAGTTTTATTTATAATTTTCAAATTCGTCATAATAAAGAAATTCAAAGTACCATATTACTTATCGATGAAGCTTCCATGATTTCAAATGTTGAAAATCAGGGAGAGTTTTTTAGATTTGGGAGCGGTCGTTTACTAGACGATTTAATCGAATTTTCAAGAAAAGGTACAATTTCTAAAATAATATTTATAGGAGATCCTGCTCAACTCCCCCCAATAGGGATGAACATTTCTCCAGCATTAGATGCAAATTATTTGATTGAAATTTTTCATTCTTCAATAGAGCAAGTGGAAATGAAAGAAATTAAACGCCAAGATAGTAATAATGGAATATTAAATGCAGCCTCAAAAATAAGATCCTGTTTAACGACAGGTTTTTATAGTAATTTTGATTTAAGAAGTAATCATCGGGATCTTTTTGAAATAGAATTTAATAATTTTATAGAGATTTACAAACAACAGCAAAGCTCTAAAGTTGTAGTAACTTACAAAAACAAGACTGCTCAAAAGTTAAACCAAATGATTAGAAATGATAAATATAAAGCTCAATTACCAATACAGAAAAGCGATATCGTAATTGTTAGTGCGAACAATTATTGTCTGAGTATAATGAATGGAGAATTTGGCGTAGTATTAAATGCTGATTCTAAAGTCATAAGTAGAGAAATAAAATTTAAAAACCAAGAAAGAAATTCTGTCTCCGTTAAACTTTCCTGGCGATATATAGAACTTTTTTTACCTGACCAAAATGGGAATAATGCTACGGTAAACGGATACCTGCTTGATAATTTTTTAAATGGTGAAAATCTTCTAAAATCTGAAGAACAGACAGCATTATATATTGATTTTAAAAATAGGCATCCTGAATTAAAGCAACATACTGAAGAATTTACACAAGCATTGTCGCAAGATCCTTTTTTCAATTGTATTCTGTTAAAATATGGGTATGCTGTTACTTGTCATAAAGCACAGGGAGGTGAATGGGATTGCGTTTTTGTGATGTGGGATAAAGGAAATTATAACTCTGTGGATTTTTTCAATACCCCTCATGATTCATCAGGAAAAACTAACTCAGATTTTTTCAGATGGGGGTATACAGCAATAACAAGAGCAACTAAACAACTTTACAGTATAAATCCTCCATATTTTAATTCATTATCTAAGATTTCAATTTTTGATTCAAGCATTCTAAATTCTGTCCGTGAAATTATTGGAAATACTAATGAACGAAAAGAGCTTGAAATAACTTATGAAATGAAAAAGAAACTTGAAGAATTCAAACTTGAGAATACATCTTCTTTTATTCAAAATCATTTTTTATTAATTCAATATATTCTTGAAAACCATCTTATACAAATTATAAGATGGAAAAGAATCGGATATGAAATAAGATATTTAGTTAAAAGAGATCAAGAAACAGCATCATTAAAATTCTGGATTAATAGTAAAGATCAGTTTAATGATAAAATTCAAAAGATTGACTCTGAAACAAATTCAGATTCATTTTTTAAGGAAGTGTTACATCTAATTCAAACAGCCCCTAATATTTCATTCATCAATGTTAATAATCAATCTTACATAAATAATTTTGAAATTGAAAATGAAATCTCTGAAAAAATGCCTTTTCTTAAGGAGCTTTTTGATTCAATAAGAAATTCTATTGTAAAATCAAATATTTATATCACAGACATTAATCACCATAACTATAGAGAACGATACCGTTTTCAAAAAGAAAATGAAAAAGTTGTTCTTGATTTTATTTACAATCAGAATGGTTTTTTTGTAAATGTTTTTCCAATTGAAACGCTATGTAATAGTAAAAGTCTTTTGGATCTTTTAAAGGATTCTATTATGTCTATTAAAACCCCTAATTATGTCATATAAAGAAGTTCAAGAATTAAAAAAATTAAAAAAACTTGATGAAGCATACCGAGTTGCAATGAATGATTTTGCATTGGATCCAGAAAACATATGGAATAAACGCTCATTAGGTTGGGTGCTTTATGAATACCTTAAAGTAAATGCAAATATTGAGAATTATGACAAATTTCTTGACTTATTAATCCAAATTAATCAATTAGAATTACCTGTAGAAGAAAATTTGATTTTTGAAAAATGTGCTTTTCAAATTGGAAAAATTATATTTAGTTATTCTAAAGATGAAAAATTTGATAATTCAAAAATAAATATGATACTTGAAAAAATTCAACTTTTCCATTTTCCAAAACCTTCAGAATCATATTCCTTTATATGTAAAGCTTTTTATAAATGTTCCAAAAGTTGGCCCAATTTTATTCATTTTTGTGACTGGTGGGGTTTTGAAAATTTTTCTCCTCAAGATTATTTAAAAGAAGAATTTAATGATCGAAAACAGATTTCATTAGTAGAAAAAATGTATATTGCATATTCAAAAAAATTACTTGAGGGAGAATTAAAACAAAGTGATGGGGGACAAGTCTTTACTAAAATTGATAAAATTAAAATAGAAAAATTCATTCCAAAACTAAATTCTATTATAAAAGAACATCCAGAATTTCAGTATCCCCCTTATTATCAAGCCAAACTACTTATAGCAATGGGTGACGAACAAAATATTTTATCTAGTTTCCTTCCGTTTGCAAAACAAAAAAGAAACGATTTTTGGGTCTGGGATTTATTATCCGATATGTTTCAACAACAGGATGAAAGAAAAATTGCTTGCTTATGTAAAGCATTGAGTTTAAAAAATCCTGAAGATTTCGTGATTAAAACACGACAAAAACTTGCTGAGGTATTAATTGATGAACAAAAATATCAGGAGGCAAAAACTGAAATTGTAAAAATAGTGAATATTCGCTCAGAAAACCAATGGAAAATTCCAAAACAAATAATAGATTGGATGGAGTCAAGTTGGTATAAAAGTACTATTCCATTAAATGATAATAAATTATTATATCAATCATATATTAAATTAGCCGATGAAATATTATTTGAAGATATTCCAGAAGAAACTGTTGTGGTTGAATTTGTAAATGAATCTAAATCGATATTAAATTTTGTAAAAGATAACAACAAACATGGCTTTTTCAAATATAGTGAAATTATAGAAAATCCAAAGATTGGTGACATCCTAAATGTTAGGTTCATAAGCAATGATCAAAATGGATTTTATAAACTAGCTTCAATAAAAAAAATGTCTGATAATACAAAATGTGAAGCATTAAAAGAATTTGAAGGATTAATAAAAATTAAAGAAAATTGTGTTTTTGGTTTTGTAGATGATGTCTTTCTTGATCAGACAATAATTAAAAAATATGATTTAAAAAAAGACGATCCATCCAGAGGTAAAGCTATACTATCATATAACAAAAAAAGAAATGAATGGGGTTGGAAAGCGATTACAATTGAAGTTTATTAAATTTTAAAACTGATGAAAACAATAATTAAATACGAAGAATATATTTCCCTTAAAATTAAGGAAAAGAATAGGGCTCTTCCTATGATTTTTAATTCTCGCATAAACTCAACTCTTGAATATTGTAGAGAAATGTTTGAGCTTGATTTAAAAGACATAGATATTTTTCTGGACAAAAGTGAAGAATATTTATTTATACTTGAGAAAAAAATATTAATAATAACAACAGGTATATGTTCTGATGAATTTTCAATAAAAGTTTTTTCAATTTTTGATATAAAAGAACTGGTTTTTGATTATATTGACCATACTCTTTTTGTTGTGTCATTTAAAATAAATGATATAAAATATTCTATACCATTTGAAAATGAATTCACAATATTTGGTTATACTTTTTTTTCAAATCTTATTAAAGAAATAAAAAATTAATTTAAAAATGGAAAATAAATTAAAATTCATTAAAACTTACACAATTGAAGAGTTTAAAGAACAAAATAATGGACTACTAATAAAAATAATGAAAAGTAATAAAAGCGGTAAATATTATTTTCGTTGTGGTAATAGTAGTGGCGCTGTTAGTCAACATAACGTTGAAGAAGTATTTTCCAATCCAGCAGTAAGTCTTGTAGAGTCTCTAGATACCGGAGAACAATTCTTTTTAGTGCATAAAAAGGGTGAAAAAAAGTCATAGAAGAATAAACTACCATATTAATTTTTACAAAAAATAATTCCTGTCTTTATTTTTACACTCCAACCTATACACCCTGTTCTACTGTTAACAATCTCTCTAAATCCTGTAATAAAAAATCCAACATCTCTTTGTTTTTGTTCTTTTTACAGATTTTAATTATCGTAAGTATCGTTTTTTCATTATAATATTTTTGAAGTAACTTAGTCTTTGTTGTATGATCCAAATGGGAATACATTATACCCCAAATCATACTTAGTGAATGATAGTATGATATGTTTTCTTGAAATTGTTCGGTGATGGTACGAAATTCGGGAATCGGAAAACTAAATTCACAATTGTCAACAAATTGATAGTCAATATATCTTCTGGTAAGTGAAATACCTTTGTTGACCGCTAACAAAGAATAGGGTGGCTTTAGGTGGTTGGATGTTTTGTTATAAATGGAAGTGTCAAATTGTTGTACATCTTTTCTGTAATCATAATATCGACTACTTTCTAATTCTTTTTGAAACTGTTGAATTCTATTAAGATCAATTTTATTCATATATTGAAAATCAACCAAGAGAGTAGTTTGATCAATTTCAAACTCTGGATTCAAATCTAAAACCCATCCTATCATTTCATTTCTTCTTAATCTTAACTTATCATTTTTAAACTCTTTGTGTATCCATTCACTAATGATTGAAGAAGGATAATGGTATCCAATTATTCTGTTTAAGGTATGCTCAGATAGAAATGGATGCTCAACCAACCATTGAATTTCTACTGGCAGTAAATCCATGTTTTTAATGATCTGGTTCGCTATTCTTTGAGCTTGTTCAATCTGGTTTTCAGGAAGAACCTGTTTATAAACATGAACAAAAGTAAATATTTTATATGAATATCCGTAAACGTACCTTATTTGCCATACCATGTAGTTTCAATAGATGCAATTACCAGTCTATCAAATAAATGATCATTGAAGTAGCGACGATTAGTCTTATAACAAAACTCGTTTAAATA
>Ga0209099_1000670_pt1 | contig 40053 bp, 47 predicted proteins | sample AD_JPNHW2_MetaG_FD_184430 | JGI IMG/M metagenome (GOLD analysis project Ga0209099, IMG submission 184430) | Active sludge microbial communities of municipal wastewater-treating anaerobic digesters from Japan - AD_JPNHW2_MetaG (SPAdes) (version 2) | ecosystem: Engineered > Bioreactor > Anaerobic...
TATGAGAGATGTTCCGGTTTGGTACTGAGGGAGAGGGGGGAAGGTGGGGGAAAAGGGGCATCCACGTCCAATTTAAAATCGGAGATGATATAAAGATGGTCCCAAAGTTTGTGTTTGTAATCAACTGATTCCTTTACACCCGGATGCATTTGGCCCATGATGCTGACGATGAAGTGGGCGGCCTGGGTCCTCTTTTCACGTTCTTCGATTGTACAGATGTATTGTATCATCCGCTGGAGGTTCCTTCCATATTCAGGGATGAACATCATTTCGCGGGTGGTGTTGTATTCCATTTCGTTGTTCACGGTAAAATTTTTGCAAAGGTATGATTTTTTATCCAGCTGTCAAATGAGGGTGCTCACTTCCGGCATTGCCAGTTGGGATTACCTGTTAAGACCGGTGTCATCCACCTTTATTTTTGGTTTGTTATACCATTTGTTTCGGCCAAAGACAAGGTTGATACCGAAATGTGTGTTGGCATAACGGGTGTTGGTGAGTTGTGTAATTCCAAGGATATTGTCGGTCATCAGATAAAGTTGCACTGGCCCCGCGTTGACCGCGAAGCCCAAGGCGAAATTGGCATAACTGTTGGTGGCTATTGTGTACCCGGCCAGGAGAGAAAAAGCTTTGCCGAACTCACGGGTATAATTCAAACTTACGGAGGGGAGAAGGTTGCCTTTGAAAAAGTCACAACGCCATAAAAAACCGAAATGGTCTTTGGGCGTGAGGTCGTAAATGACGCTGGCATATAATTTCGGGGTAAGCCAGGAGTAGTAGTTATCATAAGTGACCCTCAATCCAAGATTTTTTTTCAGAGAATCAAGCACTTCAGTCAACTGATCACTGAATTTGACCGAATCGGAAGAGAACATTTCGCCGATATCGATGCCTTCAAAAGTATAAGATGATGAGGTACTGTTTGTTACCAGGTTTTGAACCCCTGTTTTCCAGTGAATAAAACCCACATCGGTGACGCTGAGTCCGAGGGTCAGTTTTTCGATGGGTTGGAATTGTGCTCCCAGATCGAACGCAAACCCTGAATTTTTAAAACCGTAAAATCCCCTCAGGAAGTCGTCGCGGTCGATATTAAAGTTAAGGCTATCCTCCTTATTCGGGCTGTTTCCCGGGATGGACATATTAACCAGGATATCGGTGCTGGCTGTGATGGAAAAATCATCGGGACTGTAGAGGTTGATGTCGGTTTTTTTTGTGTCAAGGTTAAGTACGCCCACAAGGTATTTCGCGCGCAAGCCGGCGCTCCATTTTTTGCTGATGGTATAGGAGAGGCCAAGCGCCAGTTCATGATAATGGGTGATGTTGATATCAAAACCGCCGGCATTGACAGTGGTTCCAATGTAAGGGGCATTACCATTGACCAGTAAGGAGATGAACTCTTTGGGATACATGAGGCTGGTGGTGAATTTTTCAGAAAAGTTGAAGGAGATGAAGAAATCCTTCGCCCTGAAACCGAAGGCAATGAATTCATTGGAGAAATCAAACAGCAGGTAATTCTTGTTTTTCAAAGAATTCATCATCTCCTGTGTATCAAAAAAGAGAGAATCGTTGTTATTGGTCCTGATCACGTCATTGAAATCAAATGGGGTATTCTTAAAATCAAGTTTCAGGGATGACAAGGCCGGGAAACCAATGTAGAAATCGTAGGGAGGGACGATGGCCGGGTTGGTGTAAGAAGATTGCGGAACAACCCGGAGGAAGTTAATGTTTTTCCCGTTCTGGGCTGAGGCCGGCGGAAATGCTGAAAAGAAGAGGATCAGTATCGCCATAGCAAAAATGGAGAAAGCGCGTGTTTTCATAGTTCCAGCCGGTTAGTTTTGGGAATTGATAGTTAATTTGGCAGCTAACTTTACATCAAGCCTGTAATCGGCATATATTTTCACCAATCCTTCATTGTATGTGGATAGTTTTGCCTGGATTAACAAGTACCTGGCCTCTCTCAGACGATCCAGATCCGCTTTGTAAAAAGGTGCCGGCGAAAAAGTATAGGGTTCGATGGGTGGCTCTTCGATCACCTTGTAGTCGGGAGCAGGGCCTACCGGGGCTGCCAGTAAAATATGGTGATCATTTTTGTCGAACAGAGAATCAAGTATCTTGTAATTCTTATCGGCAAAATAGAGTTGAATTTCGGCATCGAGGGGAAAGTGGTTTTCTGTTTTTACTTTCAGATCCAACATCGATGCCTGGTCGGGAATATCAAAATCGAAGGCGACCGTATCCTCCACATAAAACCCATTGATGGCACCGAAAAGCGGCAATGAAGCCCGTAAGTCAACAGCGAACCGGCTGGTATCGAATATGAAATTCTTTAAAGCAGGGTTGTTCCCGGGATTGGATAAACCATCGACCTTGAAATAGATATAATTGGGTGAAAGATTGATGGCCGGGACAATATTGGAGTTGGTTTCGTCAAACTTATAGGTGGTATCCACACTGGTACCCATGTGGGCGAAGTCGGGGGCAGGGATGGTGATGGGGTTGGGGAAACCGGTTGATGGATCGGCAATATCGACGACATAGGGTGGGTTTTTGTCTGAATGTGCCGTCAGATCATTGAAAGTTAATTGAATAGGCATTCCGACTGAATTGGTCGTTTTGAGGAAAAGATCGATTTCCTGAAGTTGAATGTTTCCGGAGAGATTGTTTTTAAAGAGGTTGAGATAGAGTGTATCTTCCAGAGGGTAACTGTACTGGCCCAGATAGCCGATGACTTTTGAAAATTTCATGTTCATCAGGTCGCACAAGGCGCTAAAGGTATAGGGAGAGTTATTGGGATTATTATCGCCATAAACAATGACATGGACACCAGGGGTGATTTCGTTAGTGTGACCCGGGGTGTTGTCGAACTTGATGGTATAGCCCGAAAAATCAATGGAGACCGTCTTTTTTACAGGGAGGCTTCCCTGGTAAGGCAGGTTGACAAGGACGGTGAGGCTTTTGCCGTTTTTAACCGCGTTGGGGAGGCGCAGGGTTGCTTTACAGGAATGGTTGATGTATGATGACAGGTTGATGTTAAACACTCCGCTCCTTATGAAAATGCTGTCGAAGATCTGGCCTTCCTCGGAAGTTACGAAAGAGTAAGGCGCTTCGATGTCAAACCAGGTCGAATCACCGGGATCGACGGTGATGTTGATTGTGTTGTTTTCGACCTTCATGTTCCTTTGATCGGGAACGATCAGGTAATCCTTTGCGCTCTGTGAAAACAAGCGCGTTTCGTATTCGATGGTCAATTGGTGAGTGAGCGGGTCCTCCACAAAAATGGTTCCTCCTTTCTTCAGGATATTCCGAAGTGTCATATTGGAGTGAATCAGTGGCATCGACCAGGTAGGATTCCATTCCGGGTCGGTCATTTTGTCGAAATTGAAATCTTCCTTGGAACAGGAAGAAAGGAAGAGGAACAGGCAGAATACTACCAACCAGACCGGAGTACTTTTCCAATGATCTCCGGAGAATACGACTGACGGGGGTGTTTTTTTCATCTAACAATCATTTAATTACATTAGTTTCAATCGAACAACTTCTCTTGGCATTTCCTGTGTTAATGTGTAAAGCTCCACATTATTATAAATATCATTCGAATCGGTTCCAAATTTAAGGTAAAAAACAACATTTCGATGGAATGCACTGTATTTAGTGAATGGAGCTTTTCATTCAGCCGGCCGGAGTCGTGCAAAACGCAGGAGCAGTTGCTTTTGTCCGGCGACAGGAAAGAAGACGGTGGCTTTTTTGTCGGGACCTGCTCCTTCTACACTGATCACTTTGCCTTTTCCGAACCGGTCATGGATGACCTCCATTCCGGCAACGATTGTTTCGGTATCTGAAAGGGGCGCCTTTGACGGCTCAATGTCGGGTGGATTTTTTATTGTACTGATTTTCTGAAATTTACCGGGAAGGGTTATTTTTTTCGGTGGTAAATCAAGTCCCGGGAGGGAAGCAGACCAGTTGGATTCGCGATGAAAGCGGGTTTGTTGAATGGTTTTACGGGGGTGGTCGATCAGTTTTTCAGGAATTTCGCTGATAAAGCGGCTGGGCTCGCAGATGGTGGGAGTTCCCCATCGATAGCGGTTTTCAGCCCAGGAGATGGTGAGGTTTTGCTGTGCGCGGGTGATGGCAACATAGAATAGCCTTCTTTCTTCTTCCAGGTCTGACCTCGAATTGAGTGATTGGATGGACGGGAAAAGGTTTTCTTCCAGCCCGACGATATATACGAATGGGAATTCGAGTCCCTTGGCCGAATGGACAGTCATCAGTGTGACTTTGTCTTCTCCTTCTGTATTTTTTTGGTCGGAATCGGTGATCAGTGCGACATCCTGCATGAATTCGTCCAGTGTCCGGATACTGTCTGATTCGATTTCCCCGGTTTCGAGGTTGGTCCGTGGCGATTCCGAGAACTCTTTAATGGCATTGAGCAACTCTTCAAAGTTTTCATAACGGCTTACACCTTCGGGTGTTTTATCGTCATAGAGTTCTTTCATCAGCCCGGAGGATCCGGCGATATGGCGGGCCAGTTCAAAGGCATTTTTGGTCTTAAGCATTACTGCAAAGCTCTGGATCATCGTGATGAAGCCGTGCAGCCGGTTGGCTGTTGCTTCCGGGAACCGGAGGTTGCTGTCGGACCGGGTCAGCATTTCAAAGATGGAGGTCTTTCGTTCGTCCGCGGCCACCACCAGTTTCTCGACGGTTGTTTTTCCTATACCGCGAGCCGGAAAGTTGATGATTCTCAACAAGGCATCCTCATCACTGTGGTTGATGGTAAGCCTGAAATAAGCCAGCAGGTCTTTGATCTCCTTTCTTTGGTAGAAAGATAGTCCCCCGTAAATCCGGCAGGGAATGTTGAGTTTCCGCAGCGCCTCCTCATGGGCTCTTGACTGAGCATTGGTGCGGTATAGGATAGCAAAAGCGTCATTTTTAACCCGGTGGTTCATTTTATTTTCAAAGATGGACTGGGCGACCAGATTGGCTTCCTCGTTATCGGTGGAAGCCTGAAGGAGTTTTATGGGTTGGCCGGACTCATTATCTGTCCATATTTCCTTGAAAATTTGATGTTTGTTGTTTTCGATGATTTTATTTGCAGCTTCTACTATTGTTTTGGTTGAGCGGTAATTCTGTTCCAGTTTAAATACCTTGTGGTCGGGATAATCTCTTTTGAAGTTGAGGATATTCTGGATGTTGGCGCCGCGGAAGGCATAGATACTCTGGGCGTCATCACCGACCACGCAAAGATTTTCATTGTTGGCAGCGAGTTTATTGACGATCAGGTACTGGGCGTAGTTGGTGTCCTGGTATTCATCAACCAGAATGTACCAAAATTTATTTTGATAACGGTAGAGCACTTCCGGGAAATCACGCAGCAGGATGTTCATGTTAAAGAGCAGGTCGTCGAAATCCATGGCTGATGAACGGCGTAGCCGGAATTGGTACTGAGTATACAGTTTTCCGGTAAGGGGTTTGCCTGAGGATTTGTCGAAGCTGGTAAGTTCTGGATTTTCATTGTATTCTTCAGCGGTGAGGAGGCTTGTTTTCGCCGAGGATATCCGGTGAAGGATATAACCAGGTTGATAGACTTTTTCATCGAGGTTATTTTCGCGGATCAGACTCTTTATTACCCGTTTTGAATCGTCGGTATCATAGATTGTGAAATTGGAAGGATATCCGAGCAGGTGTCCTTCGATCCGCAGGATACGGGCAAAGACTGAGTGGAAGGTTCCCATCCACACGTTCCGGGCTTCGGGGCCCACCAGTTGGGTAATCCGCTCTTTCATTTCACGGGCGGCTTTGTTGGTAAAAGTCAGTGCCAGGATATGGAATGGATCAATTCCTTGCTGTACCAGGTAGGCAACCCGGTAGGTCAGGGCACGTGTTTTACCTGAGCCTGCACCGGCGATGATCATGACAGGGCCTTCAGTTGCCATGACAGCGGTGCGTTGGGCTTCATTGAGCTGTTCGAGAAAGTTTTCGGTCATAATGATTATGAGGATGCAAAAGTAAAGGTTTCAAAGAGAGGTTGCAAAACCGGAGTACATTTATTTATAAGCTTCCTTTTTTCTAATTTTACAGGTTGAATCAAACGGGATCAGGATGTCGGTATCATTGTTCCATATTATCAATTTTCTCCTCATTTTTTTGGCGATTGTGATCGGCGCTTTGTATGTGTGGGATCTCCTTTTCGGACGAGTGAACCAACCTTTAAAGTGGAAACAGGCCATAAAACTTGGCAGGGTTTCGGATGTTGTCAGGAAACTTGAAAAGCAATATCCCGATAAAGCCCGGTTTTACAGCTGGTGGTTGGTTATGGAACAGTTGAAGGAAGATAAGGTCCCCGGTGATTTGGCGGAGGTTGGCGTTTACCAGGGAGATAGTGCGCGTGTACTCCATCACTTGGCACCGGAGCGGGTCCTGCATCTTTTTGATACTTTTGGTGGTTTCCCCGAAAAGGATCTTCAATCCGAAACGGGGAAAGCGGCTACTTACACTCCAAGTCATTTTGCCGATACCAAGGTTGGTGAAGTTTTGAGGCGGATTGACGGGAATGGGAATATCAGGGTATGGCCGGGTTATTTTCCCGATAGTGCGGGTCAGGCAGCCGAACGTCATTTTGCTCTGGTCAATATTGATGTTGATTTGTACAATCCCACTCGTGCCGCTTTGGATTTCTTCTATCCCCGTCTCTCGCCGCGGGGGGTTTTGATGGTACATGATTACAACGAAGATTGGGCGGGAGTTATCAGGGCAGTCGACGAATTCGTGGCAGGGATTCCTGAGTCGATGGTCTTTTTTCCTGATAAAAACGGTACGGTCATGATAATCCGGAACAAATAGTATGTTTTTTTTTGTTATTTATTTGGTTGATTGAAAATAAATCGTACCTTTGCACCCTCGAAAAGCAAATTTTGTTTTTTGAGAGCGATAATGCCGGGAACGGCAAGGAAACCTGACAAAGTGAGACAGCTATAGGTTTCAATCGCGACCCGGACAAAGGGTTGCGTCTGAGGGTCTCGCGTGATCAAAGCCTTCCTTTCTATACCCAGCCCTATCCTTTAAGAATCAAGATCATCAGCAAATTTCAGTCTCTTTTTATCTGAATTTGTTGATCGTATAAAATAATATTGTACTTTTGCGCTCCCTTTTCAGGAGCAAAATCGGGAAAACTAATACCAATAAAAATTAAATTATGCCAACAATTTCGCAGCTGGTACGCAAAGGAAGAAACAAACTGGTTGACAAAAGCAAGTCGCCTGCTCTCGATTCTTGTCCGCAGCGCCGTGGCGTTTGTGTCCGTGTTTATACAACCACCCCCAAAAAGCCCAATTCGGCCATGCGCAAAGTTGCCAGGGTCAGGCTTACCAACGGGAAGGAAGTCAATGCTTATATCCCCGGTGAAGGCCACAACCTTCAGGAGCACTCTATCGTGATGATCCGCGGAGGTCGTGTCAAAGACCTTCCCGGTGTGCGTTATCACATCATCAGGGGCGCTCTTGACACCTCGGGAGTGGAAGGGCGTAAGCAACGCCGGAGTAAATATGGCGCCAAACGTCCAAAGGAGAAAAAAGCATAATTGATAAATTAATGTATCATGAGAAAAGCAAAGCCCAAGAAAAGACCCCTTCTTCCCGATCCTAAATTCGGCGATACTCTGGTCACTAAATTTGTGAACAACATCATGCTCGCAGGCAAGAAGAACATTGCCTATGATGTTTTTTATGAAGCCATCAGCACTGTATCCGAGAAGACCAAGGAAGATGGTCTTGAGGTTTTCAAGAAAGCTTTGGCCAACGTTACACCAGCTGTTGAGGTCAGGAGCCGCCGTATTGGTGGTGCCACTTTCCAGATCCCCTCGGAAATCAGGCCCGGCCGGAAAAGTTCCATCGGTATGAAATCGCTGGTTAATTTCGCCCGTAAGCGGCATGAAAAGAGTTTCGGGCAAAAGCTGGCCGCAGAGATCATGGCTGCTTATAAAGAAGAAGGTGCAGCTTTCAAACGGAAAGAGGATACCCACCGTATGGCAGAAGCCAACAAAGCCTTCAGCCATTTCAGGTTTTAATACGACGGACGGCAGGACCAAGGAAAATATGAACGGTAAACTGGATAATACGAGGAACATTGGCATCATGGCGCACATCGACGCGGGTAAGACCACGACGACGGAGCGCATCCTCTATTATACCGGTATCAATTATAAACTGGGCGAAGTCCACGATGGTACAGCCACCATGGACTGGATGGTACAGGAACAGGAACGCGGCATTACTATTACTTCTGCAGCTACCACTGTTTACTGGGATTATCGCAACCAGCAATACCGCATCAATATCATCGATACCCCCGGCCATGTCGATTTTACCGTCGAAGTGGAGAGATCGCTCCGGGTACTCGACGGGGCCATCGCCATCTTTTGTGCTGTCGGTGGTGTCGAACCTCAATCGGAGACCGTCTGGCACCAAGCCAATAAATATAAAGTGCCCCGGATCAGTTACATCAACAAGATGGACCGTACGGGGGCAGATTTTTTTCACGTCATCGAACAAATCCGTGAAAAGTTGGGTGCAAGTCCGGTTCCCGTTCAATTGCCCATCGGAGCTGAAGAAAATTTTATCGGTATCGTAGATCTGATCAGCAACAAAGCCTATACCTGGGATGATGTTTCACTGGGCCGGGAATTTTCTGAAATTCCCGTTCCGGAAGAAATGGTTGAAGAGGTGGCGCTTTATCGCATGAAACTCATTGAAGGAACTGCCGAGGAAAATGATGTGCTGTTGCACAAATTCCTTGAAGATCCTCATTCCATTACGGAAGATGAGATAGTTAACGAACTGAGAAAAGCCACCATCCAGGGCAGAATTACTCCGGTACTGTGTGGTTCTTCCTTCAAAAACAAAGGAGTCCAGTTGCTGATCGATGCCATAGCTGAATTTCTTCCCTCTCCGTACGATATGCCACCCGTCACCGGGCTCAATACTTTTACCAATAAAGAAGAAGCACGTCATCCGGATCCATCGGAACCTTTTACCGCTTTGGCTTTTAAAATTGCCGCCGATCCTTTTGTAGGCAGGATTGCCTTCTTCCGTGTCTATTCCGGAAAGCTTGAAGCCGGCGAGGCCGTTCTTAACACCAGAACCAATAAGAAAGAACGGTTGCTCAGAATCATGCTGATGCACGCCAACAAACAGAATCCCCTTAAACAGGTGGAAGCCGGTGATATTGCTGCCGCTGTTGGCTTTAAAGATATCCGTACAGGCGATACCCTTTGTGAGATCAAACATCCTTTGGTTCTGGAAACCATGGTGTTCCCCGAACCGGTCATCAATATGGCTATTGAACCCAGAACACAGGACGATGTCGAAAAATTGACCCTCGCCCTTAACAAACTTACCGAGGAGGATCCTACTTTCCAGGTACGGTTTGATGATGAGACCGGCCAAACACTGATCAGCGGGATGGGCGAGCTTCACCTGGACATCATCAGCGATCGCATCCGCAGGGAATTCAATATTGAAGTGAACCGGGGAAACCCCCAGGTAGCTTACAAAGAAGCCATTACCGACGTGGTAGTGCACCACGAAGTATATAAAAAACAAACCGGTGGCCGGGGAAGCTTTGCAGACCTGGTCATTGAGATTTCTCCTGCAGATAAAGGTATCAAAGGACTTCAATTCATCAACGAGATCAAGGGCGGAAATATTCCAAGAGAATTCATTCCGGCCATTGAAAAAGGTTTGCGTTCAGCCATGACCAACGGGCCCATCATTGGTTTTCCCATCGAGAGTGTCAAGGTGAAGTTGTTGGACGGGTCATACCACAGTGTTGATTCTGACTCCAATGCTTTTCAGATTGCAGCGGGCATTGCTTTCCGGGCAGCCAGCCGCAAAGCAAAAGCCATCATTTTAGAACCCTTGATGCGTTTCGAGATTGTAACCCCCAGTGAATACATGGGTGAAGTAACAAGCGATTTAACCAAACGGCGCGGGCATGTAGAAGCCGTAGAACCCAGAATCGGGAATCAGGTGATCCGGGGCTGTGTTCCCCTGGCCGAAATGTTCGGCTATGTGACCACACTTCGCAGCCTGACCTCCGGAAGAGCCACGGAGATGCTCGAGTTCCTGCGGTACGAAGCAACACCCAAAGAAATTCAGGACGAAGTATTATATAAAATCAGGGGATATGTTCCCGTCTATTAATTTTTTATATGAGCCAGAGAATTAGAATAAAACTGAAGTCTTACGATTACAACCTGGTTGATAAATCAGCAGAAAAGATCGTGAAAACCGTTAAGGTTACCGGCGCTGTTGTCAGCGGCCCCATTCCACTTCCGACGGATAAAAAGATCTTCACGGTACTGCGTTCGACCTTTGTGAACAAAAAATCACGGGAACAGTTTCAGTTGTGTACCTACAAACGGTTGTTAGACATTTACAGCACCACGTCGAAAACCATTGATGCATTGATGAAACTGGAACTTCCCAGTGGTGTGGAAGTTGAGATCAAGGTTTGATCGTTGAATGACATTATCAAGTTAATAACACAAGCGATAAAAAAATGTCTGGATTAATTGGAAAGAAAATCGGTATGACCAGTATTTATGATGCCTCCGGGAAGAACATCCCGTGTACGGTGATCGAGGCTGGCCCCTGCGTAGTAACGCAAGTCCGATCCAAAGAGAAAGAGGGATACGATGCGATCCAACTTGCTTTTGAGGACAAAAAGGAGAAGAAAACCAACAAAGCAGAAAAAGGTCATTTTGCCAAAGCCGGTATCACTCCCAAAAAAATGGTTGCCGAGTTCACCCGTTTTGAACCGGACCATCAGAAGCAGTTCGGAGACATTCTGAGGGTTGATATCTTTACCGAAGGAGAGTTCATTGATGTGGTCGGTACTTCTAAGGGTAAAGGTTTCCAGGGAGTTGTCAAAAGACACCATTTCAACGGCGTAGGTGAAGCGACCCATGGTCAGCACAACCGGCTCAGAGCGCCTGGTTCAGTAGGAGCCTCCTCCTGGCCTTCAAGAGTTATGAAAGGATTACGCATGGCAGGGCGTATGGGAGGCGATCGCGTGAAAGTGATCAACCTGCAGGTTTTAAAAATCATCCTGGAGAAGAATCTGATCCTGGTTAAAGGGGCTATTCCGGGACACAACGGATCTTATGTAATTATTGAAAGATGGAAGTAACAGTATATGACATCAAGGGTGCCATCACCCCTAAAAAGGTTCAGCTTGACGATGCAATTTTTGCAATCGAACCCAATGATCACGCGATCTATCTTGATGTGAAACAGTATCTTGCCAATCAACGGCAAGGCACGCACAGTTCCAAGGAGAAATCAGTGCTATCGGGAAGTACCAAAAAATTGCACAAGCAAAAAGGAACCGGCGGATCCCGTAAAGGAGGGATTAAAAATCCGCTTTTTCGTGGAGGCGCCAGAATTTTCGGACCGCATCCGCGGGATTACAGTTTCAAATTGAATAAAAAACTTAAGAAACTGGCCCGAAAATCAGCGCTGAGTTATAAAGCCAAAGACGAAAACATCACGGTCATTGAAGATTTTAATTTTGAAACCCCCAAGACTAAAAATTTCAGTGAAATGCTGAAAAATTTTCAGCTCACCGGTAAAAAAACTTTGGTGGTCGTATCCAAAACAGAAGAGAATGTCATATTGGCTTCCCGCAATCTGAAAAGACTGAAAGTGATGCACGTAACCGAGCTGAATACCTATGAAATTCTTGATGCAACAAGGCTTTTGATCACGGAAAGTTCGCTCAGGGAAATTGAAAATATCCACCAGAATTAAACCGATTAATTCTATATAGCAATGACAGTCATAATTAAACCGATCATAACCGAGAAGATGACCCATTTGGGTGAGAAGCTCAACCGCTATGGGTTTTTGGTTGACCGGAGGGCGAACAAACTTCAGATCGTACAGGCCATAAAAGCGCTTTACGGAGTGGATGTGACCTCTGTCAATACCATGGTTTTTTCCGGAAAGAACAAGACCCGTTTTACCAAAAGTGGTGTCATTTCGGGCAGGACCAATGCATACAAAAAAGCCATCATTACGTTGGCAAAAGGTGAAACTATTGATTTTTACAGCAATATTTAAATAAATGGCGCTTAAGAAATATAAACCGACAACACCCGGTCAACGGTTCAAAGTCATCAGTACTTATGATGAAGTTACCGTTGATGTTCCTGAAAAGAGCCTGTTGGCTCCGTCGAGGAAATCCGGTGGGAGAAACAACGAAGGAAAAATGACCATGCGCTATCTTGGAGGTGGTCATAAACAGATGTACCGGATTATTGATTTCAAACGGGATAAAGAAGATATCCCGGCTTTGGTAAAGACCATAGAATACGATCCGAACAGGACTTCCCGCATTGCGCTGGTTGTTTATAAAGACGGAGAAAAACGGTATATCGTGGCACCCCACGGACTGAAGGTAGGCCAGACTATCATTTCGGGAAAAGGCGTTCCGCCTGAAATCGGAAACACGCTCTATCTAAGCGAAATACCGTTTGGAACAGTGATTCATAATGTAGAATTGAGGCCGGGACAAGGTGCAAAGTTAGTACGCAGCGCCGGATCACATGCCCAGCTCATGTCACGCGATGGGAAGTTCGCCATCCTCAAGATGCCCTCCGGTGAAACACGCATGATTCTTCAGACCTGCAAAGCTACAGTGGGAATGGTTTCCAACCAGGATCATAACCTGGAATCTTATGGTAAAGCCGGACGTACCCGCTGGCTGGGTCGCCGGCCACGGAACCGTGGAGTTGCCATGAATCCGGTAGATCATCCCATGGGTGGTGGAGAAGGAAAATCTTCAGGTGGTCACCCCAGATCAAGAAAAGGGACTCCTGCCAAGGGCTATAAAACCCGTGCCAGGAAAAAACAGTCGAACAAGTACATTATTGAAAGCAGGAAGAAATAACAGTTAACAGGAAAATTATGAGCCGATCACTGAAAAAAGGGCCGTACATCCACTATAAACTGGAGAAGAAAGTTACGGAACTGCTGGAGTCCAAGAAAAAGACCGTTGTTAAAACCTGGTCGAGGGGCTCCATGATATCTCCCGACTTTGTCGGACAGACCATTGCGGTGCACAACGGGAATAAATTTATCCCGGTATATGTTACGGAGAACATGGTCGGTCACAAACTGGGTGAGTTTGCCCCGACACGGATCTTCCGCGGTCATGCCGGAAACAGAGATAAAGCGAAGAAATAACGATTTAATACAAAAATACAATGGGAGTCAAAACTCGTACACGAGCCGAGAACCGTAAAGATGCCAAAAAGGCGGTTGCATTCGCCCGCCTGAACAATTGTCCCTCCTCTCCCCGTAAAATGAGGCTGATCGCCGACCTTATCCGCGGGAAAAGAGTTGAACTGGCACTGCATATTCTGAAGAACAATGCCAAACAACCTTCGGAATATGTCAGGAAACTCGTCCTTTCAGCCATCGCCAACTGGCAGGCCAAAAACGAAGGACAACGGATTGAAGACAGCGATCTTTATATCAAAGCTATTTTTGTTGACGGCGGCCGTCAGCTTAAACGGCTTCAAACCGCTCCCCAGGGCAGGGCGCACAGGATCCGTAAACGTTCAAACAATGTGACTGTCCTTCTTGACAGTCGTAACAAGCCGGAAACAGAACCGGAAGAAAATAAAGAATAACTAAAAACAGTATAGAAAAATAAAAAGTAAGTTTAATGGGACAAAAGACCAATCCGATTGCTAACAGGTTAGGCATCATCCGCGGCTGGGATTCAAACTGGTTCGGCGGAACGAATTTTGAACCCAAGCTGGTCGAGGATGATAAAATCCGTAAGTACTTGAATGCCCGTCTTTCCAAAGCTGGTATTGCAAAAATCGTGATCGAACGTACGCTCAAGCTGGTTACAGTCACGATCCATACCGCCCGTCCGGGAATCATTATCGGAAAAGGTGGCCAGGAAGTTGACAAGCTCAAAGAGGAATTGAAAAAGATCACCCGCAAAGAGATTCAGATCAACATTTCTGAAATCAAAAGACCGGAATTGGATGCCGTCATCGTATCCAACACAGTGGCCAGCCAGATCGAAGGACGTATTTCCTATCGCCGGGCCATCAAAACCTCCATTGCCTCAGCGATGAGGATCGGGGCTGAGGGAATCAAGGTGATGATCTCAGGAAGGTTGGGTGGGGCAGAAATGGCCCGCAGGGAGCAATACAAAGAGGGGAGAATTCCCCTTCATACTTTCCGTGCTGACATCGATTATGCTACCGCAGAAGCCCACACTACCTATGGCAGAATCGGGATCAAGGTGTGGATTTGCAAAGGGGATGTGTACGGTCGACCGGATCTGGTTCCGGATGCACCTGTTGCAAAACTGAAGCCATCCATGCACCGTGGCGGGGGGCCCAAGGGCGATCGTGATCGGGATCATGACCGGAGTGGTCGTGACCGAGGACCGCGTAATGACGGTGGCAGAGGCAGGGGCCCCAGGAAATAGCACCCGGAAAGGCTTCTTTATCAGCCGCGAAAACAGAGTTAGAGGTAAACATAATATATTTTGAGTAATGTTACAGCCAAAGAAAACCAAATACAGGAAACAGCAAAAGGGTAAAATGAAGGGCAATGCCGGTCGCGGCCACCAGCTCGCTTTTGGCTCATTCGGCATCAAAACCCTGGAAGAGGCCTGGCTCACCGGCCGGCAGATCGAAGCAGCCCGTCAGGCCATCACCCGTCACATGAAAAGGGAAGGACAGATCTGGATACGGATCTTCCCGGATAAACCGGTTACCAAAAAACCCGCTGAAGTCCGTATGGGTAAAGGAAAAGGAGCTCCCGAGTACTTTGTCGCACGGGTCACTCCGGGGCGGATTCTTTTCGAAATCGACGGCGTATCACTCGAGGTGGCTAAAGAAGCACTCCGCCTTGGCGCCCAGAAACTTCCGGTACAAACAAGAACCGTTGTCCGTAAGGATTATGAAGAAGAAGCTGCATAATTAAGAAAGGGCGGTATCGAACACATCCCAACAACACAAGCACAATGGAACAGAAAGTCGTAAAAGAATTAACCACAGGTGAGATCCTGGAAAGATTGGATGAAGAAAAGCGTCAATTGACCAAACTGAAATTGAACCATGCTGTTTCTCCCCTGGAAAATCCCAATAAAATCAAGGCTTATCGCAAAACTATTGCCCGCCTTCAGACTGAATTACGCCACCGTGTACTCAGTGGTGAAAAGATCGTGAAAGCCGGGAAAAAATGATAGAAGAGAACAGCCGCTCCTGGTCTCAACAATTGAAATAATATGGAAACGAGAAACTTAAGAAAAGAAAAAACCGGCATTGTCGTCAGCAACAAGATGGAGAAATCTGTCGTCGTTGAAGTCGAAAGAAAAGTAAAGCATCCTAAATACGGGAAATTCGTTAAAAAATCTTCCCGTTTTATGGCCCATGATGAAAAAAATGAGTGCAGTGAGGGCGATAAGATTCGGATTGCTGAAACCCGACCGCTTAGCAAGAACAAATGTTGGAGACTTGTCGAAATCATTGAAAAGGTTAAATAGCTATGATACAGCAAGAGTCACGATTAACAGTAGCAGATAACAGCGGAGCCAAGGAGGTTCTGTGTATCAAAGTCCTTGGCGGAACGCGTAAACGGTATGCCCGTGTAGGAGATCGGATCATCGTAACGGTGAAAAATGCCATCCCTTCCGGTAACGTTAAAAAAGGAACCGTTTCCTCTGCCGTAGTGGTCAGAACCAAAAAAGAGATCCGGCGGAACGACGGCTCTTATATCCGGTTTGATGACAATGCCGTCGTACTGCTTAACAGTGCAGGGGAAATGATCGGCACCCGTATTTTCGGACCGGTTGCCCGCGAATTACGTGAAAAACAATTTATGAAAATCGTTTCTTTGGCACCTGAAGTGCTTTAAGTCTATACCAAACGACTATGCAGAAGTTAAATATCAAAAAAGGAGATGCGGTGATGATCATCGCCGGTGATTCACGGGGCCAGCAAGGAAAAGTGTTGCGTGTCGACAGCGATCAATACATGGCTATCGTGGAAGGGGTAAACATGGTATCGAAACATACCAAACCCAATGCAAAGAGTCCTCAGGGCGGTATCGTTAAAAAAGAGGCTCCGGTCCATATTTCCAATCTGAAACTGATTGACAATTCAGGAAAACCGACACGAATCGGGCGGAAACTGGATCCAAAAACCGAAAAATTGGTTCGTTACTCAAAAAAATCAGGGGAGGTTATAAAATAATGGCTTATACACCGAGATTAAAAGAAAAATACCTGAAGGAAGTTGTCCCCGCACTGATGCAGCAATTTTCGTTCACCAGTGTGATGCAGGTACCGCGTATCAACAAGATCTGTCTGAACCAGGGACTGGGGATTGCCAACACCGATCGTAAATTCATCGAGACCGGTATTTCCGAGATGACCATGATCACGGGTCAAAAAGCAGTATCGACCAAATCGCGTAAAGATATTTCCAATTTCAAACTCCGTCGGGGGAACCCGATTGGCGTACGGGTCACCCTCAGGGGAGAACGGATGTACGATTTCCTTGACCGGCTTATTTCGGTAGCTTTACCACGTGTCCGCGATTTTCGCGGGGTGAACGACAAAGGGTTCGACGGTCGTGGTAACTATACACTGGGTATTGCCGAACAGATTATTTTTCCCGAGATTGATATCGATAAAGTTCCGAGAATCAATGGATTGGATATCACTTTTGTTACTTCCGCGCGCAATGACCGGGAAGCCTACGCCTTATTAAAAGAATTCGGAATTCCATTTAAAACAAAATAATTATATGGCAAAAGAATCCATCAAAGCCAGAGAACAGAAACGAGCGGAAATGGTTGAAAAATTTGCCGCTAAGAGAAAAGCGTTGAAAGAAGCCGGCGATTATATTGCCCTGCAAAAGCTTCCAAAAAACGCTTCCCCGGTGCGGTTGCACAACCGTTGCAAATTGACCGGCCGCCCCAAAGGATACATGCGTCATTTCGGGATTTCCCGTATCAATTTCAGAGAAATGGCAAACAAAGGATTGATTCCGGGTGTAAAAAAAGCTAGTTGGTAATATTTCAATACCGGGGAAGCCATCGGCAGAAACCGGTCGCCAATAAGGATAAAATTAATCAATAAAAAAGCAAAATAATGGTTACGGACCCCATTGCAGATTATTTGACAAGAATAAGGAACGCCGTGATGGCTAACCACCGGGTTGTAGAAATTCCGAATTCCAGGATCAAGGAAGCAATTACCAGGATCCTGTTTGAAAAAGGGTATATTCTTAACTTTAAAGTAGAGAATGAACCCCGCCCGGGAAATATTAAAATCGCGCTGAAGTATCATCCGGTTTCAAAACTTTCGGCCATCAATACATTGGTCCGGGTTTCCAAACCGGGGCTGCGCAAGTATGTAGATACCGACCATCTTCCAAGGGTGCTGAACGGTCTGGGCATTGCGATCCTTTCCACATCACAGGGATTGATGACCGATAAAGAGGCCAAAGCCAAAAAAGTTGGCGGTGAGGTATTGTGTTATATCAGCTAATCAGGAGAATTAAACATGTCAAGAATAGGAAAACTGCCAATTGCATTACCCGCCGATGTGCAGGTAACCATTTCCGACACCAACCTGGTGACAGTAAAAGGCAAACTGGGACAGTTAGAACAACTGGTCGATCCTAAGATCACCGTGAAGGTGGAAAACCATACCATCCAGCTCGAACGGCATGCCGATGAGCGGGATGATCGCGCCAAGCACGGGCTCTACCGTGCACTGCTTTCCAACATGGTCAAAGGAGTTTCTGAAGGTTTTACCCTAGTCCAGGAACTTGTTGGCGTAGGTTACAAAGCTTCCGGAAACGGTCAGTTTCTGGAATTGTCTCTGGGTTATTCCCACAACATTATGATGGAACTCCCCGATGAGATAAAGGTACAAACCACAGCCGATAAAGGAAAGAACAATACCATCATTCTCAAATCGATCGATAAACAACTGCTGGGGCAGGTAGCCGCCAAAATCCGTTCGTTCCGCAAACCGGAACCTTACAAAGGCAAAGGAATCCGCTTCCAGGGTGAAGAGATTAAGAAAAAGGCAGGAAAATCTGCTGCAGGACAATAAAAATCAATATACAATGGCAATCAAGAGTAGAACAGAATTTCGCAGGTTCAGGATCAAAAAAAGGATACGTAAAATCGTATGTGGGACTCCTGACAGGCCTCGCATGACGGTATTCCGCAGCAACAAAGCCATCTATGTTCAAGTGATCGACGACCTGGCCGGGAAGACCCTGGTGGCCGCATCTTCTATGGAAAAAGGCATGAACGATCAGAAGATCACCAAGACAGAAATGGCAAAGAAGGTTGGAAAGCAGATTGCAGAAAAATCTTTGCAGGCTGGTATCGAAAAAGTTGTTTTTGATCGTAATGGTTATTTATATCATGGCAGAATTAAATCTTTGGCGGATGCAGCCAGAGAAGGCGGCCTTAAATTCTAGGAAGATATGACAAATGTTAATGTAAAAAGAGTTAAATCGAGCGAAATCGAATTCAAGGATCGACTGGTCAGCATCCAGCGTGTTACCAAAGTGACCAAAGGGGGCCGTACTTTCAGTTTTTCTGCCATCGTGGTGGTAGGCAATGAGAACGGTGTCGTCGGTTACGGGCTTGGAAAAGCTAAGGAGGTCACCGCTGCTATTGCCAAAGGAATCGATGATGCAAAGAAAAACCTGATCAAGGTTCCCATCTTAAAAGGAACCATTCCCCATGACCAACTGGGAAAATACAGTGGGGCATTGGTTTATCTGAAACCGGCTGCTCCCGGTACCGGGGTTATTGCCGGAGGTGCCATGCGTGCTGTATTGGAAAGTGTCGGAGTAAAGGACGTTCTGGCCAAATCCAAAGGTTCTTCCAACCCCCACAGTGTGGTCAAAGCTACCATTAACGCCCTGATCAAAATGCGGGATCCTTACACGGTGGCACAGCTCAGAGGAATAGAGCTCAACCAGGTATTCAATGGCTAATTTCACCAATAAAGGCTGTTAAAGCAATGAAAAAAATAAAAATCACACAAGTTCGCAGTGGTATCGGCAGACCGGTACGCCAGAAACGTACGCTTGAAGCCCTGGGGCTGAAAAGAATCAGTCATACGGTAGAACATGAAGCAACACCCCAGATCATGGGGATGGTCCATAAAGTCATCCACCTTGTAAAAGTGGAAGAAGAAGTTTAACAATAGCATAAAAGATATTGAAATGGATTTAAGCAATCTGAAACCTGCAAAAGGTTCAACAAAAAAAGTTAAACGGATCGGTCGGGGTGAGGGTTCAGGTCACGGTGGAACGTCTACCCGTGGTCATAAAGGAGCCCAGTCCCGCTCAGGTTATTCCAAGAAATTGGGATACGAAGGGGGACAGATGCCCTTGGTACGGCGGGTGCCAAAGTTCGGTTTCAAGAATTTCAACCGCGTGGAATACAAGGGAATCAACCTCGATGTTCTACAGAAAATTGCTGAAAAAAGCAATCTGACGGCCATCACCCCGGAGGTGTTGATTGAGAATGGTTATGTATCGAAAAATGACCGGATCAAGATCCTGGGAAGAGGAGAATTAAAGATGAAACTTGAAATCACTGCTCACGGTTTTTCTGCTTCTGCCAAGAAAGCGATTGAAGAAAAAGGTGGAATTGCTAACACAATTTAAACTCGGTTGAATGAAAAAACTGATCCAAACCTTACGGAACATCTGGAAGATCGACGACCTTCGAAAGAGGATCCTCTATACCATCGGCATCATTTTAATATACCGGTTGGGATCTTACGTGGTTCTTCCCGGTGTTGACCCGGGCATGTTGGCTTCGTTACAGAACCAGACACAATCGGGACTGCTCGGCTTACTCAACATGTTTTCGGGAGGCGCTTTTTCCAATGCATCCATTTTTGCTTTGGGGATCATGCCTTACATTTCAGCATCCATCGTTATGCAATTGCTCGGCATGGCCATCCCTTACTTCCAGAAATTGCAGAAGGAGGGAGAAAGCGGACGGAAGAAGATCAACCAGATGACACGCTATCTCACTGTCGTCATCCTCGTTTTCCAAAGTCCGGCTTACATCGCCAACCTTGCTTCTCAACTTCCTGCTGAGGCCATCTCACCCTTTGATCCGAACGTTACTCACCATTCTGTTTTCTCCTTTTTCGGCATCTCTTCGATTATCATCCTCACTGCCGGTTCCATGTTCGTCATGTGGCTGGGTGAGCGGATTACCGATAAAGGGATCGGCAACGGTATTTCACTGATCATCATGATCGGGATCATCGCCCGCCTGCCCTTCTCACTTTTCAGTGAACTGGTTTCCAGAATGGAACAAAAAGGGGGCGGACTGGTCTTCTTTGTTGTAGAAATCGCTTTTCTGGTCATCGTGATTCTGGTGACCATCCTGCTGGTTCAGGGTACTCGTAAAATTCCCGTACAATATGCAAAGCGCATTGTCGGGAACAAACAATACGGTGGCGTTCGTCAGTATATCCCGTTGAAAGTCAACGCAGCCGGGGTTATGCCTATCATTTTCGCCCAGGCCATCATGTTCCTGCCATTGACCATTGCAGGTTTTGCCAGCAATGATACCCTTACCGGTTTTGCCAGGGTTTTTACTGACATCAATGGTTTCTGGTACAATTTCGTTTTCTTTGTGTTGATCATATTCTTTACTTATTTCTATACCGCCATCACAGTAAATCCTACTCAAATGGCAGAAGATATGAAAAAGAACGGTGGTTTTATTCCCGGGGTCAAACCAGGCAAGAAAACTGCTGAGTTCATCGATGATATAATGTCAAGGATCACTTTGCCGGGGTCTATTTTCCTTGGATTTGTGGCCATCATGCCCGCCCTTGTCAGAATGATCGGGATCACTTCACAATTCGCACAGTTTTACGGAGGAACTTCCCTTTTAATCCTTGTCGGTGTAGTTTTAGATACCTTGCAGCAGATTGAAAGTCATTTATTGATGCGTCATTATGACGGACTTACGAAATCAGGACGGATCAAAGGACGCTCTTCTTATGCTGTAACAGGATAAAAAGAACCATGTTTGAAACAAAACAATATTTTGAGAAATCGGCAGAAGCAATAGAATTATTGAGGGTCAATGGGGAAATTGTAAGCAAAACCCTCGCTGAAGTTGCAAAATATATAGAACCGGGTGTTAAGACGATAACACTCGATAAAATTGCTGAAGAATATATCCGGTCGGAAGGTGCAACCCCCGGATTCAAAGGATACAGGGGATTCCCGGCAACCCTGTGTGTATCGACCAACGAAGAGGTGGTACATGGTTTTCCGGGTGAAAGAGTTCTTAAAAATGGTGATATCGTTTCGATTGACTGTGGATGTCATAAGGATGGATACTATGGAGATTCAGCTTATACTTTTGCAGTAGGGGAAGTAGATGAAGCAGTTTTGAATTTGCTCAAACGGACCAAAGCGTCTTTGTTTCTGGGAATTCAAATGGCAGTGCAGGGAAAGCGGATAGGAGATATTGGCTCTGCAGTTCAACAATATGTGGAATCGTACGGTTATTCGGTCGTCAGGGAATTGGTTGGTCACGGTATCGGGACGAACCTGCACGAAAAACCCGATGTTCCGAATTACGGCAAACGGGGATCCGGGACTAAACTGACAAGTGGCATGACCCTGTGCATCGAACCCATGATTAATATGGGTACACGGTCTGTAGTTCAGGCGCAGGATGGTTGGACGATCCATACTGCCGACCGGAAACCATCTGCTCATTATGAGTTGACGGTAGCGGTAACAAAGGATCAGGCAGATGTGCTCTCTACCTTCCGGTATATTGAAGAAGTACTTGGTACAAGAAGTATATAAACATGGCAAAACAATCTTCAATTCAACAAGATGGCACGGTGATCGAATCGCTGGGAAACGCTATGTTCCGGGTAGAGTTAGAGAACGGACATGTTATAACTGCACACATTTCGGGCAAGATGCGGATGCACTATATCAAGATCCTGCCGGGCGATAGAGTCAGAATTGAAATGTCACCTTATGATTTAACAAAAGGAAGAATTACATTCAGGTATCAATAGAAAAAATCAACCTAAAATGAAAGTCAGAGCATCCATAAAGAAAAGATCAGCAGACTGCAAGATCGTTCGCAGGAAAGGAAAACTGTTTGTAATCAATAAAAAGAATCCAAAATTCAAACAAAGACAAGGATAAGAGTTATTAAACATAAAACCGGATTATTATGGCCAGAATTGCAGGTATTGACCTACCAAAAAATAAGCGTGGAGAAATCGGGCTGACCTATATTTTTGGGATTGGCAGAAGCACAGCCCAGAAGATCCTGACCAAGGCAGGGGTCGATTGGAATAAAAAAGTTCAAGAGTGGAACGATGAAGAACAGAACAAGATCCGTACGATTATCAATGATAATTATAAGATCGAAGGTGCGCTGCGTTCTGAAGTACAGATGAATATCAAGCGATTGATGGATATCGGTTGCTATCGTGGTATTCGCCATCGTCTGGGTTTGCCGACACGGGGTCAGAGTACGAAAAACAATGCCAGAACCCGTAAAGGCCGGAAAAAGACCGTTGCTAACAAGAAGAAAGCAACAAAAGGTTAATTGTAAAAGCATCTATTAAAACAGGATATGGCAAAGACTGAAAAGAGTTCAAAAAAGAGGGTTGTTAAAGTTGACGCGATTGGCAAGGCTTTTGTCAATGCTTCGTTCAACAACCTCATCATTACATTAACGAACAACAGTGGCCAGGTGATCAGTTGGTCGTCGGCCGGGAAAATGGGATTCAAGGGTTCTAAAAAGAACACACCGTATGCAGCCCAAATGGCGGCCCAGGATGCTTCAAAAGTGGCCTACGATCTGGGTTTACGTAAGGTAAAGGTGTTTATTAAGGGCCCCGGTGCCGGTCGTGAATCAGCTATCCGTACACTGCATACAGCAGGGATCGAGGTGGCGGAGATCGTTGACATTACCCCGCTGCCGCACAACGGATGCCGCCCCCCGAAACGCAGAAGGGTGTAACCGGCGCGGAAAATTCTACGGAAGTAGCATCAAATAACGAATTATATAAAAATCACCATGGCAAGATACATTGGTCCAAAATCCAAGATCGCAAGAAAATTCAGGGATCCTATTTATGGTCCGGATAAAAGTTACGAGAAAAAGAATTACCCTCCGGGAATGCACGGACAGACGAAACGACGTGCTAAAACTTCAGAATACGGTACCCAGTTGACAGAGAAACAAAAAGCGAAATATACTTACGGTATCCTGGAAAGACAATTTAAAAATACCTTCTTGAAAGCTGCAAGAAAAGGTGGTATCACGGGCGTAGTACTGTTACAACTTATCGAATCCAGGCTGGATAACGTGGTCTATCGCCTCGGAATTTCTCCCACCCGCGACGGCGCACGGCAACTGATTGGTCACCGCCACATCATGGTGAACGGGAAAGTTGTCAACATCCCTTCCTATGAAGTTCGTCCTGGCGACCTGATTGCTGTCAGAGAACGTTCGAAATCACTGGAAGTGATCACCAATTCACTCACCGGCAGATCAAACCAATATCCCTGGCTTGAATGGGACAGCAACCTGATGACAGGTAAATTCATGAGCTATCCTGAAAGAGATCAAATCCCGGAAAATATCAGGGAACAACTCATCGTCGAGTTGTACTCTAAATAATAATAATTAGGGATGATCACCCAGATCTTCCGACTGATAACAATAAATTGAAATAGTATGGCAATATTACCGTTCCAGAAACCCGATAAGGTGATCATGGTGGAAGCCGATGATTGCCGCGGCCTGTTTGAATTCCGTCCGTTGGAACCTGGCTTTGGAGTGACCATTGGAAATGCCCTCCGCCGTATTCTGCTATCATCACTGGAAGGTTTCGCAATTACCTCGGTCAAAATTGAGGGGATTGAACAGGAATTTTCTACCATCAAAGGAGTGATAGAAGATGTTACGGAGATTATCCTGAACCTGAAGCAAATCCGATTTAAAAGACTCATTGAAAGTGAAAGTTCAGAGAAGGTAACGGTGATCATCGCCCAGCAAAAAGAGTTTAAAGCAGGCGATATCAATAAATTCCTCTCAGTATTCCAGGTACTTAATCCGGAAGTTGTGATTTGTCACATGGAACCCTCGGTCAAACTGACGATCGAACTTTCGGTTGACAAAGGCCGGGGCTATATCCCTGCAGAAGAAAATAAATCGCTGAACACTTCCCTTGGGCGCATAGCCATTGATTCAGTGCATACGCCCATCAAAAATGTCACTTTCACAATTGAAAATTTCCGGGTCGAACAAAAAACCGACTATGAGAAACTCCTGATGGAAGTGATTACGGATGGCTCCATTCATCCAAAAAATGCACTAAAGGAAGCAGCCAAAATTTTGATTCATCATTTTATGCTTTTTTCAGATGAAAAGATCACCCTCGATTCAGCTGAAAAGACAGTCGCCGAAGAGTTTGATGAGACCTCTCTCCATATACGGCAACTTTTAAAAACCAAACTGGTCGACATGGATCTGTCAGTCAGGGCACTGAACTGCCTGAAAGCAGCTGATGTTGAAACCTTGGGCGACCTGGTGGCATTCAACAAGAATGACCTTCTGAAGTTCCGCAACTTTGGCAAAAAATCACTGACCGAACTGGAAGAGTTGGTTAAATCCAAAGGTCTGGAATTCGGAATGAATACGACGAAATATAAACTAGATAAGGATTAATTGAAATGAGACACCAGAAGAAAATTAATCATTTAGGCCGTAAAAGTGCGCACCGCAAGGCTATGCTGTCGAACATGGCTGCATCCCTGATCATTCATAAAAGAATCCATACTACCATTGCTAAAGCCAAAGCTTTACGGGTTTTCGTGGAACCTTTGATAACCAAATCAAAGGATGATACCACCCATTCCCGTCGGATTGTTTTTTCCTATCTCCAGAACAAGGAGGCGGTAACAGAACTTTTTCGCGAGATTTCGAAGAAGATCATGGAACGACCCGGCGGCTATACGCGGATTCTTAAAACCGGAAACCGCTTTGGTGACAACGCAGAGATGTGTATGATCGAATTGGTTGATTACAATGAAACCATGTTGGCAGGGAAAGAAGAAGGGAAAGCCAAATCAACCCGCAGAAGAAGAAGTAACACCAAGAAAAATGCTGTAGATAAGGAAGTTAAACCCGCCGAACCGGATAATCAAACGGCCCCTGAGGAAGAAAAGCCCAAAGAATAGCCTTAGATTCGCAGTACGACATTAAAAAAGGATAACGTTTCGTCATGTTGTCCTTTTTTCATTCTTACAAATGACCAACTAAAAACAACAGACCATGAGCACAATATTATCAGTACATGCCCGTCAGATCCTTGATTCTCGCGGGAACCCGACCATCGAAGTGGATGTTATCACCGACAACGGCATCCTTGGCCGTGCCGCCATTCCTTCCGGAGCTTCCACCGGAATTCATGAAGCCGTTGAACTCCGCGACGGGGACAAGAAATTCTACCTGGGCAAAGGTGTTTTACAAGCTGTCCATAATGTCAACAACGTGATTGCACCTGAAGTCCAGGGTATGTTCGTAGCCGACCAGATCGAAATCGACAATAAAATGATCGAACTCGATGGTACACCCAATAAAGCAAAGCTGGGAGCCAACGCCATCCTGGGCGTCTCCTTAGCTGCCGCCCATGCTGCAGCCCAGGTTACCGGACAGGAACTTTACCGCTACATTGGAGGGGTATCGGCCCAGACTCTGCCCATTCCCATGATGAACATTCTAAACGGAGGATCCCATGCTGATAACAGTATCGATTTCCAGGAATTCATGATCATGCCGGTCGGAGCAACCTCCTTCAACGAAGCGATCCGCATGGGCGCTGAAGTATTTCATAACCTGAAAAATGTACTGAAAAAAAGTAAGTATTCTACCAATGTCGGCGATGAAGGTGGCTTTGCACCGAACCTTAAATCGAATGAAGAAGCCCTCACGGTAATCATAAAAGCCATTGAAACAGCAGGTTATGAACCAGGAAAAGATATCTGCATCGCCCTCGACCCGGCCTCATCCGAATATTTTATCCCGGAAGAAAACGTGTACCATCTCAAGAAATCGACGGGTGACAAACTGACCCCTGCAGAGATGGTTTCTTTCTGGAAAGATTGGGTAAAACGCTACCCGATTATCTCTATCGAAGATGGGATGGCAGAAGATGACTGGAACGGATGGAAACTGATGACCAAAGAGTTAGGAAGTAAGATCCAATTGGTGGGCGACGACATTTTTGTGACCAACGTGGAGCGCCTTGCGCAGGGAATCCGCAAAAATGTTGCCAACTCCATTCTGATCAAAGTCAACCAGATCGGTACTCTCAGCGAAACCATCAACGCCGTGAACATGGCGTACAGGAGTGGCTATACTGCAGTAATAAGCCACCGTTCGGGAGAAACCGAGGATGTGACAATCGCCGATCTTGCTGTAGCACTCAATACCGGCCTGATCAAAACCGGATCAGCCTGCCGCACCGACCGGATCGCCAAGTACAATCAGTTACTCCGGATTGAGGAACAACTGGGAATCACCGCCAAATATCTCGGCCGGAACTTCCGTTATATTCGATGATCCTGAAGCGATTCAGAAAGTCACAGAACCTCGGTTAGCAGTTAACCGAGGTTCTTTTTTATGTGACCCTTTGGATGTTAACAACATGTTTAAAGAAAATTCTTTCTGAGCGGGAATTTTCACCTCATTCGTTATAATTTTGGATCAGAATACATGACCATGGCAAAATCCAAGAGGATTCTGAAATATTTTATCGGGCTTTTGTTGTTGTTTCACGTGGTGGTCGCATCAGGCCAGCAAGGTTCTTCCGTTCAACCTTTGCTTTTAAAAGGGAAATCAGCCTGGCAAGTAGGAGTGCAAATAGGTCCGGATTTTTTCTATGGCGATCTCAACCCCTATAAAGTGGGTATTTCCGGTACGGTAAGTATTGCCGGAGGCGCTTTTGTTATCAGGGAATTATCTCCTGTCTTTTCCGTAAGAGGGCAATTGCTGGGGGGAGGGTTGAATGGGAAGAAAGGGGTTTCCTCCAACGGTTATCAGGTTTTAAAAAAATTCAAGGGTGGATTTGTTGAACTCAATGTTAACGGGATCATCAATTTCTCGAACCTTTTTTCTAAACCCAAACCATCCCGGAAAGTCTCTGTTTACGGTACCCTGGGTATCGGGATGATCAATTGGAATACCCTTCAGACCGATTACATGGAGGATGCCATTGTCGGCTCTGTCCCAAATCCCCGGCAGTGGCGTACTGCAGCTGTATTCCCTTTCGGAGCAGGGGCCATATTCAGGATTACCGACAGGATTTCACTTTCCGGGGAATGGACCTTTCGCATGATCACCTCCGACCTTGTCGATCAGGTGAAGGGTGGTTTCAAACTTGATGTGTATGATTACCTTTCTTTTGGTGTCAGTTATTCCCTCGGAAAGAGCGGAAATCCCCGCTCAAACAAGCTCAGGGATTATCCCTATTACAGCACTCCCTCAGTAATACCTCAACCAGTGATGGTAATGCCGGTGGTTCCTGTACAGGCAGAACAACACTTTTCTCCTGCTGAGAATTTTGAATACACGGTTCAGATTTTTGCTTTCGAGAAAAAAAGTTACAGTACCGAATGGATTCGCAAAAAATATAAGATTGAACAACCGGTCAGGAAAGAACAGGAAGGGAACTTGACACGGTACGTCATCGATCGTTTTACCAATATGGCAACTGCCCGTGAATGGCGGGATAGAATGGTCATGAAAGGGATCCGCGATGCTTTCGTGGTGGCTTACAAAGATGGGAAGCGGCATCACACGGTGACTGCCGGAGACTGACCCCCGGTAATTATTTGCAAACCTGTTTAATAAATGAGAGCGATTGGGGATCATTCATCCCCTCATTGATTGCTTTCTGGAAATCGTTGCAGGCGGTGGGTGTATTTCCCAGGAAAAAATTGGCCAAACCACGGTTGTAATAAACCATCCGCAGATTGTTATCACCCGCTTGAGATGTCGCTACTGCTATGGCATAATCAAAGTCCTGGATAGCACCTGCATAATCGTTTAGTTTCAATTTGCATTGTCCCCTGTATGAATAAACTCCGAAGGGATTGGCCTGGGGTTTAAGTTCGTTAGCTCTGTTGAGGGCACGAAGCGCTTCAGCATAGTTCCCGTTTTCGTACTTCCAGACCCCGTCCCAATACACTTTAAAGTAGTCATTTTCATTCACGGAACCGGTGCCCGGGGAAGCAGAAGAGACCGTGGTGTAATTGAGTGTGGAGCCGGTGAAACGGAAGTTTTTACAATTTTCTTTGATAGCGGTTTCAATCTCCTGATCTTTTAATCCCATCTGGACGGCGGTATGCCAATCCTGGCAGGCGCCATTCACATCTTTTAGGTTCTTTCGGGCAATGCCCCTGTTATAGATGGTAGTGAGCCATGCGTTGTAGTACGACTGGTCAGCCGGCCTGAGAGAGACTGCCCGGTCGAAGTCCTGCAATGCTCCGGTATAATCCCCTGTTTTTTGCCGGGCGTTGGCGCGGTACGCAAAGGTGAGGAAGAAGTCGGAATAGGGACTATATTTAGCGGCCAGGGTCAGATCGGTAATACACTGGTAATAGTTTCCGCTGGTATAATTTGAAACACCTCTCTTGTAATATTCATCTGTATTCTGGGGATTTCCGCTGAAGGGTTGGATTATGCCACCTCCTGAATAATGGATAAAATTCCGGAATGTATTGAAATCGATCTCGTAATAAGATGTTCTGAAGAGTTTATCCCGATTTTTGGGGTCAAGATAAGGCAGGTAAAACTTTTTTTTATTCATAACCTGGATCAACCGGAATCGCATCAGGGTCTGTCCGCTCGTTTGCACAGGCCAGATAGCGATCATGAGATTGTGGGATGCGATTGTTTTTTCAGTAAGGGTTTTTTGAATGCTGTATGCAATGGTAGAGTTGATCGTACTTTTTTCATAATTCACCATGGTGCCGCTGGAAACCAGTTCCATGTTAGTTATGTACACCTTGTTGAATTCCATCTTTTCCGGGATGATCTCATTGAGCTTTTCATTTTTGAAGACGAAGAAGGAGAGGCCTTGCTGGTTGTGCCACCCTTCCATAAGGACTGGGAATTCGTAATAGCCTGTCCTGAACCGGATGATCATGACGACATAATTGTCGTTCCCAAAAACCAGGTCTCTCAACTCGATGATTTCAAAATTTTCTTTTCCCAGTTTATAAAATGTTTTTCCTGAGTTATTGAATTCGGCTTTGCTGTATAAGATTCTGTTTTCCTGTGAAATCCATTTCCCATCATCTTGCAGTGTCCATCCCATTGCTTGTTCTATCATTGAGCGGGTCTCACTTAGAATGGGCAGATTGTTCATCGATCTTTCCACGTTGGCCGGGTTTTGGGGAGGAGGATAAAGCGGGTTCTCATTTCCCTGATTCTGGCTGTAAAGAATGCTCCAGGGACCGATGAAAAGGAGGATTAACAGGATTTTTTTCATGATCTTACAGCAGTTGATCGGTTTGTAAAACATGAATAAGCAGCGATGTGACGCGTTTGACATTTTCCTCGAAGACCTTGAATACATTATCCCATGTCACCGGGTCTTCATCATGTTTCCAAGAATCGTAGTCGGTGGAGAGGGCGACTGCGGCATAGGGGATTCCGGCTTCCTTGGCCAGAGCGGCTTCAGGTGCCAGGCTCATATTGACGACATCGGCGCCCAGCAATCTGAACATGGAAGACTCGGCACGGGTTGAGAAACGGGGGCCTTCAATGGTCACTATGGTACCCCGTTCATGAAATGAGATTCCCAGGGATTCGCATCCCCTGATCAACTTGTTCCTGAGGTAGTCCGAGAAAGGATCACCCATGGAGACATGGATTATATTTCCGTTTTCGAAGTGGTCATAAAAGGTATTAACCCGGTGTTTGGTAAAATCGATGAACTGATCGGGAATGACAAGGTCTCCTCTTTTAATCTCTTCACGAAGGCTTCCGCAGGCTGTGGTAGCCAGTAAATAAGTACATCCTAATTCTTTCAGGGCATAAATGTTGGCCCTGTTGTTCACCTGGGTCGGAGGAATACCGTGGTCACGGCCATGTCTGGAGAGAATATAGACTTCATAATGGCCGGTCTTGCCATGATAAAATGAAGAACTGGGCGCTCCGAAGGGAGTGTCGACAAACACTTCATCAACTGATTGAAAAAAATTCAATTTTTCAAGACCGGAGCCCCCGATCAGACCCACTTTCACCATATTACGAATTTTAAGCGAATTTAAGAGAAATAGAACCCCGTTTCATCTCCAATCGGATTTATTAATAACAAAAATAATACAAGTTATCAACAAGGGAACCGATCATTGAAACGGCAAATTCTCCCGGAAAAGGTTACTTTTGTTCCATTCAACATCGAACCATGCCCATACAATATATCGGAGAACACCTTTTCCCTGGTCAGGCCGGACACTTCTTTGTCTGGCTGGGTTTTGCCACAGCGCTTTTAGCCACAGTGTTTTATGCCCTGGCATATTACCGGAGCAAAGGAAACCTCACCTGGCTTCGTTCCGCAAGAGCTTTCTACCTTATCCATCTCTTTTCGCTAATCATGGTTACAGGGTTGCTCTACTGGCTGATTTTTAAACATTATTATGAATATGCCTACGTGTGGGAGTATTCTTCAACTGACCTCGCCATCAAGTACATCATTTCTTGTTTCTGGGCCGGCCAGGAGGGAAGTTTCCTGGTTTGGGCGCTGGCACAGGCGATCATCGGTGGAATTCTGCTAAAAATTGCCAGGAATTGGGAATCCCCGGTGATGATGACCTTCTCACTTTCACAAGCCTTCATTACTTCAATGCTGTTAGGTGTTGAAATCCTGGGAATCAAGATCGGTTCGAGCCCGTTCAAACTGCTCCGCGAAACCCTTGACACAGTCCAGGGAACAATTTTTGTTCTTCCTGATTATTTGAAACACATTACCGACGGCAATGGACTGAACCCCTTGCTGGAAAACATCTGGATGACCATTCATCCCCCGGTTTTATTTATCGGCTATGCTCTGGCGCTGGTTCCTTTTTGTTACGCAATCGCCTCTCTCTTAAAAAAGGATTATTACACCTGGATTTCCCGCTCCTTTCCCTGGACCTTGCTGGCTTTGTTGATGCTTAGTGCAGGGATTCTTTTGGGAGGGGCATGGGCCTATGTTTCATTGACTTTTGGGGGATTCTGGTCATGGGATCCGGTAGAGAATTCTTCATTGGTTCCGTGGATGACGCTTGTAGCCGCTTTGCATTTCATGATTATTTCACGGCGCCAGAACTATGCCCTCTTTCTGGCGTACGTGTTTACTCCGCTCACTTACGTTTTGGTACTCTATGCCAGTTTTCTTACACGCAGCGGGGTACTGGCTGATACCTCCGCCCATTCATTTGGCGACAATGGAATGTCTGTCCAGCTCCTTTTCTTCATGCTGACCTTCCTGCTGATAATGACCATCAACATTGTTGGTCACCTGCGAAAAATCACCTTCCCTAAAAAAGATGTGTTGCTTTCCCGCGAATTCTGGATGTTTATCGGGAGTATCATCATGGTATTAGCCTCATTTCAAATTCTTTTCACTACCTCTATCCCGGTCTTCAATGCATTGACAGGGAGTGATATAGCGCCGCCCAACGACCGGGTCGGTTTTTATAACCGGTGGCAAATGCCTTATGCATTGCTGATAGCCGGATTCATTGCTTTCAGCCAATTCCTCAATTATGACAGTAACGATTCCGGAAAATTCCTCCGCAAATTGTTCCTTCCGGTTGGTATTACGCTGGTTGTCAGCTTCTTAGTTTTCTTTTCAGGAGTGGTAATACGATTCAATTACCTTTTATTCCTGTTCTTCATCGTCTTTGCCTTAGTGGCCTCCCTTATAAACCTGATCGTCAAGACTTCACGCCAGCGGAACATGCCTGCCATCGCAACACATCTTGGATTTATCCTTTTTTTACTGGGTACCCTGATCACTTTCTCAAATTCCAGGACCATCTCTTCCAATACATCGAGGTACGACCTGGGGAATTTGAGAAGCAATGAGGAAAACCTTATGCTTGTTAAGGGAGATACCTTGTACATGGAGGGTTTTTATGTAGTTTACTCAAGCCAACGGAAAAGTGGAAATACCACTGCTTATGGTGTAGATTTTCTAAAAAAAGAGGGAGGAAAATTCCGTAAAGCGTTCACACTTCATCCTTCCATAAACCAACATCCACGGATGGGTGCCGTCTATAATCCTGATACCAGACATTATCTGAACCGGGATTATTATACTTATATTTCTGCTGTAGGTAACGAACCGGATTATATTGTTATTAAGGCGATTATGAACCCTTATATCAACATGCTCTGGGCTGGTTGCCTGTTGATGGGAGCCGGTTTTGGATGGGCTTTCTTCCGAAGGGTTCGTCGCCGCTGGATCAGCAGTTGAATCAGCTGGCTTCAGCGTCTTTATTTTTCATTGGCTTTATCAGTCAAAAGTGGTACAAACCGGAAAGCACCGTGTTCGGTTTTTGAAAAGGTGGTATCCGATGTTTTCACCAGCGTGGTCATTGTCTGGAGGTCCGATTCCCCCACCGGAATCACCAGAATTCCACTGACTTTCAATTGATCGAGCAAGTCATCAGGAATGAAGGGAGCCGCAGCGGTGACGATCATTTTATCGAACGGAGCAAATGCCTTTAGTCCTTTATAACCATCCCCGTAAAAAGTTTTGATGGTAGTGTACCGAAGCGTTTGAAGCAGTTTTGTGGTTTTATCAAAAAGTGTTTTTTGTCGTTCAATGGTAAAGACACGGGCGCCCATCTCGGCCAGGATGCACGCCTGGTAACCTGATCCCGTACCAATTTCCAGGATTTTTTCTCCTTTTTCCACTTGCAGGAGTGAGGATTGAAAAGCGACGGTATAAGGCTGGGAGATGGTTTGTCCGGCACCAATCGGAAAGGGTTTGTCTTCATAAGCATATTCCAGAAAAGAGGAATCGAAAAAGAAATGACGGGGTACCTTTTCCATGGCAGCCAGGACATTTTCGTCGGTAATTCCCTTGAGCCGGATATTTTTTACGAGGAGTTTTCTGAGCCCTTGATGCCGGTAAGAATCAATGAGCCGTGTAGAAGTCATAGCAACAGCCTTTGTGAAAATTTTCACGAAAATACTAAATATGGTCGGTGAAAAGGCTAACTTTGCAAAAAAAGAGGATATGCTGAAAATAGGAGTCCTGGGGGCTGGTCATCTCGGCAAAATTCATCTGAAATGTATCAAGGAGATCCCTGGTTTTGATCTTGTGGGTTTTTATGACCCCGATTCTGAAAATGCACGGCATGTGGAGGAAGAATTTTCAGTGTCAAGGTGGGCTTCATTGGAGCAGTTGATCGATGCTGTTCAAGTTGTTGATATTGTCACACCTACCATTTCTCATTTCGACTGCGCCTCCAAAGCCCTGAGAAAATGTCGTCATGTATTTATTGAAAAACCGATCGTGACAACGGTAGAAGAAGCCCGGGACCTTATTAAAATTGCAGGAGAGGCCAATGTTAAAGTTCAAGTTGGCCATGTTGAACGCTTCAATCCTGCTTTTTTAGCTGCCGAATCCTCCTTCGACAGGCCAATGTTCATCGAAACCCATCGGTTATCACAGTTCAATCCCCGCGGGACCGATGTTCCGGTGATCCTTGACCTGATGATCCACGATATTGATATTGTGCTCAGTGTTGTCAAAAGCAACATCCGTAAAATCAGCGCCAGTGGCGTTGCTGTTATCAGCGACTCTCCTGATATTGCAAACGCCAGAATCGAATTTGATAACGGGTGTGTGGCGAACCTTACAGCCAGCAGGATTTCTTTGAAAAATATGAGAAAATCACGCTTCTTTCAGCGGGATGCCTATATTTCTGTTGATTTTTTGAAGAAAGAGCTGGAGATTGTGCGTATCGGTGAACCCGGTACCTCTGAAGATGTCCAGGGCTTCTTTTTCGACCTTGGCAAAAACAAAGGCACCCGGCAAATCTTCTTTGATAAACCTGAAATCAAACCCACCAACGCTATCAGGACGGAACTGGATAGTTTTTATTCAGCCATCATCAACAATACCACTCCGCCGGTTACCATCAACGATGGCTATCTCGCACTTGAAGTAGCACATAAGATAATGGAGCGTATCAATCAAGGTGCCAACAATATACTTTAATAATCATTTCTGTTTTTCTAACTTTTCTTCCCTTCTCAACAATAACAGAAATCCAGCTTCGTTACCCATTCAGGATTCAGATGAGACAACCAATTACTCCCATGATTTGCCGGACCCGCTATCCCTTCCATCTTCCTTTCTTGGTGCTTCTGACAGGCTTCCTCTTTGTTTCATGTGAGAAATTTACCGGCGACCAGGAAATTCCGGCCTACCTGTCAGTTGATTCCATTTATCTTTCAACGGATTACAGTAAACAAGGTACCAATTCTCAAAACATTACCGATGTGTGGGTGTATGTTGATGATGAATTTTTGGGCGCTTATGAACTGCCAGCCCGTTTTCCGGTGCTTAAATCGGGAACCCACGCCGTGAAAATGTGGCCCGGTGTTAAAAAGAACGGGATCAGTGCAACACGCATCGCTTACGAATATTATACTCCAATCCAACGCAACATCAATTTCAAAGAGGACAGCACCTCCGCCGCAGGGATCTTGAAAACGACCTACCAAACCCCTGCTTTTTTCGCATGGCTGGAAGATTTTGAAAGCGCTGGATTGTCGTTGGACACAACACAACGCAGCACAGCTTACATTGATAAAACACCTGCAGGATCACCCCTGACTTTCCAGGGCAGCCATTCGGGAATCGTGAGGTTTGACTCCATTCATGACTTTCTGGAGGTCCAGACCCATGAAATCTACCCTATCCCGCTCTCTTCTGTATTTCTGGAAATGAATTTTAACACTACCAACACCGTTACTGTCGGTGTGATCACCTATGGCATCAGTACCCTTGCCCAAACCCCCATTATCACATTGAATCGAACTAACGGCGTTTGGAAAAAAATCTATATCGATCTGACAACCACTCTCAACGCTTATACCGGAATGAATTCATTCAGGGTTTATCTGGGTACTTTTAAAGACTCCGACCACCAGGAATCCATGCTCCTTTTTGATAATTTCAAAATAGTAACCCGCAAAACGAATTGATAATTCTACTTTTGCAAAGCAAACAATGGTAAGTCAAAACCCGGATCATGAATAAACATTTACAGGTTATCAAATATGTTGTCGCGGATTTTCTGGCAGCTTTTCTTGCCTGGGCTTTGTTTTTCATATACCGGAAACATGTAGTAGACCCCACGGTGTTGTCACACCCGCAAGATATTTTTCTGGACCGAAAGCTTTACCTTGGCCTTTTAGCCATTCCCCTGTTCTGGCTCCTGCTCTATACCTTGATAGGCACCTATCGTAAGATATACCGGAAAGCACGGTTACGCGAATTCGCCCAAACCCTGCTTATTACCTTTCTCGGAGTGACCTTGCTTTTTTTCTCGTTGATCATTGATGATGTGATCATTAACCAGCGTACCTACCTGGAGTTTTTTTTAGTACTCTTCGGCCTCCACCTGTTTTTCACAGCAGGCTCCCGGTTTATCATCACCTCCCGTACTGCTTATAGAATCCATCACAAATTAATGGGTTTCAATACAGTAATCGTAGGAAGCAATGGAAATGCAGTGAATATTTACCGGGAAATCGAAAACCAGGAGAAATCATCCGGCAATAAATTTATCGGTTTTATCAATGTTGAAGGCTACAAAACTTACAAACTGGCTGACTATATCCCTCACCTCGGAGAACTGAAAAACCTGAATAAATTGGTAAAGGAATTACAGATCGAAGAAGTAATAATTGCTATTGAACAATCAGAAAATCACACAATTGAAAAAATTATCACGCAACTTGAGGATACCGACGTGGTGATCAAGATCATCCCTGCCATGCAGGATATTCTCATGGGTTCTGTCAAAACCACCTCCATTTTCCACGCTCCCCTCATCCAGATCTATCCCGATCTGATGCCCGACTGGCAATTATCATTGAAGCGGATCATCGATATTGTTATTTCCATCATCTGCCTCATTATATTGTCACCGGTTATGATCCTGACTATGATAATCATTAAAATCACATCACCAGGTCCCATTTTCTATTCGCAGGAAAGGGTAGGGCTGCATGGGAAACTCTTCGAGATGCACAAATTTCGCACGATGTTTCAGAATGCAGAGGAAAACGGGCCTCAACTTAGCTCAAAAGATGACCCGAGGATCACCCCTTTCGGAAAGTTTTTAAGGCAATTCAGAATTGATGAAATTCCCCAGTTTTATACTGTCCTCAAAGGCGATATGAGCCTTGTAGGACCTCGTCCCGAAAGGCAGTTTTATATCGATCAGATCACACGGAAAGCCCCGCATTATCGTCTCCTCCATAAAGTTAAACCGGGGATAACCTCTTGGGGGCAAGTGAAATACGGCTACGCCGAGAACCTTGACCAAATGATCGAACGACTTCGTTTTGATATTCTTTATATCGAGAACATGTCGCTTGCAATGGATTTTAAAATCCTGATTTACACAGTTTTAATTATCATCCAGGGACGGGGAAAATAGCCCGGCTTCAATTTTTTTCATGATTTCTGTGGCTTTCCCCTGCAGAAAGAGATCCGTTGTAGTATTGGTGTAAAGCGAGGGTTCCGGATTGATTTCAATGATCGTTGCTCCATTGGCTTTGGCCATGGGAGGGAATTGGTTCGCAGGCATCACTTCACCGGTAGTGCCAATGATGAGGAAGACATCGGAGATGCCTGCTGCTTCGTATGACTCCATTAAAGCAGACGAAGGAATTGATTCACCGAAAAAGACGAAATCGGGTTTCAGGATATCCCCACATTGCCGGCATGTCGGTGGCAACTCTTCCAGGCTGATCTTCATCGCGTTGTATTCTCTGTCGCAGGAAAGGCACTTGAGTTTTTTGAGGTTTCCATGGAATTCAGAGACCATTTTATTTCCGGCTTCCTGGTGAAGGTTATCGATGTTCTGGGTGATCACCCGGCCGAGTTTACCTTCCTTTTCCATACGGGCCAATACCCGATGAGCAGCATTGGGTTGTGCGGAATGATAAAAGTTGTAAAACAGCTCTTTGATGATGACCCATGAGCGGGCAGGATTTTCAATAAAGAAGTCGATATCCAGCACCTTGGGATCGTAATTGTTCCAAATACCATCTTTACCGCGAAAGGGAGGAATTCCACTTTCGACGGATATCCCCGCCCCTGTAAAGGCAGTGGTAAAACGTGATTGGCGAAGAATTTTAACCGCTTCCGTGATGCTACCGGAAGGCGTTATTTTAACCATTTGTCAAGCCAGTTGCGGAATGCTCTTTGCCAAAGGATACCATTCTGCGGTTTAAGCACCCAGTGGTTTTCATCGGGGAAGTAAAGCAACTCTGCCGGAACACCCCGAAGGATGGCGGCGTTGAATGCCTGCATTCCCTGAGTGGCGACAATCCGGTAATCGAGTTCTCCGTGGATGCAGAGAATCGGGGTATCCCAGTTTTGAACAAATCGGTGAGGCGAGTTGGAGAAAGATTTCTGAGCAGTTTTGTTGTTTTTATCCCAGAAGGGGCCTCCAAGATCCCAGTTGACAAACCACATTTCTTCCGTTTCGAGGTACTGCGATTCGAGGTTGAACATGCCATCGTGGGCAATGAAGGCTTTAAACCTTTTCTGGTGATTTCCTGCCAGCCAATAGACTGAAAAACCACCGTAACTCGCACCCACGCAACCCAGTTTGTCTTTGTCAACATAAGGTTCTTTTGAAACCGCATCGATGGCGGAAAGATAATCTTGCATGTTCTGCCCGCCGTAATCACCGCTGATCTGTTCGTTCCAGGCCTGCCCGAAACCAGGTAATCCTCTTCTGTTAGGAGCCACAATAATATAGCCGTTGGCAGCCATCATTTGGAAATTCCAGCGGAAAGACCAAAACTGGCTTACCGTACTTTGAGGACCGCCTTCACAATAAAGGAGGGCAGGGTATTTCTTGGTGGAATCAAAATGAGGGGGATAAATGACCCAGGTATGCATCTGCTTGTTATCTGTGGTTTTGATCCAACGTTGCGTCACCTTGCCATAAGTCAGTTGATCCAGAATATTTTTATTGGTTGTAGTCAACTGTATATCAGAACCATTCGATGGATTGACCCGGTAAATCTCAGCCGGCATCGACATGGAAACCCGTGTAGTGATCAGTTGGTCACCCATTGGGACGACGGAGGTGTAGTTATGAATGCCCTGAGTTATGCGGGTGATCTTGTTATCGGTTAAATCGAGCTTGTAGATTTCGTCTGTCGCATGCCAGTCACTGATAAACCAAATCCCTTTTCCATCTTCTGACCAGGCAAGCGCTTCTGCATTTTGGTCAAAATCCTTGGTGTAATCGGTTTTTTCTTTGGTCGTAAAGTCCATAACCATCAACCTGATCTTATCTGATTCATACCCGTCCCGCTCCATGCTTTGCCAGGCAATTTTTTTCCCATCCGGTGAAAAGACGGGCGCAATGTCATAACCCATCATTCCTTCGCTGATATTGGTCGTTTTACGGCTTTCCAGGTCGTAAAGGTAGATGTCGGAATTGGTTGACAAAGCATATTCTTTTCCCTGTTTTTTCCGACAGGTATAAGCAATCACTTTGCTGTCGGGGCTCCATGTGATTTGTTCCATCCCTCCGAAAGGTGCCAATGGGGTTTCCCAGGGTTCCTCAGGCATCAGGTCGGTACCTTTTTCGACCACTCCGTCAAGGCCGGCCACGAAAACATGGCTATAGGCTTCAACCCAGGTATCCCAGTGGCGGTACATCAAATCTGTGATGATTTTACCGGATGCTTTCGGAAGACCCTCGTAAAGGTCTTTGAGCTTTTTTTCAGGATAAACGTCAGCTATATAAAGGAGTTGTCTGCCGTCGGGGGAGACTTTGTATCCGTTAATCCCGTTTTCGATGCGGGTCACCTGTTCTCTTGAGGTTCCATCGGGATTCATTTTCCATACCTGCATGGTACCGCTTTCAGGGGACATGAAGAAGATCTTTTTTCCATCGGGGCTCCACGTGGCCTGATATTCGCTGAATTTGGTGGTGGTTATCCGGTTTGTCTTCTTTCCATCGGCCGAAACAGTGTATAGTTCCCTGTTCCCTTTGTTCTGGTCGATATCATAAAAAGTGACTCCGTACAGGATCGACTGTTTATCGGGGGCAACTTCTGCTTCACTCAACCGGCCGAAACTCCACAAGACTTCGGGTGTCATGATGTCGCTGGTGAGTTTGATCTCCTTTTGTTCAATGATGGGATCTTTCTGTGCCTCCTTTACGGCAGGTTTGCAACCGGTTATGATAGCTACAAGGAGCGCTAACAATGGGCAGATGTTTTTTTTCATAAGATAATACTTAAATTGGATGGGTTAACAAATGACAAAGATAGTCAGAATCATGCAATCCTTTTCAATTGAACAGAAGCTTGAAGAGATGGGGGATGTAAACGATCAGTCCGGTCGCTGCAGCCGCGATGGATGCTACCAAAACGGCGCCTGCGGCGAGATCCTTCACCTTGCCTGCCAATGGTCTGAGTTCAGGTGACAGGAGATCGACCAGCTCCTCGATTGCGGAGTTCAGTAGTTCTGTGGCCAACACCATACCCGTCATGACGATTATAGCCAACCATTCACCCGGAGAAATTTTGGTGATCCATCCCAGGAGAATCGCTAAAAGGGCCGCTGCCAGATGGATCCGGAAATTATGTTGTTCCCTGATGGCGGAGAGGATCCCTTTCCACGCGAAGCCGAAACTCTTTAACC
>Ga0209099_1000676_pt1 | contig 39927 bp, 31 predicted proteins | sample AD_JPNHW2_MetaG_FD_184430 | JGI IMG/M metagenome (GOLD analysis project Ga0209099, IMG submission 184430) | Active sludge microbial communities of municipal wastewater-treating anaerobic digesters from Japan - AD_JPNHW2_MetaG (SPAdes) (version 2) | ecosystem: Engineered > Bioreactor > Anaerobic...
AGCCTTCTGGAATTCTGCCTCCGGGAAGACCTGAACCTTCGGGCCAACCGGCTGATGGCAGTCCTCGACCCGGTCAGGGTGGTGATCGATAACTACCCGGAAGGAAAGATTGAACAAATGGAAGCCATCAACAACCCTGAAGATCCGGAAAAAGGAAAACGAAATGTTCCTTTTTCAAAGACCTTGCTGATTGAAAGGGATGATTTTATGGAAGATCCTCCCTCCAAATTCTTCAGGTTAGCCCCCGGACGGGAAGTACGGCTTCGCTCGGCCTACATCATACGCTGCGAGTCTTTCATCAAAGATCCTCATACAGGCACTGTCACTGAAATTCATTGCACCTATGATCCCCTTACCCGCAGCGGAATGCCCGACAGCAACCGAAAAGTCAAAGGCACCTTGCACTGGGTATCCGAACAACACGCCGTGACGGCCGAGATCCGTTTGTACGACAGACTTTTCATCAAGGAAAACCCTGATGATAACGAGGAGGGAAAGACTTACCTCGATATGCTTAATCCTGACTCGCTGAAAGTGGTTAAAGGATTCCTGGAACCTGCTGTCGCCGGCGCACAACACGGCGAAAAATTCCAGTTTGAACGCATCGGCTATTTTTCAGTGGATGACGATTCAAAACCCGGAAACCTCGTCTTTAACCGGGCGGTATCATTAAAAGATTCCTGGACCAGGACAGAAAAATTCAAATAAATTTGACTTTCTATTAAAAGATTCGGTAATTTTGCATCCGCTTTGTCCGATGGTGTAACTGGCAACACGACTGACTCTGGATCAGTAAAGTCCAGGTTCGAGCCCTGGTCGGACAACAATTTTCCCCGGTTAACAATCAAAATGTTAACCGGGTTTTTTTATTGACTGTTCTCAGAAATTTTCAACGTGAATGGTCACCTCGGTCTGAGGAATCACCTGTTTGATGTCTTCTTCGATCTGATCGCAAATCGCATGGGCCGCCCCTACCGTCAAAGAGGGATCAAGGTTGAGATGGAAATCAATGTACCTGAAATTGCCTGCCTTACGGCTCCGTAAATTGTGAAACGACATCCGATCGGTACAATGGGAACGAATGATGGCCGCGATCTGTTCAACCTCTTTGGCAGGCAAAGCGCTGTCAAGAAGCGGAGAATACGCCCTGTTGAACAATTCAAAAGATTCCCTGAGGATCAATAAAGCCACGAAAATAGCTATGATCGGATCGATCAAATGAAAGTCAGTGATCCACAACAACGCCAAACCGACCGCAACCCCTGCTGAGGTGTAAACATCGGTTTTCAGGTGCAACGCGTCTGCCTCCAGGGCCACCGAACCGGTTTCACGGGCCACACGGTAAAGTTTACGGGAAACGATGGTATTGACCACCGCCGCTAAAATCATCACAGCAAGCCCAATACCAATCGATTCCACCGGCTCGGGGTGGACGATTTTTTTCACCGCCTCATAGATGATCCAAAAAGCAGCAACAAAGATCAGCAACGCCTCCACTACCCCTGAAATATTTTCGAATTTTCCGTGCCCGTAAGGATGATTTTCATCAGCCGGGGTATCGGATATCCTGACCGAAAAAAATGCAACAACCGAGGCCACAAGATCCATCAGCGAATGAATCGCCTCCGAGATGATACTGACCGATCCGGAAAGTAACCCGGCAATCACCTTGACGACGATCAACGTCGTGTTGGATACCACCGATAAACGGGCAACACTGACTTTTTTGTTCATAAAGAATGAGATTGCCCGGAATTATTAAGCTGTTGTATACCCTTTTCAATCCGACGGATAAAGGTTTCTTTTCCAAGCAGTACGGCAATATCCATCATACCCGGGCCTTGACCCGATCCGACGACCAAAAGCCGCAGGGGATTCATCAATAGCCCCATTTTAATCCCTTTTGACACCGAAAAAACGGTTACTGCTTCATGCAGGGTATCTTTGTTGAATTCCCGGAGCAGGTTAATTTCATGGAGAAAAGAGCGTAAAAGCTCACCGGTTGTGGGTTTCCAATGTCGTGACAGGGTTGAAGGATCATAGGTTTCAGGATCCTTGAAAAAATACCATGAATTGTCCCATAATTCGGGAAGCAGATGCGCCCGCTCACGGATCAACCGGAGTACCTGCAATATGTAATCATCAGAGGCTGTGATCTGATGCGCTGCCAACTGCTGTCTGAACAATGTTAAAAAGGTTTCTTCCGACAATCTGGCAAGGTACTGATGGTTGAACCATTTTGCTTTTTCAGGATCAAACTTTGAACCATGTTTTCCGACCCGGTCAATGGAAAAAGCTTCCGTCAACCCTTCCAGGGAAAACAGTTCCTGTTCCGTACCCGGGTTCCAACCCAACAAAGCCAGCATGTTGATGAATGCTTCCGGAAGATAACCATCCTCACGGTAACCATGCGAAACTTCACCGGTCACCGGATCGGTCCATTGCAACGGAAATACCGGGAAACCCAACCGATCTCCATCACGCTTACTCAATTTCCCATTGCCTTCAGGCTTCAGGATCAATGGCAAATGGGCGAATGCCGGCATCTGCTTTTCCCAGCCGAAAAACCGGTAAAGCAGCAAATGCATCGGCGCCGAAGGCAACCACTCTTCCCCCCTGATCACATGGGTGATCTTCATCAGATAATCATCTACCACGTTGGCAAGATGGTAGGTAGGCAATCCGTCGGATTTGAACAGCACTTTATCGTCGAGGTGGGCGGTGTGAACACTGACCTGCCCACGAATGAGATCGTGGAAATCAACTACTTCATCTTCGGGAATCCGGATGCGGATCACGTATGGGTCTCCCTTTTCCAACCGCATCTTTACCTCTTCCGCGCTCAAACTGAGACTGTTCTGCATCACTTTCCGGGTCTTGTAATTGTACTGAAAAGGCTCCTCCCCTGCCGGCACCCGGGTACGGGCCGCTTCCAGGGCTTCAGCAGTATCGAAAGCATAATAAGCATGACCACTGGTTACCAACTGGCCAATGTATTCGCGGTAAACCGCCGAACGATCCGACTGCCGGTAAGGGGCGTATGGTCCTCCCTGCACAATATCCTCGTCAAAGGCAAGGCCACACCATTTGAGGGAGGCAAGAATGTATTCCTCCGCCCCTTTTACCAACCGCTGCCGATCGGTATCCTCAATCCTTAAAATGAAGCTCCCATTATGTTTTTTGGCAAAAAGATAATTGTACAATGCCGTTCTGACACCTCCCAGGTGCAACGGGCCGGTCGGACTGGGAGCAAACCTTACCCTTACCGCGTCGTAATTCATAACCATAATAGTTTCAGGGTGTAAAAATACGCGATTATTCCTTCTCCCACCAAAGATGGTAAGGATATTCGTATTTTTGCAAAACCATGGCCAACGACCCTGTATTACTGAAAAAACTTGACCGTTTCATCCGGAAATACTACCGGAATCGCCTTATCAAAGGCCTCATGATGTTTGCTGCGCTTACCGGGGCATATTACCTGATCATTGTTCTCCTGGAGTATTATTTTTACTTCAACCCGGTCATCCGCGGCCTCCTGCTTTTCTCCTTCATCGGAATCACGGGATTTATCCTGGTAAGGTTTATTTTCATCCCGCTTTTCCAACTATTCAAAATCGGACAGATTATCTCTTATGAACAGGCAGCCGTGATCATCGGATCACATTTTAACGAGATCCGCGACAAACTCCTGAACACCCTTCAACTGTTAGAGATGCGAGGAGAAGCGGGAGATTCTCCTTTATTGGAAGCAGGTATCGATCAAAAAATCAATACTTTAAAAGTATTTAGCTTCTCTTCAGCCATCAATCTGAAAAAAAACCTGAAGTACCTCAAATACGTCGCTTTTCCGGTAATCATCCTGTTGGCAGTCAGCATCCTCTCACCAGGATCTATCACCGACCCTACCCGGCGTATTGTTCAATTCAACCGCCATTTCGAAAAACCGCTCCCTTTTCAGGTAACCATCCTTAACCAATCCATGCAGGTTATGCAACAGGAGAACTTTGAGCTGAGGATCAAGGTGACAGGGGAGGAGATCCCCACCGAATTTTTCGTCCAGACAGCCGACGCCCGATACAAAATGGAAAAAGATAAAGGATTTCGCTTCACCTATCTCTTCCGATCGGTTCCTTCAGACCTTACCTTCCGGATCGCTGCCGGAGATTATCTCTCTGAACCTTATCAACTTACGGTGCGACCTAAACCCATTATCCTGAATTTTGAACTGATGATGGAATTTCCGGCCTATATAAAAAAGCCTCGCGAAAAAGTAGAAAATACGGGTGATGTCACCGTTCCGGAAGGTACAAGGATAGATTGGCGTGTTTTTACCAAGGATGCCTCAGATGTTACAATACGCTTCGATTCGGTAAAAAAACTTTTTGAAAAGCAATCGGGCAACCGGTACGGTTACAGCAGAATAATTTCAGAAACAGCATCTTATGCTATTCTGCCAGGAAATATTTACGCCCCCGCCGGTGATTCACTGGCTTATAAAATAACTGTAATCCCCGACGGATATCCCTCCATCACTGTTACCTCTGAACAAGACCCTTTGTTGCAAACGAACCTTTTCTTTTCAGGAACCGTGAAAGATGATTATGGTTTCAGCTCTCTCAGCTTTTTTTACAGAATAGAAAATTCAGAAAGAGGAAATGATACGCTCTTCAAACAAGAAAAAATCGATATCAATCCTGCGTTGGTGACCCAAAACTTTTATTATCCTGTCGATTTGGTAAAACTGAGCGGCAAATCCGGACAACATATCAGTTATTTTTTCGAGGTAAGAGACAACGACGGTATCCACGGCCCAAAAGCCACGCGAACGGCCTTGCAGTCAATGAAGACACCTACTCGCGAAGAGATTGAAGAAAAGACTGAAAAAAGCAGCAAAGCCATTGAAATAAATCTCACAGAAAGCAAACAGGAGACAGGAAAAATAGAAAAAAACCTAGAGGAACTCAATCGGAGATTGACTGAAAAAAGCACTGTTTCATGGCAGGAAAAAAAGAAAATAGAGGAAATGATCAGGACTCAGGAAAACCTGATGCAAAACATGGAGACGATAAACCAAAAGAACAAAGAAAATATCATTAATGAAGAAAAATACCTGAATACCAGCGAGAGAATCCTCGAAAAACAAAAAAGGCTGAGCGAACTGATGGAGCAACTGATGACAGAGGAGATGAAAAAGATGGCAGAGGAGATGAAAAAACTATTGGAAGCAACCGACAAATTGCAGCTCAAAACAATGATGGAAAAAATAGAGATGAACAATAAAGCATTGGAGCAGCAACTCGACAGAAACCTGGAACTTTTTAAGCAGATAGAGTTTGAGCGTAATGTGGAGGAAATGGCCGATGCTTTCAAACAGAAAGCTGAAGAAGAAAAGAACCTGGCGAAATTGGCCGAAAAAGAAAATAGCAAGACATCGGGTTCAGAGACTGAAAAAGAACAAAAAAAGGTAAAAGAAGCGCTCGATTCATTGAATAAAAAAATGGATCAGTTAACCGAAGAAAGCAAAAAGGCAGAGAATGCTCCGGATTTGAAAGAGGCCGGGAAAAAAATGGATTCATTACAGCAAAGAATGGAACAAATAGAAAAGCAACTTTCAGGAAATCAAAAGAAGAAGGCCTCTGAGAGTATGAACAAAGCGGCAAAAGAAATGGAGGATATGGCAGAATCTCTGGAAAGCGCGTTGGAACAAAATGAGGAAGAACAGTTGGAAGAAGACGTGCAAAATTTACGAAGAATTTTGGAAAACCTGGTTCGTTCATCCTTTGAACAGGAAAGGTTAATGGGAGAAACCAAAATTATTGCGAGAAACGATCCGCGTTATCCATCACTGGTGGAAAAGCAAAAAGAGCTTAGTGATAAGATTCGGATTGCAGAGGATTCGTTACGACAATTGGCAAAACGACAGATCATGCTGGAACCTGTCATAGCAAAGGAAATTGCAGGAATTGAAAAAAACATAAACCAAGCCGTTAATTCAATGAGTGGCCGGTTGACCAACAACGCATTAACGCAACAGCAGTTAAGTATGACCTCCATGAATAATCTTGCACTTTTACTCAATGAGTCGCTTAACCAGATGAATCAACAGATGAGCATGAGCATGATGGGTAAGGGTAAAAAAAGCTCCTGCAATAAAAGTGCAAGTCCAAAGGGAAAAGGCTCCATGAAAAACATGACAAGTCTGCAACAAAAGATGGGAGAGGAGCTGCAAAAACTGAAGGAAGGAATGGAGAAATCAAAAAGCGCCGGGAATAGTGATAAAAAAGGACAATCAGAAATCAGTAAACAGATTGCAAAACTGGCAGCGGAGCAAGAAGCAATCAGAAATGAATTACAAAAATACAGGGACGCATTGACTGAACAAGGGATAAAAGATGGAGGATCCCTGAAAGAGACGATCAGGGCAATGGAACAGAATGAGACAGACCTGATCAATAAAAAAGTTTCCCAGGAAACAATACAACGGCAGCAAACCATAATGACACGGATGCTGGAATCAGAAAAGGCCGAACAACAGCGGGAAAAAGAGGAAAACAGAGAGTCAAATGAAGCAAAAAATCAATTATATAGTAACCCTTTGACCGATTTTAAGTATAAGTCAAAAGAGAGAAGCGACATCGAGAGTCTACAGCTTTCATTGCCCCTTCTCAACAATTTTTACAAGGAAAAGGTAAACCATTATGTCTTAAAAATCGCTAATTAATATGAAAAAGGATTACCGTGAATTGATCATAGCTGGTCCAAAGGAACTTTCGGGAATTGAAAGGTTCGTCGAAGAAATATGTGACTACTACAATGTTAACAATGAGTATTTTGGGAACATTCTATTGGCAACAATGGAAGCTGCCGAAATCCTTTATTCATTGATTGACAATAAGATAGGGGAGGGATTAAAGGTCACTTTCGATCATACACCGAAAGGCTTGCTTTTTAAGCTCAAAATACTTAGAGAGGAAGAAAATTTTCCGGAAGATGAACTGGACAAAGCAATCAGAAAACATAAATTATCAAAGGATATCTATATTATCAAAGCCTTGGCTGATGAGGTGACCATCTCTGTCAATGCGAGAAGCATCATCTTGATATTTTATGTGACCAGTATGAACTACGAGAAGTCCTTGGAGCGTATCAACCAACTAAAGGCATACTGGTCTAAAACAATAAAAGTACCTACCGGAAAGAATGAAGGGTAAAATTCAGTTTTTTACGGAAAACGTTCGTTTCAATATAAAGAGAAAGAACGAAATACGGCAGTGGCTTCATGGGGTAATTGAAAAGGAGGGAGGACAATGTGGTACACTGACCTATATTTTCTGTAATGATGAATACCTTTCGAATTTGAACAACCGGTTTTTAAAACATACAACGCTTACTGACATTTTGACTTTTCAGACCAATGGGAAAGAGGAGGCGATAGCAGGTGAAATCTTTATCAGCGTCGATCGGGTGACCGAAAATGCTGAAAAATACCATGTCAATTTTGAAGAAGAGTTACGGAGGGTGATGGTTCATGGCGTATTGCATTTATTGGGTTATAAGGACAAGATGAAGGATGAAAAAGTGAAAATGCGTCAGAAAGAGGATTGTTATCTCGGGATGTTCCCGACATTCAAGGGGTAGCGATTTTTTGTTCCACGTGAAACAAAATATTTGAATTTGGATACTTACGATATTATCGTAGCAGGGGCAGGGCATGCGGGTTGTGAAGCTGCTGCAGCCGCTGCGAGGCTTGGTTCGCGTGTATTGTTGGTGACAATGAATATGACGACCATGGCCCAAATGTCCTGTAATCCTTCAATAGGTGGAATAGCGAAGGGTCAAATTATCAGGGAAATTGACGCCATGGGAGGTTTTTCGGGAATAGTGGCCGACCGAACCATGATCCAGTTCAGAATGTTGAACAGATCTAAAGGCCCCGCCATGTGGAGCCCCCGTGCACAAAATGACAGAACCAGGTATTCACTGGAGTGGAGAAAAGTGTTGGAAAGGATTCCAACCCTCGACTTCTGGCAGGATACAGTCAACGAAATTGTCACCCTCGAGGGTAAGATAACGGGAATAAGGACCGCTTTAGGTATGACCTTTCACTGTAATGCCCTGATTCTTGCCAATGGAACTTTTCTTAACGGTTCTATTCATATCGGGGAAAAAAGTTTTTCCGGAGGACGTATCGGAGAGCGCGCAGTACATGACCTGACAGCCAATTTGATGGACCTTGGTTTTACTGCAAAACGCATGAAGACAGGTACTCCGGTTAGAGTAGATGGTCGCTCATTGGATTTTAACGCAATGGAAGAACAACCAGGCGATGAAATTCCTGGTAAATTCTCTTTTACAAACACCCCTGAATTAAGGGAACAAAAGAGTTGTTATCTTACCTGGACAAATCCGGAAGTTCACGCGATCCTGAGAAAGGGATTTGACCGTTCCCCGATGTTTACGGGCAGGATCAAAGGGAGAGGCCCTCGTTATTGTCCATCTGTAGAGGATAAAATCGACCGTTTTTCCACAAAGGATCGCCACCAATTATTTATTGAACCTGAGGGATGGGATACCATTGAGTATTATGTGAACGGATTTTCCTCTTCCTTACCGGAAGAGATTCAATTTGAAGCCCTGCGAAAAGTACCGGGTTTCCATCAGGTAAAATTTTTCAGGCCGGGTTATGCCATCGAATATGATTATTTTCCTCCGCAGCAATTGAAACTTACTTTAGAAACAAAAAGAATAGAGAACCTTTATTTTGCCGGACAAATCAATGGCACAACCGGGTATGAGGAGGCAGCAGCCCAGGGTTTGATGGCGGGAGTGAATGCCCACCAAAAATTAAATGAGAATCAACCATTGATATTGAAAAGGTCGGAAGCTTACATCGGTGTCCTTATTGATGATCTGGTTACAAAGGGAACGGAAGAGCCTTACCGTATGTTTACCTCGAGGGCTGAATACAGGATTTTACTCAGGCAGGATAATGCGGATGAAAGGTTGACACCCAAGGCTTTTGAACTGGGTTTGGCCTCTTCAGACAGAATGGAAAAAGTAAATGAAAAGTATCAAAAGGTCAAAACGTTGATCCATTACCTGAAAAGTAGCCAGGCCATGCCGGAAGAGGTGAATCAATTGCTGGAAGATTCCGGGACTCAAAAAATTAAGCAAAAACAAAAAATGGGAGACCTGTTGCTCCGTCCGCAAATTGGCCTGAATCGCCTGGTTGAAGCGGTGACTTCATTACAGAATGTAATGGCCGAACAAGCCTGGAATGAGCCCGAAGTAATGGATGAAGCAGAGATCCTGATAAAATACGAAAATTATATTGAAAAAGAGCGCGAGGTTGCTGACAAACTAACCACCCTGGAAGCTATCCCACTGAAAGAGGATCTCGATTATGAAAAAATCACTGCGCTTTCCTTTGAAGCAAGAGAGAAGTTAAAAAAAATCAAACCACGCACCCTGGGTCAGGCCTCCCGGATCAGTGGCGTTTCGCCTGCTGATATTGCAGTACTTATCGTTGTCATTGGCCACTGATGTTCCACGTGAAACAGACCAATATGGAATACTTGAAAGGTTGTCCCGTATGCGAAACCGAAAAATCGTCACCCTTCCTTGAGGTAAAGGATCATTTTTTAACAGGGGAGCTTTTTACCCTCCGAAAGTGTGAACAGTGCGGATTCAAATACCTGAATCCCAGGCCATCTGCGACTGAAATCGGGAAATATTATGAGTCGCAGGCATACATTTCGCACAACGCACGGAAAAAAGACCTTTTCTCTTACGCTTACCGATTGGCAAGAAATTACATGATCGGCAAAAAATACAAGGTGCTTCATCAATTTGCACACCCTCAAACCCTCCTTGATATTGGTTGCGGGACCGGAGAATTTTTGCAATACTGCCGTTCAAAAAAGATGGAGGTCTTCGGACAGGAACCAAGTGCTGCAGCGAGGTTGTTTGCTCAAACAACACACCACCTGAACGTGAAAGAGTCCCTCGATGAATACAGGGACAGAAAAAATTATTTCGATGCAATAACCCTGTGGCACGTCCTGGAACATATCCATGAACTCAACCCCACACTTGAAAAAATCAAATCGATGCTCAAGCCCGGAGGACTCATACTGATCGCGGTTCCCAATACCGATTCTTGGGACGCCCGCCTGTTCGGGTCATTCTGGGCAGCTTATGATGTACCCCGACACCTTTATCACTTTTCACCCGGCTCATTGAAAGACCTGATCGAAAAGCACGGATTCCGTCTCTTGGCAACTTTACCCCAATCCTTAGACGCCTTTTATATTTCCTTGCTCAGCGAAAAATACCGTACCGGGAAATCATCCTGGCTGACTTCATTTTTCCAGGGATTACAATCGAACCGGATAGCAAAAAGGACAGGTTGCGGTCATTCAAGCATGATCTACCTGATGACTGCAGAAAATCGTTAATTTTAAGCCCTGGAAGACACGCAAGGGCTCACTGGGGGTCGGGTTCAACCCGGGCGGGAAATGCGTTTAAAAATGCCCCCAGGTCCTTTTTTGTATGTTGCACAAAATCAGGAACTTGATGAACATTTCTTCGTTTTTGCGAAAAAATTCCGATATTTTCCTGTTCCTCTTGTCGGGATTCTGTTTTATCGCGATTTTTCTACTTGGATCCATCAGCAATAAAGAAGAACCCCTGGATCGAACAGCTGAAAAATTAAGTTCAGCGATACAGAAAACCGAAAAGATCCTGAACCAGGATCTAACCCGCTTCGTCTCAGGGGTGGATACCCTCACCGGTGATCCGGCACCGGTGAAAGAAAATTTTAAAGCCATCAATCCGGACCGGGGTGATTTCTTTTACATGGTGTTCAGCAAGAATGACCTGTTGTATTGGAATACCAATGAAATTGTGGTGACCCGCGAAACCTTACAAGGTTTGGCCGACAAGGAGCAGTTTCACGTGATAAGGCTTCAAAATGGCTGGTATGGCGTTAAAATGCAGAAAACCGGGAAACTTAGCTGCCTTGGCGGGTTTTTAATAAAACGGGACTATCCGATTCAGAATGACTACATTAGCAACCGTTTTGCCGACCCTTTCCATCTCGACGAATCCCTCAGGATTACCGACCGGACAACGACAACGCCTGTTGTTACGGCCGAAAAAAAAATCCTGTTTTATCTTGAAAATTCTCCATCCGCGACGCCACCGGTAAATCTCACTTTCCTACTCCTTTCTCTTTTCCTGGCAGGCATCTGCTTTTTGTTTTTTTCCCTTTACCAGGCTTACCACCGGGTAACTCTTTTAAAAGATAAAGAGGGCTGGCTGCTCCTCTGTTTCACCTTCGATATTGCCCTGTTGCGTTTTTTGCAATATTCTTTTCGTTTTCCACAGCCGCTTTATTCGCGGGAGCTTTTTGGACCGGGATTTTATGCCTCCTCGCTGGTGATGAACTCTTTGGGCGATTATATGGTAATGGTTGTGCTGCTCGCTCTTCTGGCTTACCTCTTTTTCTGTTATGCAAATATAATCAGCCCCGTGCTTATAAAGCACAGCATCTTTAGAATGCCGTTCAGGATCATCTCCTTCCTTTTAGTCATACTGGCTTTTCAACTGATTGTATATTTAACTGAAAACCTGGTTATTAATTCGAGTTTTTCGCTGAATCTGCAAAACATAGCAGCGCTCACAACCCTCAGCGGTTACGGGTTATTCATTATCTGCTGTCTGTTCCTTGCTTTCTGGTTTTTTTCCTCCGGGATCATTCAATACAACAGCTCTTTTAATGAAAAAAAGAGCATGCTGCTGTTGTCGCTGATCGTAGCACTGGTTTTGAATCTTCTGATTTATCAAACAGCGGGTTGGGAGTGGAAGGTCTTACCTGTAATCTGCGGACTTTCATACGGTTTCATAGTTTTCGTTATAAACAAGAAAGGGCATGGGAATTTCTCCTTACAAAATTTATTGCTACAGGTCGTCCTGTTGGCCGCCTGTGCCACCCTGGTCCTCAATGATGCGAACAGGCGAAAAGAACAGGAAAAAAGGAAAATCTATGCCATGAAACTGGCATCCCGACGCAACCCGGTGACCGAAACATTGTACGAATCTTTATGGCGTAAAATGAAAAGCGATACCCTCCTGTCAAAGATAACGGAACAGGGAGATCCGGCGCCGGAAGAGACTTCGGATACTTTATCGGAATATCTTTCAGCAAACTGTTTTACAGATTATTGGAGCCGGTTCAATGTACAGGTAACACGTTGTAATTCAAACAAGAACCTCAGGATCCAACCCCAGGGCATCCTGATCAATTGTCACGACTACTTTCAGGAACTGATCCATGATTACGGAGAGTCGACCCCGTATCCTGACCTTTATTTTCTCGATTATGGTTTTGGAGTAGAAAACTACCTGGTCGTTCTCTCTAAGGGACCTGCCCACGCGACCATGGACACGCCCGCCCGGATATTCATTGAATTGAGCAGGAAGACCGCTTTCCGCGATCAGGGATATCCCGAATTGTTGCTTGACCGGCGGCATAAGGGAAACGAAGAATACCCTGATTATTCTTACGGTTTATACCAGGGCGACCGGCTGGTATATGGAATGGGGGATTATGCTTATAAAACCGATCTCCGGCAATACCTGAAAGTTGCTGCTACCTGGCCGTTTTTCGTTAATGACGGGATGGAACATTATTATTACCGGATCAACGGAAAGACGACATTGCTTATCAGTAAAACGAAGTCCGGCTGGATCGATTTCATTGCCCCCTTCTCTTACTTCTTTCTTCTCTTTTCCATCACTTCATTGTTGGTTTTTACCATACTGAAAATAAATCGGATGCGCCAACTGGTCTCACCCAAAACGCTGCGCGATCGGTTGTTGATTGCTTTTACAGGGATTCTGATCATCATCTTCCTCATAATCGGGATTGTGCTGATCACCAACCTCATTAAAATCAATCACCAGAAGAACGAGGCCACCCTTCAGGAAAAAGCATTATCAGTGATGACAGAAATGCAGCATCGCTATTCGGAAACAGAAGCATGGCAACCCGCCACCCAAAACGAGCTCAACGATTTCCTGGTCAAATTATCCAATATTTTCTTTACAGATATCAATTTCTATGATCTATCGGGGCAGTTGCTGGCCACCAGCCGGCCACAGATTTTTGACGAAGGATTGTTGTCGCGGACCATCAATCCTGAAGCCTGGCAGTCGGTTTATGTGCAGAAAAAGTCACTCTTTATCCACAAGGAGGCGATCGGCGGGATGCAGTACAGCTCGGCATATATTCCATTTTTCAATTCCAGGAATGAAATGATCGGAAGTGTGAACCTTCCCTATTTTTCACAGCACGATGTGATGAAAAAAGAAATTTCGGAGGTTCTGGTCACTTTTACCAACATTTATATCCTTTTAATCCTCTTCAGTGTTTTTATCACGTTATTGATTTCCAATCACATTACCTATCCACTGACGTTATTGGCAAAAACCATGTCGGGGTTAAAGCTGGGTCATAACAACGAAAAGATCAACTGGACACAGTCGGATGAGATTGGGCAATTGGTGCAGGACTATAACCGGATGGTTGGAGAATTGAATGAAAGTGCGGCGCTTCTTGCCAGGTCGGAGCGTGAAAGCGCCTGGCGTGAAATGGCAAGGCAGGTGGCTCACGAGATCAAGAATCCGTTGACGCCCATGAAGTTGAATGTTCAGTACCTTGAGAAAGCGTGGAAAGAAAAAGCACCTGACTGGGATCAACGGTTGGAGCGGTTTACCCGTGTTTTGACAGAGCAAATCGATACCTTGTCAGTCATCGCGTCAGGTTTTTCTGATTTTGCGCGGATGCCGCCTGAAAACAGGGAGCGCCTCGATCTGGCTGAGCTCATCAGGGATGTCATGGGCCTCTATAAAGACACCACTCCTGTAGGATTCGAACTTACCTGCAGGGCAACCAATTCCATGGTCAGAGGTGACAGGAAACAGTTGTTCAGAGTCTTTACCAATCTGATCAACAACGCAATACAATCAATTTCAGTGCCTTCTTCCGGGAAGATTACCATTCTTCTTGAAAACAAAGACGATTATCTGATAATCAGGATTATTGATAACGGCAGCGGGATCCCTGCCGACAGGCAGCAGTTTATCTTTCGACCGGAATTTACCACCAAATCAGGTGGGATGGGATTGGGCCTTGCAATTGTAAAAGGTGTTGTAGAGAACCTTGAAGGAACGATTTCTTTCACCTCGGTTGAGAATGTCGGGACAGAATTTCTAATCAAACTTCCCAATGATACAAACGAAAATGAAAAAAAATAAATTTCATTCTTTCTTTTGGCTGGCTTTATCGATAGTATGGGCGCTGACGGGCATTTCCTGTGGAAGGGATAAAGTAATAGAATCGTACCACCCTTTTCCGGGAGGAATCTGGCAACGCTATGACATTGTGAAGTTTGAAATCCCTTTGGCGAAAACATCGAAGCCGGTCAATGTCATCTTTTTTGTCCGCACGGGGCCTCAGTTTTCACAAGATCACCTTCCATTCAACATGGTCATGAATACCCCTTCGGGGGAGGAGCGGATCATGGAGTATGATTTGGAGATAACGCCGGGGAAAGAGGCGTTGAAAACAGGGGGGCAGCAGGATACGGAAAGAACGATGGTGCTGAAGCGGGGACTTTTAATAACAGGAGGAGGGAAGCTGCAGTTAGAGATTGAAAACCTTGTCCCCAGGATGAAACTGGAGGGGATTTCAGGGATCGGGATCAGGATAGTTGCAGGAACTGAATAGAGCGAGAGCACGTTCTTTATCCAATTTGATCTGTTCTTTCAGCGCGGCCAATCCGGAAAATTGTTTTTCATCCCGAAGGCGGTCCAGGAAACAAGCACGAAGGTTCATTCCATAGATGTCGCGGTCAAAATCAAACAGGTGTACCTCAATTTTCACTGTGGTTCCATCCACGGTCGGTCGGTTTCCAACGTTGGCTATTCCCCGGAAGATTTCTGAACCGATCCGGGCTTTAACAAGATAAACCCCAAGACATATTAAAAGAGGTTGGTTTTCAGGTAGTTCAATGTTAGCGGTCGGGAAACCCAGCGTCTTGCCTAATTGATTGCCATGGACAACGATTCCTTCAATGGAATAGGGTTTGGAGCTCAATTCATTGGCTTTCCGGATGTTTCCTATAATGAGCGCGCTTCTGACGGATCCTGATGTTTCCTGAAGATTCATAAGAAAGCAAAGGTACGATCAATGGGATTCATGGTACCCGTCGATCATACTTTTAAAATTGCTGACCGAAGTTTTGCCGATGGTACAGAAATAGATGTGGATACACAGAAAGACTGTGATAAGGAATCCGGCTGTAATATGCAGCAAATCGGTCAGGTTCAATCCACTGGTTCCCAAAAGGCTGTTGACTGTGATTTGCGGGTAAAGCAGCCCGATCCCTGATAAAATCGCCAATGGAACCAGGACATACATAAGGATCACGTAGGAGAATTGTTGCAGCGGGTTAAATTTTTGTTCCATCGTCACAGGAAAGGGGGGTGTTTCTTTGCGGAAGATGCCGATGGTATAGTAGCGGAACTGTTTCATTAACCGTGTGATAAACCCTTTAACCTCAAAGATGTAATATTTCCCGTTCACTGTAAAAAGGTTTCCCAGAAAAAAAACAACGTAGCTGAGGGTCAGCAGAACTCCTGCAATGTTATGGATTGCAACGGCAACTTTGAACTGGAGCACCACCGAGGGGTTGGAAAATTGAATGCTCAGGCCGGTTACAATGAGTACGAGGCAGAGTATGGCATTGGTTAGATGCCAGAGCCGGATCCATACCGGGTAGAGGTAAAGACGTTCTGAATTGCTCATGGATTATTTGTTTTTAAAACGTAATGCCGCATGACCAGCGATTACCAGGAGCAGCAACCCGATGATGATGAAACTAATGATGTTCAGGGCATTGTTTTTATCGGGGCCGACTGTAGAAGCACCGTTGAGTAAAAGCCCTTTAAACAAGCCCTCTTTCTGAATGGCTTCTTTTACCTGGTATTTATAAAGTGAGGCTGTAAGGATAGAGTTCTTGGCGTGGCAATCTTCACATTTTCTGACAGCCATTTTTTTTGGTACGATATAGTGGGAGACAATCAGGGTATCTTCGTTGCGAGAATGACATTCAATACAGCGAACCTTTGTAAAATGCGACTCCTGGTTGGGAAGCCATTCATGTTTCTTGATGATATCGGGTTTTTGTTTATCGGTAAGTAACCGGTAGCGGTCGGCATCGTCGTGGCAGTTGAGGCAGATCGTGTTGTCGTAGGAAATGGTTTCGGTAAGGTTTTCGGTGGTACGGGCATTGATTTTGTAGGTATGCGGATCATGGCACATCCAACAGGTAAATTCATCACTATGTTTTTGAAAATGAACACTTTTCATAAAAGCAGTATCGATCTTCTCAAATTGAAATTTGGCATAGTGTTCATCTCCCCCGTGACAGTCAATACAATTGGCAATGGTTTCCATCCGCAGGTTTCCGGGATGTGGAAAGGCGCTATAGTCTTCTGAGTGGCAATCGGTACATTTGAATTCGCGGTGGTTGGAAACGTAGAATTCTTCACGATGAATAATGGTTTCTGCGTACATCCGCCGGGTGGTCAGTTTCTGTGATTCCGCGTTGACATATTGATATTTAGACTGTCCGTGGCATTTCAGGCAATTTTCGTTTTCTTCAGCGTTTTTAAAGCGGGAATAAAGAACCCTGGTATTTTCCCCGGATCCTTTTCGGGGAGTGCCGGTGGATCCCTGATCGTCGGTTTGAGCCAGTGAAAGTACCAGGGTAAATGCCAGTAGCAGCAACAGGACTACCCATGCCGGCCGGATGTTGGCTTTTTGTATCATTATTTTTTCATTGTACGCATGTAGGCAACCAAAGCCCAGCGGTCGTTGGCTTCGGGGATTTTCTTTTCATACCCGGGCATTTCGTTACGCCCTTTGTTGGTACGGTAGAAGAGTTCACCGTCGGTTGAGGACTGAAAGGCAGCGGAGGAGAAGTCGCCGGCGAAAGTTTTCATGCTGGCAGCTTTTGGGCCATCGCCCAGGCCTTTGCTTCCGTGGCAGGATTTGCAATGTTTGGCCCACAGTTCTTTGCCGGTGGCAATAACCCCCGCGTCAGTCAGCTTAACGGCGGGTTTCAAAGCTTTATCCTTATCGGGTACCGGCCAGGGTGCGGGTTTGGCTTGTTGTGCGGAGGCGGTCAGGCCCAGGAAGAATACGGCGACGATCGCCGTCAGAAGGAAGGTGGCCAATTTTTGTGTTGTTTTCATGGTATTTGGTTTTAAGTGTAAGCGTTCAGTTAAAAACTCCAGAGCCTCGTAATGTTCAGGCCCAATAGAATGTATCCGTTAAAAGCGTTGTTGGGATTATGCATCACGATTTCAGAGGGGACGATCCCGGGGGCAGCTGAGAGGAAAAGTTGGAAAGCGTGGGTACTGGTACAGATTTCCCAACCCAATCCGAAATTCGGATAAGGTGATTTGGAGGGATTCAGGTAAGCGTCGATCCAGCGGTTTGGGTACCGTACAATGAAAGCCGGATCGTAATTGAGAATGAAGGGTTGCTGATAGGTAACCATAATGGATGATTGGGGGCTCACTTTAAATCGCAACAGCAAAGCGAGGGCGAGTGCATCGTGCATGGAGAGAGAGTCCACCTTGTTAAAGTGGGTGTAACTGAGCCCCAGTTGGGCTGAGAAATAATTACAGAAGCGGCGGGAGAACATGAATTCGTGGTACCATGCCAGGCGGTCGACAAATTTATAATCAGTTCCATAAATTTCCCGCCCGGAGGCGTTGAGGGAGAGATCGCCATAATAACCAATGGTCAGGGGGAATCCTTTTTCCCTTTGGCGCAGGAAGATATATTTGACCTGAAGATCCTGCAGCATGTTGTTTTTGGTTGTTCCCAGCCCGACCAGCAGGTTTTTTGTAATGGTGAAATTCAAACCAAGCCGGATGTTGGAGGCTCCCCAGAGCCCTGCCAGGTCTTTCCAACCGTTTTGGATAGTTCCGAAACGGTGTTGAAGGACAAATTCAAGGGTTTTGGTTGGTGGAAGAGCGACGGTTTGGTTATCGATGAAGATGCCGCTTTCAAAAGCTGCCCGTGATAAGGGTTTTTGCGTGTTTTCGGGGGCTGTGACGGAATCCTGGGCAAAGATAAAACCAAATCCCGACAGGAAGAAAAGCAGGCTGAGTAAAGTTCTTTTTGTATCCATTGATAAAGATTTTTATGATTGATACTTCATTTTCTTGCCGGATTAATTATTCCTGGCTCCTTCTTCGATCCAGTAACGGATGGTCGCATTATCGGTTGGATTGCCATAGGATGCCATGATCCCGCCGGAAAGCAAACAGGTATAGAGGATGCTCTCATTGGGTTTATATGGGATTACCATTGAATTGTCCATCAGGCTCTGGAAGGATCTTCCTGCCCTCAGATCGGGGGCAACAGCGCCGCTGTGGCACATGGCACGGGCACAGCCCAGTTCATCGAAGATGGGTTGTACTTTCAGTGAAAAGCTGGTCGAGTCACCCGGAGGAGGAGGGGTGGGAGTATCGGGCGTGATGGTGGCATATTCACAGGAAGTAAAGAGAAAAACACCCATAAAAAAGAAAATGACAGGGAGAAGATGTTTCTTTTGCATAGCGATGGGATTTAGAAGACATTGAAAAATTAAAGGACGATTATTTTTTTTGTCACACTTTGCGAATCCGTTGTCAATTGAACAAAATAGATGCCGGGGATTACAATTCCCCGTAACCGGAAAGTTTGGGTATGGTCACCGGTAGTCTCTTCTTCGGCAAAAAGCTGACGGACTTTCTGCCCGGACACTGTCAGCAGATCGATACGGGTAAAAGCGCGCTGATCATAGGAATAGCTTATGGAAAGTGCCTCGGATACAGGATTCGGGTACACGGAGAAGGCTTGTTGTTCCTGATCGGGAACAGCCGTGTTAACGTTTTCGGGGATTTCGAGGGTAGAGAGTTTGGTAACCGGTTTATTGATTGTAAAAGCACCGTAGAAGGTGACAGTTCCGGTACCAGCGGCTGGTGCGGTCCAGGTGAAATTCCAGACAGCCGGGTTGGTATTTACGCCGCTTGTCTGGGTGATGTATTTGGGGTTGCTGGAGGCAAATTTGCTTCCCGTCCCCGGGGTCAGTGTCCCAAGAAGTGTTCCGGTAAGGCTTTGCGGGGAGACCTCAAAACCTTTTTTCCCTGTTCCGGTGACGGTGACGGTGATGGTATAACTTGCCCCGGGGGTATAACCGGCGGCGGGAACGTTGGAGGTGATCCATCCTGTAACATTTCCGACGCTGCCCCCATGACATCCGACACAATTCTGACCGTCGGCAGGTGATCCTGTGTACCCTGCGGGAGAACCTCCGGGGTATTTCAGATCAGAGCCGCTGAAACCATAAGTAAGAACAATCACTGAGAGCAAAAAGGAAAAGCGTATAAGCTGTTTCATAGGATAAATTTTGTGTTTGGTTTTGTTTTGTGGAATAGCCGGATGTTTTTATTCGAAAGAAGAGATTTAGTTTACTGTCTGAAAATTGAAAAAAGGCTTCAGGGAAACATTCCCTGAAGCCTTTTTATTGATCCTGAAAGCTATTAATTGCCAAGTTTGGAAAAATAATCAAGGCCAGACTGGAGCATGTCGTGGGTGTACATGTAGTTATGGACACCAAGGCTACGGTCTTCAACAATCATCAGATAATTCCAGAACACGGCTAATTGTTTCTGGGGGTATTTCTTTCCTGTTTTGAGAAGCATTGTGTTGGTGTCAAGCATATTAGCCACGGCCAATTTCACTTTCAACGTTTGCAGCATGCCGGCGATCTCCGTCTGGCGTCCGCCCACGTCAAAACTTGTGGCACTGGTGTGACAGTTTTTGCACGCGGCAACGTTCTGAATGTTTTCTTCTTCATTCCTCATTTTGAGTGAGTGACCACCTACCAGGTCACCCTGTGCCAATGCCTGGTGGCAGGAGGAGCAGGCAAGGCTGGATTTATGGTCAGTTTGTCCGAAGGGGACGGCTCCGATTTCAAAAGCTCCCTTGCCTGATAAGATCAAACCCTGTGTGCCATGGTGCGGCCCCCAGCGGTTGCTGGTCGGCTTCAGCGAGTCGGTAATACTGGTTGGGTTGGTCAGCCATGGAGAGGTTTTTCGGGCCTGGTGACAACGGGCGCAAAGGTTGGATGAACCACCTTCAGCGGCCAGGTCTATGGTGATCGTTTTGTCATACATGGGCTGGAAACCCGTTGTGATAGTAAGGGCCCAATCAGCGTTGGTGTAGGTTTTATGAATTTTGTGGCAGGTACGGCAATTGATCGGAGCTGCATCATACACGGCTTCTGCGGTGGTATCCGCATTGGTAACGATGTTTTCAAGATACCCCTGGCTGGTATGGCAAACGGCACATGCCTTACGGGTTCCTTCAAAGGTAGTGGAACCGGTGGCGTGCTGAGAGGCATCGTACTGAAAGATCTTGGTAACCAATGAATCACTCCAGTTGTGGCACTGCACACAATTGGAATTAGCATCCGTCCCGTTCGTGCCATCTTTACCGGCCGGACCTGCAGGTCCCTGCGGGCCTTCCTTGGTACATGAAGTGAAAAGCATAGCCGCAACGGATACCATCATTCCGGCTGAGATAATAAACCTGAAAACTTTTTTCATGTTCTTCCAGTTTTTGCTAATAATTTTTTGATCGCAACTGACAACTTGTGTGCATAGGTTGAAAACAAAAATAGAAAGAATCCTCCCGCTGTGGCTGAAAAACCGGTGAGATTTGTTAATAACCCAACTGATATTTCTCAAAGCCCTGTTGATATATATCAATATCCATATTGATCTATGTGCTTTTTTGTAAAACACCTCAGAAGGCGTTTACCTCCCGAAATCAAATATCCTAAAAAACTCTTTGAAGAAGAAGGAAAAGCTTTCAACCTGTTTCGCTGATTTGTCGTAGCTGCTTGATGTTCAGAATTTCCAGCGTGTTCCCCTGAAGAGAAAGGATTCCCTCTTCCCTGAACTCTTTCAGAATACGAATGGCGCTTTCTTTCGACATACCTGAAAGGTCAGCCAGGTCCTGGCGGCTGATGGTCATGACAAAAGGATTCTGGCAATAGATTTTTTCAGCTAAATAAAAGATGACATCGGCAATACGCCCGTGCATCTGTTTCTGGGTCAGACTAATAACCTGGTCGAAGTTAAAAATGGATTGAAGGGACACCCGTTTTATGAATTCATCCGCAAAATCCGGGTTTTCACGGATCAGTTTTTTGAAGATATTGACGTCAACCAGACAGGCGGAGGAATCTTCCACTGCTGATGCAGAGTAATAATGGCGGTTATCAACGTAAATTCCCGGTCCGAAAATGTAATCGACCGGTTTAACCAGGGCTAAAATCAGGTTTTTACCATACCCTTCGATATAGATTTTCGCTAACCCCGAAGTCACACATACAAAATGTGGAGAAGGTGTTCCCTGTTTGAAAATGATCTCACCGGCTTTGTAGTTTACCTGAACCCTGGCCTGATTGATCAGTTCAAGTTCAAAAGGATGAAGGCTTTTGAAAATAGATGTTTTACAATTACAATCCCCACAATTTGTGGAATGTTGTATTTTGTTGATCATTAGGAGATTACGGCCGCATAAAAGCAAGTCATCCGCAAATATACAATTAAATTGATATAAAACAACAAATGGGTTTGTTTTAATCAATAGGATCGTTGATAAAAATCAATTTTTTTGCAGCCATTCGGCGATCTGGACAGCATTGGTGGCGGCCCCTTTCCGGAGATTATCAGCCACAATAAAAAGATTCAGTGCTTTAGGGCAGGATTCATCGCGCCGGATACGACCCACGAAAACATCATCTTTTCCTCGGGCTTCAAGGGGCATAGGGTAAATGTTCCGGCCGGGATCGTCGCGGAGGGTGACCCCGGGCATCGTTTCAAGGAGCCGGCGAACCTCCGTCAGGTCAAAGTCCTCTTCAAATTCAAGGTTCACAGCCTCCGAATGACCTCCCAAAACCGGGACACGGACGATGGTTGAGGTGATCCTCAGATTCGGTTCATGTAAAATTTTTCGCGATTCGTTGACCAGTTTCATCTCCTCAGTGGTGTAACCGTTGTCGAGGAAATCACCCCCGTGTGGGAAAAGGTTAAGGTCGATGGGATAAGGATAAGCCCTTTCTCCTTCAATTCCGTGCCGCTCGTTCTCAAGTTGTCTGACTGCACGGGCACCGGTTCCGGTAACACTTTGGTAGGTGGAGACGACCATCCTTTTGATCCGGTACCTTTTATGAAGCGGAGCGACAGCTAAAACCAGCTGAATGGTCGAACAATTCGGATTGGCGATGATGCGGCGGTGACCGATCAGGTCCGATGCGTTGATTTCAGGGACAACCAACGGAACATCCTGATCCATCCGCCAGGCTGATGAATTGTCAATGACAGTACAGCCGGCTGCGGCATAGCGGGGCGCCCAATCTCTTGAAACTTTCCCACCGGCTGAAAAAATGGCCATATCAGGTTGCAGAGAGATAGCCTTTTCGTGATCGAGAATCGTGTATTCCCTGTCGCGGAAAACCATCTTTTTACCCTTTGACAGGGGAGAAGCAACCGGGATCAGCATTGACATCGTAAACTGGTGCTCATCAAGCACCTTCACGATTTCTCTCCCTACCAAACCTGTAATTCCGACAACTGCCAGTTTCATGTGATAAGATTTATTTTTTGGGTCAAATGGAATATCCAGTGCGCTCCTTTGGATATTTCATGGAATCGAAAATTTTTGCAAAAGTATGGATTTTGGTCTCAGACCGTATGACCTTTCCTCAGTTTTCGGATTAAGGAAGAAAAAATGCAAAAAGTCATTCTTTTCCTGGCGTTTCTGGTCTCCTTAACCGGGTACTGCCAATTCAACGATGATTTTTCCGACGGAGATTTCACCGAAAACCCTGCCTGGATTGGCGACCTGTCGCATTTTGAGGTGAATTCTTCCGGACAGTTGCACCTTCATTCGACCGGTAGCGACACCTCCTATCTCTTTACCCGGAGTGAGACAGCAACCAATACGGAATGGGATTTCTGGATAAAATTGTCGTTCAACACCTCCGCCAACAATTATGCCCGCATTTATCTATGCCTCGATACCCTTGATCTGCTGAGTGCCAACAGCTATTATTTACAGGCCGGAGGTGCTGACGACAGTCTTTGCATCTTCCGGCAGGAAGGGGAGGTCCATACGCGGCTTTACGCTTTCCGGAGTTACCGGATGACACATTCTACCAATATTCTGAGAATCAGGATTATTCGTGAACTGCAGGGGACATGGCAGGTCTTCACCGACACGACCGGGGGGCATGCTTTGTTCCCAGACGGAACTTTTAATGACAATGGATCCTCCGTGGCTCGGTGGTTTGGTCTGAGTTGCCGGTATACCTCCAGCAATTCAACGAAATATTATTTCGATGATTTTTATATCGGACCGATCCTTCGTGATACCCTTTCTCCAGCCATCTCAAACGCGGAAATTGTCGATGGAAACAGGATCCGGCTCTCCTTTACCGAGGGCATTCCCCCCGGCCTCGCGGAGGAAAAAAACCATTACCGGCTGATCGCAAGTGACCGGTCTCCCGATTCAGCCAGGATGGATCCCGGGTCACAGGGAATGGTCAGTTTATACTTTAGCGGTGGTTTCCCCAATGAACAGTGGGACACCCTGCTGGTGACAGGAATTGAAGATCAGGCGGGGAACCGGATGCCGGATACCCTTCTTCCGGTGGTTTATTACAGGGCCAAACCGTTCGACCTCCTTATTCACGAAATAATGGCAGATCCCGATCCTGTGCAGGGTTTGCCCGACGGAGAGTTTGTAGAACTCTACAATCGTTCTCCCTTTCCTGTAAACCTTAACCGATGGAGCTTTAGCTATGGAGGCACTGTTAAACACCTTCCCCCGGTTGTCGTTCAGCCGGATCACTACCTGCTGCTGGCAAAAGATCCCGCTTACCTGAGCTATGGGCCGGGTATTCTCCTGTTTTCTTCTTCATCTTCGTTGGCGAACGATGGTTCTGAATTGGTGCTGAGAGACCAGGGGCAGCAGGTGATCCATGCTGTCGAATATGATATCAACTGGTACCGCGGTTCATTTAAGGACGAAGGAGGGTGGTCGCTGGAGATGATCGATCCGTCCAATCCTTGTGGATGTTACGACAATTGGAATGCCTCCTGTCATCCCATGGGAGGGACTCCCGGGAAACCCAATTCGGTAAAGAATTCCAATCCCGATGCCACCCCTCCCTTATTAACCAGGGCCCTGATTTCCGACACAGCCGGTCTGCTTCTGTTTTTCTCGGAAGCCATCGATACAATGAATTTGAAATCAGATTGTTGGTCTGTCTGGCCGGATGATATTTCTCCCGATAGCATCGTGTTCAGCAGTGCCGGGCACCAGATGGCCAGTCTGTATTTCAGCGAACCCTTTCAACAGGGAATCATCTACCGCCTTCAATCGGGTTGTTTATTGAAAGATTGTGCCGGGAATCCGATTGATACAAGCCGTGCAGTACGCTTTGCAAAGCCCGATACTGCTTCACTTTATGATGTGGTGATCAATGAAATATTAGCCGATCCCTTCTCTGGAGGATCCAGGTTCATTGAGTTATACAACCGTTCAGAAAAGGTGATTGATCTGGGTTCCCTGACCATTTCAGCCCTGGATACGTCCGGTGGAATGCTTCAGGGTGCGGTTCCTGCGTCAGAAGAAGGGTTTTTGCTTTTTCCCGGGGATCATATAGCGCTCTGCGGGTCACCTGAGAAGATTTCTGAACAATACCGGGTAGTTTCTCCGGACCGGGTAGTAGAAACTCCGCATTTCCCTTCATTGGAGACAGATACAGGGCGGGTGGTGGTGGCCAGGGCAGCCGATGCGACGGTGATCGACAAAGTGAATTACGATGAAGGAATGCACTATCCTTTGCTGGTTTCCAGTGAAGGCGTATCCCTTGAAAGGCTTCATCCCGACCGCCCCTCATCTGACCGGACCAACTGGCATTCTGCCTCTGAAACTGCTGGTTTTGCCACACCGGGGTATTTAAATTCACATGGGAACGGCCAGGGAGAAGTGGAGGGCATTTTAACGGTAGAACCTGCTTTCTTTTCACCTGATAATGACGGAAAGGATGACCTGGTGACCATCCGGTTTGAGGGAGTAGCCGCAGATGTTGCAGTTACCCTGTCGGTTTATGATGTCACGGGAAGACTTGTCAACTTATTGGCCAACAATGTTTTGGTCTCTTCTCAGGAGCTTTTTTCCTGGGATGGGACTACAGCGGGGCATCTCAGGGCCGCAACGGGGTCCTATGTTATCTTTGCAGAATTGATCAGTGGGGGAGGCAGCGTTACCCGGGAAAAGACAGTGGTTTTTCTGGGAGGGCGCTTTTAATTTTACACCCTTGCAACGGCAATGGATGCGACGCTCACTTTGCATCCGGGGATCGCGGTGAGAAGCAGCGCACAGGCTTCAACGGTTGCACCGGTTGTAATGACGTCATCGACGAGTAAAACGTGTTTCCCATTCAGGGGCTCCGGGTTGGGGATTGTAAACACCGCATTGACATTCCGGAACCTTTCGAAGCGGGCTTTACGGGTTTGGGTAGCAGTGGCTTTTTTTCTGACCAACAGCTTTTTGCCAACGGGGATCTTCATCACTTCAGAAAGGCCCAGCGCGAAAAGTTCACTTTGGTTGTATCCTCTTTGTTTCTCTTTTTTTTGGTGAAGAGGCACCGGTATGATCAGTTCGGGCTGTTTATAAGAAGCTGTTTCGGCCAACTCACAACCGTATTGATGACCCAGGTAGCGACCGATGTCCTGCCGGCCTTTGTACTTCAATTGATGGATCATCCGCTGCACTTTGCTCCCTTTGTTGAAGTAGAGAAAGGAAGCAGCATGTTCGACCTGAACCCTTCCCCAGAAAAGTCTGGTTACCGGGTTATCCGCTTCCGTGTGAAAATGGGTCAGGGGGAGATGGTACTCACACAGGCGACAGAGTATCTCTTCATTTTTCCAAAGAGCGTTCCCGCAGCACACGCAAATCCTTGGAAATGCCAGAGAAATAAAATCGTTCAACCATTTCATTTTTTTTCTCGTTAATTCACCATGTATCGAAAAAGTAATCTGTCGGACCCGAAAAATCACGCCGGAATGACTACATTTGTCAGTCAACCAAGGGAAAAGAAACCGATGGCCAGATTACCATTGCTGGAAGTAAAAGACCTTTCGATAGAATTTATCTCCGGTAAGGAGCGGATCTGCGCAGTAGATCACATCTCTTTTGATATCATGCCCGGCGAAACGTTGGCAGTGGTCGGAGAATCCGGAAGCGGAAAGACCGTTACAGCATTATCAGTGATGCAACTGGTTCCTTCACCTCCGGGGATAATCAGGGAGGGAGCCCTCCTTTACCGCAACGGTAAAGGGATTGTGACCAATCTTTCAGGCTTAAGCGAGGAGCGGTTAAAGGGGATCAGAGGCAAAGAAATATCGATGATCTTTCAGGAGCCCATGACCTCTTTGAACCCTGTTTACACTTGTGGTGACCAGGTGGCGGAGAGTCTCGGCATCCATTTGGGGATCAGAGGTAAAACAGCCCGTGCCAAGGTAATTGAGCTTTTTCGGGAAGTGTTGTTGCCTCAGCCTGAGGAGATCCTGAAGGTTTACCCGCACCAATTATCAGGAGGACAGAAACAGCGGGTCATGATCGCCATGGCAGTAGCCTGCAATCCCGGTTTACTGATTGCTGATGAACCCACCACTGCCCTGGACGTAACTGTTCAGAAAGCCATTCTGGGGTTGATGAAACGGATGCAGGCGACCCGGGGGATGAGTATTTTATTTATCACGCATGACCTTGGGTTGGTCGCCGGGTTTGCCGATCGGGTAGTGGTCATGACAGGAGGGCGGATCGTGGAACAAGGACCTGTCACTAAAATTTTCTCTGCTCCGGAACATCCTTACACCAGGGGGTTATTGGCTTGCCGGCCACCTTTGGACCGGCGATTAGAGCGTTTGCCAACCCTGGATGATTTTGTGAACACGACAGGGCTTGACGTTCCTGCAGAAATCACGACCGTTCAAAGGGAAAAGGCGCATGAAAAGTACTACGCACAGCAACCTGTTCTGGTTTTTGAGGGGATCTCGAAAACGTTCGCTTCAAGGGGCGGAATTTTCAGCTCCGGGAAAAACACATTCACTGCGCTTGAAAAAATCACGCTCGAAATCTATCCCGGAGAAACACTGGGAATCGTTGGGGAATCGGGCAGTGGTAAGACAACCCTGGCCCGTGTGGCATTGGATCTGATCCCGGCCACAGAAGGGAAGATACGTTTCAATGGCATCGACATTACCCGGTTGACCCGGGAAAAGTTGAAAGCATTGCGCAAATCATTGCAAATCATTTTCCAGGATCCCTATTCTTCGCTCAATCCAAGGATGACAGTCGGTAATGCCATCCTTGAACCCATGGTCGTTCACCGGATGCATGGTGATCCCAAAACCAGGAAGGAAAAGGTTGTTGAACTTCTGGTACGTGTCGGCCTTGCTCCCGAACACTTTAATCGCTACCCGCACGAATTTTCCGGCGGGCAACGGCAACGCATCTGTATTGCAAGGGCTTTGGCCACAGAGCCGCACCTGATCATTTGCGACGAATCGGTATCGGCCCTGGATGTTTCCGTTCAGGCACAGGTTCTCAACTTGCTGAATGACCTGAAAAGGGACTTTGGGCTAACGTATTTATTTATTTCCCACGACCTTTCGGTGGTGAAATATATGGCCGATCGCCTGATTGTCATGAAAAACGGAAAAATCGTCGAAGCCGGGGAAGCCGATGCCGTTTATGCTCATCCCCGGTCAGAATATACCCGAGCCCTGTTAAACGCCATCCCCGGCCAGGCCGACTCCCGGTGGACCTAAGATAAGCCTATGAAAAACAAAGCCAGGAACCTGAAAAACCAGGACAGCCTTTTGATTAAAAAAGTCAAGACCGTTTTTGAAAACAATCCTGAGAGTAGTTTTAATTACAAACAGGTCGCCGCGCGGTTAGGCGTCGGTGACCGGTTGACGCGCGATTTGATCCGGAGAATTGTGGAACAACTTTTCATGAGCGAAACACTGGCTCAGAGTAAAAGGGGTAAATACCGGATCAGCGGGGAGGATATCCCGTTCCGGAAGCCGGTCAAGACACAGATCACCGGTAAGGTTGACATGAAACAAACCGGTAAAGCGTATGTCATCCCGGAGGATGGGTCGGAAGACATTTTCATCGCCGCTACCAATACCCATCATGCCCTTCACGGGGACACCGTAAAAACCTTTCTTTTTCCGGCCAGGAAAGGGCATAAAAGAGAGGGAGAAATCACAGAAATAATCAAGCGAAATAAAAGGCAATTTTCCGGGATAATAGAGACTACGAAAAACTTTGCTTTTTTAACTCCCGACAGTTCCAATATGCCGGTGGATCTCTTCATTCCCTTAAACAAGCTCAAAGGAGCTAAAAAAGGGCAGAAAGTAGTTGCTATCATTACAGACTGGCCGGAGCAATCAGCAAATCCGTTTGGCGAAGTCATTCAGGTACTCGGGAAACCGGGCGAAGATAAAGTGGAAATGAACGCCATTCTGGCAGGAATCGACTTCCCGTTACAGTTTTCTCCCGCGGCGGAAAAAGAGGCGGCAGAAATGGATGAAAAAATACCAGAAAATGAGATCAAAAAACGGCGTGATTTCAGGGATGTTTTTACCATCACGATAGACCCGGAAGATGCCAAGGATTTTGACGACGCACTCTCGCTTAAAATTTTGTCAAAAGGCAGGTACGAAGTGGGAGTGCACATTGCCGATGTTTCTTATTTTGTACAACAAGGTTCGGCCATTGACCGCGAAGCCGGTGAAAGAGGAACTTCGGTATATATGGTCGGGCAGACCATCCCGATGCTACCGGAAAGATTATCCAATGATCTCTGTTCTCTTAAAGAGGGGGTGGACCGGTTATGTTTTTCGGCTGTTTTCACCCTGGATGACGATGCCCGTGTACTCGATTCCTGGTATGGAAAAACCATCATCCATTCCAGGAAAAGGTATTCCTATGAACAGGTACAGGTTGTCATCGAATCAGGTCAGGGAGAAAATGCTGATGAGATTCTTCGCCTCAATCATCTGGCCTTGCGGTTGAGAGAAAAACGCTTTCAGAAAGGTTCTTTCAATTTCGAGACCCAGGAGGTCCGGTTTAAACTGGATGAACAGGGAAAACCTTTAAGCATTTATATCCGGGAAATGAAGGAGGCCAACAAGCTGATCGAAGATTTTATGCTGTTGGCCAACCGGATGGTAGCTGAACACATCGGAAAGAAAAAGGGGGGGCAGCCGGCAAAGACCTTTGTTTACAGGGTTCATGACAGTCCCAACGCGGAAAAGCTCGAGACCTTCACGCAGTTTGTAGCCAGGCTGGGATTTAAATTGAAAGTCTCTTCCAAGAGAAATCTGGCAGAATCGTACAACCAGTTATTCCGGGATATTAAGGGGACCGGGACAGAGAACATGATCGAGACGATAGCCATCCGCACCATGGCAAAGGCCTACTATACGACCAACAATATCGGTCATTATGGTTTGGCTTTTACCTGGTACACTCATTTTACCTCACCCATCCGTCGTTATCCCGATCTGTTGGTTCACCGGTTGTTGTATGCCTATATGCAAGATGCGCCCGGGGTAGCGAAAGAGGAGTACGAGATGTTGTGTGAACAGGCTTCTGAGATGGAGCGTCGGGCGGTTGACGCGGAACGCATGTCGGTCAGGTACAAGCAGGCGGAATACATGCTCGACAAGGTGGGGCAGGAATTTAATGCGTTGATTTCCGGGGTCAGCAAATGGGGGATTTTTGCAGAGATCACGGGGACCAAATGCGAAGGAATGATCCGGTTACGAGACCTGGAGGACGATTACTATTTTCTGGATGAGGAAAATTACCAGATTCTGGGGCAGCGGTATGGCCATTGCTTCAAACTGGGCGACCGCATCCGGATCCGGGTGAAGCGGATCGATCTGGCAAGAAAGCAAATGGATTATGAATGGGTTGGTTAAGGATCAACCGATCTTTTTCCGTTCGATAAGGTCGAAGAATGTTTTGTGATAGGTATCACTCACGGGGATGTATTTATCACCGATTTTGATCCGGTTCCTTTCTATCGATTCAATTTTATCCAAGGCCACAAAGAAGGATTTGTGAACCCTGCAAAAATGGGGTTCGCGGAGGACTTCTTCCAGCTTTTTGGCATTCATCAGGGTCATGATCCGCCGTGTTTTGGTGACGATCCGCCAGTAATCGCTCATTCCCTCCACGTAAAGGACTTCATTGTTTTCAATACGCTCCATGCGGGTTTCGGTCTTTACAAAGAAAAAGGCCGGTTCCTGAGCGGGGTGTTTGGCGTTGTCACTGATCCCCGTTAACCCTGTTTCCATCTGCATCCGTTCACACACTTTATTAACCCCTTTGATGAACCGCTCGAAGGAGATCGGTTTCAGCATGTAATCCACCACGTCCAGCTCAAATCCCTGGATAGCGTAATTATCGTAAGCGGTGGTAAAAATCACAAAAGGCTTGGTATTTAACGAATTGAGAAGCTGGATACCATTCAGCTCTTCCATCTGGATGTCGAGAAAAATCAGATCCACTTTAGCGGTACGGATATATTCGATGGATTCTATCGCGTTGACAAAAGTTTTCGTAAGGTCGAGAAAGGCAACCTTTGAACAATAATCCTTGATGATTTCCAGGGCAAGGGGTTCATCATCGATGGCGATGCAATTGATTTTCATAAAGTTTTCCGGTTAATTCCAGAGGATTAATAAAACACTGTATAGTTCGGAGGTTTGTGAAATTTCAAGTTTGTGCCGGCCGGGGTATAACAATTCGAGGCGGCGCCTGATGTTTTGTAATCCGATTCCTCCCACCTGGTCTTTGTTGATCGTTTCCGATCTGTTGAGGTAATTGATCACTTCGAATTGGATCCATTGCTGGTCCATGAAGAGATTGATCCGGATGCCCGGGTTTTCACATTTTTTACAGCCGTGTTTGAAAGCATTTTCCACGAATGGGATCAGGATCATGGGAGCGATGGTGCGCGATTCGGAGGAACCGGATACGGTGAGTTCCACGAAATCTTTTTGCCGGAGCCTGATGTTTTCAAGTGCAATGAAACTCTTCAGATATTCGATCTCTTTTTCAAGCGGGACCACATCGGCGGTGGCGTCATAAAGCATATACCGCATGATGGCCGACAATTTCACTACTGCTTCGGGGGCTTCGTCTGATTTGGTATAGACCAGCGAATAGATATTGTTAAGGGTGTTGAAGAGGAAATGGGGTTTGATTTGTGACCGGAGCAAAGCCAGTTCGCTCGCTTTGGTCTGAACCAGGAGTTCGGTCTTCATCTTTTGGGATTCGTACCAACGGATGGCCAGTTGAACGAGCAGCGAATAGATGCCATAGATGATGGTTAAACGAAGCGAGTTAAACCACCATGAGTTGTTTATGATCAGTGATTTATACGATGGCAGATGGGATGCTCCGATATAGTTCCAGAAGAGGTACTCCAAACCGATCCGGGTTGGGATGAGGAGCAGAAAAACTGCAATCAGCATAAGAACAGGCAGAATTTTTTTCCGGTAGTTGAAAACTCTTCCTATTGAAAAGTAGAAAGCATAAAAGGTCAAAAAGCTGGTCATCGGATAGATGGTTATCTCACCGAAGGGGTCGTATTCTTTTCCTTTCATCATGATGATGCTGAGGAAGATCTGGTTGAAAATATATACCCAGAAGGCAAGATGGACGAGGATTTTATATTTCAGTTTCATATTTCTGACCAGAATTCTTCAACGAAATTAAGGATAAAAGTAGCAGTTGTAAAGCGAAAAAGGGGTTTAATCGACGGGCCGGCCCTATTACCGGGCAGCCTCCCCGAAAAAAACGGTAAAACAGGGAAATGGCTGTATATTGTATTTCAGTAATTTTACGGATCATCAGGTGATTGACTTTTGATACTATTCCGGGCCATGAACAGCAGTTTCAGTCACATTTGCCGGTTGTTTGTCGCAGGGGTTGTTCTCTGCCTCGTTTTTCCTGCTGCGGGTCAGGGGCAGGAACAATTTGCTTTTTTTTACGGCAAGGTGCTCGATCAGTCAACAAAGAAAGGGCTTTCCAATGTCAACCTTTCGATTGCAGGAACCAGGACCGGAACCGTTTCAGGCAAGAAGGGGGATTTTTCATTTTTCGTTGATTCAGTTCCCTGTATGTTGATGGTCAGTCATGTGGGATACAAGACAAAAGCGATTTACCTCGACAACACCTCCTATTCGTTGACGCTTTACCTCGAACCGGCGGCAGAAGAGCTGCAGGAAGTGGAAATTAAAGCCAGGCAGCAGGAGTTCTTTTTCAAAGATGAATTGTACTCGGTAAGGGATTATGAGATCGACAGTGGGAACATTTATCTTTTGGTTTACAAGACCCGATTGCTTTACACAGAGATCCTCTGTAAAAGGCCCAACGGTGACACCCTGGCCCGGTCACCAGTCATCCGGTTCACTCCCGACCGGTTGTTCAGGGATTGCATGGGGTACATGCACGTGCTTAGCAATGATTCGGGGTTTCAGATCAACAGAGTCGGACCTCGCCTTGAATTGACCCATCCTGTCGGATTGAAAAGATTTGATAATGTGCTGAAAGATTGTATCATTTCAACACCGGAGACTTTTTACTTCCAAAAGGTGGTCGATAAAGGCCAGCAGGTCGAGTACTATGGCATCGACCGGAAAACCCTGATAAGGAAAAATATCTCGAGTGTCACCGATGAAAAAAAGGCCAGGATGTTACGCAGAAACCCGGGAGATGTGGGTTTGTTGTGGAGTACAAAGCCACCTGATTCAAGGGAGGATTTTGTCACCTGGAACTATGTTCATAAAATCCTCTATCGACCTATAAAAACGGCGCTGTTCAGGATAGGGGATTACCTCTGTATTTTCAATACCCCGGAGAAGCAGATCGAATTTTACGACATGCAGGGAAATTATTCTTACAAACTTTTGTTGTACCCTGATATGGTCCATGATGGAAGGTGGACGCAGGAGGTGTTGATCGATGAGGCAACAACCAAGGTCTATACCACTTTTTTGCGATCAGGGATTTGCACCCTATACCGGATTGACCTCAACAATGGCAACCTGAAACGGGTTATGGAGTTGCCCCATCCTTTTCCGCAGAAAATAAAAATTTGGAACGGAGAGGCTTACTACCTGTACGATGTCCCCGGAACTGCTGATAACAAAATGTTGTTCAGGCAGGGATTATAGCTCTCCGAAAAAGGAAACTGCCCGGGATTCCAGGCAGTTTCACAACATCACGTAAACAGGAAAAGTTATTTTACAATCGTCAGTTCGTTAATGAGGTTGGTGGCTCCTGCAAATTTATCGATGATAAAGAGCACATAACGAATATCGACATTGATGGTTCGTTGCAGATCGGGTTCGAACATGATATCCCCGCTCATGGCTTCCCAGTTGCCGTCGAAGGCCAGTCCGATCAGTTGACCGTCGCCGTTGATCACAGGGCTTCCCGAGTTTCCTCCGGTAATGTCGTTGGTGGTCAGGAAGCAAACGATCATCTCTCCGTTCTCGCCATAAGGGCCGAAGTCTTTCGCTTTGTACAGGTCCTTCAGCTTCTGATCGACTCTGAATTCATCATTGGTGGGATCTTCTTTCTCCATCACGCCTTTCAGGGTCGTGACATAGTCATAGTGAACTGCATCGGCGGGATAATAATCCAACACGCTGCCATAGGTCATACGCATGGTTGAGTTGGCATCGGGATATTTAACCAGGGCAGGATTCATCTGTCGCAGGCCGGCGATGAAGAGGCGGTTGGAAACACTGACATTGCCACGGGCCACACTGAAGGCGCCGGCATATTTTCCAATGGCTTCTGACATGGACTCGTTCAGTTCCCATCCCAGGTCTTTTTTGAAGGTTTTCAGAGAGGGTTTATCAATAAAGGCGTTTGCTTTGGCCGGGGTGGCAAAAGCCGAAGTAGCATAAACATCTGCAGCAAAGGCAGTAAAATCGTTGTTATAATCTTTTTCAATGCGTGCGAAGATGGAAGGCAGTTCTGATTTATTAACATCTGTTGCATACATTCGCAGTAATTCAGCCAGGGTTTTCTGAGCGATGGCCTGGTCGTATTCTTTGAAATGATTTTTCACTGCTTTTTTCAGATCTGTTTTCGTTTCCTCGATAAGGGTCTTGTTTTTCTTTTCCAAAGCGCTTTTCAACACATCGAACTGGCCGGCCATCTGTGTCACATCGAGTCCCATTCCGGCGAGGTTGGCATAGAAGAAAGGAAGGGCAACTTTTTTCATTTCGCCGTAGTTGACTTTCAGGTCATCCAGCACCTTTCCGTATTTTTTCTCAAGCTGCGGGTCTTTACTGTACCAAGCTGTAAAATCGTTTTCGATTATCCTCTTCTTATCTTCGACCTTGTTGCGGACCAACATGCGCGACTGTCCGATAAAATTCTTCCAGGTATTGGCGATTCCTGCGTAATTGGCTGCATAAGCAATTTTCACGGCCTGGTCAACGTCCATTCTCTCTTTCATGATCTCGAGTTCTTTCCCGAAAATTTTAATGATGGTGGGATAAAAAACGCCGACGTTGTAATCGATACCATACGAAGTCAGGTAACGGGAGGTACTGCCAGGATATCCCCAAATCATCGCAAAATCATTTTTCTTGATCCCTTTAAGGCTGATGGGCAGGTGATAAGGAGCGTTGAGCGGAATGTTGTTTTCGGAGTATTCTGAAGGTTTTCCATCCGGGTCGGAATAGACGCGGAGAACGGTGAAATCGCCGGTATGGCGAGGCCACATCCAGTTGTCGGTATCTCCGCCAAATTTTCCCACGGAAGAGGGAGGAGCGCCTACCAACCTTACATCTTTATAGGTTTTAAAGACAAAGAGATAATATTCATTCCCTCCGTAAAAAGGTTTTACAGATGCTTCAAACTGGCCCCCTTCTTCAGCCCTTTTCCTGATCCGGGAAGAGATCTCTTTTACTTTAGCAGCCCGGTCTGACTCTTTGAGGGTATCCGGAAGGAAGGGAATGATTGAATCTGTAACATTCTCAATGCGTTGCAGGAAAGAAGCACACATTCCCTCGTTGGGTAGTTCCTCTTTGAAAGATTTGGCCCAGAATCCGTTGGTCAGGTAATCGTTTTCAGTGGAACTGAGTTCCTGGACTGCGCTGAAACCACAATGGTGGTTGGTAAAAAGCATTCCCTGGGCAGAAACCATTTCTGCAGTACAGAAGAACCCGCCGGTGGCGCCTCCGCGGGATAGGCCCACGATGGCATCTTTCAGGCTGTTGTGATTGATATCGTAAAGTTCCTGGGGCGTAAGGTGCAACCCCATTTTTTGCATGTCAACATAGTTAAGCCGTTCGAGAAGCAGCGGAAGCCACATGCCTTCATCGGGAGGATTGTCGGCATACGAAAAACGAATGGAAGTGAAGACCAGGAGCAGAAGTAGCAATCCGGTTTTGAGATGCAGGAGTAGTTTTTTCATATTTTAAATAGTTTAGGGATGGCGAGGATGAAGCTAAGATGAAACTACAAAGTTAACAACTCTTTTTTTTCAGGATCCGTTTTTTAGATGAACGGGTGTTTTTCTCGGTGACTTCCTGATTTTTGCAGATTAAAACAGGTCAATTATCTCACCGATCCCTGCCTTTAACAAGTATTTCAGCTGTTACGTCAAAAAAGGTTGGATTTTAACCCGATGCTTCTCAATTTTGCTGAAAAATGGAAAACCATGAGAAGACTTCTCGACAGGAACAGCCGGAATCCGGTTTTAGCTCATCTGCTGTTCTGGTTCATCAGTATTGTTCTTTTTACGGTAACCCTGTTTTACACACGGGGAGATTTCAGCCTTTCCGTTATCAACATGAAGTGGGCGGTCAACATCCTGGTGACCATTGTTTTTCTTGCTGTTTCGGTTTACATCAATTTGCTGTGGCTCATCCCTTTCTTTTTCGATCGCAGGCGTTATCGTCTTTTTTTTCTGCTCGAACTGGGGAATATTATCCTTTTTATCATTCTGAATTTTATTGTCTCTTATTTCTTCGAGGGAGGACAACACATCAACATCGTGTCGGAAGTGATGGCGGAGCTGATCCTGGTATTGATTTTTCTTACGATTACTACCTTGTTGAAACTGATGCGCGATTCGGTCAGGATGCAGGATGTTGAGCTGCGTATGAAAGAGGTTGAAAAACAAAAAATAGAGGCAGAGCTGAGGGCTCTTAAAGCCCAGATCAATCCCCATTTTTTCTTCAACACTTTGAATGGGTTGTATTCTCTCACCCTGGATAAATCGGAGAAAGCCCCTGAACTGATTCTGAAACTTTCTGACCTGATGCGGTTCGTGATTTATGAATCGAAAGACGACCAGGTATCGATGGGGAAACAACTGGAATTTTTACAAAACTATGTTTATCTTGAGCGGATCCGTTTCGATGAAAGTTTAGCTGTAGCTTTTGAGGTGAACGGAGAAAATCTGCAGAACAAAACAGCGCCGCTCCTGTTTATCGCTTTCATTGAAAATGCCTTCAAGCATGGCGCCAAAGCAAGGGATACCAACCCGTATATCCATATCCGGTTTGACCTTGAACGATCCGACCGGGTTCTTTTCACGATAGAAAACAACATCGATCCGAGGGCTCAGCGCCCTGCCGGATGGGGAATCGGGCTCGAGAATGTAAAAAAACGGCTGGAACTACTCTATCCTGACAGACACACGTTAACCATTAACGAAGACCAACGCTCATATCGTGTTCAATTATTAATCAACTTGTTATGAACATCCGATGTCTGATCATCGACGACGAACCGCTTGCTCAACGGGTCATTGAAAAATACGCCGGGGAAGTGCCTTACCTGGAGATTGTCAGGAAATGCAACAATGCCCTGGAAGCCATCGAAATACTACATCAGGAGGAAATTCATCTGTTGTTCCTCGACATCAACATGCCCCGTCTCAGCGGGATGGATTTTCTGAAGACCCTGAAAAAACCGCCGCTGGTCATCATTACGACAGCCTATGCCGAGTATGCTATCCAGGGCTATGAAATGGATGTGGTGGATTACCTGATGAAACCTTTTGCTTTCGACCGGTTTCTGAAAGCGGTCCAAAAAGCTGCCGATTTTTTGCGGAGCAGGGAAACAAGTCATGGCGAATCGCAGGAAGCCGAAAATCCCGAAGAGCGTTTCATCTTCATCAAATCAAGCAAGAAAACCTACAAGGTCAACCTTTCGGAAATCCTTTACATTGAAGCGCTGGGAGATTATGTCAAGATCTATACCGACGACCGGATGATCGTCAGTTATCAATCGCTGAAAAACCTTGAAAGCCTCCTGCCTGCCAAATCATTTCCTCGGATCCATAAATCCTTCATCATTGCTTTATCGCGGATTGATATGATCGAAGGAAACCAGGTAAAGATCAGGGACCGGATGATCCCGGTAGGGACCAATTTCAAAACAGAATTTGAGCGGTTGATCCGGTTTATTTAGTGATCTTCGGGGCAGCCAATTCTCCTTTCATCACTTTTCGCAACACAAAGGAGAAAATTATCAGCAGAATACCAAAAAGAAGGGCCAGCACACCGATCATTTTCACCAGGAAAATCGCCCAGCTGAAAGGGTCAAAGAACAAGGCGATTCCCAGTCCAAGGGTTAGCAAACCATTGATCAACAATCCGTTCTTAAACTTTGGAGCTTCACGGAGAGTGGCCAGTACGGCCAACTGGATAATTCCCATGATCACGATCCAGATTCCGGCCAGGATCATGAAAAGTTGGATGGATGCTTGCGGAAAAAAGCCCAGGATCAGTCCGATAGCAATCACGGCGATCGATTCAAAAAGAATAAGGCCCGCCTGTTTATCCTTTCTGAAGTTATTGATGCCGAAGATCATCACCAGGATTCCGATGCCCAGCATTGCATAGCCGAAGATTTTGATCATTGCTTCGATGGCTTCACGGGTGTTAAGGATCACCAGAATCCCGAAAAGGAGGAAGAGGATCCCGTTCACCGCCAGGAACCACCAGTTTTTAAAACGTGCTATCGCCATAATATTGAGTTTAGTAACCGGTTTAAAATGATTTATGGAACTTGTATGGAGACGCCCCTGAAATATTCGAGCAGGGAGCCGGTAATGACAAACACACCGATGATCAGGAACAACAGTCCTACAATGCGGTTCATCCAGAGTTTGATCTGCGGGTTGCCGGCTATTTTAATTTTATTGGCCAGGACGACTTTCAGGATATCGGTGGTAAGAATAATCCCCAATGAACCGGAGAAAAAGAGTGCCACATTTTGTTGATTGCCTCCATAGGTGGCGGTAATGGCAACAACAGAGGTGATCCAGAAAACCCAGAGCATCGGGTTGGCAATGTTGAGGACGAACCCTTTGATAAAATAGGCCAAAACGCCTTTCTTTTTCACCCGGATTTCGTTGATGGCTTCCACCTGTTCGGTTTGCGGAACTTTTTTAAAGAAGGTATAGAGCCCGTACAGACACAGCACTACTCCTCCGATGATACCCAGCACCAGGTGGTATCCCGGATCTGTGATGACCTTGCTGGCGCCGAAAGAGCAACCCACCACCAGCGTCAAATCGCTTAGAAATATGCCCAATGCAAGAAAAATACCCGTTTTGACGCCATGTTTGATGCTTGTCTGCAACAAAGCGAACAGGGCCGGTCCCAGGGTGATGGCCACCGTAAGACCGAGGATCATCCCTTCAAAAAGCGGATGTAAGATAGAGACCACAGCAAACCGGGGTTATTGTTTGTTATACGATCGGATGTGCGTATTCCACTGTTCCAGTTGTTCATTTTTCAGCACTCTCGGGAACTTATGGGCGCCGCCCTCCTTTCCTCTGATCCTCATCCAATCGTGAAAGGCTTGCAAAGGTAAAACTTCCACAGAAATATTACGGATTGCTTCAATCCGTTCGACCCGGTAGTCATCGTTGAGGATTTTCAGGAAAGCGTCAAGTTTTTCAGCTGCAACGACCGGATCCAGGGGTTGGTCGGTTCCCAGGTACCATTTGTGGGCAAAGAGGTTGCCATAGCGAATACCAGCTATGGTAAACTCATTGATCTTCACGTTTGTATCATCCTGTAACATCCGGATAGCCCGGTTCATGTTGTCCTGTGACAAATGTTCACCGCAGAGGTTCAAAAAATGTTTGGTGCGGCCGGTCAGGACGATCTCATTGTTGGCGATGGATACGAACCGTATCGTATCACCGATCAGGTAACGCCATGCGCCGGCACAGGTGGTAAGCAGCAAAGCATACTCTTTGTTCTCCTCCACCTGCCCGAGGGTAAAGGTCTCCGGGTTGGACCGCAATTCTCCTTCGCTGTCGAAATTTGCGTTGTTGTACGGAATGAACTCGTAAAAGATACCGTTGTCAACAATCAGCTCCATGCCCTTTTTGTTTTCGGGTTTCTGGTATGCTATATAGCCTTCGGAGGCAAGGTATGATTCGTTGTACAATACCGGTTTGGAAAAAAGGTTTTCAAAACTCTTCCGGTAGGGTTCGATGGAAACTCCGCTGTGAACGTAAGCAGCGAGGTTGGGCCATATCGCGTGAATCGAGCTGACTTTATAATGAGCAACAATTCTCTCGAGGATGATCTGAATCCAGGCCGGGACCCCCACCATGATTCCGATATCCCAACTGGCCGCTT
>Ga0209099_1000677_pt1 | contig 39788 bp, 31 predicted proteins | sample AD_JPNHW2_MetaG_FD_184430 | JGI IMG/M metagenome (GOLD analysis project Ga0209099, IMG submission 184430) | Active sludge microbial communities of municipal wastewater-treating anaerobic digesters from Japan - AD_JPNHW2_MetaG (SPAdes) (version 2) | ecosystem: Engineered > Bioreactor > Anaerobic...
AGCCTGGCTCAAGGAAATCCTCACCATGTTGCCGGATTGCCCGGCGAACCTACTGCACGAACTTCTGCCTGTGCAAAATTAAACCATTGCTGCTTTAGAAAAAAGATGTACTTTGCCGGTGGCTTACTTTTTAAAAACCATTTTATAATCATCCCATGTCGTATTTGAACTTATAGAAATTGGATTGTTGTCTTTTATTAAATCTGTTTCCCACAGGCCACGGCCAAACGTTGCTGCTCTTAATTTACCTAAGCAAAAATTAATATCTAAATCAATAGCTTCTACGTGAGGTAGACCCTCTAATTTGGTCCAACCTTGATTAGAATTTTTTTCTTTCCAGAATACACCACCGGTAGTCCCAATATATATTATTTTTTCTGAAAAATCATAAGCTATAGAACATACAGATAGATTTGTTAAATTATTATCTGTCCAATCAATCCAGTTTGTCCCGTCATAGTATATAACTTTGGGAATAACATTTGTATAGCCTTTATAAACTATCCAAAAAGCATCAGGGTTATTTTCATCAACAACCAAATCTGAAATCCATTTACGATAAACTTCATTATTCAACTGAGGCACCAATTCTGAAAATGATACTTGTGTAGGATCGGTTACATTGCAATTTGTTGATTTTAATAATACGAATCCTAATGGATCATTTCCAGTACTTTGATTTACTTTTAATGCGTATAAATAATTCGGGTGCAATATTGAATTCCATAAATTATAATATATTCTATTGGTATTAGAAATATCTGCTATTGGAGAAATATGCTCCCAAGTATGCAAACTACCCCTATCTAATGAACGGCTAATATAGAATATGTTAGCAGCATACAGAATATTTTGGTTCAAATAATCTTTTACAAAATTGGGAAACCAAGATAACCCACCAGGTGGTGTAATACTGGGGCTTCCATATTCAGTTAAATTCGTATCCATCATTAAAACTCCCGCCTCTGTTATATAAAATATTCCATTTTCATCATCTATACTACTATCAAAAGCATCACCCCCATGAATCATATACCATTCATCTTCATCACTAAAATAAACAGATGTACCGACATCATACCCACCATAAACAATTTTATCATCAATAATATTACCCGTACTTATACCATGCATATTAGAAATTCCAATCCCATTAGTAAGGTTAGTCCAAGTAACTCCATGATCACTGCTTCTATTTAAACCACCGTCGGTACCTATCCAAATGTCAGTATTATTTGGCGCATAAGTAATCCAATGTATATCATCATGATAATTCTTTGGCAAAAGATGCCATGTATTACCATAATCGACAGACTCATATATATTATCTACATTAGCTCTATACAAAGTTGCGGCATTTGTCGGAGCAACGCAAAAAGATTCAGAACGTCCACATACAATTCCATTATCACCACTTAATAATATACCAGGTGACCAATTATTAGTTGAAAATGTATATCTATAAAGGGTTGCTGTTACATCCCTGCCTGAGTGGTCAATAGCCCCGCAATTTTTATAATACTTTACCACAAAAAGGGTATCAGGATTATCTGCTGACATCCGTATTACAAATAAATCATCCCAGTATGTATCATCATCCATTATTGCCGGCATTCCTGGCAATTCCTGCCAGCTTTCACCTTTATTATTTGAAATAAAAACACTCTCACCTGAAGCAATTAAAATTTTACGGTTACTTTCAGGTTTATATATTATATCCTGGATATAAATATCATTACCTTCGATTTGCAGGTTATTCTCATAATCAGGATCCCACGAATCCAAATTTGATTGAGTGATAAGATTTGTCCATTGGACACTATTGGGATCATTTGCTAAAGCATTTGTTGTAACATATAAACCACTTGAAAATGCCGCATATAAGGTGTCTCCATGTACAGGATTTATTAATAACTTACGTCCACTTGTTAATGAATTTGGAAACCCTATCCAAATCATATTATTTATTGGGAACCAATTTTGTCCTCCATCGGTGGTCCTCCATACACCTGCAGTAGGAGAAAAATTTGCGTCACCATCGCCTGTTAATAAAAACCATGTATCCGGATACCCATATGGTATTTGAATATCTGAACATCCTGGTATTGGTAAATAATCGGTGCCACCATTTTGCCAAGTTGCCCCATAATCCTCAGAATAAAACAGACCTCCAGTTGGTGATCCTATAAATACCATATCTTCATCATTGGGATTAAATTCAATAAAGTTAACCCTTCCTATACCTCTACCATGTACATCGTTGTAATAATCATACCGCGGATCTTTCACCGGGCCAAGTTCTATCCAATTATTTAAAGAAGATTTTGCGGGATAATAATTGTTTATACAGGTATTGATATAAGATTTTCTTGCAGTAAGTGAAGAATCCAAATCCCCATCATTAAAATAAACTTCTTGCCACCTCTTTATAAATCTTAAAAATGATGTGTAACCTGTACCTTTCATTTCGCCATTCTTAGCAACATAAATAGAATCATAAAAGTGTTTTTGGATTTCATAATAATTCAAAAAATCTGAATACATTTCCTTTTCTTGTCCTGAAATTTTTAAACAAAAAAAACTATTTACTATTATGATTATTACTATAACATATTTATTTTTCATATTATTTTTGAACTTTAATTGAATAATTGATTTTGTCTGAAATGATTTTTATAAGATATAAACCAGATGGAAGGAATTCATTTAAATTAATCATACTAATTCCTCCTAAAATTAATTCTTTCTCAAATATTAGTTGACCTTGGATATTATACATTTTTAGGTTACAATTAATATCATGTTTTAGGTTGGATTCGATATTTAATTGATTTGAGAATGGATTCGGATAAACATTGAATAATTCCTCTTTAGAGCTATTTTCCTCAATTAAGCTATAATTACTAAAACAACTATCATTAATAATAGGATAAGTGTTAAAATGTGCAGTTATTGTATCATTTTGAAAACAAAGCATTGGTTTTTCAAAAAGATAATTAATATCATAATGATCAATCATGCCAGTAATAAATGGCCCAAGAGACGAACCAATACCCGCATACCAGACTGTAGGCGTTCCCCACTCATCATCACGAAGTTCAACGGAATTTGTCACGAAAACACCTCCTAAATCATAATAGCTAACATAATCTACAATGTATTTGTTGGTAAAGAAATTTATTGGAGCACCAGGTATATAATCAAACGGGAAAATCCATGTCTGAACTGTGTCTAAATTGCTTACATTAAAATCATATAATAATCTCTCAGTTGTGTCAAGCCTGTGCCAAGCATAAATTTTTAAGCTATCTTCCCTAACGCCCGCATAATATTTAGCCTTGGCAAAATCAAAATTGTAATTAACGGTATCCCATTGTACATAATATTTCTTGTATGTTTTACCGCTTAGTATCGTGTCCCCTTTAACCGAAAACTTTGCTCTTCTCATGGACCAAATAGCATTTGAATCTGGGAAAGGGTTATAATACTGCGCAGTCAATAATGAAGAAAAGGCCATAAAAATAAAACCAATTAATATTTTTTTCATTTTATTTAAATTTATTGTTTTTTAAAAATTTTGTAAGCTTAAATACAATCAATAAAAATACAAAAAATAGAGTTGTGTGCTTTTCATAAATTTAATTGTTTAAATTAATCAAGATATATAGAATGTTTTTGGGGCAAATATAATATATGAAATCAGAATAAGCAAGAAAAAAATGAAATATCTTGCATCTATCAATACAATGATAAAATTATATTAGTATTGTTTGGCTCTGTTTGCTATGGGCGGGCTACTCAATCACATAGAATGGTTTCTCACATATTTCAATTGTGCAATTTGGGCCAACCCCAGTTGGATTATATAAACTTGCTGCGCCTACTTATTCAAATATTAAAATCCATCACTTAATTACTAGTATAAATTCCCCCTAAAAACATCATTGAACATATACGCCCTGCATTGCTCATTCTTCGCCAATTTGGTCTAATATTCAATCATGTTTTTCCACACACGAAAAACCCACTTTCAGCGGAATAATAATTCAAATTTTAAGCTCTCCGTTTCCATTTCATTCATTTGCTTAACCGTTCGTTAAATCAATTAAGATTTATTTTAACCAGGCTGTTTTAAATTCGGAATACCGAAATTAAAACAGCATTTTTTTGTAATTGAATTAACTCTCTTCCGGGGCAGTGAACAGCCCTTTGCATTATAATTTTTTGACTGATGCAAAGTACCGTTCACGGCGCCTCTTTAAGCTGCATTCATTACATGGCTCTCCAATCTTAAAATTTGAATCATTACATTTTATTTTATTTACCAAACATATTTCTCTTACTGTTTCTTATTGCGGAATACCGAAATCGAAACAGACGAGAAATGAAAATCCCTTCATTTTAAATAATTAAAAAAATCCCTAAAAACATCATTGAATATATACGCCCAATCCCTCATACTTCGGGAGGCTAATATTCAATCATGTTTTCCACGCACGAAAACCCACTTTAAGCGGTATAATAATTCAATAGTAATTGAAATATTATTTTTTAAATGTAATCCCTGCTCATTTAGGCTTTATCCCTGTTGAAATAGGTATGTTTTTATAAAAACATAAAACCTTTCGATTTTCTATTGCTTTTATTATCAAAGGTCTAAGATTTTCATCTTGTAAGTCAAGCACCGGAAAATATTTTTATTTATCAATAAATCACTTTTTTATTGTATAAAATTATTTTCCTTTTTTTAAAAATTTTCATTTATCAATGATTTTCAATCTATGGTATGAAATTTTTTAAAAAATCCTTGACTTCCTGCATAAAAATCTTTAGGAGCTAGCCGCTAATAAAAGCAAAAGCAAATGCTGTGCAAGTATTAACCTAAATTTTTAAACATGAAAACAGACCATTTTAAAGATTGTAATTCAATTGATGAAGTCAAAAAGAAATTTAAAGATCTAGCCATGAAACACCACCCCGACCGGGGCGGAGACACTGCCACCATGCAGGAAATTATCAGCGAATATATGAGCATTCTGGAAAATCCTCATTTTTCGTTTGAACACAAGTACAAGACCACCGAACAGGAAAAACAGGATTTTATCAAATATGCCGAGATCATTGACAAAATCGCCGGATTAGATGGAATTATTATTGAAGTTATGGGAGATTGGATTTGGTTAAGTGGCAATACATATCCACACCGCACAACAATCAAAAATGCAGGTTTCTTTTTTGCTCCTAAAAAAACACTCTGGTATTACAGGCCTCCGGAATTCAAAAGCTCAAACCGTAAACCAAAAACTATTGATGAAATCCGGCTTAAATACGGAAGCAACATCGTTGACACTAAACGAGAAAAACAATTTTTAAACCTTTAAACCCTATCCTATGAAAGCAATAAAAATCGATGTTGAAAAACAAGAAATTATTGAAATCGAGCTCAGTCACGGACTGGAACCAATTTATGAGGCAATCGGGAACGAATGCCGCTGCTTTTCTTGTCCTGTTATGCTACCCAACCTTGACACCTTTTATTTAGATGAAGAAGCGTTTTGTTATGGCTTGGCTTATATCCGGGGTGGCTTTTCTGTACTGGGCAATACTTTTGTAAACAACGCCATTATTTTGGGCACTGTTGAAGAAGGCGGGTCCATCGACGTTAAAACCACCGTCGAAGACATAAAAAAAATAATTTCTTTTCATACCGTTACTGAACTTTTTCAACTTACTTAAAACCCTTAAATTATGAAATATTTTAAATTTTCAGACCCCTATGAAACAACCGCCAAATTTAATTCGGTTTGCAGTCATTGTACTGGCAGAATAAAAAAAGGTGATCCTGTCGTTTATGATAAAATGAGAGGAAAAATTTATTGTTCCTGCTGAAATGCCGGAACTGAAATAATGCAAGGTACCCGAAGCGAAAAAAGTTTCGATTTATACGGAACTGATATTTACTAAATATTCAAAGCCAGGCTTAACCGTCTGGTTTTTTTTTGGAAAAAACATAATAGGTTCACAATCTTTTTTTATTGGAACTATAATGTTTTTATACATGACCAATTTATTAAATTATTAAGGGAGCGAACAGCTCCTTTTTTAAAAAAATAATAATGGTTTTCTACCACAAACAAACTGGAATTTTGTAATCTATTAATAATCTGATAATTAAAAGCCATTCTTTTCTGTCCTTTTCTTTTTTTCATTCCCGGTTTATCTTTGAGCGGGAACTGCGCTTAAGAATTTTTTTTAAAATTTTTAAGCATATGAAAGCAAAAGTAAAAAACGCCCGTTCAAAAAAAATTAAACAGCAAAAAAGTAAATTTAGGATGAGTAATCGTGATATACTTCTTTACGGATTCATTCTTCAGATTATTCAAACAATTTTATTAATCTTTTTTTCCATTATTCAGATTTATATTACACTACATTAAGTCATTTTTCAGGTTAATGATTACATGATGCATAACTGATAACAGTGATATATTCCCGTTCTATAATTAAAATTTCCTCAAATTATCTGATAATCAAATCATCACATTGCAACCCGCCTATCTGAATAAACCAAAAATATGCTTTCCTAATATTGCTGAAATGTCGACAACTGTATACCACTGTCTGCACACTGTAATATGACTGTAGTCTACTGTAATATGACAGTGGACCACAAAAATACACGTGTTTTATCTTTTATTCTCTGCTTGTGGCTATTGGCAATAGTTTACGACCGTTTACTAAACGTTTACAAATATATACAAACGTATACTCCTGTCAACAAATGTTTACAGCGATTAAAACTGTAAACATCGTTTTTTGAGTATTTACAATAGTTTGCGAGGGTTAACAAAAACAATAAAACCTTTTACGAAAACATTTACACAATTTTCAATTACCAGCCAGCAAAAAATGGTCGGTTAAGGGGTGAAAAAACTGTAAACAACGTATTATGAGGTTTGACAATAGTTTACGAGCGTTTACAAGATGCATACAAATGTTGACAACGGTTGACAACAGTTGACAACAGTTAATAACAGTTAATAACGGTTGACAACGATTGAAAACGGTTAAAAACGGTTTACAGCAGTTAATAACAGGCTACATGGCCTGTATACAATAGGATTCATGAATTTTAGAGATTACCACTAATCTACTCAAACTTAAATATTGATATACATAAATATAAACATCTTTATTTATTATAAAAATAAGGTTTTATGTAATAATTAAAAATAATTATATTATTTTTTATTTTGTTAATTTATTTGATATATTTGAGCAAAATTATTTAATAATTAATAGTAATCTTATCAAAATATTTAACTTTCTTTTAAAAAAAAAGCCTCCTATGCAGGCAAAAAATATTTTCACGCGAATGAACCATATTAATTAACCAAACACAAGGAGGCAGGCGGCAAAGATACAAAAGAATGCTGAATAACAACACTTTATTTAAAAAAACCACGCCTAGGTATTTCTTAAATAATTTATGCGCATCAGGAGCAAAGCCGGACTGCGAAAGTGGAAGGTGATTTGATTTCAATAATTAAAATTTATGATTATGAAAATTCAGAAATATGCTTTAAAAATATTGATACTACTGGTATTCACTATTATTAATAATGGCGTTAATGCTCAAAGCGAATTAAAAGTATTTCAGGATTGGAAAAATACAAATGGCTCACAAAACTTTTTTAAAAAAAATGTAGTAAAAACTGACGCTTCAGGGAATATATTTATAGCGGGTGCAACCCTGAATAGTTCTAACAACTATGATATTATTGTTGCCAAATACAATTCTTACGGAGTATTGCAATGGACACAGCAATATAATGGAGCTGGCAACAGTAATGATATGGCACTGGGGTTATATATTGACGGTAGCGGCAACGTACTAATTACCGGATTTATTACTACCGCAACCAATATTGATATGGTAACAGTAAAATATAATAGTAGCGGTACACAACAATGGATGAGTACATTTAACGGTATCGGAAACGGATACGATTCGGGAGCTGATATAACCGGAGATGCGAGCGGAAACGTATATGTAACCGGTATGATCTATAACAGTTACAATACAGATGTCGAAACAATCAAATATAATAGTAGTGGAACTCAGCAATGGGCAAAACGTTATAATTACGCCTCAAATATGAATGATGGTGGCGTAAAACTGGTAGTAAATGCAATGGGAGTGGCGGTTTCAATTATTGCTCAGATTGATACCCTAAGTTACCGGTATGGAGTTATTATATATAACCCCACCAGCGGTAATTTAGTTACCAGCACAATAAACGGATCATCCAGCACGGGTATTGACCAGGTGAGTGATATGGTGCAGGATGCATCCGGTAACATTTATATTGCAGGCGCTGTACCTGTTGCGGGCCAAGGCTATAATTACGATATTATAAAATTAAACTCAAACCTTGGGCTATCATGGGAACGCACTTACAGTGGGAACGACGGTTTGAATGATATTGCTACCGGATTAGAGGTTGATGGGTCCGGTAATGTATTTGTGACAGGAACATCTGAAACAAATGCCGAAGGAAAAAATATCGTTACACTGAAATACAACAGCAGCGGAACGTTGCAGTGGTCACGAACTTACAATGATACTTTGAACAAAGATGATGAAGCCTCTGCCATGGCCATGGATGCAACAGGCAATATTTATATTACAGGATCATGCGCCACTGAAGCGGACAGCACTAATTATCTGACAATTAAGTATGATGCTTCCGGTAATTTATTATGGACAATTCTCAGTGATGGCGATGCACATCTTGACGATATGGCAAATAATATTGCCCTTGATAGTATTGGAGATATTATTGTTACCGGCGAAAGCCGAACCAGTTCAGGTAGTTTTGAATACATGACCATTAAATACGTGGAAAAACAGATAATTACCCCAACTGATTATAATGCCGAAACACCTGCAAGCAGTTTTTCTTATTATACTAACAAGGGTCAACTGATAAATACGAACGACTCCCTGATACCGGAAATTAACTATTATACTAATGGTTCATCTCCTGCGTTTTATTTTAAAGATAATAGCAGTAGTTTTGTATTTGCGCATGTTGATGCCAATGATAGCACCAGCGACACTTTACACCGTATTGATATGAGTTTTGAAAAAATTAATTCTACTGCAAAAACTTACCCGATGGAGGAGACCAGGGATTATCTGAATTATTTTTTGCCGCAATGCCCCGATGGGATAACGAAAGTGCACGGAAACAAACGTTTGGTTACTACTGGTCTGTATTCTAATATTGACCTGATATACAGCAGCAACCAAAACGGAATAAAAATGTATTTCATTATAAAACCTGGCGGCAACCCGGCAGATCTGCAGCTGCTGTTTTCGGGTGCTTCTTCTTTTTATCTTGACACTACTTCAAATGCTTTAACAATAAACAGCAGCATCGGCAATATTACTTTCGACAGGCCCACCGCCTATCAGCTTACAAGCAGCAATACCATAGTTCAGATAACAGGCTGGCAATGCGCATGGCAAACTAATGGTGCCGACAGTACTTATAAATTTTATACCGGGGCTTACGACAATACTAAGGCGTTGGTGATACAGGTGGATTGTGGAAACATACAAATTCCCATCATACAGCAGGAAGGAAATTTATGGTGGAGTTCAAATTATGGAGCACAAAATGGCGATGATAATATGGGGCTAGATATAATTTCCGACCCTGCTACCAGAGGAAGCTATATTGTTGGAAGGACAAATTCTTCAAATTTTCCTGTAAATTCTAATTTAAATACAGGCTATTTTGGTGGTATAACAGATGGCTTCATTGTAAGTTTTGATAAATATTCAGTATTAAAATGGTCCACATTTTTTGGCGGTAATGGAATTGACATTCTAAAGAGTATTGTTTATTCAGTTGGGACTCAAAATATATATGTTACGGGAAGTTCATCAAGTACCAACATCCCACCTTATCCATCCACCAATCCAAATAATGGATCATTTTATAAAACTACTAATTCTGGCGGAAATGATGCTTTGATTGCAAGAATTGATTTAACCGGTCAAATCCTCTGGTGGTCTTATATTGGGGGCACAGGAAATGATGAAGGTTTAAGTATAACCGCAGACAGATTAGGGTGTCCATATATTACAGGTAACACCACAAGCACAACTGCATCGAATAATTGCCAAGCTTCGACTGGAACAGAATTCCCACTTTGTAACTCATACGGAGGTAGTAGCTTTTACCAAGGCTCCAATTCGGGTGGTCAAGATATTTTTATTGCAAAATTTAGTTTATTAAACGAGCTATTGTGGAGTACTTTTTATGGAAGTGATGCTGATGATAATGTATATGAAATTAATTATTCCGGTGATGGTGGTTCATTTGATATTCTTATTGTAGGGAAAACTTCAAAAAACTCACCACCACCAAATCCACCCACGTTAGTCTATACTGGTCAACCAAGATCCGATGGGTATTTTCCATTATGTGAATTTAACGGAAATAATGATTTCTTTCAAGCTGCACCACCAAATGGGAATAGTACAATTGGCTTCATTAGCAGATTCACACTTACTGGAGAAGAAACATGGTCAACAACATTTTATCAAATAACAGAATTCCAAACAGTAACCTCAAGAGGTGAAAACATTTATGTTGCTGGTTATAAAAATCCTTCTGCCGAAGGTATTTCTTTTTGTGGACCAATCACTCCAGACCCAATGGATTTACCCAAGGTGCCAATTTGTGATGACAACGGCGGTTATTTCCATTATGCAGCTGAAGACCAATTATATATTGCAAAATTTCACAAAAATGATAATGAACTAATATGGTCTACGAATTATCCTGGGTGGACAAATCTATTTGAGTTAAACGCTCAACTTTGGAACGGTTTTCTATATGACATAACCCCAAATGAAATGAAAACATTAGATATAACAACAGACGCCGCCTCAAATCTTTATCTACTTGGAAATGGAATTGATGGTATAAATACGTTACAATTATCAGGTGCATATTTTAAACCTTTCAACAATATCCCAGTTTCAGATGCTTATATTTTGAATTTTAATTCATATAATGAATTAAAATGGGCTACATATTTTGGAACTGATGCTCCGACTGGTTTTACTCAATTAGATCATCCTCAGTATTCGGATTGGTGTGGTGCGATTACCGCATTTGAAACACAAGATTTATATATAACAGGTTATTCTGGATGTGGTCATTCGCAAGGTTCAGCAAATTGTGTTTTTCCTTGGGCAAGTCCGGGTATTCAACCAACAGGGACCCCATGGTTGTATGTTGGTAATTGTACAAGTTTTCCTTTTTATAAATTCGAGTCATATATTTCTAGATTCGACTTATCTAGTATAGGTGTTGATATTCGTGAAAATACAAAAAGTGAGTCTTCATTAACAATATATCCTAATCCAGTTAATGATAATTATTTTTATGTTTCCTTTCCGTTCATAAAATCTGGAAAGTATAAGGTAATAAATATGCTCGGTGAAGTTAAATTTTCTGAAGTTATACAAAATACTGATGAAATTTTAATAAATATAGAATCGCTTAATAGTGGCTGTTATGTCATTCAAGTGGAGTATGATAATATTGTTAAGTGTGGTAAGTTTATTAAATACTAAAAATGAAAAAAATATCTTTAATTGTTTTATTCTTTTTCCCATTGCAGATAACCGCCCAGAATTGGGCGGCTATCTGTAATTTAAATAATCCTGTGAATACTTTTTTTGAAGATACGATATTAGATGAATTATTTTTTGGAGGTACTTTTTCATATATCAATTCAGATACAATGGTAGGCATTGCAAAATGGAATGGTTCCAAAGTATCAACTTTAGGATGTGGAGTTGAATGGGATTGTATAACGCCCGGTTTTGGAAGTGGTACTTATCCTGTTAACGGTATTGTCAGATTTGACGGAAATATTTATACAATTGGATCTTTTTATACTGCATCAGGAATTTCAGTAAATGGACTTGCAATTTGGAATGGCACTCAATGGGATAATATAGGCACCGGGTTAAAAACCAGAAGCGGAAATATTGGTATTGGTAATGGGGTTAAAGTTATCAATAATGAACTATATGTGTACGGTTCGTTTGATAGCATATCTGGATTACCTGTAAATAGTATTGCCAAATTTGACGGTGCGAACTGGAATTCTGTTCATAATTTCCCTTTAATACCAACATCTACAGGTAGTATAAACAATATCTTCGATGTTGAGATTTACAACAACGAACTATATGTTTGTGGAATTTTCCATAATCTTCCTGTTGGTACAATTTATAATATTATAAAATGGAATGGTAATGATTGGGTTAGTGTTGGCGATGGTATTAGAGGAGGATTTGTATATGTAAATAAAATGTTAGTTTTTAAAAATGAACTAATTGTTGCCGGGAAATTTTCGAAAACTGTTTATCAGAATAATCCTGGAGAGAATATTGGCAAATGGAATGGAATACAATGGACCGAGCTTGGTAATGGGACAGACGATATTATTAGGGATATAAAAGTCCACAACGATACTTTATATGCATGTGGAGCATTTCGGAATGCAGGTGGTATTCCGGCAGATCGTATAGCGAAATGGGACGGCACAAAATGGTGTGGACTTGGGACAATGATTGATAATGTCGTAGGTGCATTATGTTTTTACCATGATACTTTATACATCGGAGGAGGATTTTGGACAATAAATGGTGATAGTATAAGCCGTTTAGCAAAATGGGTTGGTGGAAATTATATTGATACATGCGGTAATACGACATCGATTGATGAATTAGATAATCAAGTAAATAATATTCTCATTTTTCCTAACCCTTTTTCGGATTATGCTACTCTGAGTCTTTCAAAACCTTTGTTTAATGCGTCTTTGATTGTTTATGATATCATAGGTAAAGAAGTGAATCGAATGGAAAATCTCAATGGAAAAGAAATACGGATATCAAGAAACAGCATGAGCAAGGGAATGTATTTTTTCAGGGTTGTTGAGGGCATTATCAATGTAGGAAAAGGTAAAATGATTGTAGAATGAGCAATTTTAATTTCAAAAAAACATATCATTTTTATTTTTTGTTGTTAATGATTGTGTGAATAAAACTGTATGTAAAACTGTATGTAATTAAAATTAAAATGCCCAAAAACAAATGTTTTCGGGCATTTTAAAAACTTCTGGTAGCCCCGACAGGACTACCGCTCTATTCCCATTGAAGGTTTAAATTCCGGGCTCGTTTTTCCATCCTTTAGGATAAGAGGAAAAGAAAAACGAGCAAGAGCCAAATACCTTGGGTTTAGTGTAAGCCATAAGTGCAAGGACCGTTACCTTTTGCCACCCGACAACCCGTCACAGGCAGGGAAGTGTGACGAGGTTAGTCCGGCTGCCCGGCCCGCACCCGATCCGCCGGGGCATATTGCTGTGCCTTGCCTAAATACTCCGCCGCAGACTTTGTATCGCCCATAATACGGTAGGTTTCGGCAATGTTGAGGTAAATCTCGTATTTGTCGGGCTTGAGCTCCAGCGCTTTTTGAAAATAATAAATGGATTTTTTATAATCCCGCAAGATCCCATATACAATACCGAGGTTCTCCAGCGATGATTCATCATCAGCTTTGATGGAAATGGCTTTCAGGAAATATCGCTCCGCCATGTCGATCCTGTTCAGGTTTTGCCCGTAAATTTCCCCCAGCTTGCCATAGGCTTCCGCATAATCCTGCTTCAGTTCCACAGCCTTGTTGAGCGCTATGATCGCCGAATCGTAGCTTTTCAGTCCCCGGTATGCCACTCCTATCCCGTAAAAAACCTCTGCATCATTCGGTTTGTATGTTAACAGCATCCGGTAACTCTTCAGCGAAACATCAAACAATTGATCACGGCCAGTGATGATGCCCACATTTTGCAGGTTGTTCAGCGCAAATTTATTTTTCGGGTTCAGCAACAGGCATTTCTGGTAAAGTTCCAGGCTCTTCATATATTGCGCCTGTTTGAAATAATCATTGCCCAGCAACAGCATGGCATTAGTATTCTGCGGATAAATTTCCAGCGCTTTATTCAGATACGTTTCTGCCTGTTTCAGATACTGCTGTTTCTGAATTTCATTCTCCGTGGAATCTGCCTTTTCAATAAGCCTGCCGCCGGCAGAAGTATTGCACTTGGTGCTGTTGGTGGACACCTTAACATCGGTGGTGAACAGCGTGAGGTCGTCCATCCAGACGCGGTTGCGGCTGACGGTTTTTACGGAATAACCTGCCAAAATAACGGCAAGAATAATAACAGCCGTTGTACGGTACGCCTGAGGGTTTTTAATTTTTTTCGGGAGCACGTCCGCAAGAAAATACGCTACAACAACGGTAAAACCAAGCAAAGCCGTAAACAAAAAACGTTCGTTCATGAACGTCCCGATGTTGAAAAAGAAATTAGAAACAATAGAAAAACTGATGAAGAAAAATAAAATTCCAAATGCGGGGATGTTTTTTGTCCTGATCTTTATCAGCGCGAACACCAGCAATGCACCGAATATCAATATAGACAGCAGTACCCTGGCATCAGAAAACCCGACAATGGGAATTTGTTTTGGGTAATAATCGTGTGTGAGCGGATGCGGGAAAATCAGCAGCCACAGGTATTTCAGCCATGTCAGCATGATCGTGGCGTATTTCTGTGCCACCGAAGCGCCGACAAACGGATCGTTCAGCAATTCCTGCATGCCGGAAGTATTGACACGCGCACCGATCATGCTCACCCTCAGAATAAAATACGCCACAACGGCCACCAGCAGAGGCAATAGGATAACAACATGATCCTTCAGCCTGGGTTTGGCGAACACAAAAAGTATGAGCGGAACGATCGCCAGAAATGTCAGCGCATTTTCTTTGGATAATATGGCGAGTATGAAAAAAACAACATTGCAGATCAGCAAATACAACTTCCGTTTTTCAAGATATTGTAAGCTAAAAAGTACCGTCAGCAGCGAAAAGAACAGGCACAACAGCTCATCGCGCCCTTTGATATTGGCAACAACTTCGGTATGCAACGGATGCGCGGCAAACAACATGGCTGCAACGAACGGAATGGTCAGATACCAGCGCTCAGCTGTATAATTTTTGAACAGCTTCATCAGGATCACAAATAGCAACATGCAGGTAAAGGCATACAGGAGTATGTTGATCAGGTGCCCCACGAAAGGGTTGAATCCAAAAATTTCTTTTTCAACGGCAAACATCACCTGCGACAAAGGCCGGTAGCGCCCGCCGGGCAAGAGGTTGTTTTTGCCAAGGAAGCCGACAAAGGCATCATTGGTAAAAATATCTTTGATCCCGGAAACGCCTTTTTGGGTAAAGGTATTGTCGGTGATCATCAGCGAATCATCCAGCGTGTACTTCAGGTCGAGCGTATCAGCATACAGCAACAACGCAAAAGCAAAAACGATCCATTTGATATACGCGGCAGGAAAGGCATACGATGTTGGTTTTTGTGCCGGCGCAGCAACGGCTGCCGCCTGTTGTTTCTTAACAGTAGGTTTACCGCGCTGCTTTTGTTTGGCAGGAGCCATATTTCTGACTATTTAAAAGGAATGATGAGGCTCTTATCCGCTTTTACGCTTTTTTCATCGCTGATATCATTGGCTTTCAAGATCCTTTTTTTATCAACCTGGTATTTTTTCGCGATCAGATCCAACGATTCGCCGGATTTAACCAGATGATTTGCTTTTGTAGGGATATCAAGCTTTTGCTTTTCACGGATGTTATCGTTGGCCAGTTTATTTTTCGCTTTTATATAATCGATTTTAACACCAAACTTGGTAGCGATGGTTCCAAGGAATTCACCTTTTTTCACCGAGTAACTGATCCAGACGGTATCCGGTTTGGCCTCAGCCTGTGTTTGCGTATTGGCGGTATCTTTGCCATTATTATTCAAGGTGTCGGTTGCGGCCACAGGGGTATCGTTGATTTTGGTGGTGGCGCTTTGCTTGATAAACAGGTCCCAGAACACAAAAGCAATGAAAACGACACCAATAATAATGGCGCCTATCCTGATTTTTGATTTCAAATCCGGGTTTTCTTTTAGCTTTCTGTAAAAACCAAAACGATCGAGGAAAGAACTCTTTTTTTCAAGCTCATCCTGATAAACTTCTGCCACAGGTTCTTTCTGTTTTGCCGGTTCGGGTTTCTTTACGGGTTCGGCCTTTATAACAGGTTCATCCTCTTTGACGGGTGGTTCTTCCGGCTGTTCTTTTTTAAAATAGGGCTCACTGATTTCCGGTTCGGGTTCAGGAATACCTTCTTCTTCCTGCAGTTCTTCGTCAATGGGTTCTTCAGGCTCAGGTATTTCTTCGATGACAGGCTCCGGAAGCGGTTGTTCCTTTTCTTTAATTACCGGCCTTAGTTCTTTCGGCAATTGGAAAAGGGCTACAAATTTTGCTTTTTTACCGCTTACATTATTAAAATAAATAAGCTGAACCGTGGCATTGTCGGCTCCGCCCTTTTCATTGGCCCGCCGGATCAGCTTGTCGGCTTTTTCCTGAGCGGTGGTATCTTCCAGCAACACGGCAGCAATTTCCGCTTCGTCCAACGTGGCATAAAAACCGTCGGTACACAACAGCACAAAATCATTCAGGGCAGGTATGGCGGGCGAAGTACAAAATTCAATTTCGATATTGGCGCCCATGCCCAGGGCGCGCGTAAGGATATTGCGTTCGGGATGAGTCCGCGCTTCCTGTTCCGACAGCAATCCTTTATCAACCAGTTCCTGGACTTTGGAATGATCGCGAGTGAGCCGGTGAAGCCTGCCGTCCGAAAAGATGTACACCCGGCTGTCGCCGACATGCGCATAATGCACTTTATCAAAGCGTACCATGGCCATCACGATCGTGGTGCCCATACCATGATATTCGGGCTTTTCTTTGGATTTACGGCACACCACGGAATTGGCAAATTCGATAGCGGCTTTCAGTGCATCTTCCGGCATGTCGAAATAATGGTTTTCGAGGTAGGCGCGGATGCTTTCCACGGCGGTGTTTGAAGCGACAGCGCCGGCAGCATGGCCGCCCATGCCGTCACACACAATAAAAACATGGCCGTTGATGCATTCAAATTCTGCAGAACAGTCCTCATTCTCTTGCCGGACAAGGCCGGGGTGAGTAGAAATACCAAAATCGAAAGCCCGTGGTTCTTTTGCCTTTGACATACTTATTGAATTATGATGTTGAATGGCAAATATACAAAAGAAACTATGGAAAATATTACCCGGGCGGACAGAGTATTAACAGGTTTATTGTTAGTAAAACAGAATATATAGCTGCAGAGTCGCTAAGAAACAAGTTTAAAAACTTGCGCCTTCGCATCTTTGCGAGAAAAAACTTTGCATGCAGAACCGTGGCTAAGACCCAGTCTGAAATAATTTCATTCCGGCGTCATGTTGCATCCCGGCTAAAAATTGTACCTTAATTTCAGGTAGATATCATCATTTTTGGTCACCTTGCCGAAGGTGGTGGCAGGGCTGCCGTCCAGCAGGTGAGCGCCAAGGATCAGTTCGGCATTATCCACGGGCTTGTACGAAATTTCAGGCATATAGATCCAGGCGAAATTATCCTTGAAATACTTGTAATCATTAACCTGAATACCGCCGTTGAGTATGCCGATCTTTATTTTTCCGTTATCCGAGGTCCACTGAAAAGACAATAAATAATAATCGTTAAGCTCTTTAGGCCCCCGCTCATGCATAAAGCCGTGAAGGTATTGAAAGTTCAGGTAAAAACCGTGTTTGAACGTATAGTCAAGCCCCAGCACAAATTTCACATACGGTTTATCGTCCAGCACCAGCGAATCGGACATCACAGAATCTTTTACGACACCAAAGTCAGGCGCTGTATAACGGAGGTTACGTTTCATAAAACTTTTTTCAGGCAGAAAACAAGCCGCTTCGCCCCATACACCAACCCCTTTGACAGATCCGGCAAAGTCAAGCCCGATGACCTTCATGACCGGAAATTCCACTTTGGTTTTAACATCAATGGTCGCATTAGCACGGACTTCAGGTGCAAACATGAAGGTGTCGATGGTGATGAAGGTATTCATTTCGGTTGGTAGCGGAAGCGCATCACGGCCATACACGTAGCTGAGCGAAAGATCAAAATTGCCGATGCTTTTCTTTACCTTCAGTCCGAAGGAAGGATAATGCTTAATATTCCGCTGGGGCATCACCAGGGTATCGCTGATCGCGCCCTGTGTGAGGTAGATGGGGATCGTCATACCCGGAATAAAGCTGGTGTCGGTAATCATTTCGGGAATTTCATAAGCCGGCATGAACGCCGGTGTCCAGTCTGAATTCGGCAATACCGATGGCGTAAACCATGGTATCACCACGCCGGTAAAGGTGAAACTTTTAAGGTAATACGTAAGTTTTATGGCATTGGAACCCAGGTGGCGTCCGAAATCCCAGATATCTTCCATATCGTAAGGATTGAGGTTGTCGGTAGGGTTGAATTTATCAGCCGTCCCCCAGGCGATGCGTTGCCGGCCCACCCTGATGTCAAGGTTTTTGGTAAACAGCCCGTAAATATCAAAATACGCTTCGCGGATATCGGCATCAAAATTCAGCAACCTCTTTTTATCGGACAGGTCGTTAACGCTGTATAATTCCGGGAATCTATAGGTTCTCAGCCAAACCTCTGCGTACATCTTACTTTTTTCAAAAGGCTTGTATTCAAGTTTTGCATCAAGGCGGTATTCCTGAAAATTCAGCTTTCCCCCGTTGAATTTCAGCCGGTCGTCGGATTGGATATAGCCAAAAACCGATAACTTTGGTTCTTCAGGCGGTGTTACGGCAATTTCCTCAGGCGCCACGGGCTCTTCAACAGGCACTATTGCTGTGGTATCAGGCAACTGATACATTGAGGTGTCCTGCTGCGCAAATATTGGCCATGATGCAACCAACATCAGGAGGAGAAATGCGATGGTTTTTGGTCTCATAAAATTCCACTGATTTTATTCATAAATACCAAACAGAATTTCTACTTTATCAGTTCCCGTTCACAGAAAAGATCATCCTTAAAGCCATTGTCAAACTTTGCAGAGGTTATCGTCATTTTTGTTTTGGTGCCGTTTTTTTTGTCTTCCATGACCAGCTCTTTGGCAATGGTATAACCGCCTATTTTCACAATATTATTATCGGTCAGCACCTTGTAAAGCTTACCGCTTTTATCATAGTGTTCGATCTTCACGGGATAATTGTCGGCAGTTCTGACATACATGATCAGCTTTGAATAATCGGTGATGATACCGGATTTCGGCGTAAGTTCAAGTACGTAGTGCCCATTGGCGGTTGTCGTTAGTTTTGGGATCCATTTAGCCGAGTACTTTTTAGCTTCCATGTCCTCGTACGAAAAATCTGTCCCGGCAAATTTTGAATTTTTTACCGACGATGCAATTTTCCGGGTTTTGCCGAATGCCGGCAGGTACACGGTCATATTGTCGTTGGGCAACGAAAGGAACCCTATTCCTTTTTGGTCTGAAGGTGTAAGAAACTTCACCAGGCGTTTGTCACTCCCTTTTTGTTTCATGTCCATGGTACGGACGCTCTGCTTGGATGCTTTGTCAAAAATGGTTATCGTGGTCGACAACAACTGATCTTTAGGGGCATTGATGATATTGTCCACTTTCAGTAAGATCGCCGCGGCATCCTGTGCCACCGCTTTCATGTTTGCCGTTATTATCAGCACTACTGACAATAAGGGAATTAAAAATACTTTTTTCATAGCCGTATTAATTTAGGTTTAGTCACTAATTCTTGTTATTCTTATTTCCTTTTCTTTTACCAGTTTCAGTTTAAACAAGCTGACCACTGCCGGTAAAATGGTTATGGCGCCCAGTCCGCTGAAAAACATGGTGATCGCTATCAAAATACCGAAATTGAGCAACGGAAGCAGGTTGGCAAAAATCAACACCAGAAAGCCAAGCATCACCGTGATCACATTAATAGCAATAGCTTTCCCGGATATCCTGACCGAAAAAGCAATGGCATCTTCCACGCTCCGTCCCTGGATAATGTGATGTTTATATTCGGTAATAAAGTGAATGGCATAGTCGATGCCCGCTCCTACGGTGATGCTGGCGATAAGGATGGTGCAGATATCCAGTGCAATGCCCGCAAAGCCCATAAAACCAAAGATGATGGTGATGGTAAACAGCAGCGGGATCATCCCGATAAAGGCGCTCTTCACCGAACGCAACAAAAACACCATGCATATAAAAATCAGCACCAGCGAAAAAATCATACTTTGCAACAGATTTTTCATCAGGCTGTCATCAAAATTGGAGTAAATGCCGGGCATGCCCGTTTGTTCAAAGGTTACTTCAGGGGAATTCTGTTCAGCCAGAAGCGTATTGATGGATGAAAAAATTTCCTTATACCTTTTTGTCTCAACATTCTTCACGTAAGCCTGAATAACAGCCTCTGTTTTATCGTTGTTGATCATCTGTTTCATCATTTCATCACCCTCGATGAGAAACAACAGGTTGGCGACTTTATCCCGGTTGTCGGGCAGGCACTTTCCTTCGCCCATGCAATCGTTCATTTCTTCAATGAAATCACCTACTGAAGAAACGTTTTTTATATCGGGCTGTTTTTCCAGGAACTCCTGAACTTTTTTCATCTTTTTCAAAACAGCCGGGTCCTGAATGTCGCCCCTGACGCGGACCATAATAGGCAAAGATCCGCCAAACTCCCTGTTCATGATAGAAGCCGTGATGCGTATATCCGTTTTCGGCCTGAAATAGTTAAGAATATCAATTTTGTTTTTAATGAGCGGGATGCCTGCAATCATGCCTATAACCAATACCAGCGAAACAATCAGGATTTTTTTAGGATGATAAATTATAAGATCAGAGAGTTTTTCAAGAAAACGTTCCAGCGGCTCAAACCTGTGAAATCTCGATGATGGCCGGTGAATTTTTTCTACCGGAAAATATGACAGCAGCGCCGGCGTAAACGTAAGAGAAATTATCAAAATAAATAACACGCCCAGCGCTGAAAAAATCCCAAACTCGCTGATGATATTCAGGTAAGCACCAAAAACAAACGACAGAAATCCCATCACCGTGGTGACTCCGGAAAGCAACACGGCAATGCCGATTCTGTTGAGTGCATCAGCCGACTGCTTTAGCTTGTCTTCCGGCGTCCGGACCACCATGCGGAAACGGTTGTACACGTGTATGCCGTACGCGCAGCCAACCGCAAACAACACCACCGGGATTGCATCCGATATCGGTGACAGGCGGACATCAAAAATGCCCATCAGCCCCATGCTCCAGATAACGCCCATGCCTACGGCAATCACCGGAATTAGGACCCCCCTGAAAGAACGGAAACTTAAAAATAATATTACGCCCAGCACCAGGATTATCAGCGGGGTAAGCAGCAATAAGTCTTTTTTAACATAGTCCATGATGCTTAATAACTGGAACGGAAGGCCCTCGAAATAGAACTTTTCAGGAAAATTTTTCGAAGCCACCAGCTCTTTGATATTCTTTGAAACTTCATTTTCATCCACATCAGCATTAAGCTTGCAGACAATGATGGTAAACCTGGAATCGGCCGACACCAGCCTTCCTTTATACAAATTTTTGGATAAGGTATATTGTTTAATATTTTGGCACTGCTCGCGGGTTACCGGGAGGTTGTTCTCATCAATGAGCCTTCCGATTTCAAAGCCTTCCTCAGTTTTTTTAATATCCAACACGTTCGTAATACTGGTGACATAATCCACTCCCTGTAGTTGTTTAAAACTGTTGGTCAGGTCGTTGATGTGTTTGATGGTTTCAACTGTAAACACTTCATCCTGCGCTTCAATAATTACGATGGCCATTGAATTTGAGGAGTAATTCTTTCCGATATAATTGTATCGGGCCACCACCGAATCGCTTTCAGGGAGGTAGGTGGTGATATCCGGGTTGATTTTCAGATCCTTCAGAAAACACCCCATAACAAGCGTGATGATAATACACACGGCAATAACCCACGCCCTGAACCTTATTACAAATTTTGAAAACTTTTTCATAAACTGTATTTCATTTATTTTTTCCCTGAAACGATTCCGTAAAAAAGGATATCAAGCAACTGGTTGATATCATTTCCAAGTTTTTGTAAGTCTTTTTCTTTGGAAAAAGAATATTCGAATCCTTTCATGGCCATGATAATAGCGCCGGCTGTCAGCGTTATATTTTTGCTGACGAATATGCCCCGGGCTACGCCTTCTTTTATGATATCCGATATCATCTCAAGTTCCTGATCGTCGTATTGCTTTCTGATCCGCTCGATAACCGAAAGATTTTCTAAATATTCCTGCTGTATGGCGCCGTAATAATTCACGAGGTTGTGGTATAATTCCATCCTTTTCAGTATATACCTCCGCAATTTATCCTGCGGGTCCTTTGCGGCATCAAGCTCATTAAACAGTTCATCCCTCAGCTGGGTAACCTCGAATGCCAATACCGCCTCAAAAATTTGTTCTTTATTCTTGTAATAATAATAAAGTGCGCTCTTTCCTTTTCCAATGTAACGGGCAATGTCGTCAAGCGTTGTTTTTTTATAGCCGTACTTGCTGAATATCTCCTGAGCCGCTTTCAGGATAGCATCTTTAATGGCAATACCGTTTTCGTTATTCATAATTAATTTAAATATTCGACTATTTGACTTGAATGTTCAAATTTACAAATTTCCGATCCGGTTTTCAACTATTTTGAAAATAAGTTTTCAACAGTTTGAAAAAACCGGAATCAGGGAAATAAAAAATTGGGGGCCAATTTTAAAGAAAAAGTCCAGGGAGGAATCAGGTCTTCAGAGCGCCGATAATTTCAGTAATAGAATTTACTTTGTGCCGTAAACAATAATCATGGATACCGTGAACCATTTTTTCTGAAACAGCAGGGTCAATAAAGTTTGCGGTACCGACCTGAACTGCGGTAGCGCCGGCAAGTATGAATTCAACAGCATCTGTAGCATTCATGATGCCGCCCAGGCCGATGACCGGGATTTTCACTGCTTTTGACACTTGCCAGACCATGCGCAATGCAACGGGCTTAATACACGGGCCAGATAAACCCCCGGTAATTGTGGATAACACAGGCCTTTGGGTTTCAGCATCAACGGCCATACCCAATAAGGTATTGATCAGGGAAACGCTGTCGGCGCCTTCAGCTTCAACAGCTTGCGCAATTTGAGCGATGTCGGTGACGTTGGGGGAAAGTTTAACAATAAGTGTTTTGTGGTATGCCTTACGAACGGCTTTTGTCACCTCAGCGGCAGAAGCGCAACTGGTGCCGAAAGCCATTCCTCCGGTTTTTACGTTGGGGCATGAAATATTCAGTTCAATGGCTGGGATACCATCAAGATCATTTAGTTTTTCAACCACCGCCACATAATCCTCTATCTTGGAACCGGAAACGTTCACAATTATATTGGTTCTGTAATGCTTGATTTTCGGATAAATTTCGCGGACAAAAATGTCGATCCCTTTATTCTGCAATCCCACCGCATTCAACATTCCGGAAGGTGTCTCCGCCATGCGCGGGTATGGATTTCCTTCTCTGGGTTCGAGCGTTGTACCTTTGACGATGACGCCGCCCAATGAGTTCAGGTCTATAAAATCCTCAAACTCACTTCCATATCCGAATGTTCCGGATGCTGTCAGTACCGGGTTTTTCAGCTCCAGCTTGCCGATGGTTACTTTCAGATCTGCCATTTCAGTTGATTTATGTTAAATACAGGGCCTTCGGTGCATACACATTTATTTCCATGGACCGTTTCGGTGACACAACACAGGCAGGCGCCTATGCCGCAAGCCATGGTATTTTCAAGCGAAACTTCGCAATCAATTTCAGCTTCTTTCGCCATGGAGGCAAAAACCTTCATCATGGGCAGGGGGCCGCAACAATACATTCTGTCGAACATGCTTATATTTTCCAGAACAGAATTGCGTGATATAAAGCCTTTCTCCCCCTGGCTTCCGTCATCCGTTGAAATATAGACGCTTCCGTATTTTTCGAATTCCTTTGCTTCCAGTATGTCTGAGGAAGTCCTTCCTCCCAGCAATATGGTTGTTTTTACATTTTTCTGATGCAGGCATCGTGCAAGATACAGCAGGGGCGCAATACCGCAGCCTCCACCGGCTAATACCACATTTCGAACATTTTCTATATCAAAGGAATTACCAAGAGGGTAAACCAGGTTCAATTTTTCGCCGGCCTTCAACAATGAAAGGCTTTGCGTACCCTTGCCAACGATTTTTATCAGCAGGTAGAGAACATTTTTTTCGCGGTCAACATCATGGACCGATATCGGGCGGCGTAAAAAAACGTCAGGGTTATGTTCCACTTTAAGCTCGGCAAACTGCCCCGGCAACATCTCCGGTAAAGGTTGCGTATCCGTATGCCCGAGTATGAAATAATCGTCGTTCAGCTTCCGGTTGCTGACTATTATAAGGTCTTGAATATATTTTTTCATCGTCATGTGGATAAAAAAAAAGTCCGTCAGACGGACTTTAATTTCATTTATTCTTTTTTAGCACCGCTTTCGGTAACTTTTTTTGCTTTAGGCGCTTTTTTTTCTGTTTTTTCCTCCGGCTTTTTTTCTTCGGGCGCTTCTTTTACCTCAGCAGCTTCAGTTTCTTCAGGCTTTTCTGTGAAATCCAACAACTTATTCTCTACAAGTTGGTTATACCAGCTGAACACCTTTTTAATATCGGAAGTATAAACGCGGTCTTTATCGTAATCAGGTAATACCTGCTCAAAATATTCACGCAGTTTTTTATCATCTGATTTATGATCGATGGTTTTACCGCCGTTTTCTTTATCATAAATAAGCTTGAATACCTCTTTCAGAGGTTTTTCAGCGTCTTCGGTAAAAATCAGAATATCTTCCAGGTTGCTGATCTTGTCTGAAGGATAGACCGGTACTCTTTTTTTATCAATAAGTGATTCAACGATAAGTCCTGTTTTTGTATGGGCAATGGTTTTAAATAAGCCCTGTTTACCTGTTACAGATAGAATTTCCTTTAAATCCATAGATGAGTTTTTTTGGCAAAATTAAAAAAATAATATGAAAACGGTTAATTAAGTTTTGCACATAGTTAATCACCACTATCTTACAACTTTTAAGGTGCGTACCTTTAGTTTTTCACCGCTTCGATGAAGCTGAACGGTGTTGCATTGTTTATTACTTTTACCATCCGGAAACCTGCCATGTCCAACAAAGTTTTGAACTCTTGCTTTGTTCTTTCCTTACCGCCCTGGGTTCCGATGAGCATTTGGAGGTCAATAAATTTTCCGAATGAAGGTTTATTATCCGTCTTGATTATCGTTTCAATCAGAAGTAAACGGGCGTGCTCAGGCATATGGTTATGAACATTTGTAAGAATACGGACAGAGGTTTCATCATTCCAGTCGTGCAAAATGTTTTTCATTATATATAGATCGCCGTTACCCGGAATATCATCAAAAAAGCTCCCTGCTATAACCCTGCAGCGGTCCGCGACTTTTTTCTGTTTGAAATTTTCCATGGCCGTATCCGCCACATGCGGCTGATCCACCAATATACCGGCAACTGATACATTTTCGGCAAGAATCTGTGCAAGCAACAAGCCCTGGCCTCCGCCAATATCAACGATGGTTTTGTAATGCCCGAACGGGTAGGAACCCACCATGATATCGCCAGAAAGCTCCGCTGTCTCCGTCATGGCTTTATTGAAAACCATATTTTCATCCGGATGTTTTTCCAGGTACTCAAAAGGGCTGGTGTTGAATTTATGTTCAAACGCATTTTTTCCTGTCCTGACACAGTATAGCATGTCTCCTGTCAGCTCCCAGTTTGTCTCGCCCAGGTGGTGCAAGGCAAAATATTTTATCGTATCTTTTTGCCCCGAAATAGCCAGTGATAAACGTGAATTTTTAAATATTCTGCCCGGAAGTTCTTTAAAAATGCCATCACCTGCCAAAGCCCGGAGAACCCTGTATAATGCAGAAGCATCGACGGAGGCCTTTTCTGCAAGTTTTTCCACGGTTTGAGGTCCGTCTTTCAGAAGTTGTGCAATATCAAGCCCGGCAGCAATTTCAATAGCCTTAACCTTCCAGATACCGGAAGCTTCTTCCAGCATCACATAGCTGGCCGGAAGCATTTTTCCCGCAATTTTTATAAAGAAGTTGCGCAAGCCTATGGTGGCCCTGATCACAAATAAGGGTGGAAGTTTCTTTTTTCTGGTTGTTTCGGGCATGAGTTTTTTTTCGGTAAAAATAAGATAATTTTTCTGATTGAATTTCGGCTTGCGGTATCGGTAAAAAATCGTTCGCCAAAAAGCACTACTTTTGCCCCGGATTATGATAAAGAAAAATTCGGCACTGACATATGTTTACCTGACACTGGCGATGGTATTCTGGAGCTTTTCCTACATCTGGATCAAGGAAGTTTACAAGTACCTCAATCCGCTTACCACCATATTTCTCAGGCTGGTTATTTCTTCGGTTATCATGATCACCGTTACGCTGATCTTAAAAAAATTAGAAAAAGTTAACAGACAGGACATCCCAAAATTCTTGCTATTAGCCTTTTTCCAACCTTTTCTGTATTTCCTCGGTGAAAGTTACGGTATCAGCCTGGTTTCGCCCACGGTGGCAGCCATTATGATATCCACCATCCCTTTGTTTGTGCCTTTTTCCATGTATTTTCTTGCCCGGGAACCTTTAGGTTCGAATAATTTTGTGGGGATCTTTATTTCATTCATAGGCGTATTGATGGTGGTGCTGAATAAGGACCTTACTCTTTCGGCCTCCCCGCTTGGGTTGTTGTATATGTGCCTGGCCGTAGGCAGTGTCCTTGGCTACAGCAACCTGTTGCAGAAATTGCTTAAGAAATACTCTGCTTACACCATAGTTACCGTGGCGAATTTTATTGGGATCTTTTATTTCCTGCCGCTGGTGCTGATCATCGACTATGAAGACATCACCACCATTCCCTGGAATATTGATCTGATCTGGAACCTGCTTGCACTAGCCATTTTCGCATCTTCGCTGGCCTATTTCCTGTTTAATATCGGAACGAAAAATATCGGCGTGTCAAAAGCCACCTTGTTTACATACCTGATACCCATATTCACGGCCATACTGTCCTATATATTTTTCAGGGAACATTTCACCATCATTAAAATCACCGGTATCTTCGTAACACTTGCCGGGCTGTTCGTAGGCAAGACGCGTTTCACCAAAAAAAAGAATTTGTAAGGGCTTGATTTCCTTTAATTTTTATAGTAGTTTTACCAGTAAATCCAAAAACTACCATTATGATTTGTAAAAATTGCCAAACTGAAAACAGCGACACCTCCGTTTTCTGTATAAAATGCGGTACCAGCCTGGTTAATGGAACGCCTGGAATGCCGGTAAAAAGCAAATATGCCGATACCGTGATCATCATTATCTCCATATTCCTGATGGTGAATAAATTGTTCTGGCTCATGTTCAAAACTGCCAGTTATGACAATTGGAGGATGTTCCGGCATTTCGGCATGTTCTCGGATCTGCTGTTTGCGGCGATACCGTTGCTGCTTGCGTTTATTGTAAAAAACAAGGTTTGGCGCATCCTGCTGATTATTTCGGGCGGTATTTATGCATTGATCAGCCTGATCAATACATTCAGCGCTTACAATAGTTATAATTTTTAATAAAACGCTTACCCAACGCTGCCTTCAAGGCTTACAGAAAGCAGTTTCTGTGCTTCCACGGCAAATTCCATGGGAAGTTTGTTAAGCACTTCTTTAGCGTAACCATTTACGATCAGATTGATGGCGCTCTCCTGGTCAATGCCGCGTTGTTTGCAATAGAAAAGCTGGTCGTCGGAAATTTTTGAGGTAGTAGCTTCATGCTCCACCACGGCCGACTTATTTTCAACCTTGATATAAGGATACGTATGAGCACCGCATTTGTCGCCCATCAGCAGCGAATCGCACTGAGAAAAATTCCGTGCGTTTTCAGCGCCTTTGTTAACCCGGACCAGGCCGCGGTAACTGTTGTCACTCTTCCCGGCAGAAATGCCTTTGGAGATGATCGTGCTTTTAGTGTTTTTTCCCAGATGGATCATTTTACTTCCGGTATCAGCCTGCTGAAAATTGTTGGTAACGGCAACAGAGTAAAACTCTCCAACGGAATTATCCCCTTTCAATATACAACTCGGGTATTTCCATGTGATGGCAGAACCTGTCTCCACCTGTGTCCAGGAGATCTTTGAGTTGTTGCCTTTACATATCCCTCTTTTGGTAACAAAATTAAAAATGCCACCAAGTCCGTTTTTATCGCCCGGAAACCAGTTCTGAACGGTTGAATATTTTACCTCGGCATCTTCAAGCGCCACGATTTCGACCACGGCGGCATGCAACTGATTTTCGTCGCGTTGCGGAGCCGTGCAGCCTTCCATATAACTCACGTAGGCGCCTTCATCCGCGATAAGCAAGGTCCGCTCAAACTGTCCTGATTTTGCAGCGTTGATGCGGAAATAGGTGGAAAGTTCAATCGGGCAGCGGACGCCTTTAGGGATATAACAAAACGAGCCATCAGTAAATACAGCGGAATTCAACGCTGAAAAATAGTTATCGCCGTAAGGGACTACGGAGCCGATATATTTTTTCACCAGTTCGGGATGATTTTGAATCGCCTCGGTAATCGAACAGAAAATTATTCCTTTTTCTTCAAGGGTTTTCTGGAATGTAGTTTTAACGGAAACACTGTCAATGACAGCATCGACAGCCACTCCGGAAAGGATCTTTTGTTCGTCCAACGGGATGCCGAGCTTGTCAAAGGTTTTTAATAATTCCGGATCGACCTCATCCATGGTTCCGGCCTTTTTGGTATTTTTCGGCGCTGCATAATAAATGATGTCCTGATAATCGATAGGCGGTATTTTTAAATGAGCCCAATCAGGCATTTTCATGGTCAGCCATTTTCGGTATGCATTCAGCCGAAACTCCAGCATGAATTCAGGATCATTTTTCTTTTTCGAAATAAAACGGATGATATCCTCATTCAGCCCTTTGGGGGCAACGTCCATCTCCACATCAGTGTAAAAACCATATTTGTATTCACTGTGTGTTAAATCATCAAGTACGTTGTTATTTTCCATGAGGCAAATTTTATAATTTATTTTCTGGTAATTTCCGCGCCCAGCTTGCGTAACCGCTCGTCAATACGCTGATAACCGCGGTCGATCTGTTCAATGTTATAAATGGTGCTTTTCCCTTCGGCCGACAGGGCGGCAATCAGCAGTGCGACGCCGGCACGTATATCAGGCGAAGACATGGATATTCCGCGTAGCGGGTGCTGACGGTTCAAGCCAATCACCGTGGCACGGTGCGGGTCGCAAAGAATAATTTTGGCGCCCATGTCAATCAGCTTATCCACAAAGAACAATCGGCTTTCAAACATTTTCTGATGGATCAGGACGCTGCCGTTTGCCTGCGTGGCCACCACAAGGGCCACGCTGATCAGGTCGGGCGTGAATCCCGGCCATGTAGCATCAGCTATGGTGAGGATGGAGCCGTCGATATAACTTTCTATTTCGTAATTCTCCTGGGCCGGGATGTAAATATCATCGTTGATGCGCTGGAGTTTTATGCCCAGCCTTTTAAAAACATCGGGTATCATGCCCAGGTAATCCCAGCCGGCATTTTTTATGGTGATTTCAGATTTTGTCATGGCCGCCAGGCCAATGAAACTGCCGATCTCAATCATATCGGGGAGCAGGCGGTGTTCGCAGCCATGCAACTCATCAACGCCTTCTATGGTCAGGTAGTTTGATTTCACGCCGCTGATCTTAGCGCCCATCCGGTTCAGCATGTTGCATAACTGAACGACATAGGGTTCGCAGGCGGCATTGAAAATTGTGGTGGTTCCCTTTGCCAAAACTGCAGCCATGATAATGTTGGCAGTACCGGTGACAGAAGCTTCTTCAAGCAGCATGTCACAGCCTTTCAGACGGTCGGCGTGGATTTTATAAATGTTATTCCCGAAATTATATTCGAACTCAGCGCCAAGTTTCTGAAACCCTATGATGTGTGTATCTATCCTGCGGCGCCCGATCTTATCGCCTCCGGGCTTTGGCATATATGCCTTGCCGAAACGCGCCAGTATAGGGCCGATAAGCATGACCGAACCACGCAAACTTGAAGATTGCTTCATGAACTTGGAGGAGGAAATATAATCGAGGTCGATTTTATCAGCTTTGAATGAGTATGTATTGCTGTCAATTTTAGTTACTTCTACGCCCAGATCGGCCAACAGCTCTATGAGCCTGTTGACATCAACGATATCCGGAATATTGCTGATGGTGACCTTTTCGGGTGTCAGCATCACGGCGCTGATCACCTGTAGCGCCTCATTTTTAGCACCCTGCGGAACGATCTCCCCGCTTAGTGTTTTTCCTCCGATGACTTCAAATGTATTCATATGATTTTTTTCCCAAAAACCATTAGTTGAATTAACACTAAATGTCGAAAGCTATTGGTTAATGGCTGTTGTTCTTTTTTTTCCAGTTTTTATCTCTGTACTTGTTAGATTTATTTTCGCCGGTACCGCCGGATGGTGATTTTTTCCTGGTGTTAACGGCAATCAGGTCGCGTGTATTCTCCAGCTTGATATTTTCTGCAAGTTTTAGTTTTCCGCCTGATAGCAATGCTAAATGTTCCAAAATAACCTCATCCGTTACGGAATCACGGTTCCAGCTGATATACAATTTCTTTAGGTGGTTGGCCATATACAGCACCAGGGCATCTTTTTCAGCACCATCTTCCAGCGCGATAGCCTGATCGATCATATTTTCGATATTCTTGCCGTATTGCCTGTATTTGATAAACTTATTCGGATACGAGCACTTAAAAATCTCGTCTTCTTTTGCTGCCACGTCAGGCTTTGGAAAAGGAGAATCAACATCAAGCCGGTAGTTGGAGATCATGAACAGGTGATCCCACATTTTTTGTTTGAACTCCTGAGTATCCAGCCGTTGCGGGTTATTCAGCGAAGCCATGATGGCAACGATGGTGCGTGCAGCTTTATTCCGTTCTTCCCGGTCCTCAATAGTAATTGCATATTCAATCATTTTGTGAACGTTCCTGCCGTATTCCGAAATTTTTAGCAGCGTCCGCTGGGTGTTGTATTCCATTTCCATGCTGTGAATTTATAAGAGATTCTTTGCAAAGATAATCAAATTTTTTGAGTGTCGGAATAACGGTCAACAGCACAACCTTAAAACAAATACTGAAAAAGGTGTCGCCGGGTTTATGCAACCCTCAAAACTTATTTTTTAATTTTTTCAACCGCAAGCATTATTTTTTCATTGGTGGCCGGGATAGCCAGATCCGGGTCTTTAGTATGGCCTCCGACAGCCGACACCGCATAACGCAAAGCCATCCACACCGAAAATGCCAGCATAAAAGGCGGCTCGCCTACAGCTTTACTTTTCCTTATGGTGTTGTAATTTGCAGCATTTTCGAGCAGCTGTACATTAAAAATTTCAGGGATGTCCTGAACGGTAGGAATTTTATAGGTATCCGGAGAGGCTGTGAGCAAACGTCCGGATTCATCCCATTTTATCTCTTCGGTGGTCACCCAGCCAACGCCCTGGATAAAGGCGCCGCATACCTGCCCCATGTCAATCGGTTTGTTCAGGCTGTCACCGACATCATGCAATATATCAACGCGTGAAAGCTTATGCGAGCCGGTCAACACATCAACCTCCACTTCCGATACAGCCATCCCGTATGCAAAATAATGAAATGGCTTTCCTGTTCCTTTTTCCCTGTCGAAGAAAATATCCGGAGTTTTGTAAAAACCTGTGGCGCTCAGGCTGACCTGTTTATAATAGGCTTTGTCAATCAACTCAGTAAATGGCAGTTTCAACGCCTCAAAATTTTTATCAAATACATGATTGTCGCTGAACTCGATCCTGGTTTTGGAAAATTTCCCGCCCGAAAATTTTTCCGTTAAAAGCCCGCATGCCACTTCTGACAAGCGGGATTTCAGTTTATCTATGGCATTCTTAACAGCCGCACCGTTCAGGTCTGACCCGCTGGACGCCGCCGTTGCAGAGGTATTTGGTACTTTTGAGGTGTTGGTGGCATTAACTTTTATTTGCTCCGCAGGTATGCCTAATTCAGAGGCGGCAACCTGAAGCATTTTGGTATTTAACCCCTGCCCCATTTCGGTTCCGCCATGGTTCACTAAAACGCTTCCATCCCTGTAAATATTCACCAACGCACCCGCCTGGTTCAAAAAGGCTGTGGTAAAAGAAATACCAAATTTTATGGGTGTCAGAGAAATTCCTTTTTTGACAAATTCATGTTTTTGGTTGAACGCGTCAATTTCCTTTTTCCGCCTAAAATAATCAGAGCTCTTGACAAGCTTGTCATAGATTACTTGATTCCTCACATTATCAACTTTCTGATGGTAAGGTGTGATATTATTCTTTTTTTCAGTATAAAAGTTTTTCAGGCGTATTTCGGTGGCATCTTTTTTCAGAAAACGCGCTATACGGTCGATGGCGTGTTCGATAACGGCTATGCCTTGCGGGCCGCCAAAACCACGAAAGGCCGTATTTGAAAAATGGTTTGTCCGCCATGCGGTGGCAGTGATCAGCACATTAGGAATAAAATAAGAATTTTCGGCATGAAGCATCGCACGCTCCAATATCGCCATGCTCAGGTCTGCCGTATGCCCGGCATCGGCATTCAGGTCAACCTGATAAGCAAGAATTTTCCCGTCATTATCAAACCCTATTTTATAGGTTGAATGAAAAGGGTGGCGTTTACCGGTATTTTTCTGGTCATCATCACGGAAAAGATGGATCAACACGGGTTTGCGGGTAACATTGGCCATCAAGGCAGCCCAGGCTGCCACATGGTTTCCCTGTGTTTCCTTACCGCCAAATCCTCCCCCCATGCGCTTTACCTCACAAACAACCTCTTTATTTGAAACGCCCAGAACTTCCGCCACTATAGCCTGGGTTTCGGCCGGGTTCTGGCTGGAAGCATACACGGTCATTTCACTGCCCTCGCCGGGCACACAAAGGGCCGACTGCGTTTCCAGGTACCAATGTTCCTGAGCGCCGGTTTCTAATTCACCGGTGATAATATGTTCTGATTTTAAAAAGGCTTTTTTGGTATCGCCGAGTTCAATTTTTCGTGTCGGAGCAATCTTGTTGTCAGCTTTTATAGCGCTTTTAATATCCAGAATGGGGTTAAGCTGTTGATAGGTAATCTCAATCAGCTTTTCAGCTTCAAGGGCTATCTCTTCATTTTCTGCAGCAATCAGCACAACCGCCTGCCCTATTGCGGTAACTTCTTTTTCGGCAAGGCATGGCTCATCATGAAACACAGGCCCCATCTGATTTTCACCGGGTATGTCTTTATACGTAAGCACTGCAGGAACGCCATGTAAAAGCTTCGCTTTGCTGACATCACATTTAATGATATTCGCATGGGCATAGGGACTGCTCACCACTTTTCCAAAAAGCGTTTGCCCGCAGGGTTCCATATCGTTTACATACACGGCTTTCCCTGTTACATGCAATTCAGCGCTCTCATGAGGCAGGAACTTTTCTGACGGTATTTTCATTTTATTTATTCGAAGTTGTTTCTTCATAAAATTTCCATAAAAGATTACGGGAGGCTATGCGGCGGAATTCCTCACCGGAACGGGCATCGGACAGCGGCGTGAACTCTTTGTACAGCAGTTCCGCAGCTTTTTCCACCACCGGTTTCGACCATTTTTTCCCAAGAAGGTAACGCTCCGTATCCACCGCCCTCCGCGTGGTAGCAGCCATGCCCCCAAAGACAAGGGCTATTTCCTTTACCGTATGGTCTTTTTTGTTCAGCTCCATCATAAATCCGGCGCTGCAGGTAGAAATGTCAAGATCCTTGCGTTTCGAGACCTTGTAAGAACGGACGATCTGGTTTTTCTCCGGGAAAGGTATTCCAACAGAACAAATGATTTCATCTTTTCGCAGGTCGGTGGTGCGGTATGATTTGATAAAATCCCTGAGCCTGATCACCCGTGAACCTTTTTTATTGGCCACTGCCACCACGGCATTATAAGCCATAAGCAAGGGCAGTGTATCACCGATAGGTGATGCCGAACCAATATTTCCGCCGATGGTGGCGATGCTCCTGATTTGTTTTGAACCAAAGACGGAAAGCATACTAAACAATGCAGGAAACGATTTTTCTGAAGCTTGTTTTAGCTGTTCAATGGTAACTCCGGCGCCAACGGAAAGGTTTTCCTGTGTTTCTGTAATGGACTTCAGTTCCTCAACGGCAGAAATATCGATGATCTCCGGCAACAATTCATGCTTTTTGGTCACACGCAGGCCCGTATCGGTATTCCCTGAAATGATCTGAGCGTTTGGATATTTGCTTCTTAACTCAAGGGCTTCGGCCAGCAGAAATGGTTTGAAATAACGCTGTTTATCTGTTTTGATAACAATAGTTTCTGCGCTATTAATCTGTTTCAGCAATTTTATCGTTTGTTTTTCACGAACGCTGAAAATATCCTTTTCCCTGATTTTGCATGCTTTTTCTGCGGCTTCAATGATGGGCTGGTAACCCGTGCAGCGGCATAGATTTCCGGTTATAGCATCGCGGATAACTTCCCTGGTGGCTTTTACGTTGCTTTTGTATAAAGCAAAAAGCGACATCACAAAACCCGGAGTGCAATATCCGCATTGCGAAGCATAAGCCTCAATCATGGCGCGCTGGACCGGGTGCAAACCGCCATTTGCATCAGCAAGATTTTCAACCGTGATGAGCTGCTTCCCGTGGATCATAGGCAGAAACACCAGGCAACTGTCTACCGCATAATAGTGAAGCCGGCTTCCGGATAATTCAGCCAGTACTACGGTACATGCCCCGCAATCACCTTCACCGCAACCTTCTTTAACACCTTTGTGTCCGCTGAGCGAACGCAGGTACTTCAATACGGTCGTGGTAGGTGTATAGGCCGATGGGGAAAAATCAACTTCCTGTATTTTATCGTTTAAAACAAAGCTTACTTTGTTCATACTAGCTGTTTAAACTGTTTTTAACATCAATTAATTTTGCAATAATGCTGATCGCAATTTCTTCGGGTGTTTCAGCATTGAACTTTACGCCAATGGGCATGTCGATCTTGTCAATTTCCTGTTGTGTAAAGCCTTCCTTTTCGAGCATTTTCTTTTTCACTTCCGCAACTTTTCTGCTGCTGCCTATCATGCCAAGATACCCGAAAGGTTTTTTCGCCAACACCATCAGGATGCGTTCGTCATACTCATGTTTGGGTGTGACGATGACACTGAATGTTTTTTCAGAAAATGAGGCTTTTTCAATTGCGGCAAAAAAATCTTCGCAGACGGTATTATATGGTGAAGAATCAAATTCATTAAAAATTTCTACCCGCTGGTCGAACAGGGTAACACGAAAACCGAATTCCTGCGCATAACGCGCCACCACCCGTCCGATATGCCCTGCGCCAAAAATATACAGGTCAGGATGGCTTCTGACAGGTTCAAAATACACCTGGACAGTTCCGCCACAGTGCATTCCGAGGTCTTCTTCCAGTTTAAAGGTTTTTATCATCGGGATTCCGTTTTTCAAAACATCAAGCGCATCGGTGATGGCCTGAAATTCAATGCTGCCGCCGCCAATGGTGCCGATAATTTTCCGGCCGGGGAAAACAATCATTTTTGATCCTGCTTTTCGTGGGGAAGATCCTGTGGTACCCGTAACAATACAAAGAACCGCTTCTTTATTCTGATGGATGGCCTCTGATAATTCGTTATAAATATTCATAAAAAAATCTGGTTAATTCAAAATTAAGCATTTTCGGAAAAACAGGTATCAAAACCCGCATTTTTTATATCCTCAAAAAAGGAAGAATATGATTTGGCAACACAGGAAGCACTATCAATATTTACCGTAAAACCCTTTAATGACAAGGGCGATAGCGCCATGGCAATGCGATGGTCGTTGTATGAATGGCAATTTACCGTTTGTGTCGTTTTTAACTGGTTACCATTTTCACTCATGAGGCTGCGGTCAACCTGCCGCCTGAACTGATAACCGAATCTTTCAAGTTCTGTGATCATAGCCGTCACACGATCCGATTCTTTAATGGCCAGGTTCTGAAGCCCGGTAAACCTGCAGGAAATACCTGACGCAGCACAGGTGGCAATCACAGCTGGGAACATATCGGGATTTTCAAAAAAATCAAACTCCGGAAATTCGCTTTTCACGGGGCATTTCGTCAGTTTGATGGAATCGTGCAGCACGGTGGTATGTACACCCAGCTTGCTGAAAACATCAGCAATAACAGCATCTCCCTGCAAAGAATGTTCATTCACTCCTGTGAGTTCAATCTCCGCTTCCTCAGCCAGGGCAGCAATTTCATACCAAAACGCAGCGGCAGACCAGTCGGCTTCAACGAAATAATTTTTCGCTTTATATTTCTGCGGTTTAATTTTTATTATATCCTCGTTCCATTCTGTGGTAACGCCAAAATAGTTCATCAGCCCAAGAGTCATGCGGACATAGGGCGCAGAGGCCACAGCATTTTTCAATGAAACTTCCAATCCCTCCGGTAAGGCCGGCGCTATCAGTAATAAGGCTGAAATATACTGGCTGCTCATTCCTGCATCGACAGAAACTTTTCCCCCTCTTATTTCAGATCCGTTGATGACCAATGGAGAAAATCCCTTTTTATCAAAATAATGAATTTTTGCACCCAGCCTGTTCAACGCCTCGACCAAAGGGCCGACTGGCCGTTCAAGCAAACGGGAGGTCCCTGTCAGCAGCCTGTTTCCGTGAGTTATTGCAAAAACAGCCGTGAGAAAACGCAAGGCGGTCCCGGCATCCTGCACATCAAAAACACGATAATCATAAATGTTTTCAAGGCATTGCCCCAGAATCTTTGTATCACCGGCATCAGAAAGGTTTTCAATGGTAAAGCCTTCGTCACACAAAGCCCTGATAATAAGCAGCCGGTTGCTCAGGCTTTTGGAAGCAGGCAATGAAACACGTGTTTTTATTTTTTTATGACCGATGATTATCCGTGCGTTTTGCATTTTTATGCGAAATATCTTTCTGGTTTTACTTCAACAAATACATCAAAATTCCTAAGTGATCAAAAACACCATTTACAAACCGTTATAAAAGTCAAGCGCTTCAACGATCACATCATCATTCAGGAAATTATCAATACACGCCTCACCGATAGCGGGTAATAAGGTAAAATTGTTTTTTCCTTTTTTGTTTTTCTTATCGTTTTTAATAAATCTGATCAACGCGGCTTTTTCAAATTTGAATTTTTGTTTGCCACAGGCCGACGTTATTTTTTCCTGAATTTCCTGTAACTGCGAGTCAGGCAATCCGCATTCCCCCGTTGAAATCCATGATTCGCAAATCATTCCTATTGCCACAGCTTCACCATGCAGCAACGGTTTTTTATCATGCATCATAGAGTATGACTCGACAGCATGGCCGATGGTATGGCCGAAATTCAGTTTTTTCCGGACATTTTTTTCCAGGGGATCTTCCAGAACGATTTTACATTTCAATCCCACCGCTTTTTTTATCAGGCCGGGACGATCCATGATATCCGGATAATTCAGCGGGTTCAGTTTTTTCCAAAAAAGCTTATCGGAAATCAGCGCTATTTTCAATAATTCTGAAAATCCTGATTTCAATTGCCTTACAGGCAAGGTCTTCAAAAATCCCGGATTGATAAATGTTTTTTCGGCGAAGGAAAAACTGCCGATGATATTTTTCATTCCTTCATAATCCAGCCCTGTTTTTCCACCAATGGCTGCGTCGATCATACCCAGTAAGGTTGTAGGCACATTACAAAAGGTGATGCCTCTTTTATAAGATGCCGCAGCAAAACCGCCCAGATCGGTGATCACGCCGCCTCCAAGATTGACCAGTAACGAATGCCTGTCGGCATGGTTTGCTATCAGTTTTAACCAGATATTGTTGCATGTTTCCAGGTTCTTGTGCGGCTCTCCGACCGGGATCAGAATTTCATTAGCAGCTTCAAGTTCAGGAAAAATGGACAACAACGGCCCCTTACAGTGTCTTTTAGTATTTTCATCCATCAGGAGGTATATTCCTGCATGCCCGGAAAATTTTTCTTTCAGGTATTTTCCAAAAGAGCTATTATCAGCCGGTGCATAGAGGTATGGGCGCGAAACAGGCATTATGATCTTTTTAATTCAACCTCGTAAAGATACAAATTTACGAATGTTTTGTAACTTTGTTTTGATATTCTGATCGGAGACTGAAATAGAAAAATTCAGAACTTTAAAATCAACCCTGACAAATTTAAACCAAAAAAGATATGAGTCTAAGAGGAACACAAACCGAAAAAAACCTTTTAAAAGCCTTTGCCGGCGAGTCACAAGCTAAAAACCGATATACCTTTTTTGCCAAACAGGCCAAAAAAGACGGGTATGAACAGATCGCCGAAATTTTTTTGTTAACGGCTGCCCAGGAAGAGCAGCATGCCAAGATATTTTTCCGTTTTCTGGAAGGCGGCCCTGTTGAAATTACGGCTACTTACCCGGCCGGAACTATCAGTACAACGACAGAAAACCTCATTGCCGCCGCTAACGGAGAAAATGAAGAGTGGACGGAGTTATATTCAGAATTTGCCCGCATTGCCGAAGAAGAAGGGTTTCCGCAAATCGCAAATAAGTTCAAACTTATTGCAAAAGTAGAAGCCGAGCACGAAGCCCGCTTTTTAAAACTGTTGCGTAATGTTGAAGACAACAGGGTTTTCGAAAGTGATGAACCGGAGGAATGGGTTTGCCGCAAATGCGGTTATGTGCACAGAGGCAAAAAAGCCTTGGAAAACTGTCCTGCCTGCGAACACCCGAAAGCGTATTTTGAGTTGAAGGCTACGAATTATTAATACCACTTGTATTTGCATCTAAATAATCACTATGTTTGAATCAGCGTTTACAAACCAGATGCAAAAATGAAACAAATAATTACTTTTATATTCCTTCTTTTTTATTTCTCGTCTATAATATTGGGGCAAACGAGGACTGAAAAAACAGAACTCAAAGAACTTAAAATTATAGATACAAATTTAATTTTTGCCATTGACAGTTTCCTATATTATGAACAATTTCGGGATTATTACAATGATTCTTTATATGTCAAAATAGATATTTACAACTACGACTGGAAAGTTGATGAAGAATGCCATTTATCAGATTCGATGAATATTGTTTTTTTCGCAATCAATCATAAACCATTCTTATTCGGGAAAGACAATATAGGATTTTTTTTATAAAAATCATCTTTGTACTGTGAGCGGTCAATATATGGATAAACTGTTTATAAAATCAGCTAATTCAAAAACCTTCAATTTTGAAATTAGTAATTCAAATATGCCATATGTACCAGACGATAAACATTCGATTAGGAATTATTTATTTACAAATAACTTCTTATATCTATTATATGGTGACAAAACTAAATTAAAAGGCTCTATTCTAAGATAAGTATGAAATATGTTATCTTTGCCAGAAATAATAGGATATGCAGATACAGGAAAAGATAAGGACATTATTTGCAACGCTAGATAACAAAGCACAGAAGAAAGTGTTGAGAGAATTAACAAAAACAAATAACATGCGCGATGCGGACATAAAAAAGGTACTGGTAAAATGTTGCCCCTTCTGTAGCTCAG
>Ga0209099_1000678_pt1 | contig 39779 bp, 32 predicted proteins | sample AD_JPNHW2_MetaG_FD_184430 | JGI IMG/M metagenome (GOLD analysis project Ga0209099, IMG submission 184430) | Active sludge microbial communities of municipal wastewater-treating anaerobic digesters from Japan - AD_JPNHW2_MetaG (SPAdes) (version 2) | ecosystem: Engineered > Bioreactor > Anaerobic...
GCTTGTCGAGACTGAGGGTAGCAGTCCTTCAGAATTCATTGATGAAGAAGCTATATCATATAATTCAATGCTGAGTAACTGGAATGAAGGTTACGGCGCTGTATACTGGATGGGACACGGAATGCCAACATATTCTGTCAGAACTATATGGCAGGGGGACAAAAATGGAAACCAGTTCCCTGATAGTTATGAAATGGAAGGTTCAACATTTGTTGATTCTAAAATGGCCGGCGAAATGAATGACCTTTCTCCATTTGTTTTTCAGGGAAGCTGTCTTAACGGAACGGTGGAAGTGACCACAAATCTTGCATTTTCGATACTTTTGAACTCTGCAGTAGGTGTGGTGGGAGCATCTCAGGTTTCATACGGTTCAATATATTCGGGTTATGATCTTTCTTCTCAGGATATTTTTTCATACGGAGCGGTTTTTATAGGCGCACTTGCAGACAACAAATTTCCTGCCCAGATACTTCAGGACAAAAGAGAGATCTGGTCAGACAGCAATGTTCTTGCGTCAGTCAGAATGGAGATAAATTATTTCGGAGATCCGTCATTGAACATAAATATGAAGGAATGCTCCGCAGATAGTGATTGTGATGACGGAATATATTGCAACGGAGCGGAATCCTGTTCATATGGGTACTGTGAAAAGAATATTGACGCTCTGCCCTGCGGAGGCGGTGATACGGGCTGTAAAACTTCTGTGTGTGATGAAGTTCAGAAGGCGTGTGTTTTGCAGAACCGTCCTGATGGTTTCTATTGTGGTGAAACTGGAAACCTTTGTTTCGCAGGAAAACAGTGCAATAGCGGAGAATGTGTAAATTCAGAAGAAAAAAGCTGTTCAGACCTTGATTCACCATGTTCAAAAGGCGAATGCAATAGTGATACAGGAATATGCGAACTGAAGATAATTAACGAAGGTTCAAAATGTGATGACGGACTTTTCTGCACAGAGACCGAAACATGTTTGAAAGGCGTGTGCACAGGAACTCAGGTGGAACTTCCTGTGGAAAAACCATGTTCGAAAACAGTTTGTGATGACGGAAGTGACGAATTTACATATCTTACCGATAATTCACAAAACTGGAATAGTTGTGTATCTTCAAAAGGTTCGAAAGGATATTGTTATTACGGAATTTGCACAGTTGATGAAAAGAATGACGGAAGTGAAAATTCGTCAGGATGTGCGGTCGTCGTTTTTTAATCTTTTTATTTCTTCGATGATTTTTCTTGTCATTTCTATCGGATGGTAATTCGGGAATATACCATTTGCCTTAAGTGCTCTTGCAGAAGTCATCGTGTTTTTGTCTATTGAGAACTGGGAGAAAAAGAAGAAAGGGATTTCTGAAAGATCTTTTTTATGTTTCAATGCAGCCAGCAGTCTTATCGGTGAAATGTCGCTGTCAGGCATGTCGATATCGCATAAGATGAAGTCGAGCATAGTCTTTTTGTCTTTTATTATCTGAGCGGCTTTTTCTATCATTTCAGCTTTATATGTTTTTACATTCAATCTGTTAAGTTTGTCCGCAACATCATCTATATCAAATCTTTTCCGGCTGATTATAAGAGCTTCGTATTGATTTTCTGAGGTAGAGACAGATCTTGTTTCTATCTGCTGAACTTTTTTTAATGCTGTCATAAGTTTTTCAGGGAAGAACATCGATTCCTTTAGTTGTTTATATGCAGAAGCGGCCTGAATATTTGAAATTCTGGTTATATAATCATATGTGTCTGAAAGAAGAAGAATAAGAGAACCCATTGGTACTTCATCAAGTTGCAAAGCGTTAGGAAAACCTCTTCCGTTATATGTTTCGTACATATTTGAAAGATACATGAGTGTAAGTTTTGAAAGCTCAATATTTCCAAAAAGCTTTGCAGAAAGTTGAGAATATTTTGCGAATCTTTCAGAATTCGATCTTTGAAGGATGTCAAGTGCTGTCAGATGATACTTTTTACCGACATCATGAAGAAGTGATGCTATCAGAAGATCATAAAGTTCTACTTCTGAGAGATTCAGCTCCTCCCCAAGTTCCTGTGTCAAAACAGAAACTCTCTGTGTATGCCCGAAATATGAATCATCTCTTGAAGAATCAAGAAGATTGGAAAAAACCCGTATAATTTCTATCAGCTGGCTGTGTTTTTCATTTGCAAGTCCAGGCATCATACTTATCATGGAAGCTGTAACTGATGATTTTTCACCAGTGTTTATTATTTCACCATGATTGAGGATCATCGAAAAACTTTTTCCATTATCGTTTTTTTCATTATCGTTTTCACTTGACATCATATTTTTCACAGAAGAACTGATCGTTTCTCTTGAATCAAAGCCGAGAATGGATTCATTCCCTGGAGTCATGATATTCAAATCAAATCCTTTTTTAATAAGTCTGTCAAAAGAAGAGATGTCCCCTCGATACTGTTTATAGATAAGTGCCTTTAAGGCTTTTGATGTCGCAGCTACAGGAACAACGCTGTTTACTCCTGAAAGAAGGACTTTTAGTTCGTCGAAAAGACCGAGATCCTGAGGTTTCGAAGTAAGTATAGTAAGTCTGAAATTGTTGAATGAGTATTTTAAGGGAAAAATGTTCTTTTCCTCAGCCATTTTTTCAGGAATTATATCTGCCGGTCGCTGCATTGGCATCTTTTCCATTTTTTCAGCTGAAACATACTGAACATTGAATCTTTTTGAAAGGTAATGGAGAAGTTCAATTTCTTTAATCAGCTCCATTTGAAGGAGTATCTCACCTAGAAGATTCGGATGTTTTTTCTGATATTCGAGAGCTTCCTCAACATTTTTCTCTGTTATAAGACCCAGCTCAACAAAATACTGACCGACTTTAATGCCCATTCCAACTCCGTTTCATGAAGAAATCACAATGTTGAATCATTTTAGCATTGTAATGCTTTAAATCAATTTTTTAATGAAACAGGCAGTTCCAATCAAGAAAAAAGATCAGGAAAAAAGTTGATTTTTATTATTTATCGTGGTAAAAGGTGGTATCAAATGGTTTTTAAGTGGTGACAAATGTCAAAAGACACACTGTTTCATGGGAGAAAAGATTACAGACTTGACCCTAAAGGGCGGATACCTTTCCCTTCTATCTGGTATGCACCTCTCGGGCTTGGTTCAAGTGGTAAGATTGTTGTGACCAGAGGGCTTTCCTCAGAAGAAAAATACCTTGAGATCTTTTCGATAGAGAAGTGGGAAGAAAGGATGAAACTGATTCACAGCTTCCCGGAAGGAAAGCTCAGGAACAAGATAATAAAATGGTATATAGGTGCAGCTGAAACTGTAGAGCTCGATAACCAGAACAGACTGAGACTTTCAAAAAACCTCGTTGACTATGCTTTGATTAATAAAGATGTTGTGCTTATGGGAAGTATTGAAACTGTCCAGATCTGGTCCAAAGAGCTTCTTGATCAGGCAGAATCTGTCGACGACGGTGATTTTGATATGGTTTTTGACTTTATGAACAAAGCCAGAAAAGAAATGGCAGGAAAGAGCGAATGATTTTTTCACACAAACCGGTAATGATCGATGAAGTTGTTAAAGGGCTGAAAGTTGAAAAGCCGTCAGTCTATGTCGATCTTACTTCCGGCGGCGGCGGGCATGCGGAAAAGATAATTGAAAATAATCCCGGTATCAAAGCAGTTCTTATTGATCAGGATAGCGATGCTGTCAGTTTCCTGAAGGAAAAATTCAGCGGTAACAGTAATGTGACAGTTGTAAGGTCAAGTTTCAGCGATCTGGATAAGGTGCTTTTCCTGTTGAAGATCAAACATGCCGATATTATTTTTGCGGATCTGGGTGTCAGCAGTTTTCAATTTGATACGGCATCAAGAGGTTTTTCGGTCAGTCAGGACGGTCCGTTCGATATGAGAATGAACAAAGACGGCTCGATGACCGCACTCGAATTTGTGAAAAAAACTTCGGAAGGTGATCTGAGAAATGTTTTAAGTGAATATGCACAGGAAAGAGAGTCGGGCAGAATAGCCAGAGTGCTTAAGAAATGTGCTGAAGATGGAATGACCACGACGCTTGAATTTGCAAATGAAATAAGAAAAGCAAAGAGATTCGGCAAAAAAGGAATAGATCCGTCGACACAGGTTTTTATGGCACTCAGAATGGCTGTCAACAATGAAATAGGTGAACTGGAAAGAATGCTCAACAAGGCTTTTGTCTCACTTTCAGATGGCGGAGTTCTCGGTGTTATAACATTCCATTCGACAGAAGACCGTGTAGTTAAAAGGTTTTTCCGTGATAGAAGGGACAGCCTGCCTTTTTACTCAGAAAGTGATAAAGGCAGGCCATTTATTTATGGCAAAGTTGATGTGGATGACATGATTCAGCCTTCTGAAGGTGAGATTTCTGAAAATCCCCGTTCGAGAAGTGCTAAATTAAGAATATTAAGGAAAGTTTAATAATATTAAAAGGTGGTGTCATGACTGAATTCGTACATGCAAACGGCGAAAAGAACGAAAAGTCGGGCAGATCGGTATTCTGCTTAAGAAAAATGAAAACCAAACTTCTTTTTTTCACAAGTGATATCTGCATTTATATAATGATGGTCATGACGGTAGGTTCGATGATGCTTTTTGACAGCTATCTTAAAGCATATAGAAACAGTCAGAATGTTGAAATTATTAAAAAGCTCGATATAAACAGAGAGTTGACCTTTAAGAAGAATGAGATCGACAACAGATATTACAGAATGATCTCTTCGAAGGAACTTATGAAAAAAGCAGGTGAGCTTCAACTGACTGTCGCTACATCTGACAAGGTTCTCGAACTGAATTGATTATGGAGCTTTTTTATTGTCCAGAGAGAACAAATTATTTCTTTTTTTAGCTGTTCTATTTTCTGTCGCTTTTATACTTTTAATTTATAGAGCTTATATTATTCAGGTCGTCAGACATGAAAAACTTCAGGATTATTCTTCAAGTAATGACGAAGTTATTAAAACGGTAAGAGGAAAAAGAGGTTCTATTTTTGACAGGAATGGAGAGCCGCTTGTCATAAGTGAAGCGAAAATTGACATAGCTGTAGACCCGAAAGGTATTATTGAAAAAGACGAAATGGCAGTAGTTCTTTCAAAGATCACAGGCACTGACACAAAAAAGACTTATGAAACACTCAATAAAAAAGGACGGTTCTATTTCATTAAAAAAAATGCTGAATATGAAGTTGTGAAAGCTGTCAAAGATTATAAAAACTCAATAAAAAAGAGCATCAGAGAGCTCAAACTGTCAAAAAAGACAGATGCTCCTGAATATCTGAAACTTAATAATATTCTTAAAGATCTGGGGCATGTTATTTTTTATGAAGGTTATAAAAGGTCATATCCTCAAGGCAGAATGCTTGCGAATGTTCTCGGGTTTGTTCAAAAAAACGAGGATGTAGGACTTGAAGGAATAGAAATGGCCTATGACAAATTTCTTGCCGGAAAGGAAAGGAAGATCAGGCGGTTGACGATTCCAAGTACAGGAGAAAGTATTCTTGAGATCGACAAGGAAATAGACACTGATCCGAGTGCCGATATATATCTTACAATTGACAGCAGAATACAGTTCATTGCTGAAGAAGAGCTTACGGCAATGATGGAAAAAACAAAAGCCGTTCTGGGTGCGGTTGTTGTTATGGAACCGGCAACAGGAAAAATTATTGCCATGGCCAATTACCCCAGTTACGAACCGGAAAATTATTTTAACTTTTCTCCGAAAGAAAGAAGAAACTTTGCCATAGCGAATTTGTTTGAACCCGGATCGACATTTAAAGTGTTTTCAATTCTCGGGGTTATAAATGAAAATCTTGCGAAGCCGGGAGAATTGATCAATGGTGAGAACGGAAGGTTTATGTTCGGCAGAAAATGGGTTAGAGATTCCCATCCTAACCAGATGATGACCATTAGAGATGTAGTAGTGAAATCAAGCAATATCGGGACAATTAAACTGGCCGACAGACTGAGCAAAGAACAGTTGTATAATTATTTTACAATGTTCGGTTTCGGTCAGAAAACAAAAATAAATATTCCAGGAGAGTCTAGTACCAGGATCAGACCTTATTCTGAATGGTATCCGATAGACAAAGGAACAATTTCTTTCGGACAGGGGATTTCAACAAATATGGTGCAGCTGACACGGGCATATTCAACAATATACAACGGAGGCGTTCTATGGCAGCCTGTGCTTGTTGACAAGATCGTTAACCCTGTAGACGGCAGGATCGTATTCCAAACTGTTCCTGAACCTAAAAGGATAACTTTTAATTATAACTCTGACAAGAAAATGGTTAGCATGCTTGAAGGAGTTGTTGACGAAGGAACGGCAAAGACGGCGGCATTGAGAGGAATAAAAGTTGGAGGAAAAACAGGTACTTCTCAGATCTTTGACTTTAAAACAAAAAAATATTCGTCTGAGAAAGTTGTCTGCTCGTTTATCGGAGCTGTCCCAAGTAATGATCCTGCTTTTGTCATTATGGTGCTGATTGAACAGCCGGAAGGAAGAGAATTCGGCGGAACGATTGCGGCTCCTGTTTTTAAAAGAATTGCAGAAAGATCTCTGCCGATACAGGGAATTTTTGTCGAGAAAAAAGAAAGTGAAAGATATGTGATACCTGATCTTGCCGTGACTGATATTACGGGCGAAAGTGTTGAGTCCGATCCGAATTCACAGAAAGATACACCGAGTTCAATGGAATATGTTAAAGTCCCGAGTTTCCTGAAAAGTGATACGGCCAAGGCACTTGAATCAGCAAACAGAGCCGGACTTGACATCTTATTTTCCGGAGGTGTTGCGGGAAAAGTTGTAAAACAGTATCCTGAACCTGGAAAATTCGTTCCTTTCGGAACTGTAATAACGCTTCAGACAGAAGAGCTCACAAATGAGAACGAATGATTTTCTTAAAATAGCCGGACCTTTCATTTTAACAGCGGTAAATGGCGATTTACCTTCAGATCTTATGAATATTACAGCAGATTCAAGAGAAGTTAAGCCGGGAACGGTGTTTTTCTGTTTGAGAGGGCATAATTCCGACGGACATAAATATATTTCAAGTGCAGTTGAAAAAGGAGCTTCAATTGTTGTCGGAGAAGATGAGGTCGATGCATCAGGATATTTGAGAGTGTCTTCCGTCGAGAAATTCCTTAAAGCGGTATCTCCGCTTTTTTATGACCATCCCGAAAAAAAGATGAAAATGATAGCGGTGACCGGAACAAACGGAAAAACTTCGACGACTTATATAATCGAAAACATTCTGAAAGGAAAATTCAGCTGCGGAGTGACAGGAACTCTCGGCTACAGATATCCCGGCAGGGTCATAGATGCGGCAAATACTACACCGCAGAACTGGAAATGGTATTCACTTCTCAATGAAATGCAGAATGCAGGCGTAGAAGTTGTAATATCGGAAGTCAGCAGTCATGCCATTGAAGAAGAGCGGATCGAAACGACAAAATTCGATATTGCTGTTTTTACCAACCTGACAATGGATCATCTTGATTTTCATAAAGATCTCGAAAATTATTTCAAGGCAAAGAAAAAACTTTTCACAAAACATTTGAAAGATAATGGAACCGCCATAATAAATATTGATGATGAATACGGCCTGCGTCTGAACAGGGAGCTTCCTGACAATATCAGAAAAATAAGCATATCGACAATGAATGTGAATGCTGATCTGTATATTGAAATAAAAGATACCGGTATTGACGGAAGCAGTGTTATTTTCAAATACGGGAATGCAAGACATGGCGTTCATATACCTCTTGCCGGCAGATTCAATATTTACAATACAGCCTCCGGATTTATTGCGGCAATGATCGTTGCAGGTTCTGAATACAGTTTGAAAGAGGTCTCGAAAAAGATAATTGTTCCCGGAAGGCTGGAAAAGGTCGGCAGTAATCCGGTCTATATTGACTATGCCCACACTCCTGATGCACTTGAAAATGTTCTTTCAACGCTGAAAGGGCTTAACTCAAAGGGCAGGATCATCACAGTTTTTGGTGCAGGCGGTGACAGAGACAGAGGTAAGAGACCGGTAATGGGTGAAATTGTATCAAAATTAAGTGATATTGTTATTATTACCGATGATAATCCGAGAACCGAAGACCCGGAAACTATTATCAATGAAATTCTAAGCGGCTGCAATTCCGGAAATAAAGTGATTGAAGTAATTCATGACAGAAAAACAGCTATCAGAAGGGCTATTGATGTCAGGAACGGGCTGGATGTAATTCTGATCGCAGGCAAAGGAGCCGAAAATTATCAGATCACTAAAGAAGGAAAAAGATTTTTCTCAGATAAAGAAGAAGTTGAAAAATATCTTGAGGAGCTGCAGCATGTTCACAACAATCTTAGTTGAAAAAGTACTCTCAGACAACGGCATTAAAAGAAAATTAACTCCGTCGATCATTTCAGGAGCTGATCTGGATTCAAGAAAATGCAGAGAAGGGTTTATGTTCTTTGCGTTCAAAGGTGATAACACTGATGGACACGATTATATCCCGGCGCTTCTTGAAAAAGGGGTGTGGTGTGTCGGTTCCCAAAAAATGGATAGTCATGAAAGATATATTCAAGTGCCTGATGTTCTTGGATTTTTAACAGATATTGCTAAAGAAAGGAGAAAACTTTTCAAGGGACGGGTTATAGCTCTCACTGGATCAAGCGGGAAAACATCGACAAGAGAAATGATCGTTTCAATGTTGAAGCTTATGGCAAAAACTGTTCACGCCACAACAGGAAATCTGAATAATCATCTCGGACTTCCGCTTGTAATTTTAAATACACCGCTCAACAGTGATTATCTTGTTCTTGAAATGGGAATGAACCACGGTGGCGAAATAGAGCATCTTGTGAAAATCGCCGATCCTGACTACACTCTTATTACGAATATCGGGACAGCTCATATAGGAAATTTTGATTCTCAGGACGGTCTGGCAGATGCCAAACTGGAGATATTCAAATTCTCAAAAGGAATTTGTGTTGCAAATTCAGGTGACAGATATATAAAAAAGTGGGTGGAAAAGAACAGAGAGACTCGAAAAGTAGTTGAATATAATATCAAAAATGCGAGATCGCTTACTGCTCTTTTTCCTGAAATTCCCGAATATATGCTGGAAAATATTTACAGTGCCTCAAAAGTTATGGAATCAGTTGAAGGAACTTATCCTGATCTTAAAAAAAGTCTGGAAAATTGCGAGCTTCCGAAATTGAGGGGAGAGATCAAAGTTTTTGGAAAAAGAAAATTTATAGTTGACTGTTATAATGCAAATCCTGAATCCATGAAAAGATCAATAGAAAGTTTCTATAAAAAATATGAAAATGAGAAAGATGTGAAAAGATATCTCATTCTTGGAAGTATGTTTGAACTCGGAGATTTTTCAAAAAAAATGCATAGAGAACTTGTAAATTATTTAAAAACTCTTAATCTGTTAGAAAGGGTTTTTTTGATAGGTTGTGAATTCGAAAAAACAAGACTTGAGTTTTTGAATGAAAAAAAGGTGTTCTTTCTGGGTGATATCAGTGAAATATCCACTTATCTTCCAGAAGATGGGATTTTCCTTTTGAAGGGCTCAAGAGGCAACAGGCTTGAGCGGATTTTTGATGTTTTCGAGCATGGAGGTTAGTGTTGAAAGCTCTTGTTCTCGGAATGGGAATGTCTGGTGTTTCCGCTTCCGCATTTCTAAAAAAAGCAGGTTATTCGGTTTCAATTTATGATGATAACCGGGAAGTGTTGAAAACTTTTGACGGCAGATATGCTATTTATGAGAGTTCAGAAAAATATGATATTGCTATTTTAAGTCCGGGAATTCCTTCAGATCACAGTATCGTAAAAAAGCTTAATGAAGACGGGGTTGAAATAATTGGAGAAATGGAGCTTGCAGGCCGGTATATTGCAAACGAAAAAATTATTGCAGTTACTGGTACAAACGGAAAATCAACAACAGTTTCCATCATAGCTGATCTGCTTAAAGATGCCGGTTTTAATGTGTTTTTATGCGGAAATATAGGAAAACCTGTGATAGACGGTGTTTTTCATCATTACGATTTTTTTGTAATAGAGATCAGTTCATTCCAGCTGGAGACTTTGAAAAGTATTCATCCTGATGTTTCGCTGATACTTAATGTCTCCCCTGATCATCTTGACAGGTATAGCAGTTATGAAAATTATCTCCTTACAAAAGCTGAACTTGCGAAACTGACTAGACCGGACGGTCTTCTTGTGCTCAACGGAAATGACGAACCTCTTATTGCGGCATGCAGTCCTGTCAATGTTGAGAAAAAATATTTTTCGATAACCCGTGAAGGTGAAATAACATACAGAAATGGCAGCATTTTTATTGGAAATGATGAAATAAAGATGGAAGATCTGAATATTACCGGAATACACAATGTTGAAAATATTATGGCTTCTGTCCTTGGTGTAAGTCGCTGGGTGAATGACATAAACACGATAAAAACGACACTGACAAAATTCAGGTCATTACCGCACAGGACTGAATTTGTTGACGAATTTGATGGTGTTTCTTTTTATGACGATTCAAAAGGGACAAATGTGGGTGCCGCAGAAATGTCTCTTGCCGGTTTTGATGACGGAAAGGTTGTTGTGATACTTGGAGGCGTTGATAAGGGCGGAAGTTATGAACCGCTCAGAAATCTTGCGGAGAAAAAGTGTAAAGGCGTTGTTCTGATAGGTCAGGCAGCTGATATTATAAAGCCGTATTTTGAGGGTTTTAGTGGTGCCGTTACAGAAGCGGACAGCATGTCTCAGGCTGTGGAAAAGGCGTTTTTTCTTTCAAAAAATGATGGAATAGTGCTTCTTTCGCCTGCATGTTCAAGCTTTGACTGGTATAAAAACTACAAGGAAAGAGGAATGGATTTCAGGAACAGAATCAAGGAGTTGAAAAGGAGTCTGCACGGATGACGAAAGCTTTCAAGCTTTATTTTTCAATCTTTTTCTTTCTTGTAATTTTCGGAATGGTGATGGTGTTCAATATCCGTCTGTTTAATGTTTCTTCAATTTCAGATGCGGCATTTCCGATCCTGAAAAATCTTGCAATGAACCTTATTATAGCATGTCTGGGGTTTACAGCAGCATACCTTGTCAACCTTGAAGCTGTGAGATCATGGATAAAATATGCTCTTTTACTGATAATACTTCTGCTTATGTCCACCTATGTTATCGGGACACAGGTCAACGGATCAAAAAGGTGGATAGACCTTTATTTTATGATGCTTCAGCCGTCTGAGTTCGCCAAAATAGTCGTTGTTCTTTATCTTTCGGAAGTAATATGCAACAAAAGGGACAGAATAGGAATATTGAAGGAACTGGTGTATCCTTTCACCGTTGTTCTTCTTGTTGTTTCGCTTATTGCTTTTGAAGATCTGGGTACAGGGTTGATAATCTTTGCTGTGGCTCTGTTCCTTCTGCTTATGGGCGGTATGAGGTATAAATATTTCGCCGTTCTTCTTATTCTTGCTATTGCCGGAGCTGCATTCCTTGTTTTGATGAAGCCTTACCGTCTTGACAGAATAAAAGCATCATTTGATCCATGGCAGTACAGAAAAAACATAGGCTATCAGCAGGTGCAGAGCGAAATATCTCTGGGAAGAGGCGGTCTTGACGGGGTGGGTTTCGGAAATTCCCAGAAAAAACTGAGATATCTTCCTGAAGCTCATACGGATTTTATTTTTGCCATAATCGGTGAAGAATTCGGATTTTTCGGCGTTACCGTTTTAATATTGTTATTCTTTTTAATGTTTGTTACCGGAAGTTACTTTGCCTTGACGGTGCATAACCGGTTCGGGTTTTATGTAATTGCCGGATTTGTTATGATTCTTGCTCTTCAAACCCTGATTAATCTCGGAGTTGTTACATCATGTCTGCCGAACAAAGGAGTGCCGCTGCCTTTTATCAGCTATGGAGGTAGTGCCCTGCTTACTTATTCAATGATGGTGGGATTTATTTTAAATGCTGTAACAATGGATAACCGTTATAGCGGTTAAAAGGAGGGAATAATGGAGAGTGCAGAAAAGTTTGAAACCAAGAGGCTTATTTTGATCACCGGTGTGAACAGTAAAGAAAGACTTAAACCGGCTTTTGCTGTTGCCGAGATCCTTAGAAAAAGGGGGATTCAGTCTGTCTTTGCCTTTGCTCCCGGTTCTGAATTACAAAAAGGAATCAAAGAAAAGGGATATGAAGTTGTGAATTTTCCGAAATTTGCGGAAAGTAAGGGTGCCGTAGGTAATTTTCTGCGATCAATGAACAGGAAAAAAATAGCTAAGAATGCCGTAAAAATAATGACCGATAAGCATATCAGCGGTGTTCTGACAATGGGTGGAGTCAGTGCCATTCCGGTAATTGATGCCGCAGTAAAAATGAATCTTATGATATTTATAATGGAAGAAAATGCCGAGATATCATCTTCGAACATGGAAGTACTTCCGTTTGCAAAAAGAATATATCTTCCATTTGCGGAACTCATGAGCGGCGTGGACAGATCAAAAGCGCTTGTCACCGGTGTACCTGTTGAAAAAGATGTCATGTCGGCTGTCGGAAGAAATATTCCCACAGATAAAAAACTGCTTGTAATTTTTTCATGCAGACACAATTCCAATTCCATTAATGAACTCGTCAGAAGCCTTTTCAGGAAATATCCCGAAATGAGAAAGGAATTCTTTGTACTTCAGGAGACAGGAGAGAAAGAGGTTGCTTCAATCCAGAGATTTTATGATGAATTGAAAGTTGAATCCCTATGTTATATGCAGTATGAAAACCGTGGAAAATACTATAAAACAGCTGATATTATAATTTGCAGACCGACTGCAGATGTTGTGTCTGAACTTTTGGCAAGTCATAAACCGGGAGTATTTCTGCCACTTCCCCCTAATATTGACAGATATCAGAAATCTAATGCGATACTTCTTTCAAAAAAAGATTGCGGTTACCTTGTTGAGGATTCAGGAGGTCTTGTAATAAGAACGAAGAAACTCTATTCAGTTCTGACATCTTTTCTTGAAAAAGGAGATCCTGTGAAGCAGAATATTGCGAAGCTTCAATTTGAAAAAGCGGCGGCAAAAGTAGCAGAAGATATGGAACGAGTTCTTCTGACAGGGAGATAGATGCATATTCATTTTATGGGCATAGGCGGAAGCGGAGTCAGCGGACTCTGCCTGATGGCAAAGGCATCCGGATACGGCGTTTCAGGATGTGATAAGGAAACGAGTCCTTATTTTAAAATGGTAGCAGAGAAAGGCATTAAATGTTTTAAAGGTCATTCACCGCAACATCTTGACGGAGTTGATTTGCTTGTCAGGTCCAGTGCTGTTTCAAATGAAAGTGAAGAGATTAAAGAAGCTGTAAATAGAGGAATCAAGGTTATATCAAGAGGTTCTTTTCTGGCTATGATGGTGAAAGGAAAGCCTGTAATCGGTATTGCAGGAAGTCATGGAAAGACATCAACAACATGGATGACATATCATATTTTAAGAAAGGCTGGAATATGTCCTTCAGTCTATGCTGGAGGAAAATGTCAGGGTATTTCAAGCATTTCAGCCGGAGATCCTTATATTATTGAGCTGGATGAAAGCGACGGTTCCATTTTTGAAATAATGCCCGATATCCTTGTGATAAACAATCTTGAACACGAACATGCGGATTTTTATTCAAGTCCGGAAAATATGCTGGAATCATTTGAAAGATATCTAATTGCTGAAAAACCTGAAAAGCTCATAATTGGAAGGGGTTATGAACTCAGCAACTCTCTTTATTCAATGTTTTCTTCGGAGTCATTTCCGACTGTCAGCGAGTTTAAAGAACAGAGATCTTTCCAGAATATTTCAGGATTTGATTTTTTCTATCGTGACGGTATATGTTACATGATATCAGGAAATTATGAAATTGAGATCGGCAGTATTAATGAGCCGGCACATATTCTTCAGAACAGGGCAGGCGCACTTCTGGCTTCATCACATTACCTTAAACTGGCAGGGAAAAGTCTGCCTGATATTGATTACGGTGAGTTCTGGAAATTGATTCCTGCCGTTGACAGAAGGTTCGAAATTACAGGTGAATATAACGGGGTCAGTCTTGTTGATGATTATGCCCATCACCCTTCAGAAATAAAAGCTCTCATTGAACAGGCTGAAATAAGATTCGGGAATTTCGGACTTGTTTTTCAACCTCACAGAATATCAAGATTTACTGCTTTCTACAGTAATTTTCTTGATGTTCTTAAGGATGTGGAACCACTTATAATACTTCCTGTGTTTACTGCAGGTGAAAAAATCGATGGAGCTGATTCAAAGACATTTTATAATGATATAAAGAAGCTGTCCGGGGGCGAGGTCTATTATTTTGACAGCAAAGAACAGGCTTTTGAATTTTTGAAGGAAAATATTGATAAAATGCATATTTCCGGACTTGTTACCGCAGGAGCTGGCGATCTGAATGAAATTTTAAGACATCTGGTGAACTGATGAAGCTTAAGAAAGACGCATATCTCGACAGAATACTTACGCTAAAAATACGCGATGCTGTATGTGATTTGTATTTCCCTGAATCTATTGACGATATTGTCAGATTTTCTTTTGAAAACAGTGACTACAGGATTATTTCCGGCGGCAGTAATATTATTGCAGGCCGGGTGAAAAAACCTGTGCTTTTCATGGGCGGTATGATTGGAGCCAGCGGTACTGAAGATGTGAGCGAAAATGCAGTAAAAACATTTATGCCGGCAGGTGCTCCGGTCAATAAAGTGATAAATTACTCAGTGAAGAACGGACTGTCGGGTCTTGAGTTCATGGCTGGTATTCCCGGTACTGTCGGTGGCGCGATATGTGGAAATGCGGCTCCGGCGGGCTGTTCATGGGATGATGTCTGCGGTTCTGTATATTATGTAAAAGACGGTGCCGTGTCGATGTTTATTCCTGAATTCGGATACAGAACGCTGTTGAACGCTCCTGAAAGTCCATATATAATTTACGGGGCGGATCTCATTTTAGTGAAAGATACTCCCGACAATGTAAGACAGAGAGTTTTATACTACCTTTCAAAAAGAATGAGAATAACGAAGCCGAGCGCCGGTTCGCTTTTTAAAAATCCGGAAGTTGAATCTGCAGGAAGTCTGCTTGAAAAGGCTGGAATGAAGGGTTTTGAAATAAACGATGCGTGCTTAAGTCCCAAACATGCAAATATAGTAATAAATAAAGGTGATGCTGTGTTTGATGATTTTTGCAGACTTAAAGACGAAGCGCAAAAAAGAGTGTTGGAAATGTTTAATATAAACCTTGAGTTAGAGGTTAAATACTGGTATGAGTAAACTTTCAAAAAAGATGAGGATCGCTGTGATCGCAGGCGGTATGTCAGATGAAAGATCGGTAAGTCTTGAAACAGGAAAGATGCTGCACGACACGCTGATAAAAGGCGGATACGGGAATGCAGTTTTCGTTGATGCAGGATTTGATCTGGACCTTAAGCTCAGAGAATTAACCCCCGATGTAGTTGTTAACGGTCTTCATGGAAAATACGGTGAGGACGGTACAGTTCAGGGTCTGCTTGAAATGATGAAGATCCCTTATACAAATTCGGGAGTTTGCGCCAGTGCTGCGGGAATGAACAAGATTATAGCCAGAGCGGTCATGAAAGAATGCGGAATAAAAGTATCTCCGGGAATGAGTATCGTTTTTGAGCATGATATGGAAATTCCGATGAAATTTCCGTTTGTGATCAAAGATCCTGTAAACGGATCAAGTCGCGGCGTATACATAATTAAAAATAAAGAGATATGGAAAGAGACTGTTCCCCAGCTTAAACCCGGAATGGTTTATCTGTGTGAAAAATTTTTTAAAGGCAGGGAAATAAATGTTGCAGTACTTCTTAATGAAGTGCTTGGAGATGTTGAAATAATTCCTGCAAATGAATTTTATGATTTTGAATCAAAATATTTAAGTGACAAAACCAAGTATATAGTCGACCCTGACTATAGTGAGAAAGTAAGCATGGAAATATGGGATGCCGCATTGAAACTTCATAAAGCGATAGGATGCAAAGGTGTCTCAAGAAGTGATTTTATTGTGAACGGCGATGATTATATCATGCTTGAGATAAACACACTTCCCGGCATGACTTCTCATTCTCTTGTGCCGATGATCGCAGGTAAAAGGGGGATAAGCTATCTCAACCTTATTGAAAAATTAATGGAAGAGGCGCTGCTTTGCTGAAAAAGATCGGAAAAATAGCATATACTCTGCTGTATGCGTTTTTGATTTATACAACGACTTTTCTTTTTATTGCCTTTTTTATGATATGTTCGGATCTTATTTCTGACTGGAAAAAGAGTGATATGGTCAAAGTGTTTCCTGATAAAGTAGAAATTACGGGAACTTCAAAAGTTGAAAAGAATGAAGTGCTTCTCATCTCCGGTCTTGATCAGGAGAAGAGCTGGTTTGAAATAGATGAAAGAAAAATCGAGTCATATCTTATGTCCAACGGCTGGATAAAGAATGCAACAGTTAAGAAGATATTTCCCGATTCAGTGAGTGTTACGATCGTTGAGTATAAGCCGGCTCTGATAGTAAACAGCAGGAAGAAGTCTGAAATCAATGGTGAAGAAAAAGATATGTTCACGATGTGGTTTGCCGATTCTGAAGGGATTGTTTTTAAAAAAGCGTTTCCCGGTGAAACTGATGGATCTCTTTCTTTTTTTCACATTGATTACGATTCTGTAGGTCCGGAATTGAGAGAAGAGAAGATAAAAACAGCTGTTTCTATAACAGACAGCTGGAAACAATGCTCCGGGATCTGCTCAATTAAAAGTATAAAATTCGATGTTACAGGAGGCTTCATTGCTGATTGTGAAGGGGCAGGATCTTTGAGATCGGCAATAAACTTCGGCAAAGTTCTTGATATAGCCGAGATTGATGAAATGAAGAATCTGTTCATGAATATCGCATCAAAGTTCTTAAATGAGAACAAGTGGGCGGGAGAATATATTTTTGAAAAAACAGAAAAGGATAAAAAGATAAGAGTTATTGTGGGAAAAGTATTTCAAAATATAAAGAGGGGGAGTGATGCCTAAAAATGACAATATTATTGTAGCCTTGGATGTCGGCACCAAGAAAGTTACAACTCTTGTCGCAAAAATAGAAAGTGACAGAAAAGTTCAGTTCATCGGTAAGGGTGTTGCAAAGAACGAGAATGGAATTATTGCCGGGAATGTCGTTAATATGGAAGCAACCACCAGATCTATTCAGGAATCCATCGCCGAAGCTGAAAAGATAGCCGATATTCATATTAAATCGGTATATATCGGACTTTCAGGTGATCATGTCGCATCAATGAACAGTCACGGTGTTGTTACAGTAAGAGGCCGGGAAGTGGCGCAGACCGATATTGACCGTGTTATTGAACAGGCAAGAAATATCAGTCTTCCAAGTGACAGACAGATAATAAATGTAGAAATAGGTGAATTTGTTGTTGATGATCAGGCCGGCATAAGGAATCCGAAAGGTATGGCCGGAAGAAGACTTGAAGTGAAAGTCCACATTCTGACATCATCTTCTGCAATGCTTAAAAATCTTGCAAAATCTGTTGAAGATGCAGGCTTGCGGGTTGAAGATGTGCTTGTTAACGGTATTGCAGGCGGATGGGCAGTGCTTGAAGAGGATGAAAAGCAGCTCGGTGTCGCACTTATTGATATCGGTGAAGGAACAACGGACATAACTGTTTACCATAAAGGAGATCCGGTATATACGGCGGTTATTCCGATGGGCGGAAAGTTCATAACGACAGATATAAGCTATGCAATGAGGATACCTCCTGTTGAAGCTGAAAGGATCAAATGCAGGTTCGGCAGTGCCAGACCGGACTATGTTTCAAGTGATGAAGAGATAGAGGTGAGTATCATAGGTACTGAAGAGAAGAAGGTGAAAAAAGTACATTTTCTTGCCAGTGTTCTTGCCCCCAGAGTGGAAGAGATTCTTATGTCAGTAAGGAAAAGGCTGAATGAGGAAATGAAAGAAAGTCTTATTCAGACAAATATTGTTCTTACCGGCGGAACATCAGAACTAAAGGATATCCAGTCTCTTGCCAAAGATGTTTTCGAACAGCCGGTCAGAGTCGGAAGACCTAAAATAAATGAGGCATCAAGCGGATTTAAAGATGTTTTAAGCTCACCGTCATTTTCAACTTCTGTCGGAATAATCAATTATTTTGCCGAAAGGGGCAAAATGAGATTCAAGGACAAAAATAACGGATTTATGAGCAAACTCGGAGAATTTTTTAGAAGATTTTTTGAATAAATAACCTGTGGAGGCGGAAATGGCAGCGGTTTTAAGCAGTATGGTCGTTAAAATCGGGGTTGTCGGTGTCGGAGGTGGCGGTTGCAATGCTGTTGACATGATGTGTGAAGAAAGAGATGCTTTTGTAAATGCCGAGAATAACGGCAAGTACTCTGTCTTCAACGATGTTATGATAATTGCCTCAAACACCGATGTTCAGGCTCTTGAAGGGACTCGTGCCAATGTTAAGATACAGCTTGGTCCGGATCTGACAAGGGGTATGGGTGCCGGAGGTGTTCCAGAGATCGGGAGACTTGCAGCGGAAGAAAGCAAAGTTTCAATAGCACAGTCGCTTGAAGGTCTGGACATGCTTTTTATTACTGCCGGAATGGGAGGCGGAACAGGAACAGGCGCCGCAGCTGTTGTTGCCGAAGTTGCAAGGAATATGGGTATTCTTACAGTGGGGATAGTAACAAAACCGTTTAACTTCGAAGCAAAAAAGAAACACAGATATGCGATGGAGGGGATGGACGCTCTAAGAAAGAATGTCGATACTCTTGTTGTAATACCTAATCAGAGACTTCTCGATATTGCAAGTGATGATGATATGACATTCGATATGTTCAAAAAACCCAATGAAGTTCTGATATATGCTGTCAGAAATCTTTCGGAGTTGATCTGTAATAAGTCATATGTCAATGTTGATTTTGCAGATGTTCGGGAAACGATGAAAAACATGGGTCTTGCAATGTTCGGATTCGGCAGTGCAACAGGTGAAGGTGCGGCAATCAACGCAGTAAAGGAGGCGCTTAACAATCCGCTGCTTGCCGATTTCACTATATCCGGTTCCAAAAAGATGCTTCTTCATTTCGGCGGTGCGGGCACTCCCATGAAAGAGTTTGCTGATGCGGTTGAATTTCTTTCAAAACAGCTTCACGAAGATGGAGATCTTATCTGGGGTGCATCAATGAGCGAATCCTGTGACAAGGTTTATGCCCTTATTGTTGCCGAAGCCTCGGAAGATGCTGTAAGTGCGGCAAATATTGCACCTAAGGTCAAAAGCAAGATTGAAGCCAGGGATCAGGGCACGATCTTTGATATGGGAAAAGAAGATACTGCAAAATCGGATTCCGGAGAACTGATTGATGATCAGGTCGAAGTGATAATGGAGGAGCTTGCTCCTGCCGCAAAAAAGGAAGAGGTGTTCGTTATTGAAAAAGATAAGATAGTAAGTGCTTCAAACCTTGATGATGAGCTTGATCTGCATGACGGCAAGAATATCAATCTTGATGACAAGAACATTCCTGCATATTTGAGAAAAGCTAAAAATAACGAATCCGTCATTGAAAAAAAGGTCGACAAACTTGTAATTGAAAAAACCAGATAGCCGTGTCAGTAAGACCTGTTTTAATCTATCCTGAAAATAGAGATATTGCTATTTCTAATCTTGCTGTACACTGGTTTTTCAATGCTTTTGAGGAATATTCTCCCGACCTTGTGACGCTTGATTCAAATTCAGGAATATTTTACGATACAAAATTGCATAGAACACCGTTTGTCTTTGTTTCAGTATCATACGGTCTGAGTTTTTTTAATTTTGTAAAGATTCTGAAGGAAAATCGAATACCTTTGTTGAAAAAAGATCGTGAAAACGGAATGTTTCCTATACTTATAGCTGGCGGAATCGCTGTAATGCTGAACCCTGAGCCTTTGAACCTGATCTTTGATGCTGTCTTTACCGGTGAAGGGGAGTGTATGGAAAGTGACATAAAAAAAATGATGGAGCTTGAGACAAGAGAAGCTGTTTTCAGTTTTATCAATACACTGCCATATGCTTTAACTGATGGAAAAGAGAGCTTCGGAACGACATATGCGTCCAGTGGTGCTTTTTCTGTCTGCTCGAACAAGATGCTCCACAAGTACGGCAATTGTTTTAACAACAGGAAGATCATTGAAATAAGCAGAGGTTGTACCAACAGGTGTAAATTTTGTGCCGCAACTTATGCTTACAAAACTTTCCGTGAAGCTGACAGAAGCAAAGTGATGGAAATCGTTGAGCAATCTATCGAGGAAAAACAAGGTGTTGCGCTTATGGGAGCATCTTTGGCAAGTGTGAGTTTTTTTGATGAAATACTGGAAAAATGTGCGGAAAATTCAATATCACTTTCTCTCTCTTCTCTGAAAGCTGTTGAAATAACAGACCGCAGGATATCTCTTCTTAAAAAATGTTCCGTCAGAACTGTGACTGTCGCGGTCGAAAGTGCAAACGAGGTGACCAGAAGCAGGATATTGAAAAATCTCTCCACGGAAACGATATTAAATGCGATGACGATATTGAAGAAATATGAAATGAAATCAAGAATTTATCTGATAGCAGGACTTCCTGGAACAGATCCGGCGAAAGAAGCAACAGATGTTATCGGACTGTTAAAAGATCTCGACAGCAGAAAACTGCTCAATGAAACAGACCTTTCAATTGCTCCTTTTGCTCCGAAACCTTTTACACCTTATGCATTTGAACCTATGATGACAAAAAAGGAATATAAAATTTATATGGATGTTATTAGAAAAGGACTCACTGAGCTTGAAAAAAAGGTCAAGGTCGAATTCTTTTCTTATAAAGACAGTGTGGTCGATGTGCTGTGCGGGCAGTTGAAAGGTGATGATTTTATAAGACTGATACAGGAAGATCATAGCTTAGGAGTTAATTGAATGGTTCCGTCCGGATTGATGGTTTTTTGTGAAGTCGATATAAACAGTACGCTCAAGAATATTTCTTATGAACTTGTATCTGAGGGACGAAGAATTGCAGATCTCACTGGCGGAAAGGTCATTGCCGCAGTGCTTTGTGATGAAATTGCTGATATTTCGGAATTGAAAAAATACGGAGCGGATGAAATTATTATCGCTCAAAGGTCTCTGAAAGGTTTTTTCCCTCTCGGATCAGACACTCAGACAGTATCGGATATAATAAGAAAATATGATCCTTCGATAGTTTTTTTCGGAGCTACTGATTACGGAAGGATGCTTGCACCGAAAGTAGCGGCAAATCTTAAATGCGGGATAACAGCTGACTGCACAGGGTTCGAGATCGATAAAACAAACAGACTTGTTCAGATCAGACCTGCGCTGGGCGGAAACATACTCGCTCATATTATTTCTCCGTCATCAAATCCTCAAATGGCGAGTGTGAGACCTTCAGTTTTCAAAAAAGAACAGTATTCCGGTGACAGGAAAAATATTATTGTAACAAGCTGGACTGAAAGTTTATCTGTGGCTGATGTAATTCAGGTTGATCGTCTGAGTCTTGAAGTAAAAGAAAGCGATAAAATTGAAAATGCGAAAGTTGTTGTTGCAATCGGAATGGGAATAAGATCTAAGGAAATGATAAGTAAATTTGATGAGTTCGCTAAATCGATAGGAGGCGTGCTCGCCTGTTCCAGAAAAGTTGTTGAAGCCGGACTGATGCCTCATTCAAGACAGGTAGGGCAGTCAGGCAAGACGATATCTCCTGATATTTACATTGCCGTCGGGATATCCGGAGCTCCTCAGCACCTTGCCGGAATGAAGACCTCTTCAAAGATAATTGCAGTGAATTCTGACCGGAACGCTGAAATATTCTCTGTTGCAGATGCCGGATTTGTGATGGATGCAGGTGAATGGCTGAAAGCTTTGAATCTTTTGAAGAAAACGGTGAAAAATGACAATATTTGATGAAATCACAAACAGGGCAGCCGGTTCTGACGGAGAATATCTCTGCGACGAAAGCAGACTGAGCGGCGGAAATGCAGTAAGGATCTTTTTTCCTGAAAATGCTTTGCAGACATCACAGATAGTAAAATACTGCAATCAGGAAATCATTCCTTTCACAGTTTATGGAAAAGGGACCGGGATTACCGGCGGAGCTGTCCCTTTCGGCGGGTTTGTTATTTCAATTGAAAAGATGAAAAATTCCGGTGCTGTAAGTTTTGATAAAGATGCAAAAAAATTCTTTCTTAAAGTGGATGCCGGAGTTACGCTCAATGATATCAAAGAGTTCCTGCACAGGAAAGAGTATTTTGATATGACAGGATATGAACTTTTTTACCCGGTAGATCCGACTGAAATGGGAGCTTCGATAGGTGGAACAGTTGCAACAAATGCAAGCGGCGCCTCATCATTCAGATACGGACCGACACGGAACTGGATAAAATCTTTGGAGATTATTCTTCCGGATGGAGAGATCGCAGTTATAAAAAGGGGAGAGCAGTTCGCTGATGATAACGGTTCCATGGAGATCAACGGAAAACATTTTTTGATACCTGATATAAAAATGCCGGAATGTAAAAATGCCGCCGGGCTCTATTCCAGAAAGAATATGGACCTGATAGATATTTTTATCGGCTCTGAAGGAATACTTGGAATTGTTACAGGTGTCGAGATATGGCTTGAAAGGAAGTATCCCTCTTTCAGTATGATCAAATTTCTGAAAAACGAACATAAGGCTCTTGAATTTGTCAAGATGCTTAAGAAAAACAAAGAGCTTGATCCTGTTTTTATTGAATATGTCGATGAACGCGGACTGGAAATGCTCAGAAAAAAAAGAAACCGTGACAGATCATCTATAAACATTCCTGAGATTGAACCTGAATTTAAAACGGCAGTATTCTTTGACATAGCTCTTGACAAACTTGGTGTTGCAGAAGTTTCTGATATCGTTGATGAAATTGAAGAAAAGCTGAATGTGCGTGATGCTTTCAGCTGGTGTGCCTGGGAGGAAATTGAGATCGAAAGGATAAGGGCTTTCAGACACGCTCTTCCTGAAACGGTAAATACTTATATTTCTGAAATTAAAAAAATATATCCTGAAATTCACAAGCTCGGAACAGACCTTGCAGTACCGGATGAGAACTTTGAAATGATGACGGCTTTTTATCATGATATCCTTGATAGAAGCGGTTTGAATTATGTCGTTTTCGGTCATATCGGTAATAATCATCTTCACATAAACATAATTCCTGAAAATGTTGAAGATCTGAAAAAGGGTTTTGAAATATATAAAAAACTTGCAGGTTATGCTGTCGAGCTGAAAGGTACAGTTTCCGCTGAGCATGGAATAGGAAAAATAAAACACAGGTATCTCGTTGAAATGTATGGAGAGAACGGAATTTCTGAAATGAAAAGAGTGAAGTTTTTCTTTGACCCGGGATATTTGTTGAACAGGAACAATATGTTTGAATACATGGAGATGAAGTGAACATAGCTGTTTTGATCAAGCAGGTTCCAAGGACCGACAGGATAAAAATAGATCACGAGACCGGCACGCTTATCAGAAGCGGTGTAGAGTCAATATTGAACCCTTATTGTGAATACGGTCTTGATCTGGCAGTTGAACTGAAAAAAAGGTTTGCTGATGTGAAAATCACAGCTTTTACAATGGGTCCTGTAAGTTCGGAGATCGTTTTGAGAAGGGCTTTGGCCCTCGGTGCCGATGAAGCGGTTCTGCTTAATGATAAAGCGTTTGCCGGATCGGACTGCCGGGCTACTGCATATACTTTATCCAGAGGAATTCTGGCTGTAACCGGTGTTCCTGATATCATAATCTGCGGAAAGCAGGCTGTAGACGGTGATACCGCTCAAGTTCCAGGAGAAGTTTCTTCTATTTTAAATATTCCGGTTCTCCCTTATGTGACTCAAGTGAACTGCATAGACGGATATCTGGAAGTCAGGTCTGAAATAGAGAATGAATTGCTGACATTGCGATCGGAATTGCCGGTACTGATAACTGTAGGAAGCGGTTCAAACATCAGGAGAATGCCGTCCATTGATGATGTTTCGAGGGCTTTCAGAAAGAAAATAACAGTACTGAGCGCAAAAGATGCCGGCTGTGACAGTTCAAATATCGGATTAAAAGGCAGTCCGACGAGAGTGGTTAAAATAGAAACAGTTGTTTCAAAAGGAAAATGCAGGATTTTTAATGAAAAAAATCTTAGCGAAGGACTGGATTATTTTTCGACAATTATATATAAGTAACATGTTTCCAATTTAAGGAGAATATTTCATGAGGAAAATTGAATTTATTGATTTGAAAACACAATATCTGGAATATAAAGATGAAATTGACAAAGCGATTGAAAATGTATGTGAAAGAGCAGCTTTCATAATGGGTTCAGAGGTTGCTGAACTTGAAAAGAATCTTTCTGAATTCACAGGGTCGCCTTATGCCATAAGCTGTGCAAGCGGTACTGATGCACTTTTGCTTGCTTTAATGGCTCTTGATATCGGTCCCGGCGATGAAGTTATCACAACACCATTCACTTTCATTGCCACAGCAGAGGTCATCACACTTCTCGGGGCAACACCGGTTTTTGCTGACATAGATAAAAAGACATGCAATATCGATCACAGACTTATAGAAAGAGCTATCACACGGAATACAAAAGCGATAATTCCTGTGGGATTGTACGGAACGGTTGCCGACATGGATGAAATAAATGCCATTGCATTAAAATACGGCATAACGGTCATAGAAGACGCATGTCAGAGTTTCGGTGCAAAATATAAGGATAAAATGAGCTGCAACCTTTCCAAAATTGGATGCACCAGCTTTTTTCCGTCAAAACCGCTGGGCTGTTACGGTGACGGCGGAGCTCTTTTTACAGATGATGCCGCAATTGCTGAAAAAATGAAGAGTCTCAGAATTCACGGCCAGACAAAAAGATATTTTCACAAGTATATCGGCATAAACGGCAGGCTTGATACAATTCAGGCGGCAGTATTGAATGTAAAGATGAAATATCTGAAAAATGAATTGAAGAAAAGGGAGGAAATCGGCAGATACTATACAGAGAATTTGTCTGAAAACGGGAAAATTACCATTCCGTATATCAATAAAGACCGTACTTCTGTCTATGCACAATTTTCCATTCTTGTTGAAAACAGAGATAAGCTCATTGAAAAACTCAATGAAAACGGAATTCCGACAGCAGTTCATTATCCGAGACCACTCCATCTGCAGGAAGCGTATTCACAACTCGGATATAAAAAAGGTGATTTTGCTCTTTCTGAATATGCAGGCGATCATATTTTAAGTATTCCGATGGGACCGTTTCTGAAAAGGGAAGATCAGGATTATATTATTGAAACTATTTTAAAAAATATCTGATATCAGCGGATAAAAAATGAAGATCGGGCTTGTTTCAAATATGTATCCTTCTGAAAATGACAGGAAATACGGGATTTTTGTTAAGGGAATGGCAGATTCTCTTTCGAAAAAAGGAGTGGAATTTACATTTATGTGCCTGATAAAGGGAAAAGAACCGAAAAAATTCAAGAAAGCTCTCAAGTATGGAAAACTTTATATATGTACAGTATTCAGTCTTCTTTTTAAGAGATGCAATGCGGTCTATTTTCACTATCCTCTTCATCTCGCTCCGCTTCTTTATATCCTTTCATTTTTTCTCATAAAACCTGTGATAGTTAATTTTCATGGAACAGATCTTCAGCCTGGTGACTCGAAAGTTCTTAATTTCTTTGATAAATTGCTGTTTAGAGTAATGAAAACCGTGAGATTGACAGTTGTACCTTCAGACTATCTGAAAAAACAGGTCTGTGATAAATTTCACATTTCCGAGGAATCTGTTTTTGTCTCCCCGTCAGGCGGAGTAGACTTCAACTTATTTAAAATGGCCGATGATAATCCGGCAGGCATTAAGGAATATTCAGCGGGTTTTATTTCCAGAATAAGCCCGGAAAAAGGTTGGAGCGTTTTTATTAACGCATTGGACTTATTAAAGAAGAAAGGTGTTGTAAAAGATCATAAATTTCTATTAGCAGGAAGCGGTCCTGATGAAAAACAGGCGGAGAAAATGATTTCTGATCTGAACCTTGAAGGAAATATCACATTTATAAAAACAACGGAACAGAGCAGATTTCCAGGTTTTTTCAATTCATTGGATGTTTTCATTTTTCCTTCATACAGTGAAAGTCTCGGTCTTGTCGGACTTGAAGCAATGGCGTGCGGAACTCCTGTCATAGGTTCAAATATAGGTGGAATTTCACAATATCTTGCAGATAACGAAAACGGGTTTTTCTTTGAAAAAGGGAGCAGTGAAGATCTTGCAGAAAAGATCGAGAAATATATGAGCCTTTCAAAAGTTGAGAAAATGAGATTGAGAGATAGTGCCTTAAATACGGCTAAAGATTTTGACCGGGACAGAATATCTGCACTGCTTTTTAAAAAGCTTAAATCTGTTATTGACATTTAGAGTATATTTCTTTACAACTGGAAGGGTTTTGAGTATGTTTCACCGTAGATTTTTATTTATTGTTTCGTGGATACAGTATGACAAAAATAAAGTATGATAACAACGAGTCTAGTGAGATGGAAATTAAAGAAATTACGATAAAAGATATCATTTTATTTGTGTCGGATAATTGGAAATCAATTGGTATATATACCAGCGGTTTTTTTTTCGTTTTATTGTTGTTTTTTCTTTTTTTACAAAAACCAGTCTACAAAGTTAATGCCTCAATTGAAGTTATCGATAATATTGATTCAATAAGCTTAAATCCGATGTCTTTTATGATGGGTGTTGAGGCATCTTCATCGATGATAGCTAATGAAGAATTGTTCAACAGTAGACTTGTAATTGATAAAGTTATTAACAATCTTAATCTTCAAGTTACTATTAAAAAAAAGAATAACTCAATGTTTTACTACATAATTGATGTTATTAGCGGAATAAAAGGAGTTTCAGGTTGTATCAAAGTGGTGAGTTTTCCAGATGTGTTAAAAAAAGAATCTTTTGACCTTTTTGTTAATAATGACTCATATAATTTAACCGTAAACGGTAAGGAAATTGAATGTTTTTGGAATATTCCATGTGAAATAGATTCTCAAAAACTGGTTTTAGATAAAATTGGTGAGCTTATTGAATCTGCCTATAATCTTGAATATGTTTCCATAATTCAAACACGATTAGAATTGCCAGAAAAATTCTCTGCTAAATCACTAACTGGGACTAACAACATCAATCTTCAATATTTTGATGAAAATCCATATACAGCATCTATGGTTTTAGACAATTTTATAGAAGTATATGAATCTATTCAAGAGGATTGGGATAAAAATGAAATCAAATCGAAGAAGGACTATATTTCTACAATACTCGACGGTGTTAAGAATGAAATATTGTTGAAGGCTGAGACTCTTGTTATTTTTCAACAGGAGAATAACACATTTATGCCTGTTGTTCAATTTGAATCAGTTGTAAAGAAAATTGAAGAAATTAGAACTCAAATCGAATTGTTAAAGTTGAAACAAAAACTCATTGGAAAAACACTTGAAGAGTTAAACGCTGAAGACCCATCGTCAATCACAATATCCTACCTCTCAGACAATCTTTCTCTTGTTAAAATGGTTGCTTTGCATAATGATCTTATATCTAGAAGAGATTTTGATAGAAAAAATTTGACAGATAGCCACCCCGATATTGTTGCACTCGGTGAAAGTATTATAGAATCTAAAAAGAATATTGAAGCTGTTTTAAAACAGGAAAGAACTTCTATGCAAAATGGAGTAGATATTCTTGAAAACGCTATAAGTACAATCATGAAAGATACTCAAACACTTCCTAAAAAGTATATTCAAACAGAGGCTTTAAAAAAAGATCTAGAGCTTACAGAAAAGCTTTATGTAGCCCTTACAACAAAACTATATGAGAGCACAATTGATAAAAAAACAGGAGTTCCTCCAGTAAAGGTAATTGATTTTTCAACTCCCGATGTCATTAAAAATTCTCCAAGCGTTGTGATTAATGTGATCGTTATGTTTTTGCTGTCTTTTCTTTTTTCATTAAGCATTTGTTTTATAAAAGAAGTATTCAGAGTAAAAATAAAGAACTCTGAAGAACTTAATAAATATTTTATTAATCCTGTAATAATTAAAACTAATAAAAGTTACGATGATACAAAAAAAGAATTTGTTATGAGAATTAAAGACAGTATGATTCCGATGAGAAAAGGTTTGTTTTTTTCACCAGATGATGACAATGACTTTTCGCAATTGATTAATCAAATAGTAGATGCTGAAACTGCTGCAGTTTTTATTTCTAAAGGCAATGGTTTGTCTTTACATGAATTTTCAGCTAAAAAAATAGATGGTAATATTATTATATTGAGAGTAGATGACGACGGCGATTTTGCTTATGTTTTTAAATCAGAGATTTTTAAGCAGACTATTATGGAAATCGAATCAAAATATAAAAAAATCATTGTTGCTATTTCTTCTTCTCATCACTCTTGTTTGTATGCTTTAACTGATTTATTTGATTCAATATTTTATTTCATACAAAAAGACAAGACCAGCTTAATTCAGATCGAGAAATTTTCTAAGTTTTCAAAAATGGTAGAGGAAAAACTTCGAGAGCGCATTTTCACCGTTTTTTTTTCATAAAAAATGATAATTAATGATAAAAAACAAATTTAACACATTTACTTTTCAAGAAAAGATAAGCGAGTATATTAACAAAACAAGAAATGAGAAAAGCTTTCTGCACAATGTCTTAACAATAACATCGGGGACGGTTATTGCTCAGGCAGTAACTATTGCCGCATCTCCAATCTTGACAAGATATTACACGCCATCAGAAATGGGCATTATTGCGAGCTTGCTGGGCATAGTTATGATAATTGGTGTTGTTGCTTCTGGAAGATATGAACTTGCAGTGGTTTTACCTGAAAAAGAAAGTGAAGCTATTGCAGTCGTAATTTTAGGAGTGATTATTGCAGGGATCTCTGGATTGATATTAACTGGTGTTCTTGCATTGTTTGGTCATAAAATAGCACCTTATATTGGGTTAACGAATGTTCCTGATTGCTGGCTTAATATAATAGGTTTGATGGTTTTTCTAATAGGAATAGAAAATGTTATGAACCGTTTTGCGATAAGGAATCGTCATTTCAAGGTTCTGGCAGCTACTCAAGTTACTCAGCAGATCGGAGCAAATGGGATAAAAATTTTTTTGGGGATTCTGAAAAGCGGAGTGTCAGGACTATTTATTGGGACGCTTTTTGGCTATGTGCTTCGTGCTATCCGTCTATTGTGGTCAGAAAAAGCAGCCTTATTCAACAAAAAGAAATTCCCATCATATAAAGATTTAGTATCTGTATCTAAAAGATATAAAAAATTTCCTCTGATAAGCAGTTGGGCTGGATTGCTTAACACCGCATCTACACAAATACCAGTTGTGTTGTTCGCAACACTTTTTTCTCCAGCTGCTGCCGGATATTATGCTTTAAGCCACAGAGTATTGAGTTTGCCGATGTCCTTAATTGGGCGAAGTGTCGGGGATGTGTTTTTTGAAAGAGCTGCTAGAGTAAGGGAAAATCCTGAAGAACTCGGTCGTATTACATTGGAAATTTCCAAAAAATTGTTAATACTTGGCTCTTTCAGTATGTCCATTATTACTTTTTATGGCGATATCTTATTCTCATTTGTGTTTGGCGAACAGTGGGTTGAAGCAGGAAGATACGCACAATGGATATCTATCTGGCTGGTTTTAGTTTTTGTCTCTTCGCCTCTTAGCACTGTTTATCTGATACTAGAAAAACAGCTGGAGCATCTTTTTTTTAATATTGTTATGTTTCTTTCTAGGATAGGAGTGATTGCATTCGGGGCATATTATGCTTTTTCTGATTATGAAGTAATAATACTTTTTTCGATCTTGGGAGCAGTATTGTGGCTCGTAATGTGTATTAGGGTTTTGCAAATTGCCAATGTCAATGCGATTAAAATTTTGACCAGTATATTTCTGATTATTGTTCCTATTTATTTATTACAGTATTTTTTATCGGTTGCTGTAAGGAGTTTTTTTTGATGCTGAGAATAAATTTAGAAAATAAATATAGAAAATGGATAAATGAAGGGCCTGGTTATTTTACAGGAATGGCATTTGATAAAAGTTGTAGCGTTATCAATGCCAAAAATGTTCTTTCTTTTTTTGAAAACACCCGAGATTTTAAAATTCTTGAAAACAAACTGCTGAAACTAAGCGGAAGTTACTCAATAATTGTAAATGATGGAAACTTTTTATTTGCTGCTGTTGATAGATTTAGAAGTATTCCATTATTTTACGGTAAGACAGAGAAAAGTTTTTTTATTAGCGATGATGCGGAGTGGATTCGTCTTCAGATGAATGATTCAAAAATGAATCATTTCGCTGAACAAGAATTTTTACTGACAGGATATGTTACTGGCAAAGATACCCTTTTCCCTGATGTTAAGCAGCTTCTTGCTGGAGAATATCTTATTGTTAAAGAGAATGGAACTGTTCCAGAAATTATAAACAATAGATATTTTCGGTTTCAGCATAAAACTGAGAATGAGACAACAAACGAAAAGATTTTATATGACAGGTTATACTCAGCTACCTTAAACTCAATTAAAAAACTTATTAATTATGCTAATGGTCGACAGATAATAATTCCGCTTTCGTCTGGTTTTGATTCTCGCTTGATTGTTTCAATGTTAAAACTTGTGAATTACAAGGATGTAATTTGTTTAAATTATGGTACTGAAAATAATCCCGAATCTGAAACCAGCAGGTTTGTTGCTGAAAATCTTAGTTATCCATGGCTGTTTATTAAATATAGCAAAGAATTGTGGCGTGAATGGTGGAATACTGAGGAAAGACATGATTATTATTCAATGGCTTCAGGTTGGTCAATTTTGCCACATGCTCAGGATTGGCCTGCTGTATGGGAACTAAAGAAAAAAAGACTGATTAATAATGACGCAATTTTTGTGCCCGGACACATAATCGGTTTTATTTCAGGTAGTACAATTCCACAAGAGGCTTTCTATTTGCATAAATTCAATGAAAATATGTTCGTCAGTGCAATATTAAATAAGCATTATTCGCTAATTTCTTTGTCTAATACTTTTTTTACAGGGAATGAAAAGTGGCAGAAGAGAATAAAGTCATTTTTGGAAAAAGAAAAGGTAAGGTCGGGAGAAGCGTTGGCTGATGTTTGTGAAAAATGGGGATGGCAGGAGAGACAATCAAAATATATAATCAACTCTGTTAGAGTTTATGAGTATTGGGGGTATGATTGGTTTTTGTTTAATGATTCTGATTTATTTAATTTTTGGCTGAATACGCCACTTAAATTAAGAAAAGGTAAAATATTTTACGGTAGATTTGTAAATGATATGTTTTTAAAGGCTTCGGGTGTCTCTGCTCCGGTCAAAAAGTTACACAAGGAGACCGCTTTAATGCAGTGGGGGGTGGGTGCTCTCAGAAAAACAGGAACATTGTATTTTGTAAAAGATTTGTTTGGGTGGTTTTTAAGATTATCAGGGAAGTTGCCGGGATATGAGAGTAATATTGCGTTTTATGGACAGTTCTCTGATAAAATGGTGGAAAAATATAGAAATATTGTGAAAAGTCCAGTGGGGTTTATTGCGATTGATTATTTAATAAAACATCAAAAATATTCGAATTTGGATTTATCATGGAAAGAAGATAGAAATGATTGCTAATTCGGGAAGAAGATGTATTACTTAATTTCATTTGTTATTTTGATAATATCATATTATCTTTTTAAAAAATGCTCAGGAACAATGGCCTTTAATCGATTAAATATGATTTCCTATATTTTTTATCTGCAGCTTTTTTTATTCTCATTTATTGGTTCTGTACTTGTTGTAAACAAAGTTGATAATCATTACATGATAAATAGGCTTGCATTTGAAAGCTCAAGATTTTATGGCTGGGTTTCCATAATGTATGTCATGATAGCAATGCCTATCGGAATGCTTCTGGCAAATTATTTTCTAAAGAATTTCAATACAAGAATTTTGTTTTCAAGATATGCAGGAAAACTAATAGAGCCAGTTGTTTCAATGAAAGATTCCTATATGAGATTTCCTTTGCTGGTTTTATCTGCGATTTCGATATTTGCGTGTGTCTATACATTTTATGTTATTAAAACTATTCCTATTTTGTATGTTTTTAAAGGATCTGGACCAGAAATTCTTGCAAGAATGAGAATCGAAGCATCAAGAGAGTTCGGCGGGAATATTATTTTTAGAAATTTGTTTGCAATAATGCTTACTCCAGTTTTATCATATATTTCTTATGCATATTATAAAATGTCAAAATCAAAAAAAGATTTTGTATGGTTTGAACTCATGTTTTTCTCATCAATTATGATACTGACATATAATATTGCCAAATCGCCACTAGTTACCTATTTAATAGGGTTCCTATTACTTCATATCCTTATTGAAGGATCGGTAAGTAAAAAATTATTTATATTTGCTGGATTTATATCATTTGTAATTCTAGCATATCTTTATCTTTCAACAATGGGTTTGGGCATTTCAGATTTTGCATCACTGGTTACTAGTGTTAACCAAGGTATCCCAGGACGCATACTTCTAAGCCAGTCCGCTGGCACATTTTTTTCTTTTGACATATTCCCTGATCGTCATAACTTTCTTGGTATTACAAGTTTATCCAATATATTGTCAGGAATTTTTTCAATTGAAAAAAGTGACAGATCTGCAAGAATAATAATGTCTATAGTTATGCCTTCAGCTATAGAGGAGGGAACTGGCGGGGTTATGAATACTTTGTTTATTGGTGAATCATGGGCGAACTTCGGACTTATAGGGGTTGTTTTTGCTCCTATATGGGTTGGTTTTGTTATTCAATGGAGTTATGTTACTATTCTTAAATCAAAAAAAACTCCATTAATGCTGGCTTTAATGGTTTATTTAACTATTTCCTGGCCAGTTACCGGAGGATTCAATGATTTTATTTACAACATGTCTATTCTTACAATGCTGGCAATGTTTATGTTAATAATTGGCAGTGCTGTTTTATTGAGAATTTTTAAAACAGGAAAGAAACATGTTATGTTTTTACAAGGAAATCGACAGAAAAGAAATGATTAAAGAAAATCAACAAAAAAGAATGATTTTTCATATTCCAGTTCCTTTAAATGAAAATTCCTGTTCAGCTAGCGGCATAAGACCCTTGAAAATATTACAAGCGTTTAAACGGATCGGGTTCGAAGTGGATGTCGTTTCGGGCTATGCAGGAGAAAGACGAAAAAGGATTAAAGAGATACTTGAAAAAATAGAGTCAGGTCTGAGATATGAATTCTGTTATTCCGAATCATCTACTATGCCGACAGCCTTAACGGAAAAACATCATTTTCCTATAGCTCCGTTCTTGGATTTTAACTTTATAAAAAAACTCAAAAAGCATTCTATTCCTACAGGACTCTTTTACAGAGATATTCACTGGGCTTTTGATCAGTATAAGAAAAACACAGGTTTTATTAAAAGAATGACGGCCATATGCTTTTACAGATATGATCTTTATAAATATGATAAACTGTTTGATGCTCTTTTTCTTCCATCACTTAAAATGAGGGATTTTATTCCTGGAAAAATAAAAATAAAGGAAGTTCATGCCCTCCCGCCAGGTTGTGAAGAAAAAGTATTGTCAGATAAAAAGATGCAAGGCGCGGATGGAATTTTAAATTTGATTTACGCAGGCGGTATAAAACCGCCATTGTACGATCTTCAGCCTCTTTTCAAAAGTTTGAAAGGAAGAAAGAATGTGAATTTATTTTTGATATGCAGACCGGACGAGTATAAAGCTACAGAACGCTATTACAACATTTCAGAAAACACAAACATTAAAGTAATTCATGGAACAGGTTCGAAAATAGAAGATTATTTTCTCAGGTCTGATATATATGTAATTTTATGGAAACCATTTGAATACCTTTCTTTCGCATATCCATATAAGCTTTTTGAAGCTTTGACATATGATCTTCCTGTAATTACAACGACGGGTACGGCAACCGCAGATTTCGTTTTATCTAACAACATAGGATGGGTTGCTGACGGTGATGAGAGTGATATATTGGATAATATTATTTCAGAGCCAAAATTGTTGGTTGAGAAAAAAGACAATATCTTAAAAATAAAAGGTGAAAATACTTGGAATGCCAGAGCTTTGTATGTTGAGAAAATTTTTAAAAAGATTAGAAACGAAAAACTGAGTTAAGATAAATTATGAAAATATTCATTATGTCCGATGGTTTCTCTATTCATACAAGAAGATGGGTGAGTGCTCTTGTGAAAAGGGGCATAATTATACATCTGTTCAGCTTGAAAGATTTTAATGAAAGCGATTATCCGCATGAGAATTTCACTTATACTGTTGTGGATTGTCAGAAAAGGTCAGCAGGTTGGGGAGGGTTCGGCAAGATCGCTTATTTGAAAGCTTTGCCTGAATTGAAAAAGCAGATTTGCAAATTCGTGCCCGATATCGTTCATGCTCACTTCGCTTCAAGTTACGGACTTCTTGGTGCGTTGTCAGGTTTTCATCCGCTTATTGTTTCTGTCTGGGGCTCAGATGTTTTTGATTTCCCCTACAAATCTTTTCTCCATAGAAAGGTCTTTGAATTTACTTTAAGAAAGGCTGACAAAATATTATCAACAAGCAATGTTATGGCGGTCGAAGCAGGGAAATTCACTGACAAGGATATCGAAATAACTCCTTTTGGCATAGATTTGAATGATTTTTCTATGAATCATGGAATTAAAATAAGGAATAATTTAAAAATAAATGAACAGGATATTGTCGTAGGAACTATAAAACTTCTTGAACCCAAATACGGAATAGAATTTCTGATCAAAGCTTTCGCTCAAATTTCTGAAAAGCACCCGGCCATGCCACTTAAGCTTGTAGTTGCCGGAGACGGGAGTGAAAAAAATAAATTATATGATATAACTGCTTTTTTAAAGATAGAGAACAAAGTTGTTTTTACAGGAATGATCGATCATGCTTCGGTTCCCGATTATATAAATTCCTTCAATATTTTTGCAGCTCTTTCAATAGAGGAAAGTTTCGGTGTTGCTGTTGTTGAAGCACAAGCTTGCGGAGTTCCGGTTGTTGTTTCAGATGCGGGTGGTCTTCCAGAGGTAGTAGAAGACGGTGTTACCGGTTCTATTGTTCCTAAAAAAAATGTCTCTGCAGCTGCGGATGCAATTGAGAAGCTGGTTTTGGACAAGGATTTGAGAGAGAAAATGGGAAAGGCAGGCAGAAATAGAGTAGAAAGGTTATATAACTGGAACCAAAATGTTGATAAAATGATAAGTATTTATAATATAACTCTCAAGGATTTAACTAGGGATCGTAATGAATAATAAGAATATTTGGATAATCAACGAAACAATTGGATCAAAAATTCATGGGATGGTGTTCAGACCGTACTATCTTGCCAAGGAATTTGTGAAAAACGGAAATAAAGTAACAATCTTTTCAGGATCCTACACACACATTTATTCAAATCCTCCGGAAGTGAAAGGATTCAGTAAGACTGAAGTAATTGACAGTATAACTTACTGCTGGATAAAAACACCAAAGTATAAGAAATCCCAAAGTTTCGGGCGCATTGTTAATGCATTCGTTTTTGTTCTGGGGCTGTTTCTTGTTAAAAAAAAGTCTTTTGGAAAACCTGATGTCATTATTGTTACATCGCCAACACCATTTTCGATAATTAACGGGTATTATTACAAGAAGAAATTCAATGCAAAGTTGATTTTTGAAGTCAGGGACATATGGCCTTTGACTTTAATCGAAATAGGCAGTATTTCCAAATGGCATCCTTTCATCCTTTTTATGCAGATGTTCGAAAATTTCAGTTACAGGGTGTCCGACCATGTTGTATCTGTCCTTCCTGAAGCGTACAAGCATATGGAACAACATGGTATGAAAAGGAATAAATTCGTTTATATTCCTAATGGTATTGATGAATCCGAAAAACTTGAGAATTCTCAATCAGCCCAAAAATTGTTAAATTTAATTCCTCAAAACAAATTAATTGTTATGTATGCAGGTAAAATAGGGATTTCAAATGCTTTGGAAAATATTGTAAATGCCGCAAAGTTGGTTGTAAGAAACGATAACATTCATTTTGTTATTATTGGATCAGGACCGGAAAAGCAAAACTTGTCGGAATTAGTCAGGGAAAACGATTTAAAAAATGTTGCTTTTTTAAATCCTGTTGCTAAGTCAGAGATGCAACTAATTCTTTCTAGGGCTGATGTTTGTTATATTGGGCTTCCCAAATTGGCAATTTTCAAATTTGGGGTTTCTGCAAACAAGCTTTTTGATTATATGTATGCTGGGAAGCCGATTATATATTCAATTGAGGAAGAAAATAACCCTGTCAAATTAGCAGACTGCGGAATTTCAGTAAACGCTGATAACCCAGACGATATCGTTACAGCCATACTAAAGCTTGATAATATGGGTGAAAAAGGAAGAGCTGAAATGGGATTGAAAGGTAAGGCATATGTGATTAAGTATCACACTTATAAAAAGTTAGCTGAAAGGTATTTGAACATTTTTGTTTGAATATAAATGAAAAAGCAAGAGAAATGAAATGAAAATTCTAACTGTTATAGGTGCCAGACCCCAATTTATAAAAGCGGCGACTGTTTCGAGAGAAATTAAAAGGCACAAAGAAATCAAAGAAATAATTGTTCATACCGGTCAGCATTTTGATAAGTCAATGTCTGACATTTTTTTTGATGAAATGGAGATTCCTAAACCGGACTATAACCTTAATATTAATGGACTTTCACATGGTGCAATGACTGGTCAGATGATGGAAAAACTGGACACCATCCTTCTGAATATCCGTCCTGATTTTGTGTTGGTTTACGGAGATACAAATTCGACACTTGCCGGTGCCTTATGTGCGTCCAAACTTCATTTTAAAGTTGCGCATGTCGAAGCAGGTCTCAGAAGTTATAATATGTGTATGCCTGAAGAGATAAACAGAATAATAGTGGATCGTATTTCAAATGTGCTTTTCTGTCCTACCGATACGGCAATGAACAATCTGAAAAAAGAAGGCTTTAACAATTTCGACTGTTCAATAGTCAAATCAGGGGATGTAATGTACGATGCCGCCTTATATTATGCTAAGAAAAGCAGTTTGAAAAGTCTCATACTTGTTGACAGGCTTCTCAAAAAAGATGATTATGTCCTTGCAACGATTCACAGAGCTGAAAATACAGATGATATTGCAAGACTTTCATCAATTGTAAAGGCATTGAATGAAATAGCAAAGAATGAAAGAGTCGTGCTTCCGATACATCCCAGAACAAAAAAGATACTTAAGCAGAACAAATTGGGACTTAAAGTCGATGTGATAGATCCGGTCGGTTATTTTGATATGCTGGAACTTATAAAAAACTGTTCTCTTGTGATGACTGACAGCGGCGGATTGCAGAAGGAAGCTTATTTTTTCGGAAAGAAATGTATTACACTGCGCGATGAAACAGAGTGGGTAGAACTCGTTGAAGGCGGATTCAATCAGGTTGTTGGTAGTGAATATTCAAAAATAATTGATTCATATAACATAAGCAAGTCAAAGAACTGCGATTTCAGCGCAAGCCTTTATGGCGAAGGCAATGCTTCAAAGAAAATAATTGAAACACTTCAAGATTCGGAGATTGAAATTTGTCAGAATTGAAAAATGACAACATCTACACTATCGGAGAAGTCGATTTTTCGAAAAAATCATTTGTTGATGACTCGCTTGTACTTCTTAGAAATGTTTTCCCGCACACTGTTTTCTCAAAAGAATGGTGGGATTGGAAATATTTGAGAAATCCTTTCGGCAAGCCGTTGGGCTGGTTTACAGAGTGTAATCATGAACTTGTAGGTTTAAGACTTCTTATTCCGAACAGATTCAGGATAGGCGATGATATTTTTACAGGTTATCAGCTTGTTGATACAGCCACACATCCGGATCATGGACGGAAAGGAATCTTTTCAGCAATGACCAAAAAGGCAATAGAGAAGATTGAGACTGAGAACAGTTTCTTTTTTAATTTTCCAAATGAAAACAGTCTTCCAGGTTATATTGCACTTGGTTGGAGACAGATATCAGATATGAACTGGTACTTTTCGATCACTGGTTACGGTTCGTTATTTAGAAAATTTAAAGAAGGCAGTTTTAAAATACCTGTAATGAGCCAGAAAAAGTTTATGTATAATGCCTGTACTGACTGGAATGAAGCTTCAATGAACTGGAGGTTTGCCACACATCCGTTTAACAAATATTATTCATTCAACGGTTCAGATAAAGAGTTTATGATATATAAGATCAGAATAGTGAAGAACATAAAAACAGCAGTTATTATGCTTGGACAGTCAGCCGACTACAAAATTCTATGTAGCGAATTCCTGAAATACCTTGCGATTAACGGAATAACGGCTGTTATGTACAATGGTCTAAACTCAGGGATCATAGATTTTTTTTCATCAAGGTTCATTGTTCTAAGATCTGCATCAAAAATGCATTATACAACAAGAAATGTTCCTTCAAGGTTAAACGGAAAACTGCTTTTTGAACTTGCAGACACAGATAGCTACTAAATTAGATTTTATCAAGAAAGATCTTTTTTACAGAATCCATGTATTCATTCAGTTTTTTTATCATTTCCGGAGAATCATTTTTCACTTCTTTTTCAAAGAATCCGTTTTTAAGGACAGCTTTTTTACCTGATATCTCCTCCATTTCCGGAATGGTTTTGTCAAAAGTTGTTCCTCCAGAAGTAGTGAAAAAAGCCACTTTTTTAAATTTGCTTTTATACTTATTGATATATGTTCTGACGGCGGGTGTCATTTTTGCAGCCCAGATCGGGGTTCCAATAATGATAAGGTCGTATTTTGAAGGATCATGGGCCGGCGTATCGATTTCAGTTTCATTTTTCATGATGGCATCTTTTGCGGCAACCAGATAATTCCATATACCTTTCCGGTCTTTTTTGTCGATAAGTTTTTCCTGATCGGCTTCAAGTGCTACAGCCAGAAGACCTCCGACCTTTTCAGTAATTCCTGAATTGCTGTAGTATACGACAAGTATTTTAGGAGACGATTTTTCCTGATCTGCTGGTGCGTTTTCCTGAATTGTAATATCTCCCAAAGCATTAACGACTGAAAATAAAGTCAAAAGCCACATTTGATCCTCCTTAAGAAATAGACAGCTCGATTCTATACCGAAATTAAAAAGATACAAAATTCTTTATAATTGACTTTACAGGGTAAAAACAATATTACCAGTCTGTTAAAGGATTTATTTTTGAAGGTTGCGATGGCTTACTTTTTTATAACACTTCTTATTTTCGCTTCAATGGAAGTAGTTTCAAAACCTTTGATGGGGGTTATTGATCCTTTTGTGCTTACTTTCTGGAGATTTCTTTTCGGGTTTCTTTTTTTTCTGTTTTATCCTGGATTGAAAAAAAGGTTCGCTGAAATTGCAAGATTTGGAAAAAATGAATGGTTGTCAGTAGTATTGCTTGGAATACTGAATTCGTTCCTTGCCATGTGTTTTCTTCAGGTCGCAGTGAAAATGAGTTCAGCGGCAACTTCTGCAACTGTTTTCTGTTCAAATCCGGTATTTGTCCTTATTTTTGCCTC
>Ga0209099_1000680_pt1 | contig 39733 bp, 53 predicted proteins | sample AD_JPNHW2_MetaG_FD_184430 | JGI IMG/M metagenome (GOLD analysis project Ga0209099, IMG submission 184430) | Active sludge microbial communities of municipal wastewater-treating anaerobic digesters from Japan - AD_JPNHW2_MetaG (SPAdes) (version 2) | ecosystem: Engineered > Bioreactor > Anaerobic...
ACTAGCGATGTTAAGAGATGTCTCTTGAATGAAAGTTCCATTAGTATTAACTTTTGCTAATACAATTTTATCTCCAATAAATAGTTCAAGATTTTGTTTTACCATTGAATGATAAGTATCATCTCCATTATGAAATACTCCGATTGTTTCAATATTATTCGCCCAGTCTGTAATCTTATCAATAGGAACAGCAAATAACACACTTTCATTAGTATAATAAATCTTTGAAATTTGTTCTTCCGGTTTATATTCTATAGTTTCTGTTCCAACTACTTCTTGTTGAGTATATGAAAATTCTTCAGCACTTAAGATTTTAGCGGTTCCAATATTATAATCTCTACATGATACTGAAAGAGTATATCTATTTGTTTCTTCAGCAATCTCATTTATCGCCAAAGTATCTTGTAATTCACCTTGGTAATGAGGATTTACTTTACTTAGAAATGCTCCAATTCTTAATTGATTATTAGTATCTCCTGGCAACTTTAAGTAATCTTTCCAACCATAATCAAATATAGTTGTTGAATATGGAGTTGTTTGATGAACATTTTTAAATACTAAAATAATAGCATAAGTATAAGAAAGTGTTCCTCCAAAATCGACAGAAATCTCACTATCTCCAACTATAGGATTAACATAGCTATAATAAGCAGAACTACATTTAAAACCATAAGCGGAAGTTCTATTTACAATTTGAGTCATAGCATTTCCTGCAACTGTTGCTCCAAGTGGTGGATATGTTTCTCCTACTGCTCTACCTGCAATTACAACAACTTCTAAATTACTATATCCTGATGGAATTTTAATAGTTTTTTTAAGATAATTGCTACTCATTGTTTTTTGAGAGATAGAAGTACTTGCAATTAGTTTAATTTTATCAGTTCCAGATGGATTAAGAACAATTCCGTTAGCGTATGTCTCTGTCATTGTAATCGTAGAAAGATAATTTAAACCATTTACTGCAAATACAACAAGAATTCTTCTTCCTGCTCTTATAACAGAAACTTCAAAATTATTTAATGAACTATAATCATAAGAACTTAATTCTCTTAATTCAAAAGATGAATTAATCTCAAAGCTTTTAATGGTTCCTGCAAGACTTGAACCAAGAACTAGAAGAAGATGGGTATCATCTGTTCGTATTAAATTATAAGAATAACTACTACTTCCAACATCTAAACTAAATGTTTCAGTTATATTATATGATCCATCAATAGTAAATACCTTTATAAGATTTCTAGCTGATGTTAATCCAATCCAAGCATAATGAGTAGCATCAATCTGAGTTAATCCCTGATCAATATTTCCAGTAGTTAAATGAGATAAAGAATAAATTTCGGTCACATTATATGAACCATCAATAGAAAATGTTTTAATCTTTTGAGCAGTTGTATTATCTGTATAAGCTAACATCAAATGGGTAGAATCTATTTTAATAAGTTTATGTCCATATGTAGCTCCTGAACTATCATGAATCAATTGACTTGTTTGTGTAACTCCATAAGATCCATCTACTGTAAATATTTTAATATAACCATGACGAGCTACTCCTCCTGAATAAGCAAGAGCATAGTGAGTAGCATCAAGTTGAATAAGAGAATTATATCCAGGTCCTGTTGTTGTTGAATCATGTGTTAAATTTCCAATTTGAGTAAATACTGTTGTTCCACTAAATGTTTTTATTATTCCATTTTGAGATGCTCCTCCATTATAAGCTAATATAAAATGAGTATTATCTATTCTACAAAGAGAATTATCTCTTCCATTATCAGTATCATGTTCGAAATTTTCTACGGGAGTATATGCTCCTGTAGTAGAATTTAATGTAAAAGATTGAAGATATCCATCACCACCAGCGCCAGCATAAGCAAGAATATAATAAGTATCATCAAGATTAATTAATGAATTTTCTATTCCCTGAGTTACATCAATCGCACTATCTATTGAATCAAAAGTTCCATAAACAGCATCATTTTCAGCAATAGACATTGTGATCCCTGTTTCATTATCTGGATCATCGAAAACTCCACTTACAATTGAATTAGGTTCTTTATAATCAGTAACTGGATTAACTGTATGAATTAAAGTAAAAGCATCTCCAACTTGTCTCCATATTTTACCACTTTCTGATGAAAACCATAGTTTTGAACCATCTGATACATCGATAGAATCTTTACATAATTCTGTAACAGTTGAACCTGAGATTTTCTTTAGTTTTTGATGAGCTTTGATAACTCCAGGTTCACTACGAAAATCCACGCCTACTAACCTATAAGCGTTTCCTCTTGAACCAGAAAACTTTGTATCTGATAATCCTGTTATTCCATTTGGAAAAAGTGGTGTGTTCATAATTTATAGTGATAATCCATTATTTCTATTAACTCGTTTAGGTCTAAGTGTTGGAGCGTCATCAACATCTCTATTAACATAATGATCTTCTAAATCAGCTTCCATTTCAGCAATACGTTTTTCAACTCTTAATATCTTATGCAACATCGGATTTTTAGCTGTAGCATTTTCAAGTAACCAATCATAAGAAGCATATAATGAAATAAGACGATGAAATAGAGAATTAAATCCAGGTTCTTTAGTTGTATCTGTTACTAGAAAGTAATTAGGTCCTCCTTGAAATTCCACTTCTAATCCTGCAGTAGAACTGTAATTAGGAATAGGTAATGGTTTAAGAGACATTCCTTGTTTATCATAATACTTTGGATCTCCATAAGTATTAAGTAGATCATCATCAGCTTGTCGTCTATCAATAGGAATAAGAGTAATGAAAGAACCATCTGATTTTTTCATTCTAACTCTTAAAATTTTTAAATGCTCAACTTCCATCGTATAATTATCTTGATTAGCAACGATATCTGTTGTTGCAATATCTTGTGTAGAGTTATTACTATCACTCCATTTCCATCGAGTATCATTTTTTTGAATTAAACTAACAACTCTATCATATGCAAAGTTCGCATTTCGTGTAAAATCATCAATTAAATAGGTAGCAGAATTAGCTCCACTCCAGTATAAAGCATCTGCGTATAATGTCTGTTTACTTGTTAGGTGATTAAATATCATATATTTTAATTGTTTCTAATATTATCTTTTAAATATTCGACGTTTATTTTAATAACAGCGATATCTTCTTTCATTGTAGCAATTTGTGATAATGTTTCAGTGTTTTCTTGAGTCTCACTTTCGACAACTGTTAAACGGTTGTTAAAAGTAGTCCAACCTACAATTAAGCTTCCAACGAATAATATTAGGATCCAATTTTCTTTTATCTCTGTTAATAGTTTTGACATACTTATAAGTTAATTAATAATTTTTTTAAATGTTATTATTCGGCTTCCCATATAATATATACACCAGTACCACTTGCCCCAGTATTAAATGTCCAATCTAATCTGATTTTTTCAGAATCAACAGATATAACAACTGCGCGACAATATTGTAAAGAATTTCTAATATTTATTGCTGAAGTAGAGTCATAAAGTTGACTAGAACTGCCTGAAGCATCAACATAAGCTAATTGATAGAACTGTTCAGAAGAATAAGTCCATATTCCTTCTCCTATAGCTATATTATCTGTATCACTAGCAAATTTCCAACTAAATTTAATTCGTTTTGGCGCTTTTCCTAATCCATGATAAATATATTGAGTATTTGAAGGAGTATTAAGTTGTCTCATAAATATTCCAGAAGTTTTAGTATTTCCATAATTTGGTTTAAAATTGCTTCCTCCTATCATTCCCCATTTTCCTCTTGTGCTATTCCACTGTAAATCAATAACAGTAGTGTCAGAGATAGAAGTTGGTAAATCATAGTTTAACCCTTCAAAGGATGTTCCCCAAGTTATATTAATTGATGTATTTAATACAACTATCCATGAATATTTAGGAACTCCATTTGATAGAGTTCCTTGAATTTCTCCTGTATCTCCTGTTGTAGAATACAACTGATGTGAAATTTCATGCCAAAATCTTGTAGTAGTATCTCCTTGCTCATAATCTTCTGTAAAACCCGAAGGTGGATTAAAAGTTACATTTGTATTAATATAAGCTAACCCAAATGCTATAACAGCATTATTTGTTTTAGTTGTAAATATATTACCATATTTTATAGCAGTTGTTCCGTCGTTATAACTTCTGTATTTAGCTATAGAAATAGGATAAGATGTATTTAAATTAGGACATCTAAAAGTACTAGTTGTAATTCGAAGTGCTACAGATTGTGAGAAACTCCACGTATAATATGTTCCTTCAGAAGAAGCTATCTTGTAATATAAGCAATAATTACTTCCTGGTATTTGATCTAATAAAGTCCAGCCTGCTGGCGCGGTTATTATTGCGGTTGAACTATTAATTGAAACCATAGCAAACATAATATCTCCATCAGCTGTATTTGCTGGTTTAGTAGCTGAAAAAGCTGTTGCCGAACTTGAAATTGCTTGAGTTGCATCTATAAACGATAACGACGTAGCTGTAGGTGTAATCTCAATACGTAAATCATCTCCATCACTAGGTGTTCCAGATAAATTTGTTGTAAATGAACTAATTGCTCCTGATTGAGCAGTTAGTTTATACATATTGTAAGTATTGGTATCTATACTTGGTGTTGCATTTGATGCTTCAGTTAATACAGATCTTCCACCTCCACCTTGTTGATCTAGTTGATAGCGAACTCCTCCTATTGTTACATAGAAATGAGAATTATCGAATTCTACTGCTCCATTTTCAGGAGTGTCTAACAATACTCCAGATGTAAATTTTAATGGTGCTGATGATGCAACAGCAGTTCCAGCTGTTAAATGAAGTCGTGCAGTTGGAGCTGTTAAACCTATTCCTACATTACCACTAGGAAGAATAGATAAAATTTCAGTTGTTGGGAAACCAGTAGAATATCTATTTGCGTAAGAATAAGTTCCAATAGCTAGTCTTGAAGCAGTATCAGTAAATCCTAACACCGCTGCTCCGCTTCCCGTCCAAAGATTTACAAATTTACTTGCATCACTTCGTTCAAAAACTATACCAGGATTAGTGTTTGTTCCAGATACAATTCTAACTGGGAAAGAAGGTGTTCCAGATGGAGAGCCACCTGTTCCTGTGATATCAAGATTTGTTGCTGGAAAAGCATTTCCAATTCCAACATTTCCACTTCCCAATACAGTCATTAAAATAGATCCAGTTCCAAGATTATTTGCCAAAAAGTTTGCCTTTGTATCACTCTGTATATAAAATCCACCAGAAGAATCAAAATCAAATGCAGAACCAGATGTACCAGCAAGCAAAGCAGCAGCTTTACCTCCAGAACTAGTATTTATAACAGACATGGTTGGAGTAAGATCAGCTGCACCTTGAGAAAATCTAAAATCTGAAACACCCGCAACTCCATGTAATAATGCTGATGGTGAAGTAGTTCCTATCCCAACTCTATGATTCGTTGAATCTACAAACAATGTATTTGTATCAACAGTAAGATTGTGAGCACCTAAATTTACTGCACTTGTTGCACCAGTGTAAGGAACTTTTTCTGTATCTAACTCTTCTAAAGCACTTTGAACATTTGTTGATGAAATACCTCCAATAGGAACAAAAGTTACACTTGAAGCTGGCATTGAACCAGTTGAAGCAGTTGTTGCTGTTACTTGAGCAACTCTTATATCTTGAACTTCTCTTAACACAGAACCTTTTACAGCTGTACTATAAGAAGCTCTATATTCAAAAATCATTCTATAAAGAGGTCTAACTTCTTTATCTGCAACAACAGGATATGTAGCTTGCATATCAGACCAATTTACAGCACGAGCATTTACAATTGTTCCATAACTAGCAGGAGCTGACCATAATTTAATTGCTGTTCCATTTCTAGGGTCTTGAATAGAAGTTATAAAATAAACGAAAAATCTTTTATCTGGAACTGGAGTTCTTACCCCTGTTGATGTTATATAATTAGGAACATTACTTGTAAAATCAAATGGAAATCTTGTAGCTGGAAGTATAAATTGGACACCACTAGCATTTTGATAACGAATTTGCATCAAAGCACTATTCGATACTGTTATATTAGCAGGAGTTACCTCTCCTAAATCTTGTTGCCAAGTTAATCCTCCAGTTGAATTAGTTATTGTATATTCTAAGTTATCATCAAGATTAACCAATGTAGTTAATCCTACACAAGTATTTAATCCACTTGCGTTAGGTGTTCCTACTGCAAGAGCAGAATTTGCTAAAATTCCACCACTTTTCCATACTGCACCATATTTATGTTTCCAATCATGATCTGAACCAGAGATATTATTTGGGTGAATTTCATATGCTTCTGTAATAGCTTTAGCAGAACCACTTAATGTGCTGTTCCAAAGAATACGATAAATAGGAGCATAGATACGATAACTAGATGGCTCAGTCTGAGAAGCTATTGGATTTCCACTTTGATCAAAACTAAAATACCATATTCCTGAAGTATCTGTAAAAGCAGGAAAATTAACTGCTCCAATTTTTGTATATTTAGTTGTTACACCTCCTCCATCAGTAAAGACATTAAAAGATGCTCCTATTGGTGTAACAGTTAATATTCTAGTTGTATAATCTATTGAAATTGTTACTGGAGTTGTTTCGTCTAATCCTGGAAATGCTGTTTGTTTAAGATTTAATTGAGTGATAGTTGCTAAATCAGAAACTTTTGTTGAACTATCTTTAATAATTTTACCTGTAATTCCATCAAATATTACAATATTAGCATCAACAGAACTTGCGGGTCCTAATACATCTCCAGATCCGGCTCCTGGATCACCTTTTATAGCAACTAGATTCCAAAAATTAATATCTGTAGGTAAGTTTCCTGTTGATTCATGAATACAAATATAAGAACTTCCAAGATAATAGACTACATCATTGATATCATAAGTTGTTGCACCTACATAAACATCTTTCCAAACCATTCCAGGATTACCAGTATCTCCTTTATCTCCCTTCAAAGAAGTTAAAGCACCAACTAATGTAACTGTTGATGAGTCATCTAAGACAAAAACTAAGTCATTTCCAACAAAAGAAGCACTAATTATCTTAGCACCTGTATCTCCTTTTAAATCTGTCTTAGCATCAGTTAATATAACAGTTGTAGAATCGTCTAAGGTAAATACCATATCATTGCCAGAGAATACAACACTGACAATCTTAGCACCTGTATCACCTTGAGCACCTTTGTTACTATTAACTAGTGCCCAAGCTCCAGCTGATTTATAGTAAACATAAGAATTAACTGAAGTATCAAACGCCCAATCTCCATTCATTCCAACTGATACATCTGGAATTCCTACTGTTGAATAAATTGTTGAACCTTTAGGAATACCAAAATCATAAATAGCGTGATAAATAGTTCCAACATTAACTATTGTTGGAGTAGCATCTGGTGCTAGTTTAGTTACTGTTCCTACATCGTTTGTTGCGGCATCTCCATGTTCTCCTTTATAATTTTTCCATAAACCAGCAAAATCTCCTACTACAGGAGAAGGAATTTCAATCTCACTTGATAGAATAGCAATATAATCCTTAGTTGCATTAAAGACAAGAGTAAATCCAGTTCCATCATCAGCATCTGCATAGGCTATGTATACGTAAGCATCATGTCCCTCAATCTCAGATTTAGGAGATTTATATACTTCGTTATCTCCAGTAGCTTTCTGAAAAACTAAGTAATCTTCGGCTACTGGAGTTTCGGTATCTAAGTCTTTAATTTGTATCTTATCGTTGTCCATACTATGATTTATTTATGTTACTCCAAATTGAACTATGTTTATTCTTATTCGTGAAAGAAGTTGAGTTAATATCTTTGTTTGTAAACGATGTAATATTTTTGCTTTTACTACTAAAGCTGGTAGCAGTCTTTAAACTTTGTAGAAAAGATCTATCGAAAATAATAATCTTCAATCCTTTATCCGTTATAATATACTTGTTATCGTGGGTTCCTAAAAATCCTATAAGGAGTTGTTTAAGTTTGTTTATCCACGTTGCCATAATTATAACTCTCTACCTATGATACTAATTGTAGCTGTTATTACTCCGCCTCCTGCTGGTGCTGTTACTTTTAATGAGTCATTTTCCAAAAGAATAAAAGGTGTTTTAAGATCTACTGGATAAACTGTATAACGAGCATTTGCTGTCCCAGCCAAAAGGGTTGCATCATAGTCAGCCCCTAAACCTGAATCTAAGGCGATTGTAACTCCTGTTTGAGTAGGTGCAGCAGAATAAGCAACTACAACTTCATCTATGAGTAGCTTTTTCCCTATTGTAGTAGAAAGAGTATAATTTGTATTACCTAATCCTTTTCCACTAGCTAATCTTTTTAATGATGTGTACATATAAATTTAAGTTAAATTGCTCTAAGAATTTGATAATCAACAGTTGTTCCTGTTCCAGGATCTGCGGCAAATATAACTGTTAAAGTGTTAGCAGTAAGAGTTGCTTTTTGAATTGTAGTAGCATTTTGAGATGCTCTAATTGCACAAGTAACAATATCTGTTGCTAATACTCCTGTTATTGTATAAGCACGAGTTGCTGTTGTTCCACCTGATGCTGTTCCTGCAAAAGCTACAAGATGTGAAGCAGTAACATTGTTAGCTATTAATGCTTTTTCATTTCCTGATTTTATTTTAAGTCCACGATTTAAAAATTTCATATATATTTTTGTCTCTTTCGAGAGGATTAATAATTTATAATCACTTACCGATTATGAGTTGGATGTGATGCTAGAATATCGACCTTCTAGCACCTTACCCAACCCATAAAGGTTAGGTTCTAGTCTATTTCCAAGCACTAGCATTAACACGAACTTTCACTGCGACACGAGCACCGTCGTCAAACATGTAAGTTCCAACACCGATCAAAGATTTTACTAGATCAGCAAAACCTTTTTCTTTCTTAGTTGTTTCAATTTCTTGAATTTGAAGAACTAAGTCTATCATTCCAGCAACACCCATTATTGCTGTTTGTTCTTGTGCTGACCAAACGTTTGTTGCCGCTGTAAATGTTTCAGATACAACTATATCACCATAACCAGTTAAAGCCATAGCTTCAGCATTTGTTATTGCAATTCCTCTCTTTTCAGAAAGGACAAATCGATGATTTGTTCCAACTGAACCAGTAGCTTCTGCCCAAGTTGAATCTTTTGTAGCTGCATTTCCGATAATAGCATTCTTAAGGTTAAGTCTTGTATCAGCAACTGCGTTTCCAATTACAACTGCAATGTATGAAGTTGAAGAAACGTTTGCCAAAGCTGCCACGAATTCAAATGTAACACCAGCAATCGTTACTGTATCAGCTGCTGTTGGATTTGTATCCATTGTCAATGTTGCTTTGTAAGGCAAGTTATTGTTTTGAATAATTCTATATCCGTTCCAAGATCCTACGATACCATTTGCAAGTATCATATCTCCCATTCCTGTCTCTCTTTGAGACTTTGCTTTTCGGATTGTTGCAACAACGTGAGGTCCAAAGATAGCAATACGATTCTCAAAAGGAGCATCTACTGAACCAAGCTTTGTATCAGACTCTTCAAAGATGTCGAAAATACTTGTAGTATCAACTGTTAAAGTTGTATTACCAGTTCCTTGAATAATATGAGTAGCTCCAGAAATCTTGCTCATAACAAGTTGTTCAATCTTGTTATTGTGAGTCTTCATTTGGTCAGATGCAGCAGTTTCGGTCAAAGGATATCTTGTTTGATTCTTGTCTGTAATATCTATTTCATCTGCGGCATAAGAGAAAGTATTAACTTCAAGTGTTTGTTTTGAAGCAGTCTTTCTATTGAAAGAAATATCTGCGTAAGGGGTATAAGTTCCGGAATGTGGTAATGAAATTACTGGCTTGTGTGCTTTACGTCCATCTGTAGAGATTAAGCCCTCTAGTTGGCTATTAGAGAGAACATTCAAAGCTGAGTTTTCAACCCAAAGAGTCTTCTGCATGTCTCCCCAAAATTCTAGTTTTATGTCGTCCATTTTTAATAAAATTAATTATAATATTTTAATAGACAACCAATAACTATGATAAACTATTTTGTTTTAGCTTTCTTCGCGTCTTCCCATGCTTTTCGTCCTTCCGCTGTAGAAAAGTCAAAGTCATCAGGATTTAATGCTTTGGTAGGATCAACGAGAGTAGGTTTTCCATTCTTTTTACCCGTAATAATTGATTTGTCTAGTTTCTTCTCATTGTCTTCTTGAGTTTTTAGGAAAGCAATATAAGGATCTTTAAAAGCTTGACGAATACTTAGACCTTTAAGTTTAGCTAGTTTCTTAACTTCTTCTTTAAGAGTATCAGAAACTTCTAAATCGTCTAAATCTCGTTTGATAAACTTTTCCTCAATAGCAGATTCTGCCTGTTGGCGAATTTCCTCTGGGGTAAGATTCTTATCTTCTTTTTTTACACCCTCTTTCTTTATAGAATTGAGAGCTTTTTCTCTCCAAGACTTTTTCTGGGAGACCACTTTACCAAAAGACTTTTGTTGAGCTACAATGTCTTTTGTCAACTTGTCGATAAGTTCATCGTTTTCTCCTTCTTCTAATCCGTATTTCTCGATTACCGAGCTACGAATTTCGTCTACTTTGGATTCTTTAAGAGCATTCTCTTCCTCTTGTAATTCCTCCTGTGTAGGCTTTAGATTATCATCCATAATATTTTTTAACCTTTCGGTTGATTAGCGAGCTTGTCAGCTCTAATAAAAAAGTGGATATTTGTAGTATCCACTGTTTGCCTATACCAAACCCTTGTAAGTAAGATATAGGCATACAGCACATACTGCAAAGCAGAAATGTGTTACAAGGGTTTATTTATTATTATTTCAATGAATAACCTTTCTTAACTGTAAATTCCTTTGCTAACTTTATAAAATTTTTACCATGAACTGCCTTACTATAAACTCTTACTACCTGATTATCTTTGTTATACACCTTAATTTCGGTAGCATCTGTTTTCTCTTCGTCTTTATCTAACTTATCTTCTACTAATATTGCATCACCATTTTCAACCCATTTACTACCTAATTCTTCAGGTATCTCATGAATTGAATTCTTTGCAAGAAACTTTCCAGTTCCTTTTCCTTCTTCTGTTACTATCTCTATTTTACCAATTATTTTGTATTTTTTTGTTTCCATATATATATTATAAGATATTTTTTTTAAAACTCCAAATTATGATGTTCCAAACTTTCTTGATTGATCTTTTTTATACTTATCCCGCCTGACTACTACCTCAATCTGTTGTTTAGCTTCTCTTTCTGGATCCATTCTACTATCGACCAAAGACACTAAAGGATACCTTATAGCATCCATGGCGTGTGAGTATTCATGACTTGGTTCACCTGTTGGATTTCCATCTTTATCTTCTTTCCAAGCATAATTTTCATATGATATAATAACATTCTTTGAGCGTCTAGTAACTGATATCTTTAATCCTGCAACTGTTTTGATTCCATATGATACTGATCCTTTACCCTTCGGACATCCTTCAATATTTATTCCAAGATCAGATATTTCATCAATTGATTTTGGTTCAGCTTCGTCAGCAACACATAAGATATCTGGTTCATTTTGAATAGCAATCGTATCTGCAATAGTTCTATTCTTAATCATTGTCCCGTAAAGTAATTCATCAATGATATAACCGCCATTGTAATAGTAAATATCAACGAGACACATAGGGTCTGGAAACCAACCAAAGTCCATCCCACGCCTTACAAGTCTTGCTTCATGTGGAATACTATCTATTATCTTCCAATTTTTATATATTTTACCACGAACTGTTTCAGGAACCAAGCCTCTTATCATTTGATAATAGTAATCTGGTTTAGTTTCTTTATACTTTTCGTATCGTTGTATAGTATGAGCATCTAAGTTAACGATGTTATCTTTGTAGTTTGTATTAATAAATAAGACATCTTTAACATCGTCTTTAAGTTTAAGAGTATAAAATCCTTTGATTGGAGTAATTCCATCTTCTTCGTATGCTTGAGATAAGTCAAACCATCTTGATATTATCCAATGATTTTTTGATGGAGGGTTAAGAGATAAAATGATATTAATGTTTCCTTTTGTCGTTCTTAAGGTATCGTCTAGTGTCATAAACTCTTGTTCACCTGTTTCTTCAGCTTCTTCTATCCATACTTGATTGTATGATGCCAACGATTTAAGTTTAGCTGAGTGTCCTGAAGATGATTTACGAAATGCATGAGCTTTTAGACTATTGAGTCCATAAGTTATTTCCATTTCGTTATCATTGATTTTCATTTTATTTGTAACTTCCTGCTCGTCCATTCTATCTGTTATTTCTTTATAACATGATTCTCTTATATCAGCATATACAGAACGCATAAAAGCCCCTCTAAAATAATTAGGAGCCACTAAGTTGGCTAAGCTATATTGTGATGATACTGTAGAACGTCCAGCACCTCGTCCACCAATTAAGATAACATAGCGGATTCCTTTTGGTATAGGAAACATATCAATATACTTTTCATTAACTATTTGCTTCATAATTCTTCCGTAACCCAATCAATAAAGTTATCTGTTTTATTTTTACCAAGTATAGCAAGTAACGGAAAGAAAAGAATAATACAAAAAGGAAATAAGAATATTTTTAGTCTATTCATCTTTATCCATTCGCTTAACTACTATAGTATTCGACTGTATTGGTTTATCGTCTGAAGTAACATCAGACTTTTCACGCATTCCGTGATTAGCTGATAGAATTAACTTTCCAATAGTGCTATTGTATTCACCAGAAGTTCCTTTATTAATTAATTCTTGTTTCTGTCTAAATAAGATTCTATTCAAAGACTCCGCAAATTCCTTATGTTTCTCTTTCCATTCATAAAATGTTGTAGATGCAATGTCTGTAAATATCATGAATCCTTCAAAAGTAGGAAGGTTAACAATTAATCTTGTCTTAACTGTTCCATCAGGAAACTTGTCTGTTTTGTATTCATCAATACAAGTAGCTAAATATTCATCTACGAGTTTATCTAGTTTTTTAAAATTGTATTTTGTTGGTCTTCCTCTTATTGCCATAACTTAATTGTAAAATAAATTGTTCCACTAATAATGAAAGCAACATATCCAAATAGTACTATTAATCCAATAATCATCTCTTTATTACTTTTTTAGTAATCATTTTCGACTGTCTTCCATAATAGTTAGCTGGTCCATACTTAGTAGTTTTGATAACCATTTTACTTGGTGTTTGTCTAACTATTGTTTTTGTTTTTTTGATTGATTGGTCTTGATTACCATATACTGTTCCTGCCATTCGTGTCTTAGCATAATTGGCTGGATTATAACTAACTGTTTTTGCCCTTGAGTAACCAGGAACTGAAACTGATTTAGTTTTCGTTCCTGTTATTTGTCTACCTGGAATTTCTAATTGATAATTACCAATGTTAACTCCTACATACTTTCTTCCTTGATTACCAATTCTTAATGTTGTGTATATTTTTTTCATTTTCTTTTTCGAAATGTAGCACTTAGATTATTAATTGTTAATGTGTCTCCAATTTTAGGAGCATGATTTGCATCAAATAGTAGAAAGACATATTTATCGCCACACACTTCTCGAAGTTTCTCTGCCATTCTTTGAAGTGCAAATTTGTCTTCTTTCATTTCCTTTAATTCTTTATCTATTTTTATTTCTGGAATAAGATCTTTAATTGTTTTTTCTTTTTTAGAGACCATATTTTTTGTTTCCATTTGGATGTAATTCAGATTTGTCTTCTGGTTGTGTTAATTGTAATATATTATTCATCATTTCAATTGCTTTAATTCTAGCTAAGACTTCAATAGCAATCATATCAGGAGGTAAATTTTTATCTATATCTGTTACTATATTAATCGAATTAATAGTAGATTCTAAAAGTGTTCTAATAGCTTTACCTGATGGACTTTGATATAATTCTTTTATGTTCATGTTATTCTTTAACTATTTTGGATAATATTTCCATTTGATCTACTGTAATACTTTCAGGAATAAACTTCAAAGGAATTTCAATAAGGTCTAATTCTATTTCTTCTTTACAGAAATCGTCGATTTCAACCTTTTGACTTTCATGTTCTTCAACAACTTCTTTATAAGTTTCTTTTAACTCGTCAATTTCTTTATCAAGTAATTCTTGTTTATCAACTAATATTTGATATTCATTATTTTTAATAACAGGTTTTCCATCATTATCTCTTAAACAATATTTTTCATTAACTGCTACACGAGCTTTATCATATTCTTTGTAAGTTTCTGGAACTTCAGCCATTTTACGAACTTTATCTAATTCTTTTGAAATAATTTCTTTATTTCTTGCAATTATAAACGAAAAACGAGCACCTTTTAATTCTCCAAAATAACTTAACTTCTGATACAAACTAATAAAATATTCTCTTTTTTGTTTTACTAACATATTTTCTTCTAATTATAATTTATAAACCGACTTTGTTTATAATGTTTTTAATAAATTTCTTTCTATTGTTGTGAATTCTTCTTTCTTCTTGATATTCTGGACTAACCATTCTTTCAAACATATCTGCCATTTCCTTTCTACTTTGTAAATTACTATCCATCGCAATATTATTTTCTGATTCTAATACTTTTTGTTCTAAGTCTTCTCTTTTTTTTTCATCTATTCTCATTATGTTTGTGCTATTGGAGTAAGTGTCTGTGGTGCTATTGGTGCTGTTGGTGCTGTTGGTTGAACTGTTGGCTTTGGTGCTGGTGGAATTGGAATGTTCTTAATAGCGTAAATTCTATCTAATAAATATGCTCGACGAAATGAATCAGTCTCATACTGTAGTAAATTAGAAATTGTTGTAAGATTTTCTGTGAGATCCATATTTTCACCTGTAATAGTAATATATAATCGTTTCAATACATTATCCCATATTTCTGGCATATTTTCTATTAATGGTTCATATTGAGTTAATTCAGCTAACTTTTCTATTTTTAATTGCTCTCTCATTTCAGGGGTGTGAGGTCCAATTTTAACTAAGTTTTGATTATACCAGAAATCTACTGCTAACTTTCTAAATGAATCAATTATTGAAACATCTCCTGTTACTCTAATGATATCTTGAGATTTTAAATCTTTAACTATCCTTGGTAACTCCCATTCTTTGTAGATATGTTTATATGCTATAGTTAACTTTTGTCTTATTTCAATGAAATATTTATTAGCATTTTCATTCATTGCCATTGTTGTTCCTAGAGGAACTCCAGAAGGTGGTGTATCTCCTTGAATAACTTCAAATGAATGAGCAACTTTATCCATTTCTTCAATAAGATTATTACGACGAGAAATAAGTTGATCTAAGTTTTGAAGTCTTACATCTACTTGACGTAAGTCTTTTGAATTAATCATTCGACCATTTTCAATATCTGTTCTTATATTTTGAAATGTTTTATTATCAGATGAAGCAAAAATTACTTTAGAAGCCCAATTTAAACCCTCTTGAATAGAATTATCTATTTCTCTAATAGCAATTATGTAATCAAAAAATGTTTCATATATACCTTCTCGTAGCCAAGTTCCGTGATAATTGCCAAGATGTGCTTCTTTATAAAAGTCTGACATTTTCTTTTTACCAAAAGGTTCAGCAAATAAGATAAACTTACTATCGTCTTTACCTGATTTTTGAAGACCTGCTGTAACTATTCTAGCAAGTAGAAATTTATCTTTATCTCCTCCTTCTTTACCTTGTGCTTCAAATAAATCTTTTTCTGATACTTCTCCCATTCTTACGTATATTTCATACATTGGATTAGATGTTGTTTCTGTAGTTGTTTTACGAGTTGAACTAAATGTTTTATTCCCACATTCTTTAATTACTTTATCAATATTTTGAAATATTCCTTCTTTTTCTCTAAGCTGAGATTGAGTTAATTGATGTCTTTCAATAATTACTGTGTCATTAACTGTTCTTGCTGATTGATTGATAACAAATGTATTCGATAAATCACAAAGTTCGTATCCACTTTCAAGTTTTCGCCATAAATTATTTCCCCAACCTACATAGTATTCTATATCTTCTTTAAGTTGTGAATCTCTGTTACTATCAAACAAGTAGTCTTTAAGAGCACAATTAGTAGTAAATACAGCAGGGAAATCTTCAACAGGAGCTGTTGAAAATACTAGAAAGTTTTTTGTATCGATACGAAGACTTTTAACTGTTGAATCTATATAAATTTTAATTGGATTTAACCAGTATTGATATTGACCTAGCTCATCTATCTTTGAATCTTCTCCTCCTTGATTTTCAAAAAATGCTATTCTTTTAATTCTTTTATATGCTGAACGATGAACTGATTCTGAGATTTCAACTGATTTACTTTCGTAATCAGTTAATTCTTGTTCAATTATTTTTATTATGTTCATGTTTTTATTTAAAATAGTATATACATATTATAAGATATTTTTGATAAAAAATCAAATATGCTATAATTGATAAAACAAATAGATCTTTGAGCTATGAAAAAGAAAAAAAATGTTTATCATCACATTAAGAATAGATGTAATGGTGGAAAATCTATCCCAGAAAATTTATTATACATAGACGAACAAAAAGAAAAAATGATTCATTCTATTTTCTTTGATAAAGACTTCTATGATATAATCATGTTAATTCTGAGAATATCTAAAATGAAACACTATGAGAATGTAAATCCAAAAATTAAAAGGCTTTACAAGTTTCTAAACTAAAAAATAACCTCGCTTATGAGGTTATTTTATTGATAGATTGTAATATTTCTCGTTCTTTTCTTCCGATTCTTCGAATATCTCCATTATCGTATTGTAAAAAATATAATTTTTTAATAACTTCTCTACATCTTTTACTTTTACGACAGAAAACATTTTTACTTATAATTTTAAGTTTATTTTCTTTATAGTCATTAATTATACAGTTAAGTAACATCATTGTTTTTTATTTATATGTTGATAATCTTCTAATTTTTTGATAAACTCTTTGTCACTTAAGTTAAATATATCTAATCCAAAGAAAACATTATATAGAAATTGTCCTATTCTTTGATCTTTATGAACTTTTAAAATAGTTCTTACCTGTAATTGTGTTAACTTCATACATTTTTATTCATCATCCCTATAAATAATGGTTAATGTGCTGGTAACCCCGTTCAAGTTGTCCATTCTATGCTAGCTAGTAGGAACAGGTGGCGAACCACACTTGAACTGACGGGCTTATCAACACACTAACTCATTAGATAGGGGGAGAGGGAGATTATTCTTCTAAATTAAACTTTTGTTTTATTGATTCAGTAACTTTATCTTTTATAAATTTCTCATTTTCTTTTACTTATGAACTTCCTTCGAGATAATTTTTATCTTTCCTTGTTGATATCCTTCAATTATAAAGTTTAATAAAGTCATCTTATCATTTTAAAAATTCCATATTCACCATTTTTATAACCAAAATCAAATCTATTTAATGAATAATCTGTTTTAATTCCTGCAACGACATCAACTACTTTTTGTCTTGTTGCACGATAAATTGCATATTTAGCCATTATTGCATTTGATGAATTTTCTTGATATAAATCAGTTGAATAAAGATTATTATAATTATCAAGTATTGGAACTATCATTTTATATTTATACCTTTTCTTTGATTTTTTATCTACATATCTCCCATTTCCAATGTAACAAACTGCATCAACAATAACTGAATATCCTTCAAATAAACTATTAACTGCTTTTTCAAGCAATTCATCTGTTTCAAATTCCATTATATTTGAAACTATTCCTTTTAATTGTTCTTTTGATACTTTTTTTGTCTTCATAACAAAATCTTTAACAATTCATCTAAACTTAATTCAACTAACCATTCTTCAAACTTATTAGGCATATCATCATCTGTGCCTGTATAGCTTTTAGAATGTTCTTCTTTAAGTTTAGTTTCTTGTTCTTGAGTTAAATTGTCGACTATTCTACTTTTAACTAATTCGTTATCTTCTTCTAATCCTGTTCCGTTACAGTTATTGCAGGTTTCTGAACCAACAGGTGCCTGTATATGAGAATCAGGAGTGCCAGGATATACACTTTCCATTGTAGAAACTTCTCCAATTCCATTACAATCTGAACATTTTTGTGATTCTTCTATATTCATATTACTTTAACATAGTTAACATATCTAATGCTAAACTCTTAAGTATTCCTGGATTAGTTCTTTTAATTCCTTCAAGAAATGCTAGAATAAATATCTTATTATTTCCACCGTGATTAAGAATAAGAGTTTCTGTTTGGTTTTTCTTATTTGTTGTTACCATACAAATTGAAACATTCTTATTTGTAAGTGCATCTTTTTTAAATTTAATTATTTCTTTATCTAACTTACTATCCCAAACTATTTTTTTAACTTCTTTTTTTACTACTTTTGCCATAAAAATTATATGTTTTTAACTAATAAATTAACGACTATCATGAAGAAGGCTACGATTGGTAATGTTATAAAAAACAAGCAAACATAGAACCCTCTCCAAAAATGCTTTTTTCTAAATTCTGCCAATACTTCTTTTCTCATATTATTTCTTGTAGTGTTGCTTAATGATAAATACTGTATCTTGTAACGACAACTTTCCGATTTTAAAGTTGGTTAAGATATCACTTAGTAATAATTCAGGTATTTCAATTCCTTGAATTTCTACTGAATTTTTCTTTGCTTTTCGAACCTTCTTTTCTTTAACTGGTTTATCGAATAATTTTGGTGAACTATTTTGTGCTTCTTCAATTTCTTTTTTCTTAAGAGCATTTGTTAACCATTGTCTCATTCGACGATAAGGTTTTGCACTGTCAATTTGACAAATTCTATCAATTGAAGTGCCTTTTATTTTTGTTTCGTTTGTAACTACAACTTCATTTCCTCTTAATTTTTGATAGTCTGCTATAAAACTATCTATTCTTTCTTGTTGATTCATAAATTATTTATAAATTAATGATAATTCTTTCTCAATTCTTTCAACAGTAATTTTAGTTATTCTATCGTTAAATTTTCTACAATTTAACTCATGTAATCCTGTTGCCAATTTGCCACATACACAGAATATTGCATTTCTATCACTCTCTTCTTGTGCAACTCGTTGTCTAGTTTGTAACCATTTATCAAAATGATATTTCTGTATATATGATAATTTTTCGGATATTTTTTGTTTAGCCATTATTTTATAGGTTCAACTTGTGAACTGTGAAATAAATGATAAAGTTTAGGATATACAACATCTTCCTTTTTTGATGTTTTAGGATTTCTTCCTGAGAATGATAACCAGGTTATACCATTTATCTTTGATTTCTCGCCCTTTATAACCTTAAATCCTGCCTTTTTCCAACCTTCATAAGTTTTACAATCAACATATGGATTACCAGTTAATCCGAGCTTCTCCATTTGTTTATATGTCCAGTAAAATGAATACCAACTTACTTTACCTTCTGCTTCACGCATTATTGCATCAAATCTCATTTTAGCACTAGTATCATCATCAGCAAGTTGTTTATTTAATTTCCATTCTTCACGAAGATTCTTAAAGTATTCTTGCTTTTCTTCTTTTGTATATTCAGCCATAAATTATTATCGAATAATATATTTCCAATAATTTTCGACCAATTCTCTTTTCTTAAATAAAACAAGATCTTTAATATCACATAACAAAGGAGATCCTAAAGCATCTGCGTTCGTTCTAAAATATACATCAACTGAATTTTCTATCAAAGACCAATGTTTAGTATAACCAACTATCCCAATATCTTTTTTCTTATCAGATTTTTTATAAACTAAATCTCCTGTTCTTAATTTAATTGTTTTCATTTTAATAAGTTCCTTTCACCTTAGCAGAAAACTTGTGAGTAAACTGCTAAGGTAGAAGGACACAAGTTAATTTATAATTCGACTATTTATGATTTGCAATTTCTTTTGAAATCACATTTACTATCTTTTCTAATTCAGTATCGTTGCATATTGTTAGAAAAAATCTTTTTACCTCTCCGTTCACTTCAATTAATATTCTTACTTTTTTCATAAAAAATATTTTTTAATTTATAATCGGAGTAGAGGAATATGACATAGGATAATTCCAGTCGTAACCAAAATGTCCTATCCCATATTCATACCTCCTTGATTATATTATAAGCTATTTTTTATTTTAGGACAACCTATTTTATTAATATATACCATCTTGTAAAATAAGACTAAAAAATAGTTATCCCCACCTACTAATTTTCATTTAATTCTTTTTCTTTAGCTTTTCTAATATCCTTATCTATGACATCTTGAACTCGTTTTTGTTCTTTTTCTTCAAGAAATTTATTATAACGAAAATCATTCATTCTTAAGAACTCATCACACATTCGATAGACCATAATTGAAATATCCATTTTATCTTCTTTACAAACTTCAAGACATCTATTCCACAATTCTTTTATATCTTCTGAAACAGAAAATGATATCATGTTTGTTTTCTTTAATGCAGATATTTCTTTTTGTTCATCATACTTTGAAAAATCAAACTTGAAAAGTTCTTTTTCGTTTTTGATTTCTTCTTCTGTGAAAGGAAGCAACTGAGCTTGACCTTCGTCTATTTCTTCAAATAACTTAGCTCGTTTTTCAATATCATCTTTTCCGTGAGTGTTGTTAAAATAAATAGTCCAAAACTTAACATCATTTTCTTCTAATTGAGGAGATACTTCTACAGGAAGTTCTTTCCATCCAAGTTCTCTACAAGCTTTCCATCTATGTTCACCATCAAGTATTTGATAAATACCTGCTAACTCATGAACAATAATTGAACCAAACAATCCTTTTGTTTCGATTGTATCTTTCATTTTTTGAAAAATATAATCAGATTGTTTATTTGGATTAAAAGGATTTGGAATGATATCATCGATTCGAACAATTCTCTTTGTTGTCACTAATTTTTTATTTTCACTTATAACTTTATTCATTTTTTTTATTTCCACTTAATACCTCTTTTATCCCATAACTTATTAGCTATCTTATTAAGAAGTAAATACGACTTGATTGATAATGTAATTCTATCTTTCCAATCTTCGGAAGATAATTTTTCGATACTCCAATCTTTGATATACTCCCAGTATTTCATTACAGATGTTTTATCTTTATATTTAATTACTTTCATTTCTAAATCATCTGTAACAATAGGAATTGTTCCAAAACGACTAGGAGAAGTCCAGGAAGAACTATCTGCTGAAAATAATGGATATCGGTAAAGTTGTTTTGTAGAAGTTACAGCAAATCCGTGAGTTTTAATCAATTCAGGTTGTTTAACTAAAATTGAATATACTTGATCTTGCCAACTTAACTTTTCTTCCATTGAGCAATCATTTGCTGGTGATACTCCAATGTAATCTGTGTGTTTTGTTAATTTATCTAGAACTGAAAAATCTTCATGCTGGTGAAATACCGGAATAACTTTTAATCCTTTTGATTCAAGATATTCCATATTCTTCCATCCTTGTTCTGCACTATCTATTATTTCTTGAGAAGTTGGTCGTTTTCCAAACTTTCCAGGAATAACATCTAAGTTAACACAATAGCAGTTTGTTTCAGAAAATAATTTAATTATATCCTGACAAAAAACTGCATATTGATCTATATCTATCTCATCTCCTTTACTCCAAACAGAAAATGCTCCTGAGTCAAGAATAAGATTTTTAGGTTGATAATCTCCAAAGATTTCTCTTGTTTTATATGCACTTTTGAAAAAAGCAAATGAGATTAAAACGTTATCAACTTTTTCTTCTTTTAAGAGATTAAGATATGTTGATGAATTACTAACTGCAAAAAAAATTCGCATATATTTATTTTATTTTTAACGAAAATGGATTATACTTAACTCCATAATCGAATGTATCTAACTGTTCAACTTTTTTAATTCTTTTAACAATCATGTAAGTCAAAGGTGTTGCTAAAATCTCATAAATTACTTTAAACAAGTATTGAGCAAGAACCATTTGCCAGAATAATTCTTTAGGTAAGAAATTAAACGCAATAAACATAAAAGTTAAAGTGTCAAAAATTTGACCTATAATAGTAGAACCAATAGTTCTAATCCATAAGAATTTTCCTTTTGTCCATTTTTTGATAATTGATAACGATGCTGAATTTGAGAATTCTCCGGCAAAGAAAGCAAGAATAGAAGCAAGAACAATAATAGGTGTAACACCAAGAACTGTTCTATACGCATCATTAGCTACGAAATCTGATGGAAAAGGAGTTTTAATTAATAATGTAAAATAACCGATCATGATAAGATTAGCTAGCATTCCTAACCAGATTACTAATCTTGATCTTTTAAAACCATAAACTTCTGTTAACACATCTCCGAAAATATAGGTCAATGGAAATAGAAAGATATCACCTGTAACAATTATACCAAAAGGCAACGATACCATTCTATTTGCTGCAATATTTGCTATCATTAAGAAACATACAAACAATCCCGCGATAATAACATACAACGAAGAAATATTCTCTGGTGTAACTTTGTAGTTTTTAAACATAGTAGTTTTTTAAATAATATATCTAAAATTAGATATATTATCTTGTCAATTAATAAATCTTAACGAGTAAAATCTATCCATTGATTTTCTCTTAAGATATGAGAATAATATGCAACTTTTACTTTTGAGTCTTTATCAATAAATAAAGCTACAATAGTATTCTGCTTTTTATACTGATTTTTTCTACCTATAAGATGAGATACAATAAGTGTCTCATCAGACATTCGTGCCTTAGAATAGATTATAGGTAAATCTAATTCCTTTGAAAGAATAATTCCTAATACTTGAGAATTAAGAGTTGAACAGTAAATGTTCTTAAAATTAAAACTTATTAATTTAAGACGATTTGCTAATTCTATAGAATCATTAATCATCTGATTAAAACTATATTTTACCCTTTTTTTATCTTTCATAATTTATTACACAAGAGAGAATCCGATAATAGAATGGATATTATAAAGGTTCACTACAACTTTATAACTGACTATTATCGGAATTCTTCTATGTGTTAGTTGCTTATAATCTGTTATTATCAAGCAAAGATAGTAACATAAAAGCTACTATGATTCTTAATTCTACTCCATTTCTGGAATATCAGAACCGTGCACGACAATTAAAAATCGATATTAATTTATACCAATAGTGATATTGAAAAAGATTTTTTGTTTAAATTTGGGTTGAACTCTACTTAATTTTGTGAGAGCTAACACACCCTATTAAATTTAAAACTTATCTTAAACCAGAATGTAGTTACTAGAAATGTTAAGAAGAAAGAAGATTAGTAAAGAAATTGATATGAGTATATTATTGTTTTATAATCTCATCTTCTAATTGCTTTTCTTTCTTGAGCACTTATATTCCAGTTGTAAATTAACTCAGTGAAGAAATTCACTGAAACCTAATATCAAAAGCTCTATTTTCACTTAGGTAGAAGGGTGTTGAAGCTCCTTTACTACTACTTTTGATATCAAGATTTCAATGAAATTCTTTACCTCGATAATATCGATTATATGATATATTAAAATATAGGACAACCTATTTTCTTAATATATGAGTATTACAGTATAACTTTCTAATTTTTACAACCCTAACTTTTGAACATCGTCAATACTTCTTACAACACAATACTGAATTTGAAACTCTTCGCATTTTTTTTGCAATTCTTTTTGTTCATCTGATAATTGTCCGATAGAACTTTTAACTTCCATTAAAATAACTTTACCAGGCAAAAGAATAAAAATATCAGGAGTTCCTTTTCTAGCATACTTAGGCATTCTCCTCATTCTTGTTCCATAACTATCAATTTGAATAGTTGCGACATTGTTTTGTCTCCAAAAGAAATATCCTTTGTATGTAAGGTAATCACAAATTGCTGATTGAATTTGACTTTCTGTTTCTTTTAACATTTTTTCTTTAGAATTTTATATATATCTCTTTTAGATTCAGGATAAGATTTCAATCTAAAATGATATTCACAAAGATTCATTTTATAATTTCGAACTTTAAAATCATACATAACCCACTTCTTTAAATCATATTCGATAACTTTTCCTTCACATCCATGATACTCTTCAACTAATTGGCATATAGGTTCCATATTTTTTATTAAGACGATTTCTCATTTCGATATAATTAATTACTTTTGAATACTTTAATAATTCTTGATCTGTAGCTCGATTAAGTGCCACCCAAATATTTTTTTCTTTATTTAATCCACCACCATCTTGAAATTCGTCTACTTCATGATGGTAAGCACAGATTTTGATAATAGCCCATACTTCATCAATCTGTTTTCCTCCATAAATCAATGTATGTTCTCGTGTGATTCTTCCTTGGCAATTTCCGTCTGCAACTGCGCAAATATCAAGTTCTGCATCTAATTTAGCTTTTACTGCTGGAGATATTGGTCTCATTTTAATCTATTCTAAATCCATAAGTAAGTTTGAATTGAGATTGATCAACGACTTTATATAACTGAATTTTTGTTATTCTATTCTGAAGAATATCGGTTTCTTCTATAACAATTTTATAACCTAACTGTTTTAATTTTTGCTGATCAGTAGGAAGATTATATTTTTTTAATATCTTATCAACTTGATTATTTAACTCGGTTGTATAAAATTTAACGATATACTTTGTATATTTTTCCATTTTATTATCTCTACCACCGGAATCTATCCGGTTTATTCTTTCAAAACTAAGTGATACACAATTTATATCTTAATTCCGACCTTCTTATACAGATGAATAATTGTGCCGTAGCTATTACCAAATAACTTAGCAATTCGGTAAAGCGACATTCCATACGTATCTTTCAAAGTTTTGATAAAAATTACTTTTTGAATAATTATAATTTTATTTCGACCTTTACTTTTTAATCTTTGAATTTCTTTATTTATATCCGTTTCAATAATTTTAGAAACATTTTCTTGATATTCTTTAGCAATAAAGAGAAATCGTTTTATTTGTCTTTCTTTGTCATCTCGAAGAATTTGTCTAACTCGTTCGTAGCTAATTTTATACTTATTAGCTAATTCTTGAATTGATAAATTGGAGTCTTTAATTCGTTGATTTCTTTGTTGTATGTTCATAACTAAAATGGAGTATCATCTACAATTTCTATCTGATCTGCTAGATGATCATAATCCTCATTTTGATGTTTAATAGCGTATTCTCGTTTGCGACACCAAAAAGAATACTGTTGTAATTTATCTTCTAGTTCCTTAAAAAGTAAAATATTTTTAACGCACCATTCTTTTTTATTAGACAATGCTCCTTTTTCAATAAGCCATTGTTGAATTCCTTCAGTAGAAACAAAATGTTTTATTTCTCTTTTATCACTATCAAAGAAAGGTAACTCTTTATCAACTGCAAATTTTTCTAATTCAGCTTCTAAGGCAAAGAAATCTTTCGCAGTATAAACTGGATAAATTGATTCTTTCTTTTTATATTCTGGTTTATCTATTCTTCCCATAATAATCTTTGATTAGTTTTGCTATTAAAGTTAAAGTAATAACTCCATTCACAAGTGTAAAAGGAATATCTTTAATTTCTATTGCGTGACTCGTAAGTATAATACTAGCAATTATATCTAAAATTAAAAACCATTTATTAGTTTTACCAAAATATAATGCTAAATATGCTATGAGTAATAATGCTGTTCCAATGTATGCTACCATGTTTACTTTGTTAATATTTTTAATAATGTTTCTAAGGTATATATCTCAGGATATTCTTTCTTAGCAATCTCTATTGCTTTGATAAGTTGCTCATTATCAAACAAGACAAGTGCTTTTGCAGGTTTCAAATGTCTTGTAAGTGCAATTTGATATTGTTCGTAGGTTTTAAGATCTGGATTTTTATAACGAAAAAACAAAGCAATAATGTTAAGATCTCGTCTTTCGGAATTTTCTAATTTTTTAATTTCTTCTATTAAAGAATAAATTTTAGGTTTCTCACTAAAAGATAAATTATTACTTTCTTTTTTCCTATTTTGAGTAGAAATCGTCGGTTTACCGACAATACGTTTAGTATTTAAATTTAAATTAAAATTTAAATTTAAATATATGTTATGCTCTGGATATGGTATAGATAGCATATCACTAGCATATATATCATCAATTGTTTTCTTAATATCTAACGGTATTTTTTCAATCTCTACTTTTATTCCTTTTTGAACTGTAATACTTGTTGATGATTGATGTTTTTGGAAGTTTGCGAGAACAACCCACCCTCTAACGTAAATCATTTTAGGTTGAAGTCGTGGAATATATTTTTCTAAAAGTTCTTTTTCTTCTATTCCTGTTTCAAAAGACATGACATCAAGTGATAATTCATAAACACCACAGATACTAGTATGTTCATTAGTTAAAAAATATAGAAATAAATATCTATCTATTTTATCTAATCGTCTAACCCAGTTATCACTCCAAAATTTTGTGTTTATTATTCGTGATTTAGCCATACTATTTTTCTTCTGTTATGTAATTATCAATACATTTTGCAATTAAGAGTCGATCTTCTTGTTTCTCATAAGTGCAATCTAACATAAAATTTCCGTGTCCTGAACAACTAGAACCATGATCGTTGAATTTAGGAATTGGTTCAAATTCTTTTTTATCTGACATAATTTTTACTTAATAAATTAAGTGATATTAAATAATCAATGTAATTATCGGGTCCACCATAAGGATAAACTGTATTTTTCCAAAGTTTATAAGATTCTGGATTAAGAGCTTCTATCGGAGGTGCGTAATTTTCTGTGAGCCATTCTACAATCCTATCGAGAAACCCGTTATTCAATGCGTGCTTGGTGGTTTGCCCTACTATATGGGCTTTGTTATGAATTGTAATATACCTACCGTTAAACTCTAATTTTAACCATTCTCTGACATCTTGTAAATCTTTAGAACTATGATAGTCCATTCCTTCCTGATAAAACGTAACTAAAGTAACTAGTGCTCCTTCAAACCAACCTCTTTGTTTATCACTTTCAATATAAGTAGGTTGTAAGGTAAATGGCATTCCTGGATTATCTTTAATAAACTGTTTAAGTTTGATTTTGATAATAGGTCCGAAATCCATTCCACCATCTTTAGAAAATCTTCCTTGAAACTTACTAGGCATATCAACATCTTTATTTTTACGAGTGTTGATCTTCATATAGATTAGAAAGGAATATCTGCAGGATTGATAATATCACCATCTTCTTCATCAACTTGAACTGTTGGTGTTTTATCTTGTTTAGAAATATCTTGATTATCACTTGCTTTACCAGCAGAACCTTTTTTCCATTCACCAGTATCATCACGAGACCAATCCATAGGAGCTAGTAAATAAATATAACCGATCTTTGCTCTTTCACTTTTTGTTTTCCAAGCACGAACCTCCTTTCCAATCCATTCAACTGTATCATCTCCTAATCCTTCAACAAGCATTTTGACATTTGTCCAGTTAAGAGTTACATTTCTAATTTCACCATTTGTAAGTTTGATATTTAACTTAAACTCGTTAGTAGGTGTTCCATCTTCTTTTTTAAATCTTGGAGATTCATACCATTTTCCTTCAGATTCAATAGTAACAATATCTTTATGTTTAATATCAACTGCACTATCTAAAAACTTCGCCATATTTACATCTATTTTCATATTATAATTCTTTTACCTTACTTTTAATCTCTTGAGAGATTGCTAATAATTTTGCTTCAACTTGTTTAACAATTTCTAATCCAGCTTTTGACAAATCAGCAGGAGCTTGAATTGTTCTAATTGTTTCAGCATAAGCTAATAATTTATCCTTTTCAGGTGCAAGTTTTGCTTGTCTTTCTTTTTCTTCTTTTTCTTCTTTTTCTTTCTTTTCTTGAGTTTCTTTAGCAATTTTATCGTTTTCCTCTTTTTTAATTCTTTCAGATTCTTTTCTATCAGATTCAATTATAGAATATCTAAGTTTATCAAACTCAGAAGTATTCATTTTAGATATTTCATCTTGATTAAAATCAATTTTAGAATATTTATAACTTCTTAATTCTTCAATTCGTTTTAATGTCTGAGACATTTTTTCATTTTCAATACGAATCTTTTCTTGGTCATCATCATATTCTTTTTTAACATGAGATAATTTTGTAAGATAAGATTTGAATTGAGCATCACTCATATCTTCTGTTAACTTTTCTTCAACAGCATCAAAGAAAAAACTATAAGGAGCAATCATTATTTTTCTAGCATTGAATAAGTCAATTTTCTTCTGTTGTTCAATTCTTTTTTCTTCAGCAATTTTTTCATCTTCTTTTTTCTTATCAAATATCATTTTAGAATTTGAAAGTAAAACTTCAAATGCATTATCTGACATATCTTTAAGATTATAAAATGAAATATCTTCTACATACTGAAGCAATCTTTCTGTTCTATCTGCAAGTTTCTTTTCTTCTTTTTCTTTTATTGCATTTTCAATAAACTTTTCTTGTTTTTCAAGATGTTCCTCTAATGGAACAATAAGGGCTTTAATAACATTAGCAACTCCGTCAATAGCTTTTCCTTGACGAATAATTCCTTCCTTTAAACCGACACGAACTTTATCAGCATTAACTCTAATATCTTTCAGAGCTAATCTTATTTCACGAGCTTTTGACATTTCTTCAACTTGACTTTCGTCTGTTATCTGAATTGCCATAGCTTCTTTTTCCCATTTACTAGCTTCTTCAAAGAAACCAGAAAACTTTTTTAAGAGCATATCACTTTGAGTAGGTTCTAGATTTTGTTCTTTTACTACTACTGCTAATTGATTTTCTTCCATAATTAAAATTCTATAATTGTTGATAAAATACTTTTGACCTCTGTTAAAAATGCTAATTGAGCTTTTTCAGCAGTAAGTATTTTTGTTTGAATACTATCTCTTTTAACTTCAAGTATGTGCATCGGATGAATTGTTATTTCAGGGTGATAACCTACGAAGTAAAGTTTTTCCAATTTTGGATTGACAATAAAATATTGAATTACTTGCCATTCATATTCATCTGGAACTTTATTTGTAAGCCAAAACTTAACATGATTCTTACGACCCATACATTTAATTTCTAACGCCTCATTTTCTCCAATTAAACCATCAGGACTACTTGCAATTTGATGATTACCATCTTTTTCAGTAATTCCTGTTTCTTTAACCTGTTTACTTCTTTCGAATTGAAACATTGCTCGTGCTTCTGGTTCAAGACGATTACCACGAGCCATTGGATTTTCACTTTGGTCTTCAATTCCTTCAGCAAGTATATCTCCTATCATTTCATAGATAGCTTCACTTCTTTTATAAGGAGTTCCCATTATATCTTTAAGAACAGTTCCAGTTATTTTTCCCTTTCTTTTTTGAAACCATTCATCTGTTCCTTGAATTATATCATTAAAGATTTTCAATATTTTCTTTTGATACTGACAATAATTCCTGAAATATTGGAATCATTCGTTTCTCTTGTTCATATCCTCGAGGATGATGAAATTGGCATAAAGTTATACCATTTGTTAAAACATATCTTAGTGTAGGATATTCTCTCCAACTATAAATATGATGTGATTCTAAACGACCTTTACATTCATTATTTAATAATCTACATTTTCCTAAATCTCTTTTTTTAACTAAATAAGACCAATTCATATAAGCAGAATCTTGCATTTTATTTTCTGCTTTTTTATAATCACCATTAACCCAAACTTTACTATTCTTACCTGTAATTTCTGGTCTTTTTTTACCCAACCAATATCTATTAGGATTTTTTAATCTAGCTTCTCTAAGTTTTTGAATATGTTCTTTTGAAAACTTTTTTCCTTTATGAGAAATACTAATTTTTCTTTTAACTTCATCTGTTCTAGAAACTCCTTTAAGTTTTAATCTAGAAATTCCTTTACTAAAAGAACCATTTTTATTTCCTTTCATTTTTTCACTTATATGTTTTCGATGTTCAATACTAAATGTTTTCATATTTCTGTTTTATTTCATCTTTAACTTTGATAATATCAGCATCATTTCTTTCATCTTGAGAAATTGAAAGCCAAATATCTTTCAAATCTTCCATACCAGTTGCACTTTCGATAAGTTTAATTGTTTCTTGTTTATCATAAAGACAACCAATAGGTGAAATTACCTTTGAATAGTAATTTTCATGTTCTTTCAAAAAGAAATCTCTCCACATAACAATTTTTTCTTTTAATTCACTTTCTGTATAGTATTCTTTATCTGTCGATACAAGGGTTATCGCCGAGTTAGTCGCATTAAAAAATGCTATACTAAGACCTTTTCTAAATTGAGCATCTTTTATAATTCTTTCGTTATTATCCATTTTTTTTAATTTTTATGTGATTAATATCGACCATTAAAATAATTATATAATAAAAATAAAAATAATCCAACCTACTTTATTAATATATTAATATTAGACAATAAAACAACTAAATTATTAAACCATACAATAAAAAATAACCTTATTTCTAAGGTTACTTTTTACTATTAAATTATTTAACAAGAACACTTCCTGTTGTTCCGCTGAAAAATCTTTTTGCTAGATAAGATAAGAAGGAAAATACTGCTACTATAAAAATAGCTCGCCAATCCAATTCAATTTGAAAAGGTTGATTTTGCATAACTAATTGATATAATTCTTTAAATATAACAAGTAAATAAAGAACAACATCTCCAATAACTGCCATTATTGCTCCGTTAAATAAATCTTTCCAATTTAACTTAAATAAATCACTCATAATTTTATTTATATAATTCTAATAATTTTTGACGAGTAATAGGTCCGACAATCCCATCACTAGTCAAACCAAATCGTTTCTGAAAACTTTTTACAGCTGTTTTGTAAATGTTATCAGCTACATTATTTGATTCGATATTCGTAGGGAATAATCCTTCCCATTTGAAACAATCTTTTGCTGAACTAACTGATCTACTAATATAGGTAGGTCTTACTCCTTGTTCTGTTTGCATTGAAAATGAAAGTAAATATGATGCTTGATAACATCTTGCTTTAAAGTATTCTTCTGAAATAAATCTCAATCCTCGAACTGCAAAACTTATTCCCCAGCTATCTTGAATAACTAGATATTTCTTACCATTAATAAGAGCAAAATCAACAACAGTAACTGAATGTCCTCCTGTTGGGTTCGAGACTAAAACTTGAGGTTTATTAGTCCATTCTGTATGGTCAAACTTAAACCAAACTGAAACACCTTTTCCTGTTGCTTGAACTGTTGATGCAACTGTTTCAAAATCAAGTGGTAATGCAATTCTTTTGATTTTAAATACTTTTGCTAAATCATCATAGTAACTAAGTTTAGGAACTGCCATACAAGCATTTTCTCCAATTTTCTGACTTGGCATTAATATTTCTAGAATATTTCCTATCTTTGGAAATACTTCGAATAAGTCTTCTGAAGTGCAACCTTTAAAACTAGTATATTTTCGTTGCTGGTAAGGAAAACAAGATGAAAAATCTATAAAAGTTCCATACTTCTGTTCAGCAATAATCCCCATTTCAGTAGCTAATGTCATTGTAACACATTGACATGATCCATCTTGATCACGAATAGGATAACTTTTATAATTAGTTTTTTCAATCCAACTAACTGGTTGAGGAGCCGAGCACACTTCAATAAGTTTATAGTTTAATGATTTCTGTTCTTCTGTTTGTGTATCTCTACAACCCTCGTAATTATTTTGCATAGTTATTTAAAAATATCTGATAATGCTTTTGTGCCCTTACTAGATGTCGACTTTCCTTGAAGAGCTTTATCTAATTTTTTTTGTTGATTTTCACTTAAAAAATTTCTCATTTCAATTTGTTTTTGTTTATCCCAAGTTTTATAAATTTCTGCTCTTCTCTTATAACTTCCATCTTTAGGATGTTTTGAACTTCCAGCATTTTGTAAAAATTCAACTTCAGGATAAAACCATCTTCTATCTTCAGCATCAGCTCCCATATTTCTAATATAATCTTGGGAAGCTAAAGGTCCATATTTTCCTCTTAAGAATGCGCGAATATATTCCATAGTATCTTGAACAGGAGCCATCATTTTTCCGTTACTATCTGTAACGCCGCCTTCTTCCATTATTTCAAGACCTTCTCTAATTCGTCTAATCTGTTTTGGTAATCCAATAGTTTCAGCAATATTCCAAGCTACTTTTTCTCCTTCACCTTTACTTATATTTCTAACTATATTATTTATATTTCCTACAACAGGAGATACGTTCATATCTTGTCCTGATTCTATAGCATAAGCAATCTGTCCAGCCATTGGAATATTTCCTGTTGCAGATACAAGAATATCTTTTGTCATTTCTTTTTCATCACTCCATTGAGGACTTAGATTTTCTATAACTTTTTCCATATAAGCAATTCCTACAACAGCTCCAAGAACTTCGGCAACAGCTTTAATGTTTCCAACAAAACCTTTAGCTTTTAACATATGTCTGAAAAATCCATTAGCTTGAGAAGTCAAAGGATAAGTAAACATTAAAATAAAGTTTCCTAATTCTTGTCTATAAGCTTCAGGTCTTTGTCCTTTAAAGAAACCTCCAAACCACATATCTATTTTATCTTGAGCTGTCTTTTCAATTACTTTTCTTACTTCTGGAGTTATTTCATCTCCTTGTTTTAAAAATTTACGATACTCTTTATCAAGTAAAGCATTCATAGCTAATTGAGCATTCTTCTTATCAAACTGTGTAATAGCTCCTGTAAAAATACTTCCTATTTTACCTTGTAAATCTGATATAGCAATATCTCCTTTTCTCTTAGAAATAGAAGGTAAATCTTTAACATTAATTCCAAAAGCTTCAGCATATTTACTTTTAAATTTAGGAGGTGTTTTTTCAATAATAGTTATTGGTATTTGAGTTAATGCCTGTTTGAGAACTGTAGCATAGTTTAATCCAAGAGACCCAAGAGCAACTCCTTTTCTCATTAATCTAGATAAATCATTTGTCGCTTGTCCTGCTAATGAACCTGATATCTGAGGAGTTGTGATATCTTTAAGCCAATTAGAAACAATTGAATAATCTTGTTCTTTAATTAAACTTTTAAATTCATCACTATTAATTAAATACTTAAGATGGTTAGTAGTATCACCCATTGTTATAAATTGTGTTATTCCATCTAACCAGCGACTTGCAACTTTTCTATAATCTGTTTCGTATATTTCTTTAGGTACTCTTTTAACTCTTTCTTTAAGTGAAAAGAATGCTGGATGTTTTCTAAATAACCAATCTTGACCACCACCTTGATCAACAAGTTTTATATCGTCTCTTGTCATTATTGGTGCATAATTTTCAACAACTCCAGGATTCTTTCCCATTCTTCTAGCTACTTCATAAAATGGTTTAGTTGTTTCATTAATTATTTCATCAAATACTTTAACAAACTTCTGTCCATTAGAAGATAAATCTGTAATAGGAATTTCCTTTCCGTGTCCTTGATGTCCAAGATAATATTCAGATACTCCTTCAGCTTCATTCTTAGATAAGTTAAAACGATTTGCAGTAAACCAACCTCCCTCTTTATATAAACCAGCATCTTTGAATTTTTCAATTAATCTACTTTTCATTAATTCAGCATCTCTTTGTGATTCAATTACTTGATCATAGATAGAAGATAATCCTTTTCTTTCAAAATAAGAATAAGGTAGTTCAATTGATTTTAAAAGATTAATAGGAATTTCTTTTGCATTTACAAGTATAGATTTCTTTTCCCATTTTTGTTTCGGCACTTCATCAGTATAACTAGCTTTGATATCTTCAAGTTCTTTTTTAGTTATAACAGTTGAAAGAGAACCATCATTATTACGTTTTATTTTTGCAGCATCAAGTAGTTTAGTTCCATCTTCAAGAACTATATTTTCAATATCCTCTTGAGATAGATTTTTATTTTTCAATTCTCCTTCAATTGTATCAGTAGAACCTCGATATCTATTAAGTTTTGATAAAGCATCTGTTCTTACTTTTTGTTCTTTAGCATCTAATTTAGCAGCTTTCTCAGCAGCAATCTGTGCATTTTTAATTTCTTTTTGAGTTGCTTTAAGTTCAGTTTTCAACCCTTTTAATGTAGGAGAAGTTGTTGTCGAAGGACCCATTGTAAATGTTTCACCTTGAATAACTGTAGGGAAAAGAGATTTATTATCATCAAATCTTTTAATTGCATTTTGATTAAAAATACTACCATCTTGTCCAACAAATAATATATCAACCTTGTTTGCCTTAGCCCAATCATCTATTAATTGATTTCCTTCAGTATTATTTTTATAAAATGCTCCTTTTGTTTTTTCAGCCCATTCTCCTACTTCTTTATTCAAATCATATGTTCCTTTGAATCTTTTTATATTTGAACCATCTTTAATTCCAAATTCAATTATATTATCACCATACATTTTTGCAGTTACAAGATTTTCACTGAAATGAGGAGCATTCCCATACATACTTCCTCCTCCTCTTTTTATTAAGCCCTCTCCTTTTGGTTGTGCTCTATAGAATTTTTCTTGTTTAATTTCTTCAATATTTTTACTATTAGTTGCATGATACACATATTTTTTTCCAGAATCTTCTATTTTTAAGTCTTCATCTTCGAAATTTTTCTTAAGATATTCTTTATTTTTAATCTTAGATTGAAATTTAATATCTATTGGACTTTCTTTTACTTCATTTCCTGTTTTAGGAATTTTAATTTTATTATTTCTAACAATAACCTCATTTTCAGTTTCTAAGTATCTAAGAGCATTTTCTGAAAAAGAACTTAGTTCATCTTCAGAAAGATGTCTACTATCAAATATAATATCTTCAGGATTAAATTGTTTTTCTATAATGGTATATTCAGCATTTTCAGGGAAACCAACATCTGCATGAAATTCAGCTCCATCTTTCGAATAAGACCAAGATTCAATTTCATTAGTTTTTTCTTTTCCTTTAATAACAGCTCTGTATAATGTAACAGGTTTATTTCCTTTATACTTTGATAATTGTTGTTCAACTTTCAAAGATGGTTTTTTATTACTCCCTGAAACCCAATTATCTATCCATTTAATAGTTTCATTCTGAAGTGGTTCTTTTTTTACTGGTTTAATTTCTGATTCTTTTATCTGAGATAATTCACCTGTTCCTTGACCAGAAATTTTTACTTTTTCAATATTTTTTGGATTAAAAATAACCATTTGTTGATTATTAAGTTTAACACCATCATATCCTTGAGATTGTAAATATTCAGTAATTTTTTCAGGAGTTCCATATCCAGTTTTTTCATGATATAAATCAGATACTTTTCCCGACCATTCAAATAATTTTAATCCAGATTTTGGTTTTACCTCAAGAATATCTTTTCCATATAATTTAGCTCCTTCCGCATTAGGTGTCATATCAAGATATATACCATTACCCATTATTCCCTTATAACCGCTGTTATCACCTAGTTTTGAAAGATTAAATCCTTGTTTTACAATTTCTTTACCATTGTTAGTTCCATGATAATAAACTGGTTCTTTCTTAATAATCTCACTAAGTGGAATTCTTTCAGATACAGGTTTATAAGATACAAGAGCATTTTTAAGATCTTCTGTTTTAGATAATGGAGCAAAAGTCTCAGATAAAGATCTAGCATTCTTTTTATCTAATCCAATACTTGTAAGAATTCCTTCAATTTTAGTAGCATTCTTTTCTTTTCCGATTACTTTCCAAAATTGTTCAGGTATTTCTGTCATTTTTTTAACAACCTTTCCTCCTCCGAACCCACTTAAATCCATAGCAATGCCTAATCCTACTAAAGGAAAAGCAACTTTCTGAGAAATTTTTTCTCCAATATAAGGTTTAATTTGTTCTTTAGTTCGTCTAACTCTTTCTTCGACTGTTCTTACTGGAGTTTCTCCAAAGATTGCTCTACCTAATTTTGTCTCTTGTGTAGGAATTTCTTCTTTAAATGTCGGTCTTTGACTTTTAATTTTACTAGGAATATTACCTGCTGAAATACCAACAGACGCAACAGTTCTAGCAATTCCTTGAGCAATATCTTTAGCAACTTTCAAATAAGGATTATCTTCTGGTTTAGTCCAACCTAAAACACCTTTAACTGTTTCAATAGTAATTTGTTTTTTTTCAGATTTAGAAAAAGATTTTTGCTTAACTATTTTTTTTCTTTGTTCTACTGGTGTATACATAACTATTGTTCTAAGAATTCAATTATCTCATCAATTGTATATCCTTGTTCTACTGCTGATTTAATCTGGCTTAATGTATCTGCATTTGCTATACTGAAGAATTGTTTAATATCTTTTGCACGACCTCTCCACCATTTTGATACTTTAGCCCAATCAGCAAGTTTCTTAAGCTCTTTTGTTGTTAAATTTTCTCTTAAATATGTTTCATTATCTTCAGGTGTTTCAGCTTCTGTTCCATAAATTTCTCTAAGAGTTTGAATAACATTTTTATCTTCTATCCCTTTTAATGCTTCTTCTAGTCCATAATTAGCAACATCATTTTGAATTTGATTGATTTCGTCTAAAGTTAAACCAGCTCCAAGTAATGCTGTTTTATTGGTTGGAGTTAAGATATTAACAGATGCTCCTCCTTTTGTTTTTGTAGCTATAGTTGTTACTGCTTTGACTTCAGGTTTAAACCATAAAGTTTTATCTCCAGCTGTAATAGAAACTAAACCAGCTGTTGAACTAGGAAATGGAATATAAGTATATCCATCTTTTATCATTTCGTTTTTAGTGTCAATTATTTGTTGAGCTTTAGATTGAGTTGCAAGTTTAGTATTTATTTGTTCAATACTATCTGTAAGTTTTACACCCGAATCAGCTAAGAATTGAGCAGATTCAGGATCAATCATTAATTCTTTAATATAATCAGATGTTTCAGTTACTTTCTTAAGATCTGATTCAAGTAATCCTACTTGTTTTTGAGCTATATCCTTACTTTCAGTATCAATATCAAGTAATCCTTGTTTATTCAAATCAAGCAACGTATCATAATAAGTTAACTTATCTTGCCAATCTGCAGATACAGTCTCTTTTGCTTTATCAATTAAGTTATAAGATTGAGTTATATTTCCATCAAGTGCTGAAAAGGTTGCTTCAATAACACCGGTTCTAGAAGCAATATCACTTAATGTATTAGCCGTTCGAGCTGTAACTACTCTTTGAGCTAAAGGCATTCCTTTTTCTTCAGCAATTAAAGAATTACTTTGATTTAGAAGATTTTCTAATTCGCTTGATAACTTGCGTCGTTTCATAAAATCTGATTGCAATGTTCCTGAAGCGACTTCTGCGGCATTCAATTCTTGTTGTTTAATTCTATTTTCTTGTTCATAAGTTGCTCGTTCTTCAGGATTCATTTCTTTCGTAATTTGTTTCTGCTCTTTCATTAACTTTTCTCTCTTTGATGCAAGATCTTCAGATTGAGTTTTATAAGTAGTTTCTAAGTTCTTTCTTAAAGTATCAACATTTGACGCAAGAGAAGTTGTGTAATTTTTATAAACATCAGGAGCTTCAACAGTAGGCAAATTAACATTTGTTGTAGGTCTTAAATTTGTAGCAGGAACAGGGCTTTCAAGTTTGGAAACATTAGTTGTTGTAGCAGGAGGAGTTCCATATTTTTTAACAGCTTCTTGAGTCAAAGGTCCATACATACTATCGACTTTAAGATTTGCTCCTTTTGTATTTAGATATTTTTGTAAATCCGCAACAGCTTGATTTCTATTTCCAAATTCGGCGGTTGTTGTATTTCTATTGTAAGTTTGTGTCATATATCTTATATATTATATAATACTTCTTAATAATTTCCTAGGTTATTTTAACATATTCGCCACTTTTCCATAATTGATTTGATCCTGTTGGTTTTACAGTAGGTAATCCATACATTTGTATTCCATCATTATCTACAACTACCATGTAATAGGTTCCATCATCTTTAGGATAAGCTATTGAAATACCTCCTCCAATTCCTTCTCCTACTAGTTGTATACGAGCACCAGACCCAGGAAATAAATCTGGATAGTTAGAAGCTTCTAAAATACTTATTCCTGCATCATAAAGAACTCCATCTCTAGCTAAAGATAACATAACTTGTCCATTCGCAATATTTGCTTCATCTGATCTTGAGTTAGCTGAGATTTCAATATAGTTTGTATTTGTTTTTTCTTGATTTGCCTTTTTGCCAATAACAATAAAATTAAAGTTATTCTTTTTAGGAACAATTTCTTGATAAAGTTCGAAAACACTTTGAGAATCTGTAAATCCACTAGTTGATCCTCCTGGTTGTTTAAGTCCTGGTCTATCGTTCATAACTGTTCCAGTGTTAAAAATGATCTTATTTACACCTCTAAGAATACGAGCAAACATATCAAATGCTCCACCTTTTCTTCTGTGTTTCAATTCTGTATCTGTATTATTAATATTGTTTTGAATTGTTGGATCTTGCATTATAATATTCCAATATTCTCTATCTCAGGACTATAATTTCCTGTAGAAATGAGATCTATTTTAACTTGTAAATTAACAACTTTAGGAAGATTAGCTTTAGTTTTAACTGTCATTTTATCTGTATCTGTTACAACTGCTTGTGATACATATGAAGTATCGTATTTGGTTTTAGCTGAAATTGCAATACTGGTTCCTGCTGGTAATGTAATATAATCTACACAAACTCCTTCTACCATAGAATCTTCATTTCTATCTTGAAGTGAAGTAAGCATCATTGATTCAATATAAGCAGTAGCATATTTATTTGCTGAATCTATTTTAGCAATTCCTACATCTGTTACTGTCTTATAAGCAACATACATATCAGCTCCATTAACCATTAGACATCCAATATCCACACCTGTGAATTCATTTGTGGGTAACGGATAATCAAGAGACATAGCTTTAACATATTTTTCGTCATAATTTCCAAAACCATAAACTCCTTCTAATGCTGGATTATTTAATACATTTGATAATCCGAATACTGGATTTCCCATATAATAACCAACTGCATTTTCTTTGATAGTTGCTTTATGAGTAGAGTCCCAAGTTCCAGGTATTCTCTTTTGAATATTAAGTTTCTCACCATTGTAAAAATATATTCTACCATAATCACCAGCTGAAACGTAAGTATAGTTATCGTCCTTTATAAAAGCATTAATACCGGTTTCCATAACATCATCATCAGCAAGCCAAGAATCCGAAAATGTATCCCAACGTAATACTCGAGCTCTATTAGTGTCTTTTGTTCCAATAAGTATATCTGTATCAAATGTTGAAAGGACTTGAATACGTTCAGGACTAGCGATGTTAAGAGATGTCTCTTGAATGAAAGTTCCATTAGTATTAACTTTTGCTAATACAATTTTATCTCCAATAAATAGTTCAAGATTTTGTTTTACCATTGAATGATAAGTATCATCTCCGTTATGAAATACTCCTATCGTTTCAACATTATTCGCCCAATCTGTAATCTTATCAATAGGAACAGCAAATAACACACTTTCATTAGTATAATAAATCTTTGAAATTTGTTCTTCCGGTTTATATTCTATAGTTTCTGTTCCAACTACTTCTTGTTGAGTATATGAAAATTCTTCAGCACTTAAGATTTTAGCGGTTCCAATATTATAATCTCTACATGATACTGAAAGAGTATATCTATTTGTTTCTTCAGCAATCTCATTTATCGCCAA